>OHXF01000166.1_pt1 | contig 24404 bp, 27 predicted proteins | sample 1579961 | NCBI WGS metagenome assembly OHXF01 (sample SAMEA3882508, study PRJEB24775) | human gut metagenome | biome: human-associated habitat; feature: intestine environment; material: feces | place: Netherlands | collected 2009/2010
CCGAGATTCCGATTTAGTCAGTTTAGTTCCTCAAACAGATGTTACCATCTATAAATTAAATGGTGATGTTAGCGATTCTGATAATATAGTAATAACTAAAGCTGATATTGAAAAATATAATGATAATCATCAATTACTGCTTACTTTTTTTAAAAAGGAACTTATATCTAATACATTTTTGTTTTTGGGTTATAGTTTCTCGGATACAATAGTATTATCATGTCTTTCATTTATTTCCACCTATTTAAATGATAAAAACAACTTTCATTATACAATTATAGAAAAGAAAAATACTTGTCAACACAAGGCGTTTATAAAAGATTTAGAAACAAGATACCATATCAAAGTTTTGCAAGTCAAATCCAATAATGAAATTCCTAACATTTTAAATCGACTGGCTAACAAGATACGTTCATATCGTGTTTTTATTTCAGGCTCATTTATTAATCTTAATGATGATGATGATAAATTCGCAAACGAGCTTGCCAAGGAACTAACTTATCGATTGTTGAAAAAATATCAACTTTATTCCGGTATGGGATATAAACTTGGTAATTATATAAGCGGCTATGGATTAAATTATCTTTCAGAAGTACATATTACAAATATTGAACACCATTTAAAAATGAGGCCTTTTGCTGAGCATATGTCAGAACAACAAATACACAATCATAGAGAAAATCTTATTGATCAATGTCAATTCGTAATTTTCTTGTTTGGTGATTCAAAACGCAGAAATGAAGAACATAATTCCATCGGGGTTTGGAATGAATATCAAATTGCAAAGAAAAACAGAAAAGTAATAATTCCAATAGGAAGTTCCGGTTTTGAATCGAGAAAAATATACAATGATATATCTAATAATATAACGCAATATCCCTATTTAGAAAAATACATAGACGTACTTGGAAAATCCAGAGACGCTATAAAGATTACAGACATTGTATTACAAATTATTGCAGAGTATAATAGTCATCTATAATATTCAGTAAAATTATTAGATTGTTTTCAGCAATTCGCAATTCTTTAAAATCTATCTTTAAATCCAACTTAGTTATGCTGAATAGCCACTCTATCGGTTTTATCGATACAATTTGCTGATATGTAATGCTGCTTTTTATGAAAAGATACACACTATATAAAATAGTTAATCTCGAGTTAAGATTATGGTGGTCAATACTATAATATTGCTTTAGCAATTCTTTGATGTATCCATTTTTATCGCATTTTAAATTAATACTAGTAAAATCATATAATTTTTTATGCGGAAGAGAATCGGATATATCTTTTAAATAACGACAAACAATACTGCTAACAGTAATTGCACTTCCTGATTTGTCACTAATTTCTCTGTATATCAATTCTTTTATCCATTTATACTTTTGTGGTAGATCTTCAAATGTAATGTTAAATAATATCGGGAATACTCTAATTTCTTCTTTTTTGTGCATATTATATATAACATCAATTTCTTCGTTTAGACAAAAGCAATCTTCTGTATTTTCTGAAAAAATGATAATTGCATATTTACTTTCTATAATACCTTTTTCAAAATTTTCTTTTTGTCGATTATCTCCAATTATTAAATCATGTCTATCATACCATACAGGCACGCCATAATTCTCTAAATGATACAATAAAGATTCGGCAACAGTATATCTATCTTTTGCAGCAAAACCTAAAAATATCTGTGAAAATTGATAATGAGTCATTGTAAACATCCTCCGATAATTTGTAGTTATCATCGATTGATAAAAACAGCTCATTGTATCCATTCATAAGATACAATGAGCCATTTTTCTTATTAACCTCTCTGATACCTCACCGCCTTTTCAAAATTAATGATACCGTTGATCCGCTTAACCTCATCTGTACACATAGCACGGAGTTTTATCATTGTATCGTCGTCAATGTCATGCACTGCGGCAAGCATATGTGTAATCGCACCAAGTTCGACAGCAACCTTAAATAAGGCACGGGACAGCCTCTGTTCCGTGCCTTTTACAATTCCCTCTGTTATCGTTGCAATCTGCGGAGCAAGATAATCCACAAGCTCAGGCTTGTTCTGCAAAAGATAACCGCAGTAAAATCTGATTGCCTTTTCCATAAACTCCGTGCGTGAAGAGCAGTTATCCGACTTGTATAAGATATCAACCGTTTTCATAGTCTCGGGAAATACATACAACGGAAACTTGATTTTTTCTGCTGTGACACCATCGTTTTCTTCTGCAACATCGGTGCTTTTTTTCATTTTTTGTACTTTTGACTCCATGACTTTCGTAAACCTCCTTTTTTGACTCCATTTTATCAAGGCTTGTAAAACCTCGCAAAATCGGCGAGCTTTGCTCGTTCGATGTGATTGTTTTGGCGGCTTTGACGCCAAAACTTTAACCAGCAATATATTAAATGCCCCTCAAACCCACCCGAAATCATCTGATTTCTACCATTCTCAAACTCTGCGATAAGACTTGTTCTTAACGCTCGACAAAATGCCCCAAATTCGCTCCGACCGTTGTTAGGGTAAAGTTATCCCACCGACCTCAGAACCTCGCCACACAAGGCGACACGGCGCGAACTGCGGCGAATTACTGCTCGGACTGCTTTTCCGGTTCGGCAGAAGCAGGATTCTTCGGCTTTCTCGCAGGCTTTCTGTCCGACATCATATCAATAAAATCTCTCACATTCTGCGGAACGACCTTGCCGTAAAGCTGATCCGCATACTTTTCAAGCTCCGCCGCAAGAGTTGTGTTCTTCTGCTCCAGATACATTTCTATCGCAGATAGCTTTTTCTCGTTTACACTTACCGTAACTGATTTTTTCAACCTATCACACTCCAATAAAATTAATTTTCTGATGAGCTGTCCTCATTCACACTTTGAATAGCGTCTTCCACCTCCTGAGGATATTCTATCCCCTCATAGGTGCACCAGCTTGTCCAGCTACCATTTGAAACAGGCTCTTTTGTGACATAGCCAACGCTTTCAGAACTGTAAACAACTTCTCCGTTCCCAACATAAACTCCGTGCTTACTGCCGTCGAACAGTCCTATTCCTGCGGTCTCCGGCATGGTATCAAGACTTCCTTGCTCCGTGTAAACTAGCGTATCGTAATCGCAACCGAACATTTTGTCCGTAGGATCGTAGTTCAGATACCCAAGCACAAGTCCTGCGTTGTCAGCATATCTGATGCGGTCTATTTCGTCTCTTTCACCGGCAGCACCGCTTTTGTATCCCCACCCTGAGATAAAAGCATTCTCCGCCCAAGCCGCAAGGTCTAAACAGTTTTTACTGCCTGCGTCATTGAACATATATGAATTTAAGGTGCTGTTCATAACAAATGTGTATGTGCGAACAAATTCGTCATAGTCTATCTCCAAGCCGTAAGTCGAGTTTATCGCCGCAATCAAATCGCTGTCATTCGGAGCATTAGCAAACAGATCAGCATATGACTCAGCATTAAAATTCTGAACATCTTCAAAGTAAGACATATATATCAGCTGAGCCTTTATGGTTTGAACCTTGACACCCTTTTCGTCCATAGCGTTGGCAATGTCATTACCTGCTGATCGGATATCATCGAGCCTTTGCCTGCTTTCACTGTCAAGAGAACTGTAAAAATCATCGGCATTAATGTGAAGTTCAGGCACTTGAGCTTCCTCGCCGACCTCCCCAAGAGAAGAAAGCATCACCGCAGGAGCACACAGCAAAAGGAGCAGACCCACCGCAGCACTAAGCACCGCAGTCACAAGCTTGCCTCGCTTTTTTTCATCACCAAGAATATATACAGCTGCCTTTTTAAGAGCCGCCGCAACTGTCGCCGACATTACATCACCTTCCTCCTGCCGAACCAAACAACGCCGCCTTGTAAGCAGGAGCAATGACCTGCAGCAGATACCTTTCATTTCCGCACCGATACAGACAAGTTCCTCTTTCGGGATACTTGATAAGACTGTACTCTGACTCTTCCAACTGTAAGGTGTCAATAAATGCCGTCGGCGAGATATTTCCCGGATTGAACAGAAAATGATGTGCAGGAATAGAAAACAGCGGCTTGGTGAACTCCTTTATCTCAGGCAGCAGAAAGTCCTCGATATTCTGACTTGCCAGAATAAACGAGGACTCTTTCTTACGCACACGTTTCATACCGTTACGAATATATTCTATCGCCGTCATATTAGTGAGGAATAAATACAGCTCATCAACTGCCGCAACAGTATTTCCCTTGCCTAAAAGCTGATCAGACATATATGACAAGATGTTAAACAGCAGAGTATCTTTCAGCCGTTTGTTAGTGTCCATAAGACCTTTCACTCCGAAACAGATAAACTCAGCGTCTTTGATATTAGTGTGTCCGTTAAAATATTTTGACTCTGCACCCTTGCACATAGAATGCAGTCCAAGGCAGATATTTTGTAACATTTCTTCTGTGTAAAGCTGCTTTTTAGACTTATCAAAAGCGTAAAACTCCTTTTCCACAAGATCGTATAGATCGGACATCATCGGATAATCCTCATCTATCAGCGTGTCAAAGTCTGTAAGATCGTCAATGCCAAAACGTGCATACAGCTTCATAAGCATTATCTCTATTGTGTCGATCTCTGCGTCTGTAAAGTCTTTGTATGCTCTGAAAAAGTCTTTTAGATAGCTGATATGCTGACTTAAACGGGTTACTTTTCGGAATGTTTCAGGGCTGTCACCGGTTTCCTTTTCTTGATTTTCAGGGCGAGAATTTTCTGACCACGCTTTAGGTTCAAGCGGATTTATCATAAATTCTCCCGACATCATATCGATATACGTTCCGCCAAGGTTTGAACATAAATCTTCGTATTCATGTTCAGGGTCTAAGACCAGAACACTTTTCCCTGCCTCACGCTGATTGCATAAAAGCAGTTTCATCAGATACGACTTACCCTGACCGCTGTTGCCAAGTATCAGAATGTTTGAGTTGGTTTTGTCCTCAGTTCGCTTGTCAAAGTCAACAAGAATGTTAGTTCCAAACTTGTCACGGCCGATATATATGCCTTTTTCGTCAGTCTTACCTGAATAGTTCAGCGGATAAAGATCAGCCACCGAGCTTGCAGGAAGAACACGTTCAAACTGACTTGCGAATACGTTATTGCCCGCAGGATGAACAGACAAGAATCCCTCTTTCTGCCGCAAAAGCAAACGGTCAACAGATATTTTGGAACGTGTCAGCTCCATTTGAACATCGGCCTGCAGTTCTTTCAGCTTATCCTCAGAGCTTGCTTTCAACTCAATAAACACAGCCGTATGCAGTAGCGGTTCTTTGTTTCTGCGTAGTTCGCTTATCAGCTCCACCACATCATTTATGTTATCCTGAGCCTTTATGCTCTCGTTCACATCATTTACAGTCGTCATCATATGATTTTTCCTCATTGCCTGCTGCACGATCTTTCGCTGTTCTGCGGCGGTAACAAGTCTGTCATATATCCTCAGCGTAACGCCGTTTCTGTCCGCAAGGTGAGCAAGTATAGCAGTTTCTTCTGTGCTCGGCGGATACTCAGTCACAGCCCAGACGCATCTGAAACTGTTTCCGCAGATGTAGTGATCTGTATAAAAGCGTATAATGCCCGGTGCAATGCGGTCAAAAAAGTTCTTTGTATCGATGACCTCAAGCTGTTCTTCTGACAGTTCTTTTTTCTTTTGCTTTCTACTTCTCATCTGTTTTTCCCTCCAAATCCAATTCCGTTTCTCCCTCAATATCAGGGATATCTTCTCCAGAAATACTTGTCCCGAAGTACAAAGCCAGCATACGCTTGATCTGAGGCTTAGTCATTCTCCTAGCCGCAAAACCGTGCTCCGATATTGCCTTATCCACACGATTCAGCGTACTGAATATCTGCTCGTCCTTTTCACGTCTGAAACGCACAGCAAACATAAACTGCCTCGCTGTTGACATCTCAATTTGTATCTCGTCAAGAAAATCATAGTCCGCTTTCAGCAGTTTTCTGACCGATTCGTTCTGCTCTTTTTCAAGCCTTTTCCTAAGATGATTTTTGTTGCTGTCAAAACACTCGCAGGAATCCAATGCCAGTATTTCTAGGTCAGGTATGGTACTCAATAACATCATAAGATGATGTATTTTGACGTCGATATTAGCTGCTGACAGCACGGAAATATTGGTAGGTTCTACACTGAAAAAAACGATCTCGACTTTGTCGGTCTTTACACCGAAACGAGTAAAGCGTTCAAGACAGATAAGACCCTGAACGCTGTTTTTGTTCTTTGTCATTTAAAATTTCCTCCATAAATACAATTGCTGCGAAGTCAGAAAAAACTTCACAGCGTTAAAAATATAGTCTATGATCGAAGTTTCGTCGACCCGAAGAGAGAGAAACGCAAAGCAGGCGGTCGCAGCAAAGGGCAGGACGTTCCAGAAGTTCACCAGAATCACAACCGACAGAATTATTCCGCCGCAGATTATGATAAAATCCCGAACGCTCCAGAACCACAGCTTTACGTTTGCTCTCAGGTTTTCGGGGTAGATGTAGGTTTTCATTTTTATCAAACCTCCTTTGGGGTATAAAAATACAGCCAAACTTTAGCTTGACTGTATTAGCAGTATCTTAAATATTTCATACCATTAAATTCATAGTCCGGATTCTTATTGAAGAAGATTTTTTCTTTGAAATTATCTTTTTCACAACAGACAATGTTGAAAACGAAAAACTGATAGTACCACTCACCCGTGTCATAATAGGTGTTTCTTTCATTAAAAACAATCCGTCCATATTGATCTTTTCTCAAAACAAAAGCAGTTTTATCAAATCCTCCATAAAAATGAACTTCGTACTGATTATCACCGATCGGTTTCACCCCTATCTTTTTACCAAAGGGAGAACGATTGAATTTTCCATCATACAGCTGACTTTCTGTAAACTGCCGACTTTTTGTACCTCTATTGTGCATCCCGTTAGTATCCTGATAAAAAAAAGCAGAATGAAACAATACATTTTGTTGTATTTCATCAGGATTGATTCTTACAGGATAGAACTTTATGGCATTTCTTGCTTGTGCAAAATTTGCATACCTGACGTTTTTTCTGTATTCAATTTCAATTTGCTGAACAAATAACATAGCGTACACCACTTTTTGTTTTGAAATAATAATGTCATTATATCATACGTTTAACGTAAAATCAAGCTTTTCCCTTGATCATATTCACCGCCTTAGCCCCCATAGAAACAGTATGACTAACACTCATCATATTGACTCTAACGCTGGTATCAAGCCCGTACATCTGAGCTATCCTCGGCACTTCGTTAGCCGACAGACATATCCCTACCGCAAGCAATGGGTGCTGAGTGTAAGTCAGAAGTCCGATATACAAGATCGTTGTCTGCAAGAAAGCCGTCAGGCAGGTTGCTATGACCTGCTTGCACCAGCTGTAAAATCCGTCTGTGTAGCCCCTCGGAACTCCGAACATATACAAGCTCCCCACAGCTATCTGGCATAACATTATGCCGCCACGCTTGATGTTTGCAAACACAACTTTCACCGTGCAGTAACCGAATAAGATCATAAAAAATAGACTGAACAGCGAAATATCTGAAGCAAGGGCAAATATGACCGCAAGTCCGGTGTCCGCCATCGTGTCGCTCGTTCCGGATATGAAATTTCCAAGCAGTTCAGTTGCAAAGGTACCCTGCATATTGACGCAGAATGAATAAAGCCTTTGCGGAACGACCGTCACAAGACTTGCTGCCATAAAACCTTTCAGTACATTTATGCAGGTGTTCTTGATGTTTGCCTGCCCCGATTCATAAGCGACAGCCGTATCGAACACAGCTACGATAAGTCCGCAGACAAAAAGCATCCACGCAAAACTGCCAAACAGTCCGACAAACACCTGTACCCAGGACAGAGCAAAAATATCCGTTGCAGTCTCATTAATAAATGTGAATAGTTCCGCTATCAGTCCATACACCTTATTGAAGATCCATTCAAACATAATATCCCAAATAGCGTCGCTTATCGCATCGGCGGCAGCACCAACTGTGTTGTCCCAGAGCGATGAGATACCGTCGCTTATCCAGTCAATGGCGTCTGAGATCCATTCAAACATCCGCACCACCTCCTGCCTTTGTTATCTCGCCCTTTACTCTGTAAAGCGAGCTGCGGCGTCCGCCTTGGATATGATAGCGAGGTATTCGTTCTAACAATCCACGGTTTTCAAGTTCTGTAAATGCACGATACACCGTGCTTTTGTGTATGCTCAGATCTTCTGCTATCCTTCGTACAGAGGGAAAACATTCTCCGTTTTTGTCCGCACGGTTTGCCAGATAGCAGTACACAGCCACCGCCTTGTGACTTAGTCCTAAGTCGTAGATCCTTCTTGGAAATATCAATATGCATCAGCTCCTTTACGTTTTAACAGTTGTCTTTTTCTTTGCCGTCAGCTCCTCATATTCTAACGTGATCTCTTTTTTCTTCTGCGGATATTTCACTTCAACGTCTTTTATCAGTTCATCACGCTCTTTGTATGAAACGGCACGGGCGGTCTTATCGGGAAGTTTGTATTCTTCTTCAAACTTGATACCCCATTTGAAGAACAGTTTTAGCTTGCTTATCATCGGGTGCGTTCCTGTTTTCATAACAATAAACTGTCCTTTCGGCATAGATTTCAGTTCGTCCACAGTCATAAGCGGTCTGCCTATCATCTGCAATGACTGAGATCTGTCCCTGCCGTTTGATACCGAACCGCTCAATACAGTCTGTTCGCCCAAAGCTTTTGAAAGCACCTCTGCACTTTGGCTGTTTGGTGCAAATCCGCCGAATACAGTAAGCTGAGTGTTGTCGGTGATTATCTCCATACCCTGTTTTCCGTAGTTCTGTTCAAGCTGTGCAAAGGACTGTATTATCGCCACAATGGATATTTTTCTTGAACGTCCTGCGGAGAACATAGATTCAGCGCCCTCTATCTTAGGAAAAGTTCCAAACTCGTCGCAGTAGAACATAACTCTGTTTTTAAGCTTGCCGCCGTTTTCGTCTGCAATGACTAATATCTCACGATATAACTGTTGGATAAGCAGGCTGACCATAAAGTACTTGCTTGTATCTTCTTCGGGAAGAACGATAAAGATAGCAGACTTTTCATTGCAGAACTTCTCAGCGTCTATCGCCGTTCCAAAACACAGCATTTGTTCAAGTTCAGAATCTAGAAAACTGTTGAGCCTTGAAAGTGCAGTCGACATTACCGACAGCATAGACTGGTCAGACGCATTCAGAGCCGCTCCTGCAAGCCATTTTGCTTTGTGTTCGCTTGGAAGTTTGTCCATAAGCTTTGAAAAATACATTTTAGGTTTTACTTTCGGGTCTGGCTGATACTTAGCGAGCAAGTCCTGAATAAGCTTGAAAACGGAAACTATATGCCGTTCGTTTTTGTCGCCAAACTCCGCCAAAAGCAGGATAACAGAGGCAAGCAAGCCTTCCGCTGCATCGTAAAAGAACGCATTCTGACCGTAGCTTGCACTGTCACCTCCGCCGATATTGATAATTGTCTTTGCTGTTATCTTTGCATACTTTTCCGCTTTTGCTTTCGCTGAAAGATTGTTTTTATCGGACAGATAAATATCCATATACTTGTTTACAAGATGCAGGATATTGTTTTCGTCTGAACGAGTAGGATTTCTCAAGTCTAGCACAGAAACATTGTAACCGTAATATTTGCTTGCGATAGTTCCGTAATTTCGTGCTACGTCCCCTTTGGTGTCCGTACTGATGAACGACATTCCGCTTGCGCAAGCAAGTTCAATGTTCGGGTACAGGAAATATGCGGTTTTGCCCACGCCCGCAGCGCCTATCATAAGCGTGTGAACATCGCCGTCATCTACAATAGCCACAGTTTTTTTGCCGTGTGTCCGACAGCCTACCACCGTACCTTGAACAGTCGGCAGGTTCTGACCTTTTCTCCACATCTCCGGCTCGAATGGCAGAGGGATAAAAGTACGCTTTATCTCAGCTTTTGTCGCCCACCTTGCAGTTCCGTGCTGTCCATTGCCGACTTTCTTAGCTTTTATTCCGTTAAGAGATCTATTGTCAAGTAAATTTACGATCACCAAAAATGCAATGAAAGCTATGACAAGCAAACCTATTAAAATCATTTGTTTTTCACTCAAAATTTCACCTCCTATCCATAAAAATATGCTTTCTTCTGTATTTAAAAGAAAAGTTAGTTTGTTATCTTCAAGGTATTGCACCGTGAGGCAGAGGGTATCGCATCAACCAAATTCCATACAAGGTTCAGGTTCGCAAACGATGTCCTCAGATTCGATATGTTCTGCCACGGGTTCAGACAAAGTTTCTTCAATAGATAACCTGACAGCGCTATCCGCAAGCTGATACAGCAGTTTCGCCGTATTTATTGACTGCTCACGGGTACGAGCGTTCTGTCGCAAGTCCTTTAGCACTGTCTGAACACACTCCTGCAAATTCCTTTGTTTCTGTGCCTTTCTGCCCTTGTCTGTATAGGGCTTGTAGCTACCCTTGAGCTTGCTCTGGAGCCTTTCAAACGCTTTACATTCGCTGTTAATCCGCTCACTTTTGGGCATGAAAAACGCCGAGCCTGCAAGTGCATACTCAGCGAGATATTTGTATTGTTCGTTTTTGAAGGCGGCATAGATCTGAGACGTCAGCTTATCCGGACGGCATTTGAGATACTGCAAATTTCCCACCTGACGATGATATTCTTCTTTATGCTTGTTGGGTACAGCAGGCAGAGCAGGAGCACCATTCTTGGCTTTTAGCACCTCGTTCCAATCTTTGTACGGCGGTGCAAGGCGTTTGACGTTTGAATATCCGTTCTCATTTAGAATATCCCTTAGACGGTCAACAGCCTCGATGCCGCCCTCGTCGTTATCCACGCAAAGCACAATTTCACTCAGATTAGAATGGCTTTTTAACGCCGTTAAAACAGCATTTTCATACACTCCGTTCATTGCAATGCAGCTGTGCTTTTGCCAGTCTTTCGGATAAAGCGTAAGAAAACTCATTATATCTATGGGAACCTCAAAAACATAAAGCCTTTTGCTTTCACCGAAATGTGCAAAGCTGTATCTTGTGTCTGAACCCTCACAAGTAATTCTAAAACTATTTCCATAAGAATTAGTTGAACGCTTGTGTGCCTGCCTTGGAACGCCGTTTTCGTCAACGCCTACGAACACTGCATTGTGATGTTCCTTGTCCTCATAAAGTGTGTGTTGCTTTGCAAAATGTGAGATAATGTTTGGATTAATAAATCTCTGTTTTATCAGGTAGGCATAGACCCTGTGCATATTGCTATTTGCTTCGGGCAACTTGAATTCTTTCTTTTCTTCCTTTGCGATAGCTTTCGGCGGACTGTGGGACAGCGGAGTTACCCTCTGTCCCAACAGTTCCTGTACCGCAGTCTGAAAGTCCATACCATAAAACTCCTGCATAAACTTTATTGCTCCGCCGCCTGTCTGATTTTTATGGTCGAACCATTTTGACCCACGGATGGTTATACTGTCGTGCTTGCCTGAGTTGTCGTAATATATGAGCTTATGCTCTACGCCGGCACGTTCTAATTTTTCACCTCGCATTCGCAAAAACTCTTCAAGGTTCACGCTGTTGGCAAGGACTTTTTGCTCGTCTGTGAATGGGATATATGACACTTTATCACCTGCTTTCTGTTTACTAGGGTTGATTTTTCGAGGTTGGTGTGGTATAATGGATAATAACATAAATCGGAATTTAGAGGAGAATTGAAAATATATGAACAGCATTGTTTTAGAACATATTAATGACTTGTTTGATTCATATGATTTATTTAGCAGCACAGGTAAAAAGAGAATACGCAGTTCAATTATAACAAGATTTCCCGATATATCAGATAAAGAGATCAAAGAAGCAGAGGAGTATTTGCATTCCTTTTATGAGTGTTGTTTGAAATATGCAGATATAGTAGCCGCTAAATATAAAACACCATTCTTACCTAAAGGAGAAGATGCACAAAAGGAAATCTCGGAATATGAGAGTGAATGCAGGAAACAATATCCCGAAATTGATGCAGAGAAAATTAAAGGTGTTTTTTCTACTGTTTGTTGGTTAGCTAACAGATAACTGAGTTATAAATTCTGATTTATACTCTCCAAAATCAAAGGGCTGAGCCAACCTCAGCCCTTTTTTCATTTTAAATCAGTACTTCACATTCTCCGCAAACTTACTCATCAGCTGCGAAAAACTCTGCCTTTCCATCATATCCGTACTGAGATATGCACCAGACACAACGGTCAGCTTGTTTTCACTCAGCACAGCATAGGTTTCTGTGTATCCGAACTGAGTCGCCATACCGTCGGATTTCTGAACAGAGCCGTACTGCTGATACTTGCCCTTTGAAACAACACTGCTTGTCATTCGGTAACTCGAAACAAAGTCATCTTCGGTGATACCGCTCATCTGTGCGGAGGTCTGTCCGAAGTAATAATCTCCGAAGTTTTCAAGGATATATTCCATATCGTTATCAAGATCACTCTGACTTAGATCAATACACAGAACATCGATCATACCGCCGCCGTTTGAGCCTTTCAAAGTAATTTTATTCACACCGTTGGAGTTATCAATTTCGTTCTCAAAGGAACTGCCTTTCATTGCTTCTGTTACCAATGTGCTTGTATCTGCAAAGCATATATTTGAATCGAAAAACTCCGCAATAAAGGTATCATATTTTACCTGTTCTTCATCGACGGTACTTTCAGCCTCCGAAGAGGCAGCCGCACTTACTGTCGGTGCGGCTGTTGTGACCGTTGTCTGCTCGGCTTTGAACGGCGGCGAGATATTTCCGCAGCCTGTAAGGATCACCGCAGACAGTACGGCGAGTATAAGAATATTCTTCATTTGTCATACCTCCTTACACAATAGACCATATATACAGCGGAGCGGTAAGGGTGAATATGAGGCAGGCGAAGATTATCGCAACAGGAGTCCATTCTATCTGTCCGTGCTTGCGGTAGTCCATATACATCGCACCTATCTTCACAAACAGCAATACCGCAAGGATAACATCAAGGCACGGAAAAACAACATTGTTCACTACCGACACTATTTGCGATCTGGCTGTGTTCCAAGTGCTTGTCACCGCACCTGCAACATCGCCCGAAGCGTAAGCGGTTAGCGACATCATAGCCGCAAAGCACACCGAACTTGCTGCTGCGATCAATTTCTTTTTAGATCTCATTTCACATCATCCTTTCTCTGTTCCTTATCGTTCTTCTTGCATATGACCATACCGAAAACCATAATAACCGCTGTGGCTACGAGATAAAGCTCAGCACTATTGTCTGCGGATACACCTGTATGAGGAATATCTATTATGACCGTAGGAGGGGTTTCAAGATCAGGCGTCAGCTCATCGTACATAACGACCTCGGTCACAGAACCGTCCTCGTTTACCGTGAACTTTATCTCATTTGCAATTTCGTAACCGTCCGGAGCAATGATTTCACGGAGCGTGTATTCCTTTCCTGCGATAAGCTTGCCCTCGACAAGATGAGCCTCGTCCGCAGATACCCATTCCTCAACCACATTTCCGTCCTCGTCAATAATTTGGAGAGTTGCACCAGGCAGCTCCTTATCCGTAGTAATATCACGCTTTGAGATCTTCACCTTTGTTGTGTCGTCAACCATAACAATCAGCGGATTTCCGTCCTCTGAAATCGCCGTAGAATCAACGTTTCTGATCTTTATTGTACCGTCTGCAAAAACCTCGAATTCAATATCCGTAGCTATCACATATCCGTCCGGAGCCGCAATTTCCTTGAGCGTGTAATCTCCGGCTGGAAGCTCGGTTACAATATGATTTGTACCATCGGAAATCCATTCGTCAATGATTTCACCGTCAGCATTTTCAAGCTGCATATCTGCGCCGATTAATTCCTCGCCGTATACATCAACCTTAGACACTTCAACGGTAATAGGCTTGTTAACTGTACGAATTGTGATAGTTTCGCCGTCCTCGCAAACAGTTACGGGATAGCTTTCACCGCTGAGAATATATCCCGTCGGAGCTTCGATTTCTCTGACAATATACTCGCCGTATGGGATTTCATCAAACTCAAAATATCCGTTTTCATCGGAAACAGCGGTCATATATGCGTTTTCAGAAGTGAATTCGGCAGTATCAACTGCAAACAGTCCGAACAGAGCATTTTCAAGAGGTTCATCGCTCTCATTTACCTTGATACCCTCGACTTTTCCGCGCTTTAATTCATTTACGAACTGACCGCAGTCAATAGAAACTGTAGTTACTTCCTGACCCATATACTCAAATGTCACAAGGTACTTTTCACCGTTGAGAACATAGTGTTCATCGGTGGCAATTTCCTGAACATAGTACTTACCGAATGGGATTTTCTCTGCGATTACAGCAGTCATATTCTCATCAAGACTGATTTCAGAAATGAGACCGTCCGCAGGAATTACAGTACCGTCTGCCGCCTGTATATCCTCCGCCGCAAACAGTCCGAAACGAACAGAGAGATACTCATTATTGTTTCCGATTCCGAACAGCTCGTCGTTCTCCATAACCTTAGAAAGTGAGATTTCAACACTCTGATAATCATTGACAAATGATGCATTTACCGTATCAAGAACAGCGATTTCCTGTCCTGCATATGTCACTTCAACATCTTTAGGCTCATTGTTCAGCACATAACCATCGGGAGCTTTTATCTCTCTGACCTCATACTTGCCAAGATAAAGCGGCTCAGTTTCAGCATAGCCGTTTTCGTCTGTCGTGATCTCTGAAACAACATCTCCTGCATAAGCTCTTGTTGTACCGTCGAGCGTAACAATATCCTCTACAGCGATCACCTGAAATACTGCGCCGCTGAGATCTCCGTCCGCAAACACGGGAGTGTAGGTCGTTGAATTGACAACTAGCTCGCCGTTTTCGTCTGTATAAGCAGAGCTTGCCATATTCACGCTTGTGAAAATATCGCCTGTTTTCTGAACGCTGATCCTGCCTTTCTGAGCGGTGTTTTGCTTTTCAACTTTGACAATAGTAAGCGAGTTTTCTTTCTCTGCATTTTCTAAGGAAACCGAAAATGCTACGGGAGTTTTATCAAGCGCATAGCCGTAAGGAGCCTGAACCTCAACAAGTGAATACTCGCCGTAGGGAAGAACTTCGGGAGTGATCAGATATCCCTCGCTGTTTGTGTAGAAAGTGTCGATTGTTGTTGGGGTAGGGTATGCAAAAGTCATTGAGATCTTCTGACCGTTTGAATCATAGATCTCAAAGCCTGCGCCCTCATAAGGAATTGTTTTTCCTGTTTCGGAATCGACCTTTACCACCTTAACATAGCTTTCAAACTCTGCATTGTTGATAAGATAGCGGTAGGTCTGTCCGTTCTCGCTGATGTTGACATCGAAGTCAGCAATAAACTCAGTACCCTCCCAGCCGACTGTCTGATGCACAGTGTAAACGCCGTATGGCATATCCTTTGTCTGTGCAAAGCCGTTTTCATCGCACGTCAGGTAATCACGTTCTGTTTCAACAGCATTTGCATAAGAACCCGAAGATTTCAGATACACTTCAAATTCAGCTCCCACTTCTGGAGTTTCTATCTGAGTAGAGCCGTCATCGGAATGCTTGATCATTGCGATATTTCCCTTGATAACGTCCTCAGTCACTGCCATAGAAAGTGGGTTATGCTCAATGAAATAATTCTCAGCTTCTGCACCAACTGAGTAAACTGTTTCGTCAAGGAGATAGCCCTCGCTTGGTGAAATTTCCTGAACAGTGTAGTTTCCGCAGACATACTCTTTTGTCTTGAAATATCCGTTTTCATCGGTCGTATAGGTATCGGCAAGCTCGCCGTCCTTGTACAGTCCGTAAACTGCTCCTGCAAGCGTTCCGTCGCCCTGTGCTGATGTTGTTTCAGAATCCTGCTTTGTTACCTCAACTGTAAACTTTTTGAGGATATTTTTGAATGTCTTGGTTGTGGTTGCGTCTGACGTAAGGGTTGCAGTCTGATCCGCAGGAACTACATATCTAATGGGAACATTTTTCTCGGAAATGGTGTACACGATCTTCTCATTATTGCTGTTGTAAACAGGAATATCGGAAAGTATTGCAATACCGTCCGAACCTGTTTTTATTGTGTAGGTCTTACCGTTGCCCGTAATAGTGAACTCTCTGTCGCCGTTCTGATTGCCCTCGGACTGCTTATTTATCTTTATCGAGCCCGTTTTAAGTTGATTGTTGAACTTCACATTCACAGTCAGATCAACATCTCCGCTTGTCAGCGTAACATTCTGAGCCTTAGGAACTTCGTATCTTGTATCTACATTGATCTCGGATACGGTGTAGGTGATCGCTTTGCCCGTAGATGTGTTGTATACCTTTAATCCGCTAAATTCGGCAACGCCGTTTGCATTGGTTTTCTTGGTGTAACTGCTGCCGTCGTTTCCTGTGACCTTGAACTCTCTGCCGCTTACGATCCCGTCATCGGCGGTCTTATTGACCTTAATTGTGCCTCTCGTAAAATCTTCGGTCACAAATATATTTTCGTCAACCTTTAATGCGAACACTTCTTCAGAGATACTGTAACCTGTCGGTGCGGAGATCTCCTTAACGTAATACTGCTTTTCAGGTAACTGAATGGAACCTGTTCCGTCCTTGCCGATAGTGATCTCGCCGACCTTGTTTTTACAAGCCTTATCGGTATATACTCCGTATTTTGCAACCGTGCCGTCTACCTTGCTTGTGCCTGAAATCTTAACCGTTCTGTCTGAAGCAAGAACCTTGGTTATTTCAAATTTCACATCATTTTTTGTGATCCTGAACGCCGACATATTCATAGCGGTAGCAGTCTTACCGTCAGTTTTGTTGTTGATAACAACGCCCTCCGAACCGCTGGATTCTATTCTCCAATGCTTTCCGCCTGCACCTGTGCCGTCGCCTACTGTCTTTGAGTTTATGAGTTTTTCCGAAACTCCAATAGACTTCAGATAGCTTATTACATCATTTCTTGAATCAAATTCGCCCATATATATCCAAGCGTGATCCTCACCAACCGGATTCTGAGCGACCACCACAGAACCTGCTGTAATAACCGAACCGTCAGCACACTCCCAATACGGGCGGTCCGTTGTCTTGATGTTCTTCTTTTCGACTTCGACCTTTGAAGTCTTTCCGTCGTAAGTTATGGTGCAGTTATCATTGACTGTAAGCCAATGATCTGTGTCAGCAGGCACAGGGTTGTTCCATGAAAATCCCGAAGTGCTGTAGCCAAGCTGAGTAAGAGTATAGTACACCAAGCCAGAGCAATCAATTCCAAGGTTTCGGATCGTATCCACGCTTAGAGCCTGATACTGACCCTGATCATACGCATACCAGTAGCCCTTGTTTCCATAGGTATACGGCGTACCCAGCAAAGTCGCCGCCTTTGCGATCACCGTATCTGCCGACGGGAACGCTGCGTTTTCAGTCGATGAGCTTGCCGCATTCGCTGTAATAACTCCGCTCATAGATGAGCCGAGCATAGAAAAAGCACAGAGTCCTGCCATGAACCCTGCGCTGAGTTTCTTTAATATTTTCGATTTTTTGAACATAAAGTGCATTTCTCCTTTCCATTTTTGCAAAGAAAAAGAGCCGGATTTCGGCTCTTTCGTTTGCACATTTTAATATATTTCATCATATCTTTGGTTGCTTATCAAATCCGCCCCTGATACATATGATTCATCAATATCTATTATTTCGCTGAATCCGCAGTCGTTATTCAGCAGAAATCCTTGTCCCTGCGTATCAAGAACAAACCATGTTCCGTTTACCTTAACGACATTTGCTACATGACCATACAGTTTTGACGGCGTCCATGCAAGATAGCATTCCAGATCTGTACCTTTGCACAAATAGTAGGTCTGCCACGAATAATTCACACAAGTGCCCGAACCGTTTTCAGTCATCCAGTTGTATACCGCCTCTGCCTTGCTGTAATCAGAGCCGTTATGAGATAAGCTTCTGCCGATATCCATATATCGTTCTTCCTCAGTAGGCATCGGCGAGGGTGGTTGAGTCTGCGGCACTGTTGTAGTCTCAGGCTTTGTCCTTGCGACAGGCGGATTTGTTACCGTAGGTACTGCCGATGCTGACGGCTTTGCCGTTGTTGATTTGGTGGCATTCTGAGGCTTCTCATTGGACGGCTGGGCGTTCTGCTCCGCTAAGTTATTATCCTGAGAATTGTTGGATGGAGTATTATTCTGCACAGCTTGGTTATTACCCTGTACAGCGTTATTCTGCCCCTGAACCGAATTGCCGCCTGTATTTGAAGTGCTTGATTTCTTAGCCGCAGTTACCTCAGTATCTGTCGGCTTTGAGGAAGATGATACCGTCTGCGAACTCTTTTTAATGGTCGCTGTGGTTTCACTTGTATCCATTTCTTCCTTTGCCGATGTTTCTGCGGAAACTATAGCCGTGGCCGCAGTTTGACTAGCTACTGAAGAGTTTTCGCTTTCTGTGGATTCCGATATATTTCCACAGGCTGATAAAAATACCGCACAGAATATTGATATGACCATTGCTTTTTTCATATTATCACGCTCCTTGACAAGCAATATATCACACTAATACTTTAAAATCCAGACTTTTTATTGAAGTTCTACCTTTGTCACAATTTGCACAGCATAAGCTTTAGCAAACTACATACTTATCTCCGGTGACTCTTCAAATTCTTCAAGCGGTTCGATCACTTCAGGTCTTGTTTCTCTAACAGCAACCAGCCCGATACCGGGCAGATCCACTATGATATGATCAAACTGCTGCTTGTACTTTTCTATCTGTTTATCAGCAAGTGAACAAGAATCCCACTCTCCGTATTCGTTCAGACAGTTGCCAGAAATATAGAAAGTGCCGTGAACAAGAGTATTTCCAACTATCCTGTTAGGCTTTGAGCCGTTCAGCAGAAACTCATCATTACACCAGCAAAGTGCGTCATTTGTCTGCTCAAAATATATAGGTTCAATGCTTCCTCCCACTACTTCCTGCATTGCCTGGATATCGTCCTCGATATCTTTCACATACGGTTCTTTCAGAGGTTCAAACACAAGTATCCTCATTCTTTTGCCTCACTTTCACAATACTCTTTCAGCGGACACTCGCCGCAGTCATCAAACATTGCACAGGTACGCTGTATTTCCTCTTCGGATATTCCACAGTCAAAGTGCTGCTTTTTCTGTTCGTCTTGCCATACGATAAGTGAAACACCGCTGCTGTCACGTTCGACCTCTACCGTTACAGCATTTCCGTGCCTGTCATAAAGCCCAGAAAATTCTGTTTTGCCTTTTGCCGTTAAAACCTGTGCCAATATTATCTTCTTCATAAAAACCTCCTAATCAAAAAGCGAAAGCTGTTTGATAGCTTTCGCACGTTCGCTTGTGTCATAATTTGATATGAGCAGCTCTGCATACTGACAGCCGCCGTCATACCGCTGTGCCAAATTGTTCAGCCTACTTATCTCTTCAATGTGAATGTTTGGTTTATGCCATATCTCACGGATCTCAGTGCAATCGTTATACGAAACCAAAAATCTGCCTTTGATGTCAAGCAGAGCGTCACGCAGTCTGATATGGTCTTTTGCAGTAAAACCTACGTCCTTGTAGTAATTTTCAGTCGCAAAATACGGCGGATCACAGTAAAAAAAGCTGACGGGTCTGTCATACTGCCTGATAAGCCTTTCAAAATCCTTGTTCTCAACAACTACTTTCTGTAATCTTCTTGCGGCAAGGTCGATCATAGGGAAGTCCGACCACATCGAATGCGGCTGACTTCCAAAGCTGTCAAGACCGCTTGCATAGCTGTAACGTATAAGCTGATAAAACTTTGCCGCTCTGTCAACATCATAAAGTCGAGGCAGAATGCCACGCTTATGAAGTAGAGCTAAATACTCAAAATCCTCTCTTGAATCAAGCACATATCTCAGCTTGTATTTCAGCTTTGCAGGTTTATCACGAACGCAGCGGTAAAGATTCGCAAGGTTTGAATTGAAGTCATTGTACACCTCGAAATCCATACCGGGCGGCTTGTGAAACAGCACCCAGCCTGCACCGCCAAACACCTCGATATATCTTTCATAGTAAGGCGGAAATCTTGCAAGAACCTCGTCACGAAGATTTTTCTTTCCCCCTACCCATGACATAAAACTGTTCATGTTTTTCCTTTCTGCCGTTAGAACCAACAGCAGAAAAGTCGCTTTGCAAGCACCAGATTTTTGATCTGCTGTTGGCAAAACGACCTTAATAAATATTAGATTTTACGCTGTTTTCAGCCCTTGATTATCGGGTCAACATAGCTGAATATGATGCGTTTCTGTTCAAGATAGCCGTTGGCTTTATTGACCTCGTTGCACAATTCCTTGTACTGCCTTTCCGAAAGTACGGGCTTTGTGGCTCTCAGCATTGCAGGAATACTGCCGAGACAAAACTTGAAGTCCACTTTAGCTTTAATTCTGTTTGTGTGCATCACTTACCTCCTTGTCCAGACGTGCGATCTCTTTTTCCGCTGCCTTAAAAGCCGCGGCAAGAGAACCTATCGTTGTTCCGATGATAACACCTATCATCATTCCAATGAACAAATACGTCATTTACATCATCTCCATTTCAAAATCTTCGGTTTCTGTCTGTTCATCATCAATTGACGTGATCTCCACATATTCGTCGATAATGCTCAGTGCTTCAACATAGCTTTCGGAAGACGTGATACGCTCGCACATTTCCTTGGCTTTATCCGGCATACCGTTTCTTTTCAGCGTTTTTGAGGCTATGCCAATAAGATTAAATACATTTCCGTCCTGACCTATCAGCGGACATTTTGGCTTTTTGGACATCACGACATCTCCTTTCCGTAATATTTTCTCAGCAGACCTATGATAAAAAGCTGACCTTTTCCCGTCACAAACGTCTGCCGATAAGTCTTTTTCAGACCATTGACCTCGAATACCGACTCCTTGACCGCAAAATATCCTCTGTCGATATATCTCTGATATGGCAGATTGTTTGACATCAGTACACCCGTTCTTTTGAGCCAGCTGTACAGCTTGTTTCTACCGACGGAGATATTTTCGGCTCTCGCAAGCTTTGCCATAGCGTTCATGTCGATTAGGTTATCTGTTCCTGCCACCTGATTTGCAAACTCCACCAAAGGCTGATCGTGTCTGATACGCTCGTTCAGCTTTTCGATAGCCGTCATCTGAAGTCTGAACAGGTCACGGTACGGCTCGTCGAGAAACGGGAGGTAGTTTTCTATGAACATATCCTCGCTTGCCACATAGCCTCCTGTTCTGCGGATAGTCGGCAATACTTCATCAAATATCCAGCTTTCAAATTTCTCAGCGGAAGGGAGCCTTGAATGTGATATCAGTCTATACACATCTCCCTCGGGAATAAAAACCATTTCGATAGTCCTGGCAGGAGACTGCGGATGCGGTAGGTCGTGTTTCACGCCCCACCTACAATGCCGTCTTATTGCGTCTTTTGTATTGCTGTAGCCCAATGCAGAAGCTACGTCCTTTCCGCAGAACATGGTCCTTCCGTGTTCATCTGTTAACGTTCTTAAAGAACCAAATTCATCATTCTCAAAAATCTTTATCACATTGCTCATGCGTTTTCTCCTTTTTCCGTTTCTAAAATTATTCTTGCAACCGCCTCCACAACATTTGTAGTTACTGCGTTGCCTGCCTGCTTGTAAAGCTGAGCGTCGGACATTCCTGTGGCTTTGACCTTGTTGAACTGCTCATCGGTAAAGCCCTGCAGCCGCCAGCACTCCAACGGCATAAGCTTTCTGATATACCCGCAGTACACAACCCCGTGTCTGTCGGTAACGGTCAAAGTAAACATAGGCTCGTTTGGAAGTTTAAATCTTCTGCCTTGCTGACGAACTTTCTCCTTTTCGGGAGTAAGCACCGCAATCGGATCGCTAATCACGATCACCCCCGACTTTTCTCCTTTATGGTGACCTATACCGCTGTCCTGCCTTGACGTTATGCACCTCGCAAGCTCTGTAACTTTCGGTTCGGGATTCATATCGATACACATAGCGTAATATCCCTGATTACAGCTTGTTGTCAGCGTGTGTGCTACATCGTGACCTACACGTCCTCGTCTTGAATTAATGTTAGGGTAGGCGAGATCAATACTGTCGCCGGGCAATGCTAACTGATAGCCCGACTTGGTTTTGACCTTGATCGGAAGTCCTATGATCTCGTAAAGTCCTGTCTTTCCTCCGAAGCCTCCTGCCGTTCCCGTAAGCGTTATGCTCAGTCCGTCGGCTGAGTACACTCTGCAGCCCTCTCGTCCGGGTATGCGTTGTACAAGAGTTTTTGGATTTGCGTCCGTGAAAGACAATACTTTTCCGGCGCATTTTTCTCTAAGAAATCCGATAATGAACACTCTTTTTCGGGATTGGGCGACTCTAAAATTTGCGCTGTTAAGCACTTCCCATACGACATCGTACCCCAATTCATCCAACGTACTAAGGATGGCCGCAAACGTCCTGCCTTGGTCATGCGATAGGAGACCGGGAACATTTTCAAGGAGCAGATACTTAGGTTTTTTAATGGCGGCAATCCTGGCGATCTCAAAGAAGAGAGTTCCTCGGGTATCGCTGAATCCTTTCCGTTTTCCAGCGATCGAAAAGCTTTGGCAAGGGAACCCTCCGCATATAAGGTCGAGATCAGGCAGCTTGTTTGGGTCGATTTTTCTTGCGTCATCATAAAACACCTCACCTTCTGTATCATACAAAGTTTCATAAGCTTTCTTTGCATACTTATCTATCTCGCAATAACCGACGCACTTGAATCCGCCTGCTTTTTCAAGTCCCGAACGGAATCCGCCGATACCTGCAAAGATATCAAAATATTTTATCAGTACGAATCATCTCCTTTCCGATTTTTCAAACAAAAAAACGGTCAAGCTTTTTTCAAAACTTGACCGTCACATTGATATATTCATTTCTTCATCTTCTGTTTGCTCACTATCTTCACTTACGATATGGAAATCGTCCACACCAGGGATAACTCCGAGCGTTCTTCCGTTATCAAAAACGCAATGCACAGTGCCGATATCATCGACGTGATCGACCTTGCCAAGAGTACCGGACTCAACAGGGAATGGATCATCGTTCATTTGGTCAAGACAGATACGAGTTCCTTCGGGATACCGTTCTTTCAGCCATTCTACTTTCTTGTGATCGTAATACATTATATATTCCTCCTTTTTCTACAAATGAAAAAAAGGCTGTTCTATCATCGTCACTTAAATTCGTGACAATAGACAAAACAGCCTTTAAAACTTTGTGAATTTTTTTCATAACAAAACGGCAGGCTCAGAGCAAAATCTGCTCAAAGCTTGCCGTTTTGTTTGACGATGTTTAATTGTTGAGGGTTCAGATCCTTTTTTTACGAAAAAGCATCCACGGTTTTACACCTGAAATTTTTACCCTCAAAACGCAAAAAAAGCTCGTAAATACGAGCTTTTCGAGGTGTGCATCTATTTTATTGCACAAGTATGGTGCGGCAAACGGGACTTGAACACTCAAGTCTTTTGAGGAAATAATCGGCAAAAAAAGGGGAGAGAGAATCATGGGGAATGCGTTAGTTTTGAATAAAGACTTCAAAATAGTCATGTCAAACAGCATGGTCAAGGGCAAGCAGGATGTGTTGACACTGTGGCAGCATAAGATTTTTCGTTTGCTCATTTCGCAGATAAAGCCCTCAGACAAGGGTCTGGAAACATACACTTGTAAGATAACGGACCTTGCGGAGTATCTTGGAATGAAACCTAAGTCCATGTATGGTGATATCAATGAGCTTACGGATAAGCTTATGCAGGCGTTTATCAAGATAAACATAGGTGGCAAGGAACATCGTGAAAACTGGCTTAAAATCAATCTCATTTCTTCCTGCTCATGCAACAATGGAATACTTACTATCAGGCTTAACGATGATGTTAAGCCTTTTGTTTTGCAACAAAAAGGCTTTTATACGCAATACGAGATCTATGAGATTTTGCTCTCCGACTTCAAGGCAAGTTTCTTTTCAAGAAATAGGCACAAGTTTGAGTATTCTATTGAACGGCTCAGACAGCTTATGGGCTGTGAGGATAAGCTTTTAAAATTCAGCCAATTCAAGGAGAAGTGCATTGGCAAAGCGATTTTTGAAATTAACAATTCGGATACGTCAGAGTTCACGTTGACAGCCAAGTATAACAAGAACGGCAGAGCAGTTGAGGGCGTTTCTTTCATTCTTCTCGGCAGAAGCGAATGTTTTCTGCCGTGTGATGATTACTATAATATCATCAAAACAAGCATAGAATGGAATGAAAGTTGGGATGAACCTGACGCCCCGATTTAAAAACCACCTTTTCCTAACGAGG
>OHXF01000167.1_pt1 | contig 24337 bp, 20 predicted proteins | sample 1579961 | NCBI WGS metagenome assembly OHXF01 (sample SAMEA3882508, study PRJEB24775) | human gut metagenome | biome: human-associated habitat; feature: intestine environment; material: feces | place: Netherlands | collected 2009/2010
GAGCGTTGCGCCGGCGAGTGAGCAATCACCATTGTCCGAATGCGTCCGCCTTGAATAACTTTCAACACACTAAATAGCAATTATGTTGTCTGGCTCGGCGCGGTGCCAAATTGTTTTTTATAGGCCCGGGAGAAGGTGGTATAGTCGGAGAAGCCGCTTAACTGGGCGGCCTTCAGGATGGGGGTGCCTTCGGAAATTTTTGTGCGGGCGAGAAGAAGGCGCTTGCTAATGATGTAGTTGTGGACGGTGTAACCGGTTTCCTCCTTGAATTTCCGCATCATGTGATACTTGCTCAGGTAGTATTTCCGTGCAAGGGTCTCAATGGAAAGATCTTCAGTAAGGTTGTGGTTAATATAACGTAGAAGCTCTTCTATCTGGGAATCACTGCTGTAGGAATGAGCGTCATAAATGTACTGCTTTTCCAGAAAAATGCGGTTTACATAAACCATGAACTGGGTGAAAAGAGCTGAGCCAAGAAGCTCGCTTCCAAATTTTTCGTCTTTCAGGGCAGCTTCCAGTTCGTAGAGAAGCTGCTTTAATTTTTCCTGAGTGTCAGAGTCCAGACGGATTAGATTGTAACTCCGGTCAATCGCCTTCTGAAAACAGCGGAGTAGTTCTGTGGATTTGATGTCGTCGCGGATCCATAGTACAAAACGTTCGTATGGAACCGAAAAATCAATTTCCGGTTTGTGGATGGCGTGACGGTTCACGAGGAGAATGTCCCAGGGCTTCAGATAGTAGGACTTTCCTTCAATGTGATAGGCAGCCTTTCCGGAAAGAAAGATGATCACCTTGTGAAAATCATGATAATGGTAGGAAAATTCCCGCTTGGTCTGGTCCTTGATGTGAAAAAGCCGGAAATCCTGCTCCAGATAGCCGGTTTTTTCAGTTGGCTCATTGAAAGAATTCATATGTTATGGCTCCTGTTTTAACTATAGTGTGTATGGAACCGCAAACTTTGTTTGCAGCTACGTTTGCGTAGCGTCATAATTCAATTCTGCGCTTGAAATATGACTTTATTATAAATGAAATACCGCATTTTTTGCAATATATTTCGCAAGTTATTCTATGTACATGGGAAAAATAAACGCTATACTGGATATATAAGATGTGATTTGAGAAAAAAGATCACGGGCGCTTCGTCAGAAAGGAATTGAAAACAATGAGAGACAGCATTATCATGACAAAATATCAGGGCTTTGGAAATGATTATCTGGTACTGGATGCGAAGAAAAACCAGCTTCAGCTGCAGGGCAAAAAAGTTGCGCTTCTTTGCCAGCGGGGATTCGGACTTGGAGCGGATGGTGTGCTTTACGGACCAGTTGACATTAATGGAAAAATGGGAATGCATATTTTTAATTCCGATGGAAGTGAAGCTGCAATCAGTGGAAACGGTGTCTGTATTTTTGCAAAATATCTTATGGATAATGAGTATGTTACAGAGAAAAAATTTGCCATTGAGACTTTATCAGGAACAATCGAAGTAGAGTGTCTGAATGCCAGAGCGACAGAGTTCCGCGTAAACATGGGCAAAGCTTCTTTCCTTTCCAGAGAGATTCCGGTAACTGGCGAGGTGCGTGAGGTGATCGATGAGCCATTTACATTTAACAAGAAAGAATACAAGGCAACTTGTCTCACAGTAGGAAATCCACACTGCATTATTTTCATGGATCAGGTATCTCAGGAAAAAGTAAGAGAGCTGGGGCCATATGTGGAAAATGCAGATGAGTTCCCGGAAAGAGTGAACCTGCAGATCTGCCGCCAGATTGATAAAGGAAATCTGGATATCGAGATCTGGGAGCGTGGCTCCGGTTACACAAAAGCTTCCGGTACAGGAAGCTGTGCGGCAGCCATTGCAGCCTACCGAAAAGGTCTGATGGAAAACAGAATCAATGTAAACCAGCCAGGTGGTATGATCCAGATCGACATTAAAGAAGACGGAACTATTTTTATGACAGGAACTGTCGGATATATTGCGGAGATGAGCGTGGCTGAGAGCTTTTTCTCATAGAAAGAAAATATGGTGCATATGGCGCATCCCAACGGCCGGGGCTGTGTAGCGGTAGCTACGGCGACTGACGTAGGAGCAGCAGATGAAAAATCAGACAAGTCAATATGGCAGTTGCTTAATTTTCAATGTAGGAGAATCCAGGTATAGAAGTAAGAAGACTTCCGTGCCTGGATTCTTTTTTGCTGCAAATGGGGGGGGATGTCTGTAAGCGATATCATTATGCCTAAAGAGAGGAAAGCATTTTTTAAAATATGGAGACGGAATCAGCATGTTGATATACGAAACAGCCCCTCTTGTTGATAAAAAAAGTGCAATGTCTAAACTAAAAATAGATAGACATTTCTAACACAATTCTGTAAAATAAACAAAGGTTAGAAAACACTAATAATAGTTAAACAAGGAGGAAGAGAATGGCTGACAAAAAGTTATTAAGAAAAATTGCTCCGATCATTATGAGTGCAGCTGTAGCGATGACCAGTTCACCGGTTGGAGTTATGGCAGAGGACTTTATTTCTGGAGAAGTAGCTGTTGAGGTATCTGAGGAGACTACATATGGTTCTGATGAGATTTCAGACGACTATGACGAATCATCAGAGGCTGACGATTCAGCAGATTTTGCTACAGACACAGAGGATGGTTTTGAGTCTGGAGAAGCCGCAGAAGAGGAGTCTGGATTTGAGGACGGCGAAACCGGAGACACAGAAGATGCTTTTTTAGCAGACACTGAGGGCGAAACCAACAATGAAGCGGGAGCTGTGAAAACAGTGGAGGATGGTCAGATCGTACTGATGAACATTCCCTATGAAGCTTTTTACAGATCTGAGTTGAAAAACAATGATGTAAAAGTAGATGCATTTACATCCGCGACGAAAGCAAAAACAAAGATGAGCGGCGTGATGAATGGAAATGCTGCTTATCATACAAGCGCGGAAGGAAATGAACTTGCAGGTGTTACTTTTCCGGTAAAAGTGAATAAAGCTTCTGATTTGGAAAATTTTAAACAGATTACAGACAGCACTACTATAGAGATTACTACGAACATGAAAGGCCAGGTAAGTACTAATACATATACTGGTGCAGCGGCTCTTATTGAACAGCCAAGCTATACTTATTATGTTCCGGCAGAAACTCCTGCATATTACAAGGAAATGAGCGTAGATGAGAACGAAAATATTTCTTTTGGCGCTGTTCAGGGAATGCCCGAACAGAATGTTAGTGTGAATGCTGAATTAAAGCTTAATTCCAAATATGGAGATTATCAGCTTGAGCTGGATGAGACAGCAGTAAAGGCAGTAGTAAATGCATCTAATGGTGATAAGATTTATGGTGTAATCATCAATACAACAGACGGAACCACTTATGCACTCCGTCATCTTGAGAATATCTGGAAAGGAAAAGAACTTGCATGGAGCACCGGCTTTACAACAGAATCTCACGGTTGCCCAATAAGCTCTGACCACTACAAATCCATGATGGGAAAAACTATTTCCAGCGTAACGTACTATACGGATAAGGGGGAAATTAATTTTGATATTCCAGATACTTATGTTCCGGTAAAAACAGGTGTCAGTGCAACCGTTGACAACATCAAGGTAACAGATGCAGAGGTTAAAGTTGAATTATCTGAAGCACTTCCATCTGATTATTCAAAGAAATATGCAGTTGATGATGTGGAAGCAGCGACAACAGAGACAGGAGTAAAGGTTACAAATCTTACACCTGGAACACATACTCTGACAATTTCCGATGCAAATGGAAAATATGCTCCTGTCAGCGCTACTTTTACAGCAACAACAGATACTGTAATGGCTTCCTATGATGAGTATGAAGGAAAACTGGTTGCTGCGGCAGATATTACCGCTGAGCAGTTTGTTGCATTTACCAAAACAGTTTCAAAAGTAAAAATTGGTGACAAAGAGTATGCTGCAAGCGGAAAAGGTGCTGTGAAGATTGTTCAGGAGGATGGAACTCTTGATTATTCTAAAACAGCTGTAAACGATGGAGATACAGTAGTTGTAAGTGTTGCCGGATACCCAGATGTAACATTTGTTTACAACGAAAACGTATATGTATACGCAGGTCTTACATGGGCTGAGTACTGGGCTTCCGAGGATGTATACAATGCAGGCTCCACAGCTTCTTCTGAAGAAAAAGACAGAAGAGGTGAGTCAGACCTTGGAGCATTTGATGCTGTAACAAGAGCAACTGCAAACCATGGCCTTCACAGAGGAAGCTTCCAGGCAATCGCGGTTCTTAATGGAAAAACAGTTTCCCACTGGAGCGCAGACGGAAAAACAGTTTATTATGCCGATGGAACATCAGAAGTATTTAACCGGAACAATGTAACCGGATATACCGTAACTGGACTGAAATATGTACCGGTTGAGATTAAGAGAGCTGACCTTGCTGCTTTTGCAGAAAGCCATGCAATTGTAAAAAATGGCGGACAGCTGATCGGCGGTTATGGCGAGAAAGAACTGAAATCCTATGAAGCCGTTGCAAATGTAACTGCAAATACAAATGGTTTGAAAAAAGTTACAAAAGCTGAAGACGGAAGCTTTGTAATCGGAGCAAGACAGAACGGAACTGAGTCTGGTATCAAAGATGCAGAGCTGAAAGTGGCAGATGGAATTACAGCAACTGTAAAACCTGGAAATGGTTCTTATGGTGAGTTCCTAAGAGTTGACCTGACTGGAAACTATGGCGATCTTGGTTCACATATGCAGTCTGTTGAGTGGGCATATTATGGAAATGATTCCACTTATACAAACAGACTTGCAAACTATGGAACAAAATTTGCAGCTGATAACTGGATGCATAAAATGATGGGTATCCAGCTTGGCCTTACAGAATCCGGAAGATGCAAGCTTCCGGAAGGAACTGACGGAACTGGTTACTGGATCCTTACTGTTCATGCCCTTGGATACCAGGATTACGTTGTAAAATTCCAGGCAACAGCTGAGAATATTGCAAAACCTGCAGGTGATGCAGATTCCACACCACTGGAAAACATTATTGCAGAAGCAAAAGCCCTGAACGAGGCTGATTATACTCCGGAGAGCTGGGCTGCTGCAAAAGACAGCATTGCAAATGAGCTTGAAGAGTGCGAGGAAATGCTTGCAAATATTAAGAATCAGACAACTTATGGCGTAGAAGAGCAGATCGGACATTTAAGAGAAGCTCTTAACATGCTTGTAAAAGCTCCAGCTCCAACCGCTACTCCGGTGCCGGCAGAGCCGACCGCAACACCGGCTCCTGCACAGCCGACTGCAACACCGGCTCCAACAGCAACACCAGCACCGACTGCAACTCCTGGAATTACAGCAACTGCAAAAGCTTCCACGATTTACACCAAAGGAAAAACATCCACAACAATCACTGTTGAAAAAACAGGTGTAACAGGAAAAGCTAAATTCACATCCAGCAATAAGAAAGTTGCTACTGTAACTTCCAAGGGTGTTGTAAAAGCGAAAAAAGCAGGAAAGACAACCATTACGGTAAAAGTTGGAAACTACACTAAGAAGGTAGTAATCCAGGTTAAGAAACCTTCTCTGAAGCTTGCAAAATCTTCTGCAACAATCAAGAAAGGCAAAACAGTAAAAATCAAAGCAACCGCAACACCATCCGGAAAAGTAACATATAAGTCCAGCAACAAGAAAGTAGCGACTGTTACTGCAAAAGGTGTTGTAAAAGGTAAGAAGAAAGGTACTGCAACCATCACTGTTACAAGTAATGGAGTATCTAAGAAATTCAAAGTAAAAGTAAAATAATGATTACAAAGCTTTTACGATAACAAATAATACTTGTGCAAAAACAAGGCAAAGGAACGGGGGCCGTTTTTAACAGCCCCTGCTTTTGCTTGTAAAAAAACTTATTTTGCTACATATTTTAATAGGAGACAGCATGAAAAAACGAGACAGTGATAAGAATCCTTTTGAAAGAAAGAATCTGGTGAAACTTGCTCCGGCAGCAGTGGTTATTGCTGCTGTGGCTGCAGCAGGTGCTCAGGCTGGCAGCAGTGGAAAAGAAGTGACTTCTGAAACCAGAGAGGTTGTAAAATCCCAGGATCTGGAATCGCTTTTGAAAACAGCCTATTCCTATGAGACAGCAGATGACGAGGCAGAAGAGGAGAGTCTGCTGAAAGCAGGCAAAAATACATCATCATCTTCAAAGAAAAAAACTTCCAAAATTTCAAAGAAAAAAAGTGGTATAAAAAAAGGAAGCTCAAAGACCCTTCCAGTAAAAACGGCTGCATCTTCAGGGGTAGGTCAGGGCTCCACCACTACACCAACTACAGAAGTTCCGGAAGGCGGCTATAAAGATGGAACTTACCAGGGAAGCGGAACTGGCTTTGGAGGAACGATTACCGTACAGGTAACTGTATCAGGTGGGAAAATCACAGCTGTTGATATATTGAGTGCCTCTGGAGAAACAGGCTCTTATTTTGCCTCCGCACAGGGCGTTGTAAGTAAGGTTTTATCAAGCCAGTCCCCGAATGTGGATGCAGTCAGCGGTGCAACTTATTCCTCAAACGGAATTATCCAGGCAGTACAGAACGCCCTTTCACAGGCAGGAAACAGTGATTCTGCCACACCGGCTGCCACACCAACTCCAACGCCAAAACCTGCAAAGAAACCGAAGAAAGATACTTCTGTCAGCTATAAAGATGGCGTATATGAGGGACAGGCAGAAGGCTTTGATGGAACCGTAACGGTAAAGGTTACAATAAAAAATGGAAAAATCAAAAAAATAAGCAACACAAATACAGATACACCTGAATTTTTTAATAAAGCATGGAAAACAATCAAGTCCAATGTGATTTCCAGACAGAGTACTTCTGAAATTGATACTGTAAGTGGGGCAACATTTTCTTCAAATGGAATTCTCGGAGCTTTATCCCAGGCTCTTTCAAGGGCTGATCAATCAGGAACTACAGACTCAAAGGAAGAAGATATAACTCCAACCCCGACTACTGTACCTGATGAAACTGTAACACCAATTCCAACGGAGATTCCACAGCCTACCAAGACTCCGGATAATCCGTCAGATGAACAGCCGGTTGTAAAGCTTTTGAAAGATGGTACCTATACAGGGTCTGCAATGGGATATTCCGGAAAGGTTAACATAACACTGACAATTAAAGACGGAAAAATTACGGAAGTAACCAATACAAACTCAGATACCAGAAGCTTTTTCAATAAGGCATGGAGATCCATACAGCCTAAAATACTGGAAAAGCAGAGTACAGAAGGAATTGACACTGTAAGTGGTGCAACATTTTCTTCTATGGGAATTCTGGATGCGTCCAAAATAGCATTGGAGCAGGCAAAAAATACAGAGGTACAGCCTTCAGTAACGCCAGAGCCCACTGAGGCGCCGGATTCCACCGAGAAGCCAGAACCCACAAATACGCCAAAGCCGACTTCTGTTCCGGAACCAACGACTGCACCGGAGCCTACAGCTGTACCAGAGCCTACTGAAACGCCAGAGCCAACTTCTGTACCGGAACCGACGGATACACCAGAGAATTCTGTAACGCCGGAACCCACAGCTACGCCAGAACCCACGCCTGTGCCTGCTGGTGCATATACAGATGGAACCTACACTGGTATTGGAGAAGGTAATGACGGACCAGACAGTGTACAGGTTACCGTAACAATATCCGGAGGACAGATTGTGGGAGCAACCTATTTTTCCTATGATGATGAAGAATATGTAGATACAGCCTGGGCAGGAATTCTTGGACAGGTTATGGGAAAGCAGTCAGCAGACAGTGTAGATACAGTATCTGGATGCACATATTCTTCCCAGGGAATTATTCAGGCATTTCGAAATGCATTAAATCAGGCAAAAGGAGCATAATCCATGAAATACCAGAGTTTTATTATGAGAGTTTTATGTCTGCTTCTGATCGTTGGCGCCGTCCTTGGCTACAACTCCATGCAGAAAAAAGACAGTGATACCGAAAAAGACCAGCAGATCGCCAGTCTGACAACCAGAGTGGAGGCCTTGGAAAAACAGCAGGATGAGATATTAAGTGCCCTTGAAGAGGCTGCAAAAGCGCAGGAAGAGGCGAAGAAAAAAGCAGAAGAGGAAGCGAAGAATCAAAAAGCACAGGAGAAAGAAATATCTTCCGGGGATGCTTCCGAGGACGCGAAAAAAGATGACGAAAATACAGATGAGACAGAGGCTGAGAACGCTTCTTCTGAGGAAGAAAGTGAAGATCTTGTCTACAAAAACGGAACCTACACAGGAGACGGCCAGGGCTTTGGCGGCAACATCCAGGTTCAGGTTACACTTGAAAATGACACGATTACAGACATTCAGGTGGTAAGTGCACCAGGCGAAGACTCTGCATACCTTTCCCAGGGACAGGGCGTGATCAGCACCATTCTGGCTTCCCAGAGTACAGACGTTGACACCATTTCCGGCGCAACCTTCAGTTCCACTGGAATTATCAACGCTGTAAATGATGCACTTGGAAAGGCGGAAAATCAATGAAAAAGAGACAGAGAAAAATCCGGCTGATCCGCGCCGGCATCCAGCTTCTGTTTTTCATTTTTGCTCCGGCACTTTTTTCCACGGCATTCGCAGGCGTGAAGTCCATTTTTCAGGCAATCGCAGCACATCAGACAATCAGCTGGAATTCCTTTCTGGATGTGACTGCCGTGCTGCTGGTGGTAACCTGCCTGTTCGGACGGCATTTCTGCGGATATGCCTGCGCATTTGGTTCCCTTGGGGATGCATTGTATGAGCTGACTGTGTTTATCCGCCAGAAGGTTTTTCATAAAAAAGGCCGTCACGGATATTCAGAAAAAGCCATTCGTATTTTGCAGAAGGTGAAATATATCTGGCTTCTGGTGCTCCTTGTATCTATCCTTACCGGCTGGTACAGCAAGCTTCAGGGCATGAGCCCCTGGGATGTGTTTTCCATGCTCACCGCTGGCAGACTTCCCGGCGCCGCCTACAAGGTGGGGATTGTGCTGCTGCTTCTGATCATGATCGGAATGTGCACCCAGGAAAGATTTTTCTGCCAGTTCCTCTGCCCAATGGGCGCGATTTTTGCTATAATGCCTATAGCACCCTCTGCACTGTTCAACCGTGACAGAAGCACCTGTCCGGCGAAATGCGGAGCCTGCAAAAAGCGCTGTCCTGCTCATCTGGACATTGACGGTGATACCCTTCTCTCAGGAGAATGTATCTGCTGCCACGCCTGCCAGGGAATCTGCCCGAAGAAGAATATCCGGATCGGGATTCCGAAGATGAAAGATGAGAGCTCTTTTTAAACACGCGCTTGGAAAAGATGGGCGAAAGCTATTGGAAAGTAAGAGAAAATAAAATCAGAAAGAACAGGATATGAGTAAAAAAAGAAGTAAAGTAAGATTTCAGAATGAATTCGATTTAATTAAGGTACATTATAAAAAGCAGTCCAGAGGTCAATCACTTACCTGCTTGGATATGTTTAATGGGAGAAGGCATTTGAGAAAGAGAAGTGCGGCAGGAATCCTCTGGGGCAGCCTGCTTCTCACTGTCATTTCCGCAACAGTACTGGGAAAAACAACTACAGTTGTTTATGCATCTGACGTGGAAAAATACACCAACGCAGATTTCGCAATGGACACGGTAGTTTCCGAAACCCTTTATACCTCAGGCAAGGACATCAACACCCAGATTGGCGAAAAGCTCCGCGAAATGGAAACCACCCTCCTTTCCTGGACAGAGGAAAACTCCCAGATTTCTCAGTTGAACAATGCTGATGGCAAGACCATGGAAGTCTCTGATGAACTTGCCGCCGACCTTGAGAAAATTCGCCAGCTTTCCCAGGAATCCGACGGTGCTTTTGACCCCACCCTTGGAAAAATCATCCGTCTGTGGGACATTGACGGCGAGAATCCTCATGTCCCGGACCAGTCCGAAATTGACACTCTTCTTCCCGAAGTGGGATACGAGAAAATTCAGATGGACGGAAACAATGTAACCCTTCTTGATGGCTGTACCCTGGATCTTGGTGCCGTTGGAAAAGGCATGGGCTGTGACCTGATTATGGACTACCTTAGAAGCCAGCCCGATGTTTCTGGTATGATCCTGAACCTAGGCGGCAGCAGTGTCATGACCTACGGCGAAAAGCCAGACGGTTCCCCCTGGAAAGTAGCCCTCACCGATCCCCGTGACACCGAAGGTGACTACCTTGGCGCCATCACCCTGGACGCCAACCAGTTCCTTTCCACCTCCGGCGACTACGAAAAATACTTCATAGAAGATGGAATCCGCTACCACCACATCCTGGATCCAAAGACCGGCTACCCCGTCCAGAACGGTCTCACCTCCGTCACCATCGTCTGCGACCAGGGCTATCTGGCCGACGGCCTTTCCACCGCCTGCTTCGTCCTTGGTATGGACGCCGCGAAACCTCTTTTAGAGAAATATGATGCAGAAGCCGTATTTGTAGATGAAGACAAAAATGTGTATGTGACAAGTGGACTGATGGATAAATTCGAATTAATGAAAGACGGATACACAGTAAACGAAGCATAAGTTGTCCATGATAGATTCATAGAAAATGATAGCTTACGGAATAACGAAAAGAGCTCCAGAGGATAGTCAAAAACTATCGCCTGGAGCTCTTTTTCAACTAACAGCATTTGGGCTGAATATATTCCTAAGCGGGGCATTCAAGGCGCGCCCTTAATGGAGCGGAGATCCACTGCTTACGAAGACTTAACATCGAAGGCTCTCCTGAGATGTTTAGTCGCAGTTAGCAGTTAGCTCCGCGGAATGTTGCGCCTCCCCGCGTGGAATATATTCAGCCCAGATGCGTACGGTGGTAACATCTCACGGAATTCTCTTAAGCACTTCCTTCGTCAGCACTCCAATCAGCAGTCCTGTAATCACTCCCGACACCATCAGCGCCGGAGCATAATAATACAACAGTCCCACCGTATGCGTTGCCGGAATCGCCACCAGCAGCTGACCGATGTTATGGGAAACGCCACCAGCCACACTTACACCCAGCTGCCCGAATCCAATCTTATTTTTCACAAAAACCATCACAATCAAACTAAGGGTCGCCCCCGCCAGGCTATACATAATACTGGAGCCGCTTCCAAACATAAAACCGATAATAAAAATTCTCACAATGGAAACCAGCGCCGCTTCTTTCCACGTATACCTCTCCAGCACAAAAAGCACCGCCAGATTTGCAAGCCCCAGCTTCATTCCCGGAATTCCCGCAAAAAACGGAATCAACGATTCCACATACCCGAAAATAATGGCAATGGCTGCAAACAGCCCAAGATACGCTGCCTTTTTCTGATCCATCACTTACACCACTGCGTCAAATCCACTCTCGGAATCCTGTGAATCTGAATCGCCCTCTCCCTGAATGACTACTCTGTTTGGCAGGCACACAATATATCCGCCTGCACTGCCCACTGCCGGCTGCTTCATGCAAAGATGATCCGGACAGTCCGCATCTGTCATCTTTACCTCGCCGTCCTTAATTTCACACACATTGGTATCCCCAATCTGGATCACCTGATCTTCAGCCAGTGAATAAGTTCCATAAAGCTCCCCATCCACCGTAATCTGGATCGACCCATGAGTTCCATGTGGAACCGCATAAACAAAAATACAAAGCACCACTGAAATAACCAATAGTGCACCAATAAATACTGCTTCTTTTTTCTTCAAAAATGATACCTCTTCATTAATCGCTTTAACCAAAATCATTATATCATAGAACCATGTTCCACAAACGAACCATTAGTTTATGATATAAGAAATACAGAGATTTTTCAACCTATTCTAAAATCCATTTTTGAGAAAAAATCGCAACAGAGAGAATGACTGTTATTCACAGAGGAAACGGTAACGGGTGGCTGTTCCTTTCCACACCGCTTTTTATTGTAATTTTCCACGGAATATGCTATTGTATAGTTTGAAAGTCTGTGTGCCGTGCGGATCGCGGGAATGATTTTTCAAACATGTTCCAGGCCGGCGGCATTGTTGGAGAAATGTAACGATTCAGAAAACACTGGACTGTTACACAGAAATATTAGAAAGAAGGTGAAGCTATGGTTGAATTAGACCAGTTCAAGAGCATTCTTGCAACATACACAGAACCATTAGTGGAAGTGAGGGATTCACTTTGACCTGGCTAACAAAGAAAAGCGGGTTGAAGAATTAGAGCGCGAAATGGAAGCGCCTGATTTCTGGGACAATGCAGAAGTATCCCAGAAGAAAATGAAAGAATTAAAGAGCATGAAGGACGACATGGAAACCTATCAGAATCTGGTAACCCAGAAAGAAGATATGGAGACCCTGATCGAGATGAGCTATGAGGAAAATGATCCGTCCATGATCGAAGAAATCCAGGAAATGCTGGATGAGTTCCAGGCACAGTTTGACAGTATCCGCGTGAAGACACTTCTTTCAGGAGAGTATGACGGCGAGAATGCTATTATCAAACTGAACGCAGGAGCTGGTGGAACAGAAGCCTGCGACTGGTGCAGTATGCTGTATCGTATGTATACACGCTGGGCTGAACGCAAGGGCTTTTCAATTGAAGTTCTGGACTATCTGGACGGCGATGAAGCTGGTATCAAATCTGTTACGTTCCAGGTAAACGGAGAGAACGCATACGGACTTCTGAAGTCTGAGAAAGGTGTTCACCGTCTGGTACGTATTTCCCCGTTCAATGCGGCTGGAAAGCGCCAGACCTCTTTCGTATCCTGCGATGTAATGCCGGATATTGAGAAAGATCTGGACGTAGAGGTCAATGATGAGGACATCCGTATTGATACCTACCGAAGCAGTGGTGCCGGCGGACAGCATATCAACAAGACCTCATCCGCTATCCGTATCACTCATTTCCCAACAGGAATCGTGGTACAGTGTCAGAATGAGCGTTCCCAGCATATGAATAAAGATAAGGCTATGCAGATGCTGAAAGCGAAGTTATATCTTCTGAAACAGCAGGAAGCAGAAGCCAAGCTTTCCGGAATCCGAGGCGAAGTAACGGATATCGGCTGGGGCAACCAGATCCGTTCCTACGTTATGCAGCCATATACCATGGTCAAAGATCACCGTACCAATGAAGAAACCGGAAATGTAGATGCAGTTATGGATGGTGCCATTGATATCTTTATTAATGCATATCTGAAATGGATCGCACTTGCGAAGAGACCTGCAGAGCAGCAGTAAAAGCATGCTGCTGTTCACGAAGTAACGGTAACAGGGCAATGCCAGTTTCCGGATTATGTCTGGATACAGCGGCTGTAATGGCAGAGATTTGCAGGGCGCAGTGAAAGTGGAAGGAAATGCAGGATGCCAAAGACAACAGATAAGAATAAATATTTTGTAGTAAAAGAGCGGGCTGTGCCGGAAGTGCTTCTGAATGTAGTTGCAGCGAAGAAGCTTCTGGAATCAAAGCGGGCAGTTACAGTTCAGGAAGCTGCAGACGCTGTGGGAATCAGCCGAAGCTCTTTCTATAAATATAAAGATGATATTTTTCCCTTCCACGAGGAAGCCAAGGGAAAGACCATCACTTTTATTATACAGATGGATGATGAGCCGGGAATTTTATCCAATGTTCTTCGGGCTATTGCGGAAAATCATGGCAATATTCTGACTATACATCAGAGTATTCCCATCAGTGGTATTGCCACTCTTACCTTAAGTGTGCAGATCCTTCAGGGAGAAGGGGATGCAGAGGCAATGGTGGATGACATTGAACAGATGGAAGGAATCCATTATTTAAAAATTTTAGGCAGGGAGTAACGGACAGATGATAAATATTGCAGTGTTAGGATATGGCACAGTTGGAAGTGGTGTAGTAGAAGTCATCCGCACCAATCATGAATTGATTAACAAAAGAGCCGGGGAAGAGATTAAGATCAAATATGTACTGGATCTTCGTGAGTTCCCGGGAGATCCGGTAGAAGAGATTCTTGTTCATGATTTTGAGCAGATCGTAAATGATCCGGAAGTTAAAATTGTAGTAGAAGTAATGGGAGGAACCGGTGCTGCCTATACTTTTACAAAAAGAGCACTTGAAGCCGGCAAGAGTGTGTGCACCTCAAATAAAGCTCTGGTTGCCAAATACGGTCCTGAGCTTATGGAAATTGCAAAAGAGAAAAAGATCAACTTCCTTTTCGAGGCAAGCTGCGGCGGTGGAATCCCGATCATTCGTGCCATCAACGGTTCTCTTACCGCAGATGAGATCGATGAGGTCAGCGGAATTCTGAACGGAACTACCAACTATATGCTGGATAAGATGATCACAGAAGGTGCTGATTTCAATACTGTTCTGAAAGAGGCTCAGGAAAAAGGCTACGCAGAGGCTGATCCTACCGCTGACGTGGAAGGACAGGACGCATGCCGTAAGATTGCCATTCTTTCCTCTCTGGCATATGGAAAATTCCTGAATTTTGAAAATGTTTATACAGAAGGAATTACAAAGATCACACCAGAGGATATGGAATACGCAAGAGAAATGGGCAGAAGCATCAAGCTTCTTGGCACAAGCAAGAAATTGGGAGACGATTCCTTCTACGCACTTGTAGCACCTTTCCTTGTTGGACAGGATAATCCTCTTTATGGCGTAAAAGGTGTGTTCAACAGTATTTTTGTACATGGAAATATGCTTGGCGATGCCATGTTCTATGGAAGCGGAGCTGGCAAGCTTCCTACTGCCAGTGCAGTTGCAGCAGACGTTGTGGAGGCTGCAAAGCATCTTCATGACACCATTCCGAATAACTGGAGCAATGAAGAGATGACCCTGATGGAGCCGGATTCTGTAGAAGGCCGTTTCTTTGTCCGTGTGAAGGATACTTCCCTGGATGAGGTGGATAAGGCTTTTGGTAAGGTTGAGGCTGTGATCGAGCCGGATTCCCTTCCGGAAGAATTTGGTTTTATTACCAGACTTATGACACAGGGCGAGTACAAAGCGCGTGTGAAAGCGCTTGGAGAGAATGTTCTGGGCATGATCCGCGTGAAAGACTGATAACATGAAAACGCAGTTATTCAGGTAATGGGCAGCTGCGTGAAACTGTCTGTATGCGCAGATAAAAAATAAAACTGACAGCGTGAAAGGAAAAACTATGCTGATAGTTAAGAAATTCGGCGGTACTTCCGTTGGGGACAAACAGAGAATGTATAATGTTGCCAACCGTTGTATCGAGGAATATAAAAAAGGAAATGACGTGGTGGTGGTTTTGTCCGCCATGGGAAAATATACAGATGAGCTGATCCGTATGGCTCATGATATGGACGACAAGCCTCCGAAGCGTGAGATGGATATGCTCCTTACCATCGGTGAGCAGATGTCCGTATCTCTGATGGCCATGGTAATGCACAAGCTGGGCGTTCCGGCGGTTTCCCTGAATGCTTTTCAGGTGACCATGCATACCACAAGCAGCCATCAGAATGCAAGATTGAAAAGAATTGACACAGAGCGTATCCGCCGTGAGCTGGATGCCCGCAGGATTGTCATCGTTACCGGATTCCAGGGAGTGGATAAGTATGATGATTATACCACCCTGGGACGAGGCGGTTCTGATACCACTGCCGTGGCACTGGCAGCAGCGCTTCATGCAGACGCCTGCGAGATTTATACAGATGTGGACGGCGTTTATACAGCCGACCCACGTAAGGTTCCAAATGCCAGAAAGCTGAAAGAGATCACATACGATGAGATGCTGGATCTGGCAACATCAGGAGCGGGTGTACTTCACAACCGTTCTGTGGAAATGGCGAAGAAATACGGAGTGCCCCTTGTGGTCCGCTCCAGCCTGAATAACAGTGAAGGAACGGTAGTTAAGGAGGTAGTTAGCGTGGAAAGAATGCTGATCAGCGGTGTTGCGCTGGATACAGACGCTGTGAGGATCGCAGTACTGGGACTTCGTGATGTGCCTGGTGTTGCATTTAAGGTATTTGATACCCTTGCAAAGAAAAATATTAATGTAGATGTTATCCTGCAGTCTATCGGACGTGCAGGAACAAAGGACATTTCTTTTACCGTAAATAAGGATGATCTGGATGATGCAGTTGCCACTCTGGAGGAGAGCCAGGAGCGCCTTGGCTTCAAGGAGCTTCACTCTGAGCGCAATATCGCCAAGCTTTCCATTGTTGGCTCCGGTATGCTCAGCAATCCTGGCGTGGCTGCCAAGATGTTTGAGAGCCTTTACAATGAAGGCGTAAACATTAATATGATCTCCACATCTGAAATCCGTATTACCGTCCTTATCAACGAAAAAGACGGAATCCGGGCTATGAATGCAGTACACGATGCTTTCGGCCTTGCCGACTGATCAAATATACATTCTAAGGAGGAATTTCTGTATGAAAAGAAAAGTATTGGGAGTGCTTTTTACAGCAATGTGCCTGTGTGCGGTTCCGTCCGCGGCTTATGCAGAGGCACAGGAAGCCGAAACTACAGAGGCAGCAGGAGAGGCTGCTGATGAGCCTGAGGCTGGTGCAGAAACGGTTACAGAGCTGTCCGACAGCCTGTACGATTTTCAGGTGAAGATCGGGGATAAGGTTTACCAGTTCCCTATGTATTACCAGGATTTTGCAGCAGACTGGACACTTGGCAAGAACGAGGACCCGGAGATGGGCGTTGGAACCAATTCCTATGGTTCCATCAGTTTTTACAAAGGGGACGACCGCGTTTCCGTAGATGTGATCAATCTTGGAATCAACCAGCTGCCATTAAACCAGTGTCTGGTAGCAGGAATTGATATTGATGCAAGCTATGATTTTGATGTGGCGGCTACTCCTGTAGAACTGCCTGGCGGAATCGTAATGGGAAAATCCAATTTTGATGATATCAAAGCTGCTTATGGTGATCCAAGCGATACTTACGAGGGAGACCTGTATACCAAGTATTCCTACTCGAAAGATTATTACGAGGAAGTTCATTTCTATGTATATAAGGATGACAATACTCTGAAGCAGGTAGATATGCGTAACTTCGTAGAGCCAGAAGGATATGACAAGGGAAGTGTAAGCGAGGAAGTTCCAGAAATCGTATCTTCCTATACCGCTCCTACTGAGCTGGGAGATGATCTGCTGGCTCCACAGTTGGAATTCTGCGGAGATCTTTATTCCCTTCCGGCTCCGGTGTCTGCATTCCTTGAGAATGGCTGGGAGCTTCAGGATGTGGAAGATGGCGCTTATGTGGCTGGCCGGGATCTGGAATTTGTAGACATGATGAAGAATAACCAGAGTGTGCATTTCAGTGTTTACAATTTTACCCAGGATGCAACTGCCATCGAGAACTGTTTTGTACGGGAGCTTGAGGTAGGCAATTACGACAGTGATGCTCTTACCCTTACTCTTTCCGGTGGATTTACCCTGGGTGCGAAGAAGGCGGACCTGATCGCAGCTGCAGAGGAAAAAGGCTATGCGTGTGATGAGGACGGAGATTACCTGAATATTTATAAGACTGCAGATACCAAGATTGACAACCGGGCACAGTTCTGGTTTAACAAGGATGAGGATCCGGATACAGTGGCAAGTGTTGCGTACAGAAATGAAATTCTTCCAGAATAAGGGAGAACCCGATCTGGAGGTTTTGCAAAATTAGTAACAGGAGGGAAATATGAGCGACTATGTGATCAGCTGCTGTTCCACAGCAGACCTTACGAAAGAACATTTTGAGAAAAGAAATATTTCCTATATCTGCTTTCATTATGAACTAAATGGAAAAGAATATGCAGATGATCTGGGACAGTCTATGCCATTTGACCAATTTTATAAGGCCATGCAGGATGGTGCATCCACCAAGACTTCCCAGGTAAATGCAGATGAATTCGAAGAATATTTCGAAGGATTTCTGAAAGAGGGAAAAGATGTGCTCCATGTCTGCCTGTCTTCAGGAATTTCTGGCGTTATCAATTCAGCTAACGTTGCAAAAGCGGATCTGGAGGAAAAATATCCGGGGCGTAAGATCCTGGTGGTGGATTCTCTGGGAGCATCCTCCGGATATGGGCTTTTTATGGATAAACTTGCAGACCTTCGGGATGAGGGCAGACCCATTGAGGAGGTTCATGCCTGGGCGGAGGAACACAAGCTGAACCTGCATCACTGGTTTTTTTCCACAGATCTTACGTTTTATATCAGAGGAGGCCGTATTTCCAAGGCCAGCGGCTTTTTCGGCACGATGCTGAATATCTGCCCGCTGCTGAATATGGATGATCAGGGAAAACTGATCCCAAGATTTAAGATCCGTACCAAGAAAAAGGTGATCCGGGCTGTTGTAGACAAAATGGAAGAGTACGCTGAGGGCGGACTTGACTATAGTGGGAAATGTTATATTTCCCAGTCCGCATGTATAGAGGATGCCAGGGAAGTGGCAAGGCTGGTGGAAGAGCGTTTCCCGAAATTAAATGGGAAGGTTGAGATCAATAACATCGGAACTACCATCGGAAGCCATACAGGTCCTGGTACGGTAGCGCTGTTTTTCTGGGGAAACAAGAGAACGGCGTAATTAAAAAATTACAGATGTCAGATGGAAGAATGCTATATTGGGAACAACTGGCATGGCTTAATGGAGCAAAAAGTGAAAACAGCGAAATGGTGCTGCAATATATCTGGCCGGGATGCATCAGAATCCCGGCCTGCTGTTTCACTGCAAAGGAGAATGATGATTATGAAAAAAAGAAGTACGAAGGAAATCAAACTGCAGGCAAAAAAGGCATTGCAGGGACATGTTGGAACTGTGATCCTTGGGCTTCTGGCAGTGTATGGTCTGAATACTTTAGGAACAATCCTTTCTACCAATTTATTTTCTGGCACATCCGCGCTGGATCTGGTTCTCAGTGAAGTATTTATGCTGGTGGTGTCACTGATCGTGGGGATCATTTCCGCTGGTCTGGGGTATATGCTTTTGAATATTTCCAGGGGAAAGGAGTTTTCTCTGGGAGATCTGGGCTACTTTTTCAAAAACCAGCCAGACAGGGTGATCGTTGCAGGCTTTGTGCTGGCGCTGATCCAGCTGGTCACAGCAATCCCTTACTATTATGTGAGCTTTACCACAGATCCGGGACTGACTGTGGATTCCCAGATCCAGTGGCTTTCCATGACTCTGGGACTGCTGGCTGTAAGCACTTTGCTGAATTTTCTTATTTCCCTTCCATTTGCCATGACCTACTTTCTCATGGCGGATGACACAGAGCTTGGAGGAATCCAGGCACTGAAAGAGAGCGCAAGGCTGATGAAGGGAAATATCTGGAGATATGTGAAGCTGAATCTCAGCTTTATCCCGCTTTTGTTATTATCTGTGTTCACGTTCTATATTGCACTTTTCTGGATCATGCCTTATATGGAAATGTCCATGGTGGCATTTTATCGGGATCTGGATGGGGAACTGGACTACAGACTGCCAGGAGATGGAACTGCTGACGGCGGCTTTCATAACTGGACCAATGATTCTGGAAACGGATATGATACAGAAAATAATGACGGTTACAGAAATTAGAAATACAAGCAACAAGAGGAGATTGAAAAAATGGATATTTTACAGGTAATCACCCAGGAACTTGGGGTGCAGAAATGGCAGGTAGAAGCTGCTGTTAAATTGATCGATGAGGGAAACACCATCCCTTTTATTTCACGATATAGAAAAGAAGCTACTGGAACCTTAAATGATGAGCAGCTTCGTAACCTGAACGAGAGACTGACTTATCTTCGAAATCTGGAAGACAAGAAGAATCAGGTTCTTTCCAGCATTGAGGACCAGGGAAAACTGACAGAAGAGCTGAAAGCACAGATCCTGGCAGCACAGACACTGGTAGTGGTAGAGGATCTTTATCGTCCGTACCGTCCGAAGAGACGTACCAGGGCAACAATTGCCAAGGAAAAAGGTCTGGAGCCGCTGGCAAATATTATTATGCTTCAGATGACAGGCAAGTCCATCGAGGAAGAAGCAGAAGCCTTTGTTTCCGAGGAAAAAGAGGTTGCTTCTGTGGCAGATGCCATTGCTGGTGCAAAGGACATTATTGCAGAGCATATTTCCGATGAGGCAGATTATCGAATCCACATCCGTGATCTTACTGCAAAAAAAGGAACCATCAGTTCTACGGCAAAAGATCCGGAGGCACAGTCTGTATACGAGATGTATTATGAGTTTGAGGAGCCGGTGAAGAAGCTGGCTGGACATCGTGTGCTGGCGCTGAACCGTGGTGAGAAAGAGAAATTCCTCACTATCAAGGTAGCTGCACCAGAAGAAGATATTCTTCGTTACCTTGAGAAGCAGGTGATCACCCGAGACAATCCATTTACTACACCGATTCTGAAAGAAGTGACAGAGGACAGTTACAAGCGTCTGATCGCTCCTGCAATCGAGCGCGAGATCAGAAGTGACTTGACTGAGAAGGCAGAGGACGGAGCCATCAAAGTATTTGGCAAAAATCTGGAGCAGCTTCTCATGCAGCCTCCAATCGCCGGACAGACTGTCCTTGGATGGGATCCGGCCTTCCGTACAGGCTGTAAGCTGGCCGTTGTAGATCCTACTGGAAAAGTTCTGGATACCACAGTTGTTTATCCAACTGCTCCTACTAACGAGAAGAAGATTCGCGCTGCGAAGGATACAGTAGAAGCTATGATCAAGAAGTATGGCATTTCCCTGATTTCTGTTGGAAATGGTACTGCTTCCAGAGAGTCTGAGCAGGTTATTGTTGATATGCTGAAGGAGATTCCGGAAGCGAAGGTTCAGTATGTGATTACAAATGAGGCAGGTGCTTCTGTTTACTCTGCAAGCAAGCTTGCTACAGACGAATTCCCAAATTTTGATGTAGGACAGAGAAGTGCTACCTCCATTGCAAGACGTGTGCAGGATCCTCTGGCTGAGCTGGTTAAGATCGATCCGAAATCCATTGGTGTAGGGCAGTATCAGCATGATATGAACCAGAAGAAGCTTGGCGAGGCTCTGACAGGTGTGGTTGAGGATTCTGTAAATAAAGTAGGTGTGGATTTAAATACTGCTTCTGCTTCCCTTCTTGAGTATATTTCCGGTGTTTCCAAGGCTATTGCAAAGAACATTGTAATTTACCGTGAGGAGAATGGCCGTTTCACAAGCCGAAAAGATCTTCTGAAGGTTGCGAAGCTTGGACCGAAAGCATTCGAGCAGTGCGCTGGTTTCATGCGTATTACAGGCGGCTCCAATCCTCTTGACGCGACAAGCGTTCACCCGGAGAGCTATGAGGCGGCTTCCAGGCTTCTTGAGAAACTGGGATATTCCGCTGAGGATATTGCAGGAGGCAAGCTTGCCGGACTTTCCAGACAGATCAGGGATTACAAGAAGACTGCTGATGAACTGGAAATTGGAGAGATTACTCTTAGGGATATTGTAAAAGAGCTGGAGAAACCGGCACGAGATCCGCGTGATGAGATGCCGAAGCCGATTCTCCGCACAGATGTACTGGATATCAAGGATCTGAAAGAGGGTATGATCCTGAAAGGAACTGTCCGCAACGTAATCGATTTCGGAGCTTTTGTTGATATCGGAGTTCATCAGGACGGACTTGTTCATATTTCCCAGATGAGTGAAAAATTTATCAAACATCCATTGGAAGCTGTAAGCGTAGGAGATGTTGTGGAGGTTCGCGTTCTCGGTGTGGATGAGAAGAAGAACCGGATCAGTCTTTCTATGAAGGGATTAAATAAATAAAGAGAAGAGGGAAAACATTATTTCTCTTGCCATTGCCTTGTAGAAAGCCTTTTTCAAACACGCTTTATAGCGTGTTTGGCAGGGAAATTAGAGAGTTGGATTAAAATGTTAGAAAATATTCTTGTTGTATATCTGGTTTTCGTTAATATTGCAGCATTCGGGATGTATGGCATCGATAAACAGAAAGCCATCCGGAAACAGTGGCGCATCCCGGAAGCCCAGCTTCTTGCGGTGGCTGCCATTGGCGGTTCCGCTGGAGCTCTTCTTGGAATGCAATTTTTTCATCATAAAATCAGAAAATGGAAATTCCGTCTGGGTGTGCCGTTAATTCTGGCAGCGCAGTTGATACTGTGGAGAGTCTTGCAGTAGACGGTGGATAATTTGTTTCCAAAATGAATTTCCGGTGGAAAACAGGACGAAATTGTTTTTGGATAGCAAGAAACAGAATTGTTTACGGGAAAGGACTGAAAAAAGGAGATGGGAATTTGGAAGGACAGGTTATAGAGAATGCAGTTCAGGAGACTGTCCAGGAAACAGTGGATAAAGTAAGCTCCAACTGGGATCAGATCAAGGCTTACTTTAACGGTCATATTCCGGATTTGATCAGCTTCGGAATGAAAGTGGTTCTTTCTATTGTAGCTTTTTATGTGGGAACAAAGCTGATCAAGTGGCTGCTGAAAGTTGCGAAGCGTTCCATGGAAAAGGCCGGCATAGACATGGGGGTTGCCCAGTTCATCTGTTCTTTTGGAAAATTTTTGCTGTATCTGATTCTGATTTTTAATATAGCTACTAATTTCGGTGTGAAGGAATCTTCAGTAGCAGCTCTTCTGGGAACTGCCGGCGTTACCATTGGTCTTGCTTTGCAGGGCGGTCTGGAGAATCTGTCTGGCGGCGTTATGCTACTTTTGTTTAAGCCATTTCAGGTAGGAGATTATATTATACAGGATCAGGCTGGTGGGACGGAGGGAACCGTATATAAGGTTGAGATGTTCTATACGACCCTGATCACCATTGACAATAAGCATGTAATCATTCCAAATGGAAAATTATCCAACAGCACCATTATCAATGTAACTGCGCAGAATTTGCGTAACCTGGAAATCAAAGTGGGAATTTCCTATGATTCTGATATTAAGAAAGCAAAAAAGCTTTTGCAGCACATTTTACAGGAAGATCCCGGAACCAAATCGGACAAAGACATGCTGGTCTTTGTAGACGAACTTGCTGACAGCGCCGTAGTCATGGGGCTTCGCGTCTGGGTTCCCACCGATAAATACTGGAAGATCAAATGGCGGCTGAATGAGAAAATCAAAGAATCTTTTGATGCCAACGGAATTTCTATTCCGTATCCGCAGATGGATGTGCATGTTGTGGAGGCAAATAAAGACAAATGATAATAGATATATAATAGAAAATATGAAATAAATGTACAAATAGATTTCCTATTGAAATTATCCTATTTCTATTGTATAATCCACCATGAAAAGAAAATTTCTTCGGGGCAGGGTGATCGAAATCCTTGGAAATCGAAATTCCCTACCGGCGGTATAGTCCGCGACCCGCTTTGGCGGCTGATTTGGTGAAATTCCAAAACCGACAGTAAAGTCTGGATGAGAGAAGAACGCGCAGAATATTTAGATCGGTTGATTTTTTTGTACGTGCTCATTGCCCCGGAAGAGATTCCGGGGCTTTTTATGTGGTGATTTTAACGTTACTGGTTACTGTTCACTCCGTTCACAGTAACACGCTTCGCGATGCACAGAAATCATGCTTTGCATGATTTCGCGCCGCAACTCTCGGGTTTTCTGTGAACTTTGTTCACAAAAAACACCTCGCGGAACGTTACCAGTGAACAGTAACCGTTACTGTTTACTGGTAACATTTTAATCCCATACTTGCAGAAATTTTCTTTAAATATTATAATTTAAGGAGCAATGAGTATGAGCGAACAAGTAATCAAAAATGGAAACGTAATGGAGCGAAGCCGCACCAGAACCATTGCCCAGGTAGCAATGTTAGGTGCTGTGGCAGGTGTGTTGATGAATTTTGAGGTACCGCTGCCATTTCTGGCACCGTCCTTTTATCAGTTGGATTTCTCTGAGATTCCAGCACTGATCGGTTCTTTTGCAATGGGACCTGTAGCAGGTATACTGATTGAACTGGTGAAGATTCTGGTACATCTGGTAACCAAGGGAACTATGACAGCAGGCGTTGGTGATGTGGCAAACTTCCTCTTTGGCTGTTCTTATGTAGTTCCAGCCGGACTGATTTATCGTTATCAGCATAAGAAGACAAGAACACACGCAGTGGCAGGTATGGCAGCAGGTGTAATTCTTACCACAGTGCTTGCATGCTTTGTAAACGCATTTGTACTTCTTCCGGCATACGGCAAGGCATTTGGAATGCCGGTACAGGCATTTATTGAAATGGGTGCAGCAGTACACAGCGGTGTAACCAACCTTCTTACTTTTGCAATTATGATCCTTGTACCATTCAACTTATTCAAATACACATTAACCTCAGTGATCGTGTTCTTTATTTATAAAAGAATTCGTGTGATTCTTCGCGGTGACTGATTCTCTGTTCCTTGGTGAGATCTAGAGCCTGTTTGAAAAATCATTCCTGCAATCTGCACGCCTCACTTTGCGGTATATTTT
>OHXF01000170.1_pt1 | contig 23999 bp, 18 predicted proteins | sample 1579961 | NCBI WGS metagenome assembly OHXF01 (sample SAMEA3882508, study PRJEB24775) | human gut metagenome | biome: human-associated habitat; feature: intestine environment; material: feces | place: Netherlands | collected 2009/2010
CATCCGTCCGCGGGCGGGGCCGCGGACACCTTCTCCCCCAAGGGGAGAAGGCTCCGTCTTTTTTTACTTACTTGCCCACACAGAACGTCTCAAAAACTTCCTCTATCGTTGCGTCGCTGGCGTTTTCTCCTGTCAAATCAAACAGCGCCTGCAAGGCGTCCGTCAAACACACCGCGGCGGCGTCCAGCCCAAAGCCGTTCTGCCGCGCCGCAATCGCTTCCGCCAGCGCATCTCTCGCGCGGGTCGCGGCGGCGAATTGGCGGGCACTGCATAACTGCGCAGCCTCCGGGTCCAGCTGCGCTGTGCCTAACAAATCCGCAACCGCATCCGTCAGGGCCTGCAAACCGACGGCATCCCGCGCACACATCGGGACGATTTTCTTAAAATACGGCTCCAATGTTCCACGTGGAACATCCGTCTCCCCCGCCAGGTCCTGCTTATTCAAAACCGCGATGGCCGGGCGGCCCTGGCATCTGCGGGCCAGCTCCAAATCATCATCAGACAACGGCTGTGCGGCGTCGAACACGGCCAGCACCAGCCCGGCCTCGTCGAGCTTGCGCCAGCTGCGGCGGATGCCCTCGGCCTCGATGGCGTCGCCGTCCGCGCCCACCTCCCGCACACCGGCGGTGTCAAACAGGTTCAGCCGCACGCTTCCCAGCTGCACGGCCTGCTCCACAATATCGCGGGTCGTACCGGCCACGGGCGTGACAATGGCACGGTCAAACCCGGCCAGCAGGTTCAGCAGCGTGCTTTTGCCCACGTTGGGCCGCCCCAGCAGCACACAGTCCACGCCATGGCGCAGCACCGCGCCCGCGCTGTAGCCGGAGATCAGCGCGTCCAGCGCGTCCTTTTGCTCGGTCAGCGTCCCGACAAACGCCGCGTCGGACAGCTCGGGCACGTCCTCCTCGGGGTAATCGACCCAGGCGGTCAGGTGGGCGTTCAGCGTTTGCAGCGCGATCTGTATTTTACCGATGCGCTTTGCCAGCCGCCCGTCCAGCGCGGATTTTGCCAGCGCAGCCCCCTGCCGCCCGTTCGCCGCAATGACCTCCATCACGGCCTCGGCCTGCGTCAGCGACATCCGCCCGTTTTCCAGTGCGCGGCGGGTGAACTCCCCCGGTCCGGCAGGCGCGCAGCCCGCGGTGATGAGCGCTTCTAACAAACCGTCCGCCATGGCCGTGCCGCCGTGGACGGACAGCTCAATAACGTCCTCGCCGGTGTAGGAGTGCGGTGCGCGGAAAAACAGCGCCACGCACTCGTCCATCTCGGCCCCGTGCAGCAGGTAGTGACCCAGCATGGCGGTGTAGCCCTTTGCGTCGGCCACGCTTTTCCCCTGCCGCACCGGCGCAAAGATTTTGCCGACGATGCCGTAGGCGTCCGGCCCGGACACGCGGACGGTGGCAATGCCGCCCTCGCCCGGTGGCGTCGCCAGTGCGCAGATGGTTGTGTGCAGATGTTCCATGTGGAGCGCTCCTTTTTTGTGATGGGAATACTTTAGAATACCATGAAACAGGGATATTTTCCAGTAGGTGCAGTAAATTCATGGGCGTGATGCCTTCCCCCTCGGGGGAAGGTGTCCGCGGCCCCGCCCGCGGACGGATGAGGGGAGAGCCTGCGGAGGTTGCCCGTTAAAAGGGAGGCTACGCGAACTTTGCCCTCATCAGCCGCCTGCGGGCGGCAGCTTCCCCCGAAGGGGAAGCCCTTAAAAAAGGAGAGGCCGACCCGCGGCCTCTCCCCTGTATTGGTTTATTCTTCGGTGTCGTTCTCGGGGGCTGCGTCCTCCGCGGCCTCCTGCGCCAGCTCCTCGGCCTCGATGGCCGCCAGCTCCTCAGGGGTCGGGTCGGTCTCGCCGGTATCCTCGATTTTTGCGGTCTCGGCGTCGTTGTCGCGGTCCACGCGGGCGACCACGGCCACCTTGTCGTCCTCGACCAGGCGCATGACGCGGACACCGCTGCCGTAGCGGCTCTGGACGTTGATGTCCGCCGCATGGATTCTGATCAGAATGCCGTTCTGGCTGATGAGGATCAGATCGTCGGTGTCATCCACGATCTTGATGCCCGCCACGTTGCCGTTAGAGTAGTTGCGGATGCCCAAGCCGCCGCGCTTCGTGATGCGGTAGTCGTCAATGCGGCTGCGGCGGCCCTTGCCCTCCTCGCTGATGGTCAGCACGTTCGCACCCGGGCGGCAGACGCCTGCACCGACGACATAGTCGCCCTCGCGCAGCTTGATGACGCGGACGCCGTGGCCGGTACGGCCCATCGAGCGGGCGCCGTCCTCGGTAAAGCGGATGGCCGCGCCGTCGTGGGTGGCAACAATGATCTCGTCGTCACCCTTGGTCAGGTGGCTCCACACCAGACTGTCGCCCTCGTTCAGCGCGATGGCGATCAGGCCCATCTTGCGGATGTTGCGGAACTGGGACAGCGGCGTGCGCTTGATGAGGCCCTGCTTCGTCACCATCGTGGCGTAGGTGTTGTCCTCGTCCACGCCGGCCTTCTGCTGCAGCATCAGCGTGACCTTCTCGCCCTCCTGCAGCTGCAGCAGGTTCACAATATGGCTGCCCTTGGCCGTGCGGCTGCCCTCGGGCACCTGATAGCCCTTCAGGCGGTAGACGCGGCCCTGGTTCGTCATAAACAGCATATAATCATGCGTAGAACCGACAAAAAGTTCCTCGGTGAAGTCGTCGTCCTTCTGGGTCATGCCCTGCACGCCGCGTCCGCCGCGGTTCTGTGCCTGGTAGGTGTCCAGCGTCGTGCGCTTGATGTAGCCCTCATGGGTCAGCGTAAAGACGCAGGTCTCCTCGGGGATCAGGTCCTCAATATCGACCTCGCCGGAGACGGTCTCGATGGAGGTGCGGCGCTCGTCGCCGTACTTGTCGGCCAGCGCGGTCAGGTCGGTCTTGACGATGCGCTTGACGTGCTCGTCGTTGGCCAGAATGTCCTCATAATCGGCGATGGCCTCGCGCAGCTCGCCCAACTCCTGCTCGATTTTGAGGATCTCCAGACCGGCCAGACGGCCCAATTGCAGCTTGACAATGGCGTCCGCCTGCAGCTCGTCAAAGCCGAAGTTGTCCATGACGGCCTGCCGCGCCTCGGCAAAGCCGCCCTTGCAGGCGCGGATCGTCGCGATGATCTCATCGACGATGTCAACGGCCTTGTGCAGGCCCTCGAGGATGTGCTCGCGCTCCTTTGCCTTCTTCAGTTCAAACGCGGTGCGGCGGCGGATGACCTGCATCTGGAACTCAATATAGCGCTCCATCATGGTTTTCAGGCTCATGATTTTGGGCACGCCGTCGTCCAGCGCCAGCATGATGACGCCGACGGTGTCCTGCAGCTGGGTGAAGCGGTAGAGCTGGTTCAGCACGACCTGGGGGTTCGCGTCCTTCTTGATCTCAATGACGATCTTCATGCCGGTGCGGCTCGAGGACTCGTCGTTCAGGTCGCTGATGCCCTCGATGCGCTTATCCTTGACAAGGTCAGCGATGGACTCGATCAGGCGGGTCTTGTTGACCATGTAGGGGATTTCCGAAATCAGGATCTCATAGCGCCCGTTCTTTTTCTCGATGATCTCGGCACGGCCCCGCAGCGTGATTTTGCCGCGGCCCGTGGCGTAAGCAGCGCGGATGCCGCTGCGGCCCATGATGATGCCGCCCGTCGGGAAGTCGGGGCCCTTGACGTACTCCATCAGCCCGGCCAGGTCGATTTCGGGGTCGTCCATCAGGGCGACCATGCCGTTGACGATCTCGCGCAGGTTGTGGGGCGGGATGTTCGTCGCCATGCCGACGGCAATACCCTGGCTGCCGTTGACGAGCAGGTTCGGGAAACGGCTGGGCAGAACGTGGGGCTCCTTCTTTGTCTCGTCAAAGTTGGGGTCCCAGTCGATGGTGTCTTTTTCAATGTCGGTCAGCATCTCGCAGGCCATCTTGGACATGCGGGCCTCGGTGTAACGGTAAGCAGCCGGGGGGTCGCCGTCCACGGAGCCGAAGTTGCCCTGGCCGTCCACAAGCGGGTAACGCAGACTGAAATCCTGCGCCAGACGCACCATGGCATCATAGACCGAGGCGTCGCCGTGCGGGTGGTACGAGCCCAGCACCGCACCGACGGTATCGGCAGATTTGCGGTAGGGGTGCTGCGGGTCGTTGCCGCGCTCATGCATCGTGTACAGGATGCGGCGGTGGACGGGCTTCAGGCCGTCGCGCACATCGGGCAGAGCGCGCGCCACGATAACAGACATCGAGTAGTCAAGGAACGCCGTCTCGATCTCCTGCTTCACATCGCGCACAATGACCTTCGTACCGGACCCCGGCACCATGATGATGTTTTCTTCCATTGTATCACCTTAACTCAATCTTACTTGATCTTACTGCACTGTAGGGGCCGGGCATGCCCGGCCCTCCACCTTGCCTTTGCTTCCCTCTTATGGATTATAACGGTTGTTTTTATCGTAGCCGCTGGTTGCCCGCAAAAGGGTTATTCTTTTTACGTCCCGGGCCGGGCATGCCCGGCCCCTACGCTAAACGTTGGGGTTATATTCATCCAAATTCCATTTCAATGGATTTTCCCGAATATATCTTTTTATTTCCAGATATGCGGCTTCATCCCGGATGACATGGTCATAAAATGACCGCTGCCACAACGGAACACCCGGATGTTCCATGTGGAACATCTTGGATACATACGCCTTATAGCTGCCCACCACTGCGGATAAATCTTTTACGCCCTGCGGAAAAATCAAAATCACATGCACATGATTGGGCATGACCACATATTCGTCCACGGTCACTTCCGGGAAATGCTCCGGTATGGCTGTTATCCCCTGCGCGGCCATTTGGCCGATGCCGTTTGGCTCGCCTGCCGCACCAAACACACATTGCTTATGATGCGTGCATACCGTCACAAAATAATGATTTGCGGTTTTATAATCGTAATTTTGCAAACGGGGATTTTGGCGCGGACGAAGAATTTTGTAATCCATGGTGTATGACCCACAAACAGGCGGTATTTTTTATGCGGCGGGCCGGGCATGCCCGGCCCCTACAGGGGCGGTGCGCAATTTATCACACATCCAAATTCGCGTACTTTGCGTTCTTCTCAATAAACTGCCGTCTCGGCTCGACCTGCTCGCCCATCAGGATGCTGAACGCCTCGTCCGCACGCTCGGCATCCTCGATTTTGATCTGCACGATGACGCGGTTGTCGGGGTTCATCGTGGTCTCCCACAGCTGGTCGGGGTTCATCTCGCCCAGACCTTTGTAGCGGTTGACCTTCGCGCCGGGCATTTCGGCGCTCAACAGCTTCATTTCGTCGTCGTTGTAGGCGTACTTGACGGTCTGGCCCTTCTGCAGCTTGAACAGCGGCGGCTGGGCGACGTAGACATAGCCGTGGTCGATCAGCGGGCGCATATAGCGGAAGAAGAAGGTCAGCATCAGCGTACAGATATGCGAGCCGTCCACATCGGCATCGGCCATGATGAAGATCTTATGGTAGCGGACTTTGCTAATATCAAACTCGTCACCGATGCCGGTGCCCAGCGCGGTCACGACGGGCATCAGCTTGTCGTTGCCGTAGATGCGGTCCGCGCGGGCCTTTTCGACGTTCAGCATCTTGCCCCACAGAGGCAGGATGGCCTGAATGTTGGAGTCACGGCCCATCTTGGCCGAGCCGCCTGCAGAATCGCCCTCCACGATGAACAGTTCGGTCTTGGAGGGGTCTTTTTCGTGGCAGTCGGCCAGCTTGCCGGGCATACGGTTGGATTCCAGCGCGCTCTTGCGGCGCACCAGCTCGCGGGCCTTCTTGGCGGCGGCGCGGGCGCGGGCGGCCTGGGTCGCTTTTTCCAGAATCGCCTTCGCGACGGCGGGGTTTTCCTCAAAGAACTCGGTCAGCGCCTTGTAAACCACATTGTTGACCAGGCCCTTGATGAAGGTGTTGCCCAGCTTCGCCTTCGTCTGGCCCTCAAACTGCGCCTCCTGCAATTTCACGCTGACGACGGCAATGATGCCCTCGCGGGCGTCGGGGCCGGACAGGTTCTCGTCCTTGTCCTTCAAAATGCCCTTGGCACGTCCATATTCGTTCAGCACGCGGGTCAGGGCCAGCTTAAAGCCCTCCTCGTGGGTGCCGCCCTCGGGGGTGTGGACGTTGTTGGCAAAGCTCAAAAGCAGCTCGTTGTAGCTGTTGTCGTAGTATTGCAGTGCGACCTCGGCCACAGCGCCCTGGCCCTCGCCCTTCATATACATGACCTGCGGGTGCAGCGGCGTTAAGTCGCGGCGCTCACACAGGTAGCTGACGAAGGAGCGGATGCCGCCCTCGTAGCACATCGTCTCGGTGCGCATCTCGCCGGACTGCTCGTCCTGGGGGCGGTCCGCGTCGGGGCGCTCGTCGGTCAGGGTGATCTTGACACCGGCGTTCAGGAACGCTTCCTCGCGCAGGCGCTTGAGCAGCGTTTCATAGCGATAGAGCGTCGTTTCCTGGAACATCTCCGGGTCGGGCTTAAAGGTGACTGTCGTTCCGGTAGAAGCCGCCGCGCCGATTTTTTTCAGGTCGCCGTCCGGCTTGCCGCGCTTGAAGCTCTGCTCATACTCGGCTCCGTCGCGGCGCACGCGGACGGTCAGCCACTCGGACAGGGCGTTGACGACGGACGCGCCGACGCCGTGCAGGCCGCCGGCCACTTTATAGCCGGAGTCCTCGCCGCCGAACTTGCCGCCGGCGTGCAGCACGGTGTAGACGACGGTCACAGCCGGGATGCCCAGCTTGGGCTGGATGTCCACGGGGATGCCGCGTCCGTTGTCCGAGACCTCAATGATGTTGCCGGGCTTGATGGTCACTTCAATATGGGTGCAGTATCCGGCCAGTGCCTCGTCGATGGCGTTATCGACGATCTCATAGACCAGATGATGCAGGCCGGAAGGCCCGGTGGAGCCGATATACATGCCGGGGCGCTTGCGCACAGCCTCCAGACCCTCCAGGACCTGGATCTGCGCACCGCCGTAGGCATGGTCGGTAGCCGTCTCGCGGTTGGTTTCGGTGATGATTTCTTCTGCCATGAAATGATAGCCTCCTGTTGTGGGTGGGTATCTCTTATTTTGCAATGTAGGGGCCGGGCATGCCCGGCCCTCCGCCTTGCGTCATTGCCCATGAATGGGCGGTAATTTTTATGCTGCGGGCCGGGCATGCCCGGCCCCTACGGGCGTACTAATTAAAATTCCAGCCTCTCCGCCCTCTTCTTCAGCGCGGCGGGCGATAACTGACTGATATAAATGGTCTCGTCGGGGAAATCGGTGACAAGAAAGCTCTTGGGCAGCGTACCCGGGGCGCAGAGGTCCACGACGGCACCCTCGCTCTCGACGTGGCGGAAGTATTCCTCCGTCCGCCGCGACGCCCCGGCTGTGTCCAGATCAAACACCCCGATCACATCCCGGGTATTCAGGACAAAGTCCTGGCCTGCGTGAAAGTACAAATCCTGCACCCCCCTGTAGGGGCCGGGCATGCCCGGCCCTCCACTCTGCGTCATTGCCCGTCAGCGGGCAGCCGCCGTACTGCTGCGGGCCGGACATGTCCGGCCCCTACGCTTCTTCGACCACTCCGCCCTTCACCATCACAATTTTCCCATTGGTACGCGCAAAAGCGGCGGTATCGCAGGTGGTCACAATCGTCTGGTGCTCGCCCATGCGGGTCAAAAGGTAGGTCTGGCGCTCGTCGTCCAGCTCGCTCAAAACGTCGTCCAGCAGCAAAACCGGGTGCTCACCGAACAAATCACCGACCACTGTCGCCTCGGCCAGCTTCATTGCCAGCACGCAGCTGCGCTGCTGGCCCTGACTGCCAAACACCCGGGCGGGCTGGCCGTCCAGCAAAATTTCCAGATCCTCGCGGTGCGGCCCGGCCAGGCAGAACCCGGCGCGCAGCTCGGCACTGCGCATGGCCCGCATCTTTTCGGTCAGCGCCGCGGCGGTGGGGGCCGCGGTGCACATCTGGTAGTTCAGCGCCAGCACCTCGGCACCGTGGGAGATGTCCTTATAATTCTGCGCGGCGATGGGAGCCGCCGCCGCCAGAAACTTGCAGCGGTGCTCCATGATGAGCGCGCCGTACTCGGCCAGCTGCTCGTCGTAGGTATCCAGCAGCATATTGCCGTTTGGCGTAATATCGTAGCTTTTCAGCAGGGCGTTCTTCTGGGCCGTCAGCCGCATGTACCGCCGCAGCGCCACAAGGTAGGACCGGTAGACCTGGCACAGCGCGGAATCCATAAACCGCCGCCGTCCGTCCGGGCCGCCCTTGACCAGCCCCAGCAGGTCCGGCTCAAAGACGACGGCCTGAAAGTTTCCCGCCAGCGCCGCTGCGCGCCCAACGTCCGCGCCGTTCAATTTGCCGGTGCGGCCCGGGCGCTGGCTCTGCCTGCTGCCCACGGTCAGGCGGATGGATTTTTCCACGTCCTGTGTCTCAAACGCGCCCTCGATGACCGAAAAGTCACAGCCGCGCTTGATAAGCTCCGCGTCCTTTGACCCGCGGAAGCTCTTGCCGCCGGTCAGCAGCCAGACAGCCTCCAGCAGGTTCGTCTTTCCCTGGCCGTTCGGGCCGCACAGCACGGTCAGGTGCGGGTCGGGGTGCAGCTCTGCGTGGGCAATATTGCGGTGATCCGTTACTTCTAAGTGCGTTAAGCGCATTACGCGCCCTCCGCGATCTGCACGGTCTGGCCGTCCAGCTCCACGGTATCCCCTGCGCGGCACTTTTTGCCGCGCATCGTGCAGACCTCGCCGTTGACCTTAACGGCCCCGCCCTGGATCAGCTCCTTCGCCTCGCCGCCCGTCTCGCACAGACCGGCGAACTTGAGCAGCGCATCCAGCTTGATAAACTCGGTGGTAATACGAATTTTTTCCATACAATTCCTTCTATTGCAGCGGCAGGGGCCGGACATGTCCGGCCCGCGGCCTTGCGGCAACTGCCCGTCAACGGGCAAGCCTTTTTATGTTGCGGGCCGGGCATGCCCGGCCCCTACGGAGCAGCGTTGTTTTTACCCCTCGTTCTTGAACCGTACCGGCAGCACCAGATAGATAAAGTCCTTGCCGTCCTCGGGCAGGAGCTTGACGGGGCTCAGGGGGCCGTTGATTTCCAGCACCATCTTCTCACACTTCGAGAAGCGCAGTGCATCCAGCAGATACCGGTTGTTGAAGCCGATCTCTACCGCGTCGCCCTCCATCGAGACCGGCGCGAACTCGTCCACGACCTTGCCCAGCGGCGTCTGGCAGCGGACCGTCACGCGATCCTCGGCAAAGGAGATGCGCAGCGGGTTCTTCAAACGCTCGGTAATAATGAGCGACGCGCGCTCTATCGTGTCGATGAAGTTCTTGCATTCAACGGTAACACGTGTTTTTCTGTCCTTCGGGATGACGCTCTCATAGTTGAGGAAGTCGCCCTCGATCAGGCGGCTCATGATCGTATAGCCATTGGAGGTAAACACGACATAGCGGCGGTTCGCGTCGATTTTCACGTCGTCGTCCGCGCCGCCCATAATTTTCAGCAGCTCCTGCAGTGTCTTGGCGGGGATGATGATGCGGATGTCGCGGGTACACTCGACGTCGCGCTGGATAATGGCCAGCCGGTAGCCGTCCAGGGCCACAATCGTCAGGCTGCCCGGCTCAATGACGAACAGCTCGCCGGTGTGGGCGGGCTTTTTGTCGTCCTGGCTGACAGCATAGATGGTTTTTTCGATCATCTCGCGCAGCATGCCGCACTTGACGGTCATCGTATTGTCGGCGCCGGTCACGGGCAGGCTTGGATAATCGCTGGCGTTCAGCGCGGGGATCTCAAATTCTGCCACACCGCCGCTGATTTTTGCCTGGCCTTCGTCGTTCAGCTCAATGCAGACATCGCCCGCAGGCATACGGTTGACCATGGCGCTCAGCAGTTTTGCGTCAAGTACAGTTTCACCGGGTACAAGCACGTTGCATTCAATCGTGGTCGTGATGCCCATTTCCATATCGTAGCCGGTCAGCGTCAGGTTAAAGCCCTCGGCCTTCATGTAGATGCCTTCCAGCACGGGGATGGCGGCGCGGTTCGTGATCGCGCGGGAAACGCCGTCGATGGCGCTGGCCAGCAGTGTTTTTTCGCATTCAAATTTCATGTTTCTATCTCTTTCTCCGGCTTTTTTGGAAAAAAGCCTCGGCAAAAAACGTTCAGCGGTCTCTAGGAAGGGTGCTCCTTCTGTTTTCCACAGCCGGAGCAGTGTTTTGTAGGTGTGAGGAAGTGTATTTTGCGGTTCCGTTCGCAGAAACTATTAAACTATGGTAGTAGTCGTAGTAGGGGGTGTTAGTTTCGTGGAAAACTCCGCGGGACCCGATTGCGCCGCGGAAAATCGCGGGTGAGTTGTTTTGAACAGTCTGTGGACTTTTCTGTGGAAAACCCGGAAAACTCCTTTTTTCAACAAGCCCCGTGGAATACGCGCTGTTGATAACTGAAAACTTTGTTGAAAAACGGGGTGTTCTTTCTTTACAAAGAAAGAACCAAAGAAATTCCAAATGCTTGGGTGAGAATGTGCGATGCTTCGTACAGTACATCCCAAATCCCGTCCCCGGGATAAACTATTTAAAGTTCTTTGCCTACTTTCTTTCAAGAAAGTAGGTCAGGTGCGGACGTTTTTCATGATGTCGCTGCACATCTCTTTCAGGTGCTGGTCGCGCTTGATGTTTTCCTCCATCGTTTTGATGGAATACACCACCGTGGAATGATCGCGCTGGAACTCCTGGCCGATGGCCTCCATGCTCATGCCGGTCACCTCGCGGATAATGTACATCGTCATCTGCCGCGCCGCGCTCACATTCGCATTGCGCTTCTTGCCGCGGATGTCCGACGGCATCACATTGTAGGTGCGCGCGACCTCGTTCAGGATCTTCTCGATCGTGACCGGGATCGGCTGGCTGTCGTTCAGCGTGTCCTTGATCGCCGTCGTCGTTACGCCGATGCACGGCTCGATGCCCTCCAGCAGATAGTAGGCGTTCAGCTTTTTGACCGCGCCCTCCAGCTGGCGGATGTTCTGCTTTAAGTGGTTCGCAATGTACTCGGCCACGTCGTTCGGCAGGTCCAGATTCAACAGCTCGGCCTTGCGCTTGACGATGGCAACGCGCGTTTCAAAATCCGGCGGCTGGATGTCGGCGGTCAGGCCCCACTCAAACCGGGTGCGCAGACGCTCCTCCAGGGATTTGATCTCCTTCGCGGGGCGGTCCGACGCGATGACGATCTGGCGGCCATCGTTGTGCAGCGTGTTGAAGGTGTGGAAAAACTCCTCCTGCGTGCTCTCCTTGCCGGCCAGGAACTGGATGTCGTCGATCAAAAGCACGTCCGCCTTGCGGTAGCGCTGGCGGAACTGCTCCATCGTTGCCGTCTTGATGGCGGTGATCGTCTCGTTCGTGAATTTTTCACAATCCACGTAGACAATGTTGAAATCCGGGTGGTTCTTCTGAATCTCAATTTTGATGGCGTTCAGCAGGTGCGTCTTGCCCAGACCCGACGGCCCGTAGATGAACAGCGGGTTGTACGCGCCGGAGGGGTTCGCGGCCACGGCCTGCGCGGCGGCAAACGCAAACTGGTTCGACGGCCCCTTGATGAAGTTCTCGAACGTGAACTCGTACCGCCCGCTGGGCAGGTCGTTCTCGTCCAGCTTCGGCTTCTCGGCAGCCTTGCCGCCGTCAGGTGCGGGCGCGGCCAGCACAAATTTCAGCTCCACCTCAAAGCCGAGGATCGAGGCAAACGCCTCTTTGAGCAGATCGGCATAGCGCGCCGCCGCAAACCGCATGACGACGTCGTTGGGAACCTCCAGGATGATGATGTTCGTGCCCTCAAAATTCAGCAGATTGAGGTCCTGGATGAAAACTCTGTATGATGCATCGGATACTCGTCCTTTGCAGTACGCCTTGACGGCGTCCATTACATCATTGAAGGAATCCATGATTCTCGATACTCCCCACTTCCTGTTATAAGTGAACGCCCCATATCCAAACAGGGCGCAGAAATACTAAATACAGTATACCACAAAACCGGGTTTTAAACAACACCTATATATAATAAAGTAGGAATTTTTTTATACGCCGGAATTGTTGAAAATTTTTACGCGGAGCAAAGAAAAATAAAAGTTTTCCACAACAGATGCAATTTTCAACAGTAAATAGTACAAAATGTAGTGGATAACTCTCTGTAGCTCCAATTCTTTGACGCGGGAGCGAAAAATTCTGCCCAAACCCCCTTGACAAAGTGGGGGTAAATCGCGTATAATCTAACTCTGCAAGGCTGCCCCAGTGTATGGGCGAAGCCCTGAGCAAACAGCCCATACCGGGATTTCAACAGGAGGAATGAAAAATGAAGCGTACTTTCCAGCCCAAGAAGCGTCAGCGCAGCCGCGTCCACGGTTTCCTGAACCGCATGGCTACCAAGAATGGCCGCAAGGTCATCGCCCGCCGCCGTGCGAAGGGCCGTAAGAGCCTGACTGTCTGATAACTTCAGAGAATTAAGTGAACAAAAGGGTTGCTGATTGTAAAATCGGCAGCCCTTTTTTCAAATATGGCTTTACAGAAGCCGGGATTCATTATAATATATGTGTAGGAATGCCTTCCCCTTGGGGAAGGTGTCCGTGGCCCCGACCACGGACGGATGAGGGAAAACCTTCCGGATATTTCCCGCAAATGGGTTTTGACCGAAAGGTTTGCCCTCATCAGCCGCCTGCGGGCGGCAGCTTCTCCCGAGGGAGAAGCCTTGGGAGGATACTACTATGCGTTACCGCACTTTAGATAAAAACTGGCAGTTCAACCGGGTGTATGGCCGGGGCAAAAGCTATGTGCATCCGCACTGCGTTTTGTATGTGGCCAAAAACCGGCTGGGCTATACCCGCATCGGGCTGACGGCCACCAAAAAGGTCGGCCATGCCGTGCAGCGCAACCGCGCCCGCCGCGTCATGCGCGCCGCTTTGTCGGAACACCTGGCCCGGAACATCGGCGGGTATGACATCATCCTCGTCGCCCGCGGCCAGACCCCCCGCCTGAAAAGCACCCAGCTGAGCAAAACGCTGGGCAAGCTGTTTGCAAAGGCCGGTCTGCCCGACAAAGCCGCCCCGGCCCCCGGGCCCGAGACGGCCCCGCAATGATCGCCCGCCTTCTCATCGCGCTTTTGCGCGGCTACAAAAAATATATCAGTCCGCACCTCGGGCATCACTGCCGGTTCATACCCACCTGCAGTGAATACGCCATGCAGGCGCTCGCCGTACACGGCCTTGTAAAGGGTCTGATTTTAACGGTGTGGCGCCTTTTAAGATGCCAGCCCTTTGCAAAATTCGGCTATGACCCGGTACCCGAAAAGGGAAAGTGGGTCAACCCGGAGCGAAGGCTGACGCGCAGCCGCGACTAAAGGCTTCCCCCTCGGGGCTGCGCCCGCAGGCGCGTGTCGGAGCGCAACCGCCGAAGGCGGCTCTTAGCGCGTAGACTGAAGCTGTCCGCGCAGCGGACTGATGAGGGCAGAGTTTTCCACAATTACCCGTTAAACGGTTGAATGTGCAGCTCCGCAAGCTCCTCCCTCATCCGCCCTCGGTCGGGGCCTCGGGTACCTTCTCCCAAGGGAGAAGGCTTTTCAACATCGCCTCTCATGTCTTTGCACTGCGCAGCAGAGACCTACATAAAAATAAAGGTCCCGGGCGCAGACGGGGCAGAAGGAAAGGCTATGTCTTTTATGTATTTCCTGGCCGTATTGATCGGCCCGCTGGTGAAGATCCTGTACAGCTTCATCGGCAACTACGCGGCAACCATGATCGTTGCCACCCTCATCCTCAAGCTGCTGCTGTTCCCCCTGAGCATCCATCAGCAGAAGTCCACGGCCAAGATGTCCGTGTTCCAGCCGCTGATCACCGAGATCCAGCAGAAGTACAAGAACGACCCCCAGAAGCAGCAGGAGGAGCTGATGAAGCTCCAGCAGGAGCACGGCTACAACCCCATGGGCGGCTGCATGCCCATGCTGCTGACGATGCTGGTCCTGTTCGGCTTCCTGGGCGTTGTGTACTACCCCGTACACTACATCTTCGGCGTCAGCAATGATGCCGTCAAGGCTGCGTGCGAGGCCATCGGCCTGGCCACGACCAACACCTCCACGATGCAGACCGCGCTGATCCAGGCCATCCACAACGGCGCGTCCATCGACCCGTCCATCATCTCCGCCAGCGTTGTGGCCGAGATCCAGAACTTCAACACCTCCTTCTTCGGCATGGATATGTGCGATGTGCCCGGCTTCCACCTGACCCCCATCGCCATCTTCCCGGCCATCGCCACGGTCACGATGTTCGTCAGCTACTTCATCACCCAGAAGCTCTCCGGCATGGATGCCCAGATGCAGGGCAGCATGAAGGTCATGATGCTCGTCATGAACCTGATGTTCGTCACGTTCTGCTTCAATGCCCCCGTCGGCTTCTCCCTGTACTACGGCGTGTCCAATGTGGTCCAGATCTTCCAGTCCTACGTGACCTACAAGATCTACAGCCCCGAGAAGTTCAAGGCCCAGTATGAGGCCGAGCTTGCCGCCAAGCGCGCCGAGAAGAAGAAAAAGCGCACCGTCACCGTCGAGCAGAACGGTAAGCAGGTCGAAAAAGAGGTCACCCTGGGCGAGGCCAACAAGCTGCGCCTGGAGATGGCCCGCCAGCGCGAGGCCGAACTCTACAAGGACGAGCGCACCACCCCACTGAATAAGGATTAAAATATACGACGCACCAACCGTAGGGGCGAGCATTGCTCGCCCGCGCCGTTGGCGGCTGTGAGGGAGTGTATCCCCTGCCGCCGTAGGGGCGCATTCTATATGCGCCCGCCCCGCTCCCCGTTGTGATGAACGTAACGATAAGAAATAAGAAGGAGGTTCCCCCTATGCGCAGTATGGAAATGAGCGCCAAGACCGTTGAGGCCGCCGTACAGGCCGCCTGCGAGGCTCTCGGCGTTGACCGTGATGACATCAACGTAAGCTACGAAGTCCTCGAATTCCCCACCCGCAAGCTGTTTAAGACCATTCCCGCCAAGGTCCTCGTGAAGGTCGAGGAGCCCGAGGCGGAAAAGCCGGCTGAAGTTTCCACAAAGCCCGCCGAGGTTGTTGAAATCTCTGACGAGACCGCCCCTGAAATCCAGAAGGAGGTCGTCGAGGATATGGTTGAGGAGGCTGAGTTGGCCCCCGTCCCCGGTGAGGAAGTCGAGGTTCCCCTTGACATCGACGCCGACCCGCGCCTGCAGGCTGCCGTTGACTACCTGACCCCGATCTTCAACCTGATGGGTGTGGAAAACTTCACCTTCACCGCCGTCAAGAAGGGCGCTGCCACGGTCCTGAAGGTCTCCGGCGAGCACATGGGCGCGCTGATCGGACGCCGCGGCGAGACGATGGAGTCCCTGTCCTACCTCGCCAGCCTCGTTGTGAACCGCATGGAGGGCCCTTACGTCAAGCTGGGCCTGGATGTCGGCGGCTACCGCAACAAGCGCGAGGACGACCTCTCTGCCCTTGCCAGACGCATTGCAGACCGCGTCATCCGCACGGGCTGCTACTATGAGATGGAGCCGATGAACCCCTACGAGCGCCACATCATCCACACGGCCATCGCCGAGATCGACGGTGTGCGCAGCGAGAGCAAGGGCGACGGCCCGGCCCGCCATGTGGTGCTGTACTCCACCGACCCCGATGCCTGCAACCTGCCTGACCGCGACAACGCCCGCAACCAGCGCGGCGGACGCCGTGACGGTGGCCGCGGTCCCCGCCGTGACAACCGTGGCGGACGCGGCCCCCGCGGCCCGCGTGAGGGCGGCAGAGGCCCCCGCTACGGTGCTCCCCGCCGCGACAACCGCGGAGGCTCCCGCTACGGCGGTCCGCGCTCCAGCGTGCCCGCCCGCGAGTTTGCGGATGCCCCGCGCGACCCCGCAGCCAAGCCGATGGCACCCAAGACCACCGAGCGCATCCACGACGGTGACGATTTCGCCTTCGGTAAGATCGAGTTTTAAACAACAGTGTTGAAAAAAGCAGCTGCTCCTGTGCGGGCAGCTGCTTTTTGGTTTTTATGCGAGCGAAGCGAGCACAGAAAGCCTCCCCTCACAGGACAGACTCCCCCGATACGGGGGAGGTGGCGCGTAGCGCCAGAAGGGGAGCGGTGGCCGCGCGCTTGCGCGCAGGCCGGAAGGGTCCCGACGGGCCTCCCGCAGTCTCCCGTTCCCCCCGCTAAACTCTTTCCACACCGTTTTCCACAGTGATGTTGAAAACTCTTATTTTTCCACCGTTCACAACCGGATATACATAGGGCAAAAATGAACCGTTTGTAAACAAGATATAGGCGTAACCACGGCCCGGCACCCCTACAGGTACCCCTTTTCCACAGGAAAACCGGTTTTCCACCGTTTCCAGGGGTTTTCCCTGTGGAAAACTCGTGAAAACTGTGGAAAACTATAAAATAACGGTGCTTCGCAGAAAACGAGCAGAACTTTTTGCGGAAAGCTCTCTGCAGACCTTATTTTCCTGTTGAAAATGTTGAAAACTGCCTATAGTTGTAGAACTCCGCGGTGGAAAAGTCCGAAATGTTGTTAAAAACACAGATGTAGCCGTACTGAAAACAAAGTGGGATGCAGTCGGTTATCAAACGTCCATGCCCGGCAACGAGGATACATTTTCAACCGTATGGCCAGCCCAATGTTGAAAGAAAAACAACAACCGACGAACGGCACCCCGCATAAAATCGCGGGCGGCATATATGCCGCCCCTACCGCGCTTACGTGAATTACATCCGTAAGGCGGGGTGCCCGCCCCCCGCCGCAAGTTCGCGCGGCAGCCCGTCAACGGGCAGCCACCCACGTAGGGGGCGGCGTCCCCGACGCCCCGGAAACCTTCTGCCGCCGCCAATCCCCGGGAAAACCCCCGGGCCGGGCATGCCCGACCCCTACCGCGCGGCAGCGGGCAAGCCCCCTGCCGTCCGCAAACGCCCGCGGAGGGGTCAAGACCCCTCCCTACGGACCGCCCCATCAACGAGTGCCCGCCCCCCGCCGCGCGGCGGTGCGGGAACGGCGACAAAAAACCGAGGCGATCCCTTTTCCCGGGACTGCCTCGGTTCTTTATATAAGCACTTAATCGTGCCGGATGGCTTCCAGCGCACTGATCCTGACCGCCTTGTTTGCGGGCAGGATACCGGCTACCAGCCCCACCAGCGTGGCGAATACCAGCGCCGCCAGCATGAGCCAGGGCGGGATGATCGAAATGGCCGCGCTGCCGCCCCCGTCCATGTAGTAGTACCCGCCGCCCATCAGGCCGGACAGGTCCAACCCGCCGCCCTGACCGAACGCCGCTAAAATGGTGGAAAGGTTGTTCAGCACAAAGCTGGCCAGCAGGCTGAACGCTACGCCGATCAGCCCGCCGATAAACCCGATGGTCGAGCTTTCCAGCAGGAACATCGTGCGGATGCTGCCCAGCTCACAGCCCAGCACCTTCATGACGCCAATCTCCCGGGTGCGCTCATAGATGGCCATCGTCATGGTGTTGATGATGTTGATGGCCGCCACAAACAGTGAGACCGCCGCGATGCCGCCGAAGATCATCTGGCTTTTTATGACCTGCTGCTGCATCTCCTCGCGCTGCTGGTTCATCGAGTAGGTGTTGGTGAAGCCCAGCTCGTGGATGGCCGTCTCAACGTCGGTGACGTTCTTCAGGTCATCGACCTTGACGTAGACCTGCTCGTAGCTCTTTTCCTCGGTCTTGGTTTTGGTCATGTCGTTGTAGACCTTTTGCAGCATCTTCATGTCCTGAATGCGCAGCACAATGCCGCTCTGGGTCCAGTAGCCCTTGGCACCGTCCGGCTCCAGCACGCCCACGACCTCCAGCTCCCAGCTGCGGGTCTTTTCGGTGGAGCCCTCGCCGGTCCGGATGGTCAGGGTCATCTTATCCTTGTCGATGTCCACAAAGGGCGGCAGCTCCTTGCCGTTGGCATCGGTCTGGCCCTGCCAGCGGTAGCGCTTGGGGCTGTTGGGGCTCTTGCGCGAGTCCTGAAACTCATACCCGGTGGACCCGCCGACCAAAATCTGCAATTTCGCCGCCTTCTCGCTGGCGGGGGTGTTCGTGAGCCAGCTGCCGCTCTGCAGGGCGAAGCCCATCGGCTCCAGTGCGGTGGGGTCGATGCCGATCAAATTGTAAATTTCCATCGTGTAGCGGTCATTGCGGCCCGCCGTGATGGTGCCCTCCAGATTATACGCCTGCGCGTAGGGCGTGGCCGCCGCCACGTGGGGGATCTGCTTGATGTTGGCGATGGCCGCGTCGTCCAGATACAGCGGCTTGCCGTCGCTGCCGACCATCGTGCCGTAGCCGTAGATCTGCACCTGGGTCAGGTCGCCCCAGCTTTGCAGCATCTCCTCGTTGGTTTTGGTCTGGGCGATGCCCAGCGAGATCATCAGCACGACCATGCAGGTGCCGATGACGACGCCGACGAGCGTCAGCGCCGTGCGGCCCTTGCGGCGCAGCAGGTTGCGCGCCGACAGGCTGATTTCATCAGAGATCTTCATCGCTGTCCTCTGCTTCCAGCGCGGCCAGTGCCTTGGCCTTTTTGCGCTTGCGTACCACGACCACGATGACTACGATCACGACCACTGCGCCGCAGACACCGATGAGCACCCACGCCCAGACCGGCATACCGGTCTGCTCGGGCTGGGTGTCGTCCATCGACGGGTCATAGTTGAAGTCGTCCATGTTCATCTCCTCGGCACTGACAGAAAAGTCCTTCGAGATGGTCTGCGGGTTGCCGGAGGCATCCTCGTAGTTCAGCGTGATGATGCCGCTGACCGTGCCCGCGGCATCGGGGACGATGTCAAAGTCCACGCTGCCCTCGGTGCCGGCGGCCAGGTTGCCGAGGTACTGGTAGCCGCCCGCACCCAGATTCGTGCCGGTCAGGCGGGCTTCCAGATTGCTGACGGGGTTCTTGCCCTTGTTGACGTAGGAGAGGGAGACGCTGCCGGTATCGCCGACATAGATCGTGTCGCTGGACAGCTCGAGCTGGCCGACCTCAAAGCGGTCGGGCTGGCTGACGGGCACGGAAATCGTCGTGGTGCCGCTGACCTCCTTGCCGGTGACAGAGCCGGTGCCGGTCATGTTGACGGTGATGCTGGCCACCGTGCCGGTAAAGCCGGAGGCGGGCATGACCTGGAACGTGACGTCCCGGGTCTGCTTGGGGCAGATGGTGCCGAGGTAGCTGGACAGGCTGCCGCCGTTCAGGGAGATGTTCTCGGGCAGCGTCAGCGAGACGATGACGTCGTCGAGGTTCTCATTGCCGTCGGTGGCGTAGAGGCCGAGGGAGAGGTCGAACGCCTGCCCTGCGGTGACGCTGTCGCCGTAGCTGGAGGTGCGCACGAGCAGGTTGGGCGAGGTCGTCTGGTCCTTGTCCACGCACTGGCCCAGCGTGACGCTGAACTGCTGCAGCGGCTTGGCGGTGTCCAGATAGGACAGGTTGATGGGCAGCGTGTTGCCGCCGCCGTTGTAGATGACGTCGCGGAACAAAATGACGTAGCTGTAATAATTGTACTGCGCGTTCGCCGCAATCTCCTCCGGCGAGGCCGAGCCGTTGCGGACGTTCTGCAGGCGGGTGGCGTTGGGGTCGTCGTTGCTGTCGAACAGCTGGCCGATCTCGCCGGTGCCGGTGTAGGTGAACACGGCGGAATTGATGCGCGCGGAGATCTCCTCCGGCTTGACGCAGTACCGCGCCGAGGCATGGTCCACGACCTTGAGCACGATGTTGATCTTATCACCGACCTGCACGGTGGTGACCTCGCCGCCCGCAGTGTCGGTGACGGAGTAGGCGGAGACGTAGACGCCGTCGGAGCTGGTCGTGTCAATGGCCGCCGTCGGCGTGGGGGTGGGGTCGGTGACATCCGGTGTGGTGACGTCGTCTGCCATAACCGGCGCACACAGCGCCGCCGCCAGAGCAAAGGCGGTCAGCAGGGAAAATAGGCGTTTCATGGTTGGTTTGTACCTCCAAATTTTATAACCCCAAGGCTTCCCCCTGGGGGGAAGCTGCCGCCCGCAGGCGGCTGATGAGGGGAGAGCTTGTGTGGCGGCTCCGTGAGCGGGCCGCGGCGGAAACACGCCCCTCAACCGCCCTCGGTCGGGGCCTCGGGCACCTTCCCCCAAGGGGGAAGGCTTATTACTTTTTCTGTTCCTTCGCTGCCTCCCCGCCAATATCCAGATTCCCTTCCAGATCGGCAAAGAGGGCGTCGCGGTTTTTCTTCTTCGTCTCCTCGTCCTGCACGACGTTGGAGCAGACCTTGCCGTCCAGGATCGTCACAATGCGGTCCGCGCACTCGGCCAGGTCCGGCTCGTGAGTGACCATAACGAACGTGACACCGCTGTTTTTGGACATTTCCAGCATACGATACAGCACCTGCTTGCTTGTGCGGGAGTCGAGATTTCCTGTCGGCTCATCGGCAAAAATGACCTTGGGACTGCTGACGAACGCGCGGGCAATGCCGACGCGCTGCTGCTGGCCGCCGCTCATCTCGGTGGGCAGGTGGTTGGCGCGGCCCAGCAGACCCATGGATTTCAGCTCTTTGCGGGCGCGGGCCAGACGGGTCTTTTTGTCCACACCCTTGAACATCAGCGGCAGGGCGACGTTCTCCGCCGCCGTCATGGTGGGCAGCAGGTTGTAGCTCTGAAAAATGAACCCCAGGTGCTGCTGGCGGAACTCGGCCAACTCGTTCTCGGTCATTTTGCTGATCTCGTGCTTTCCTATGTATACCTTGCCGGACGTCGGCTTTTCCAGCCCGGCCAGCTGGTTCAGCAGCGTGGACTTGCCGCTGCCCGACTGGCCGACGATACAGCAGAACTCGCCTTTTTCTATCGACAAATCGACATTATTCAGCGCAACGACGCGCTCCTTGCCGACGGCATAGACCTTGCGCAGCTTCTCTGTACGGATGATTGGTGCCAAACGCACACCTCCTTACGTGCAATATATCACATATTGTACCATATTTCGACGATGGTGGGAAGATGGGGAAGTTGTAAAATCTGTTCCTTTCCTATATAATAGACGACAAAAAGGGGGCAGACGTTACTATGGAGTACACAATTCATCCGATTGCGCATATCCGCACGGATTTTACGGATAAATTCGGCATCCCGCGGCAGAGCGGGCTGGTGCCGGAGCTGACGGCGCGCATCGTGTTTGAGCCGGAATACCGCGACCCGAACGCGCTGGTCGGCATCGAGGGGTATGACCGGCTGTGGCTGATCTGGCAGTTTTCTACCGTGGCGGCGGAGTATGCCGCGGGCAAAAGCTGGCGGCCCACCGTGCGCCCGCCGCGCCTGGGCGGCAACGAGCGCCGCGGCGTCTTTGCGACCCGCAGTCCCTACCGCCCGAACGCGCTGGGGCTTTCCTGCGTGGAGCTGGCGGGCGTCGAAAACGGTGAGCTGATCGTCCGCGGCGCGGACCTTTTGGACGGCACGCCGATCTTCGACATCAAGCCGTATCTGCCCTATGTGGACGCCTACCCCGATGCTCGCGGCGGATTTACGGACACGACAAAGGAATACGCTTTGCAGGTGGTTTGCCCCGACGCGCTTTTGTGCAAAGTGCCGGAAAACAAGCGTGCTGCTTTGTCCGGTGTGCTGAAAAACGACCCCCGCCCCGCCTACCAGCACGACCCGGAGCGGGTGTACACGCTGGATTTCGGGGAGAATAAGGTAAGGTTCAGCGTGGACGGGGATGTGCTGACGGTGCGGGAGATTTTGTAAAAAAGGATGTTTTTTGCGCGGGCGAAGGACGCGAGAAAAGCCTCCCCTCACAGGGGAGGTGGCCGCGAAGCAGGCCGGAGGGGTTCAGGGGGTTGACGGCAGGTGACCGTTGACGAGCGGCGACACAAGGCCCGTCGGAATCCCCCAGTCACCTAACGGTGACAGCCCCCTTTGACAAGGGGGCCTTTTCCCCTGCGGGGGTTCGGGGGAACACCCGAGTTTTAAAACGGAGCAGAGGGCGCGGGCGTTAAGAACGAAAAGTAATACTGCTTTCGTTTAGCCCGCGCCCTCTGCGACCTCCTCTTTGGGAATCCAAGGGGCGTGCAGCCCCTTGGTCGCGGGTCCGCTGCGTCGAAACAGCGGCAGTTTTCTTTGCGAGCTTTCTTTTGCTGCCAAAAGAAAGCGGGTTTCCGGGAGGCTGCCGTTCCCGGGCAAAGATTCCACCATCCGGAACACTGTCCCATAAACCGTACCCCAAAACGCCCTAAAAACCGCCTTGTTCGTCATTGTGGTCAAAATGCACACAACAGCTCTAAAAATATGTGCAACTTTCTGAACAAAACCCCTTTACGAAAAGGGGTGTTTTTTGGTACAATAAAGCTATGCAAAAGCGTTTGTCTGGAACTATGCCCGGAGCAAGATTGGGGCATGTGCCAAATGACGCAGGATTTGTGCGGCCCTGACAACCGCACAGCTCTATAATGCAAAACTCTAATAAAAACGGAGGAAAGAAAATGCCCAGAGCTAAACAGTCTATGGACGGCAATACCGCTGCGGCGCATGTAGCTTATGCATTCACCGATGTGGCTGCCATCTACCCCATCACCCCCTCCAGCCCCATGGCCGACACCGTTGACCAGTGGAGCGCTGCAGGCCTGAAGAACATCTTCGGCAACCAGGTCAAGGTTGTTGAGATGGAGTCCGAGGCCGGCGCCGCAGGCGCTGTCCACGGTTCTCTCGGTACCGGTGCCATCACCACCACCTTTACCGCTTCCCAGGGTCTTCTGCTGATGATCCCCAACATGTACAAGATCGCCGCTGAGCAGCTGCCCTGCGTCTTTGACGTTTCTGCCCGTACCGTTGCTACCCAGTCCCTGAACATCTTCGGTGACCACAGCGACGTTATGGCCGTTCGTCAGACCGGCTTTGCCATGCTGGCCGAGAGCAACCCGCAGGAGGTCATGGACCTGTCTCCCGTTGCCCACCTGTCCGCTATCGAGGGCCACGTTCCGTTCGTGAACTTCTTCGACGGCTTCCGTACCTCCCACGAGATCCAGAAGATCGAGAAGTGGGACTACGAGGACCTGAAGGAAATGTGCAACATGGAGGCTGTCGAGGAGTTCCGTGCCAAGGCCCTGAACCCCGAGCACCCCAAGATGCGCGGTTCCCACGAGAACGGCGACGTCTTCTTCCAGCATCGTGAGGCCTGCAACCCCGCTTACGAGGCTCTGCCTGCCGTTGTTGAGAAGTACATGGCCAAGATCAACGAGAAGCTGGGCACCAACTACGACCTGTTCAACTACTACGGCGCCGAGGATGCTGACCGCGTCATCATCGCCATGGGCTCCATCTGCGACGTCGCAGAGGAGGTCGTTGACTACCTGACCGCCAAGGGCGAGAAGGTCGGCCTGGTTCTGGTCCGCCTGTACCGTCCCTGGGTCTCCAGCGCCCTGCTGAAGGTCCTGCCCAAGACCGTCAAGAAGATCGCCGTTCTGGACCGCACCAAGGAGCCCGGCTCCCTGGGCGAGCCCCTGTACCTGGATGTCGCCACCACCCTGCGTGAGGCCGGCATGAACGACGTCGTCCTGACCGGCGGCCGCTACGGCCTGGGCTCCAAGGACACCCCGCCGTCCAGCGTCTTTGCTATCTACACCGAGCTGGAGAAGGACGCTCCGAAGTCCCGCTTCACCATCGGCATCACCGACGACGTGACCAACCTCAGCCTGCCTGAGGTCAAGCCCGCTCCCATCACCTCCGCCCCCGGCACCAAGGAGTGCAAGTTCTGGGGTCTCGGCGGCGACGGTACTGTCGGTGCCAACAAGAACTCCACCAAGATCATCGGCGACCATACTGACAAGTACATTCAGGCTTACTTCCAGTATGACTCCAAGAAGACCGGCGGTGTCACCATCAGCCACCTGCGTTTCGGCGATAAGCCCATCCGCAGCCCCTACTACATCAACCAGGCTGACTTCGTGGCCTGCCACAACCCCGCTTACATCCACATGGGCATGAAGATGGTCCAGGATGTCAAGCCGGGCG
>OHXF01000194.1_pt1 | contig 22170 bp, 18 predicted proteins | sample 1579961 | NCBI WGS metagenome assembly OHXF01 (sample SAMEA3882508, study PRJEB24775) | human gut metagenome | biome: human-associated habitat; feature: intestine environment; material: feces | place: Netherlands | collected 2009/2010
TTGTGGAGCGGACAGCCCGAGTAACCCGCTCCGCCCAGGTTCATCCCCGCCTGGCAGAAGGGCACGCCGCAGTCCATGCAGCGGGCGGCCTGGGTCTGCTGCTCCTCGCGGGAGAGCCAGACGTGAAACTCGTTGAAATTTTCAATGCGCTCCAGCGGCGGGACATCCGTGCTGGTCTTGCGCGTGTAATCCATAAATCCAGTGATCTTGCCCATGATCCAGCCCTCCTTACTTCTTCTTCTGCACAGCGTAGAATGCTTCGATCTGTGCCTGTTCGCCGTCCAGGCCGCGCTCCTCCATGGAAGCGATGATCCGGAGCATCCGGTCGTAATCGTAGGGGAGGACTTTCTTGAACTTGGGCAGGTACTCGCTGAAGTTGTCCAGGATCTCCTTGCCGCGGGGGGAGCCGGTGGCTTCCACATGCTCGCGGATGAGCTCCTTCAGGGCGGCAACATCGTACTTGTGCTCCACAGGCTCCAGGCTCACGGTCTCCTTATTGACCCGCTGGTAGAAATCCCAGTTCTCGTCCAGAACGTAGGCCACGCCGCCGGTCATGCCGGCCGCGAAGTTCTTGCCGGTCTGGCCCAGAACCACGACAGTGCCGCCGGTCATGTACTCACAGCCGTGGTCACCCACGCCCTCGACAACGGCAGTCGCGCCGCTGTTGCGGACGCAGAAGCGCTCACCGGCCACGCCGGAGACGAAGGCCTTGCCGCTGGTGGCACCGTAAAGGGCCACGTTGCCGGTGATGATGTTTTCCTCGGGCTTGTAGCCGATGCCCTCGGGCGGGCGGACGATGATCTTGCCGCCGGACAGGCCCTTGCCCATATAGTCGTTGCAGTCGCCGGTCAGGCTGAGGGTCAGGCCCTTGGGGATGAACGCGCCAAAGCTCTGGCCGCCTGCGCCGATGCACTCGGCGGTGTAGACATCGTCTGGCAGGGAGCTGCCGTACTTGCGGGTGATCTCGCTGCCAAAGATGGCACCCAGGGCGCGGTCGGTGTTGGAGACCTCCAGCCGGACACTCTGGGGTGCCTTGCTGCCCAGCTTGAACTTCTTCATCAGCACCTTCATGTCGAGGGTGTTCTCAAGGTGGAAGTCATAGGTGTCGGCAGGCACAAAGTGGACGTTGCTGTTTGCAATGGCCGGGTTGTGCAGGATGCAGTCCAGATTCATCTTGGCGGCACGGCTGCCGGCAACGCTGGGCTTGACATGGAGCAGGTCGGTGCGGCCCACCAGCTCGTCGATGGTGCGCACGCCCAGCTTGGCCATGTACTCCCGCAGCTCCTGCGCCACAAAGGTCAGGTAGTTGATGATATACTCGGGCTTGCCCTTGAACCGCTTGCGCAGCTCGGGGTTCTGGGTGCAGATGCCCATGGGGCAGGTGTCCAGGTTGCAGACACGCATCATCACGCAGCCTTCGCACATCAGCAGGGAGGTGCCGAAGCCGAACTCCTCAGCGCCCAGCATACAGCTGATGGCAACATCGCGGCCGGAGAGCAGCTTGGAATCGCTCTCAATGCGGACGCGGCTGCGCAGGCCGTTCAGGATCAGGGTCTGGTGGGTCTCGGCGATGCCCAGCTCCCAGGGCAGGCCCGCGTTCTTGATGGAGGTGCGGGGGGCTGCACCGGTGCCGCCGTCGTAACCGGAGACAAGGATGACCTGTGCGCCGCCCTTGGCAACACCGGCGGCAATGGTGCCGACACCGGCCTCGCTGACCAGCTTCACGTTGATGTTGGCGTGGCGGTTGGCGTTCTTCAGGTCATAGATCAGCTCGGCCAGATCCTCGATGGAGTAGATGTCGTGGTGGGGCGGGGGAGAGATCAGGCCCACGCCGGTGGTGCTGTGGCGGGTCTTGGCGATCCAGGGGTAGACCTTGGCACCGGGCAGATTGCCGCCCTCGCCGGGCTTTGCACCCTGTGACAGCTTGATCTGGATCTCTTCGGCGGAGACCAGATATTTGCTGGTCACACCGAAGCGGGCCGAGGCTACCTGCTTGATCTTGGAGTTGCTCTCGCTCTGATAGCGCTCCTCGGGCTCGCCGCCCTCGCCGGTGTTGCTCCGGCCGCCCAGACGATTCAGGGCGATGGCGATGGTCTCGTGGGCCTCGCTGCTCAGGGCACCGTAGCTCATGGCAGCGGCTTTGAACCGCTTGACGATGGAGCTGACAGGCTCCACCTCCTCAAGGGGGATGCCGCCGTTGGGGTCATAGCTGAAGTCCAGCAGGCTGCGCAGGTGCATGCCCTCGGCACCCATGTTGTCCACGGTGCGGGTGAAGTCCTTGAAGGCCTTGTAGTCGCCCGTGAAGCAGGCTTTCTGGAACAGATGGATGGTCTGCGGGGTGAAGAGGTGCTCTTCCTTGCCGCTGCGGAACTTGTGAGCACCGCCGTCGGCCAGCTCCATGTTGATGTCCAGACCCAGCGGGTCAAAGGCGGCGTTGTGGGCAGCTTCCACATCCGCCTGAATGTCCTCCAGACCGATGCCGCCCACACGGCTGACCGTGCCGGTGAAGTACTTGTCGATGACATCCTTGGAGATGCCGACCGCCTCAAAGATCTGGCTGCTCTGGTAGCTCTGGATGGTGGAGATGCCCATTTTGGAGGCGATCTTCACAATGCCGTTCAGCACAGCCTTGTTGTAGTCGTCCACGGCGGCGTAGTAATCCTTGTCCAGCAGACCCTCGTCGATGAGCTGGGCAATGGTGTCGTGGGCCAGATAGGGGTTGACGGCGCAGGCACCGTAGCCCAGCAGGGTGGCAAAGTGGTGCACCTCGTGGGGCTCGGCGCTCTCAAGGATGAGGGCCATGGCCGTGCTCTTCTTGGTGCGGATGAGGTACTGGGACACGGCAGAAACAGCCAGCAGGCTGGGGATGGAGACATGGTACTCGTCGATGTCGCGGTCAGAGAGGATGATGATGTTGGCACCGTCCTTGTAGGCGCGGTCCACCTCCAGGAACACGCGGTCGATGGCCTTTTCCAGGCTGGTGTTCTTATAGTAATTGATGGACACCGTGGCGGTCTTGAATCCGGGTACGTTCATGTGCTTGATCTTGAGCAGATCCGTGCTGGTCAGGATGGGGTTCTGCACCTTGAGCACCTTGCAGTTCTCGGGCTTGTCCTCCAGCAGGTTGCCGTGGGCACCCACATAGACGCTGGTGGAGGTGACCACCTTCTCACGGATGGCATCGATGGGCGGGTTGGTGACCTGTGCGAACCGCTGCTTGAAGTAGTTGAACAGCGGGGGGTGCTGGTCACTCAGGACAGCCAGCGGGGTGTCAGTGCCCATGGCCCCGGAAGGCTCGGCACCGGCCCGGGCCATGGGCAGGATCAGCTCCTTGATTTCCTCGTATTTGTAGCCAAAGACCTTCTGCAGGCGGGTCAGCTCCTCGCCGGTGTAGCTGGGGACCTTGATGTTGGGGATCTTCAGGTCCTTCAGCCGGACCAGATTCCGGTCGATCCACTCGCCGTAGGGCTCGCGGCTGGCGTAGTATTCCTTCAGCTTCTCGTCATCCACGACCTCGCCCTTGACGGTATCCACCAGCAGCATCTTGCCGGGGCGCAGGCGGTCTTTCATCAGAATGTTGTCCGGGGCGCAGGGCAGCACGCCCACCTCGGAGGACAGGATCATCCGGCCGTCCTTGGTGATATAGTAGCGGCTGGGGCGCAGACCGTTGCGGTCCAGCACCGCGCCCACCACGTCGCCGTCGGAGAAGAGGATGGCGGCAGGGCCGTCCCAGGGCTCCAGCATGGTGGCGTAATACTGATAGAAATCGCGCTTTTTCTGGCTGATGTTCTTGTTGTTCTCCCAGGGCTCGGGGATGGTGATCATCACCGCCAGGGGCAGATCCATGCCGTTCATCACCATGAACTCCAGCGCGTTGTCCAGCATGGCGGAGTCCGAGCCGGAGGTGTTGATGATGGGCAGGATCTTGTTCATGTCGTCCTGCAGGATGGGGCTCTCGATGCTCTCCTCACGGGCAAGCATGGCATCGGTGTTGCCCTTGATGGTGTTGATCTCGCCGTTGTGCAGGATGAACCGGTTGGGGTGGGCACGCATCCAGCTGGGGTTGGTGTTGGTAGAAAAGCGGCTGTGCACCATGCCGATGGCGGATTCGTAGTCCTCGTCCTGCAGGTCAAGGTAGAACAGGCGCAGATCGTGCACCAGGAACATGCCCTTGTAGACGATGGTGCGGCTGGACAGGCTGGGCACATAGGTGCCGTTGCTGGCCTGCTCGAACACCCGGCGGACGATGTAGAGCCTGCGGTCAAAATCAATGCCCTTGCTCACACGGGCAGGCTTTTTGATGAAGCACTGCCAGATGGAGGGCATACAGTCCCGGGCCTTCTGGCCCACGGCATCGGGGTCTACCGGCACCCTGCGCCATGCCAGAAACTCAAGCCCCTCCTTGCGGGTGACCAGCTCAAACAGCTTCATGGCCTGTGCCCGCAGGTGCTCGTTCTGGGGGAAGAAGAACATGCCGACACCGTATTCCCGCTCGTTGCCCAGGCTGATGTTCAGCTCGTCGGCCACCTTGGAGAAGAACTTGTGGCTGATCTGCAGCATGATGCCTACGCCGTCGCCGGTCTTGCCCTCGGCATCCTTACCGGCGCGGTGTTCCAGACGCTCCACGATGCTCAGGGCATCGCTGACCGTCTGATGGCTTTTGCGGCCCTTGATGTCCACCACAGCGCCGATGCCGCAGGCATCGTGCTCGAACTGAGGGTCATACAGGCCAAGAGGCGTGGCGTTTTCCGTAAATTGATCCATTGCCTTTCCCATCCTTATCTCTCAAAATATCCTCTGGGCCGCGGCACGATCCGCAGCCAATCTTGCACAGAAAACAAAAAAGCGCCCCAGAAGGGTAGACTTCACCCTTCTGGAACGCCTTTGTTCCGTTAGCTTTATTATAATGATTCGTGAAGATTGTTCAAGTGGGAGGTGCAACAAACTTTTGTACACCAAAGCCCGCACTTCTTGTGCGCTTTGATAGAATGATGAAGAGAATTCATGCGTTGTTCAAAATTGCTTTCAGATCATTTTCCGGGGTCGTGACGGCCATCAGGTTGTAGCGCCGCTGAAGCTCCTGCACGACCCCCGGAGAGAGAAAGGCCGGGAGGGTGGGGCCGAGGCGGATGTTCCGGATGCCCAAAGCCAGCAGGGCGATCAGGATGCAGACTGCCTTCTGCTCGAACCAGCAGAGCACCAGCGAGAGCGGCAGGTCGTTGACGGTGCAGCCGAAGGCATCGGCCAGAGCCAGTGCGATCCGGATGGCGCTGTATGCATCGTTGCACTGGCCCACATCGAGGATGCGGGGCAGGCCCGCCACGGTGCCGAGATCCAGGTCGTTCAGGCGGAATTTGCCGCAGGCCAGCGTCAGGATCACGGTGTCGGGCGGGGTGAGCTTGGCGAACTCGGTGTAGTAGCGGCGGGAAGGCCGGGTGCCGTCACAGCCGCCCACCAGGAAGAAATGGCGGATCTGCCCGCTTTTCACGGCCGCAACGATCTCATTGGCGTGGGAGAGCACAGCGCTCCGCGCAAAGCCGGTCACGACGCTGCGCCCGCCGTTGATGCCGGGTATGGCGGTGTCTTCCGGGTAGCCCCCTAGTTCCAGTGCTTTGGCAATGACGGGGGAGAAATCCCGCTCTGGCCCGATGTGCGGGACGCCGGGATAGGACACCACCGAGGTGGTGAACACCCGGTCGGCGTAGCTCTCCCGCAGGGGCATGATGCAGTTGGTGGTGAAGAGGATCGGGGCCGGGATGTCCTCAAACTCCCGCTGCTGGTTCTGCCAGGCTGTGCCGAAGTTGCCCTTCAGATGCGGGTACTTCTGCTTCAGCTCCGGGTAGCCGTGGGCGGGGAGCATTTCCGAGTGGGTGTAGACGTGGATGCCTTTGCCCGCCGTCTGCTCCAGCAGGCACTTCATGTCGTAGAGGTCGTGGCCGGAAATGACGATGAACGGCCCTTTCTCGATGACGAGCGGCACCTCCACCGGCTCCGGCTGGCCGAAGGCCCCGGTGTTAGCGGCGTCCAGCAGCTCCATGCAGCGGTAGCTGGCCTTGCCGGTCTTCTGCACCAGTGTCCAGAGGGTGTCGATGGAGCATTCGCTGCCAACGGCCTGCAATGCTTCGCAGAAGAAGCGGTCCAGCTCCGGGTCGATGCGGCCCAGCACCCGCGCATGGTAATTGTACGCTGCCATGCCGCGCAGGCTGAACAGGACGAACGATTTCAGACTGCGGATGTCCTCGTCCGGCTCGTGCCAGAGGTTTGCCATGTCGTAGTCGAACCCGATGCCGGGGCAGGCCGCATGGATGCTCTCGGTCAGCTGGTCCACGGTCTGCGGGTCGAAGTTCACGTTGGTGATGGTGGTGAACAGCCCTTCCATCAGCAGAAGTGCCTGTTCCGGGGCGGGGGCCCGCCCCTCGCCGATGAGCTGGCTGGCGTAGGAGATGAGCGCGCCGGTCAGGCGGTCCTGCGCCGCTGCCGTGTCCGCGCTTTTGCCGCAGACACCGGCCTTACCGGTACAGGCAGTGCAGTGCGCCGCCTGCTCGCATTGAAAACAAAACATCTGTTCGTCCATTTCAGAACCCTCTCTTCGCTTGATGTGGTCAGTATGGACGGGTTGGCGGGGCTTTATACAGGCCGCACGAGGGGCGTTTTCTCGGCGAGGATCCGAGGTGGGGCCCCGCTTGCGGGGCGGGCTTGGAATGTCCGTTGACCCGCCGGGAAAAGCTCCCGGAGATGCGGCCAGCGAATAGATACAAAAAGAGCCGCGCTCTTGCGAACGCAGCTCTTGAAAATGCTTTGGAACAATTAGTAGGTGATGCCCTGTGCCATCATGGCGGTGGCCACCTTCAGGAAACCGGCGCAGTTTGCACCGACCATCAGGTTGCCCTCGGAACCAGCGGCAACGGAAGCATCGTAGGAAGCGTGGAAGATGCCCTCCATGATGCCCTTCAGCTTTGCATCGACCTCTTCGAAGGTCCAGCTCAGGCGCTCGGAGTTCTGGCTCATCTCCAGGCCGGAGGTGGCCACACCGCCGGCGTTGGCAGCCTTTGCGGGTCCGTACAGGACACCGTTGGACAGGTAGACCTCGATGGCCTCGGGCGTGCTGGGCATGTTTGCGCCCTCGCAGACAACGGTGCAGCCGTTCTTGACCAGAGCCTCAGCGGACTCCTTGTTGATCTCGTTCTGGGTTGCGCAGGGCAGAGCGATGTCGCAGGGGACAGTCCAGACCTTGGAGCAGTCGGCAACGTAGGTTACACCGGCGTGGGTCTCGGCATACTCCTTGATGCGGCCGCGGCGGACTTCCTTCAGCTCCTTGACGTAAGCCAGATCAATGCCGTTGGGGTCGTAGACGTAGCCGTTGGAATCGGACATGGTAACGACCTTTGCGCCCAGAGACTGGGCCTTCTGGCAGGCATAGATGGCAACATTGCCGGAGCCGGAGATGACCACGGTCTTGCCCTCAAAGCTGTCGTTGCGCATACACTTCAGAGCCTCGGCGGTGAAGTAGCACAGGCCGTAGCCGGTGGCCTCGGTACGGGCCAGAGAGCCGCCGAAGGTCAGGCCCTTGCCGGTGAGCATACCGCCCTGGAAGCTGTTGGTCAGGCGCTTGTACTGGCCGAACATGTAGCCGACCTCGCGGCCGCCGACACCGATATCACCGGCGGGGCAGTCCACGAACTGGCCGATGTGGCGGTACAGCTCGGTCATAAAGCTCTGGCAGAAACGCATGACTTCCATGTCGCTCTTGCCATGGGGGTCAAAGTCAGAGCCGCCCTTGCCGCCGCCCATGGGCAGGGTGGTCAGGCTGTTCTTGAAGGTCTGCTCAAAGCCCAGGAACTTCAGGATGCCCTGGTTGACAGAGGGATGGAAGCGCAGGCCGCCCTTGTAGGGGCCAATGGCGCTGTTGAACTGGACGCGGTAGCCGCGGTTCACCTGGACCTTGCCCTGATCATCGACCCAGGGCACACGGAAGGTGATGATGCGCTCGGGCTCGACCAGACGCTCGATCAGGCCAGCCTTCTCGTACTCGGGATGCTTCTCCACCACGGGCTGGATGCTCTCCAGCACCTCGCGGACAGCCTGCAGGAACTCAGGCTCATTGGCATTGCGCTGTGCAAGGCCATCGTAAACGCGCTTCAGGTATTCATTCGTCAGCATAATAGAATACTCCTTTTCCCATGATTTACACTCGCTCTGCCCACTATCACAGAGCGCTTTATCATTATAAAGCTTTGTGCGGCGATTTACAATAGAGGAAATCGGAAAATGTTTCAGTGAAGCCAAAATAAAAATGAATCCGCTTCACAGCGTCAGTGCCCGGCGGCGCTGGGGATCTCCTGCAATTCAAAGCGATATTCCTGCGCGGCATCGGGGTATTTTGCTCTGTCCACGGGGCTGAGGAACATGGCAAGGGGCCGCAGCCAGAGCCCGCCGTCCCCGTAGAGCTTGCGGTAGACCACAAAGGGCTCCCCCGTTTCGGAATCGTTGGCAACGGCCTCCACCAGATAAAAGTCGCCCTTGAAGTGCCGGTACACCCGGCCAATCTTGAGTTCATTCGGCATTTGCGTTCTCCTTTACATTCCAGCCAAAATGGCATTCACGGCAGTCACAAAGGGCTCCATATCCTCAAACAGGACTTCAACGATGATGCTCCAGTTGATACCGTCGTAGTCATGCACCAGCCGGTGGCGCAGCCCGGCGACCATATTCCAGGGCTGCTCCGGATAAGAGGCCTTGAACTCCGGACTGAGCTGGTAGACCTGTTCTCCGATGTTATAGAGCGGGGTCGTGACGGCCCACTGGGAAAACTCGTCCTCGAGCAGAAGCTCCGGCGTAATGCCGCGCTTGTGCATCTCGGCTTTCAGGCTTTCCCATGTGGCAACGATCTTTTTCAGGCGCTCCTTGTCCGATCTCTTCATGCGATCTTGACCCCCTCCCGCATGATGCTTTCATAGAAGGGAGTGCCGGTGTTGACCTCCCGGATCTCAAAGGCATCCACGTCCTTCTGGGTGCGCTGGCGCAGCTCCTCCCCAAAAGCAAAGATGTCCCTTGGCCGGAAGTTGGCACCGCCCACCACGATCACATCGATATCCGAAGCGGCAGTGGCTTCTCCCCGGGCGTAGGAGCCGAACAGCAGGGCATACTCGGCGTGATATTTGTGCAGCAGCTCCCGGATGACCTGCTCGATCTCAGTGCGGGAAAGCGTGTTCATGCGGACACCTCCAATCGGAAATTCTCTACCAATATTGTACCATAGAATGCCGGAAATGCAAACAAAAATCCCCCGCAGGCGGCTGGCGCTGGCGGGGGACAGGCGCATGATTTACTTCTTCAGCAGCTTCTCGCAGGCATCGGCGGCACCCTCAAGGTACTGGCCGGGGTAGGCCTCGATCATGCCGGCATCGGAGCAGGCAGCCAGCTGGGGGTCGATGGGGCACTTGGCCAGCACGGGCAGGCCGTGTTTTGCGGCCACCTCATCCACATGGCTCTCGCCGAACACGCTGATCTTCTTGCCGCAGTCGGGGCAGACGATGTAGCTCATGTTCTCCACGATGCCCAGCATGGGCACCTTCATCATCTCGGCCATGTTCACGGCCTTGGCCACGATCATGCTGACCAGCTCCTGGGGGCTGGCAACGACCACGATGCCGTCCACGGGCAGGCTTTGGAACACAGTCAGGGGCACGTCGCCGGTTCCCGGAGGCATGTCCACAAACAGGAAGTCCACGTCCTTCCAGACCACATCGGTCCAGAACTGCTTGACCGCACCGGCGATCACGGGGCCGCGCCACACAACGGGGTCCTCCTCGTTCTCGACCAGCAGGTTGATGCTCATCACATCAATGCCCATCCGGCTCTGGATGGGCCAGCAGCCTTTTTCATCGGCCATGGCACGGCCATGGATGCCGAACAGCTTGGGGATGGACGGGCCGGTGATGTCGGCATCCAGGATGCCGCAGTGGTAGCCCCGGCGGGCCATGGCGCAGGCCAGCAGGGCACTGGTCATGCTCTTGCCGACACCGCCTTTGCCCGAAACAACGCCGATGACCTTTTTCACGCTGCTGTTGGGGTTGGGAGCATCGTGCTCAGGTGCGGCGGTGCGGGAAGAACATGCTGCCCCGCAGGTGGAACAGTCATGGGTACATTCTTCGCTCATACTCTAACCTTTTCTCCTTTATCTTAATTAGACAGATCGTCTTGACCATCCCATATCATACCATAAAACCGGGTGGGAAACAACCCACAGAGGCGCTCATCTTCACAAGAGTGCATATTGCCCGGGAAAGGCCGCATACACTGAACCGAACGCCTGTGCGGGGAAAGGAGGAATACCATGGGGCAGAGCTACCTGAAAAACGCCGCTCTCCTGACCGGGGCGGATGTCCTGCTGCGGCTGGCCGGGATGGGCCTGCGCATCTATCTGGCCAACGCCCTGGGCGGCGAGGGGATGGGGCTGTACCAGCTGGTGCTGGCGGTCTACGCGCTCTTTGTCACGCTGGCAACGGCGGGGGTCTCGGTGGCGGCCACCCGGCTGATGGCTGAGGAACTGGCCCGGGGCCGGGCACAGGCGCGGGGGATGCTGGTGCGTCTGGCGGGCACGGGGCTGCTGCTGGGCGCGGCGGCCATGGCGGCGCAGTACGGGCTGGCCGGGGCCGCTGCCCGGTGGTGGCTGGGAGATGTGCGGGCGGCGGGCGCGCTGCGGGTGTCGGCCTTCGGGATGCCCTGGATGGCCCTCTCGGCTGTGCTGCGGGGGTTCTTTATCGCCCGGCGGCGGGTGGAGCCCAATGTGCTGAGCCAGCTGGTGGAGCAGAGCGTGCGCATCGGGATCATCTGGTACGCGCTGGAATGGGGGAATGCGCAGGACGTGAGCGCCCGCTGCACGGCGGTGCTGGCCGCCACGGCGGTGAGCGAAGCGGTGTCGGCCTGCATCCTGCTGCTGTTTTACCGTGGGGAGGCGGTGCGTGCGTTCGGCGCAGAAAAGGCCCGACGGCCTGCCGACCCTGCCCGGCGGCTCTGGGAGATCCTGTGGCCGGTGGAGGGCGGGCGGTGCCTTGCCAGCGCCCTGCACACGGCGGAGAACATGCTGGTGCCCGCCTGCCTGACGGTCTGCCTGCTGGATGCCGGGGGCCGCAGTGCCGCGGTGGCCCAGTACGGCAGCCTGAAGGGGATGGCCCTGCCTCTGCTCACCTTTCCCTTCGGGCTGCTGGGGAGCCTTTCGGTGCTGCTGATGCCTGAGATCACCCAGGCCCACATCCGGGGCGAGCGCGCCCGGCTGGGCTGCCTGCTGGACCGGATGCTCCGGCTGACGGGCTGCTTCTCGGCGCTGGCAGGGGCGCTGTTCTGGGTGTGGGGCGAGCCGCTGGCCCTGCTGCTCTACCACAGCCAGGAGGCCGGGTTCTATCTGCGGGTGCTGGGCCCGGCCATGCCGCTGATGTATCTGGAAAGCATGGTGGACGGTGCCATGAAGGGGATGGGGGAGCAGAAGGCCGTGTTCCGGTACAGCCTGTGGGACGCGGTGCTCCGCATTGCGGGGGTGCTGCTCCTCCTGCCCAGATGGGGGATGAAGGGCTTTTTGTGGGTGATCCTGCTGTCCAGTGCCTATACCTGCCAGATGAATACAGCCCGTCTGCTGCACGTCAGCGGGCTGCAGCCCAGGCTCTGGCGGTGGCTGGGGGCTCCGGCGCTGGCGGCACTGGTCTCAGCGGGGGCGGGCGAGGGCCTGCGCGCTCTGCTGGCGGGGTGGCTGGGCAGCGGGAGCACGCCCACCCGGCTGGCGGCGCTTTGTGTGGGCGGCTTTGGCATGGCGGCAGTCTGCCTTGCCGTGCAGTGGCCGCTGGGGCTGGGCGAAGAGGTGCGGGCCATCCTGCGGACAGAAAAATCCCGCAGGGAGCGGCAGAAAAGCCCGGAGAATCGGAATTGTTCTGGACACAGGGGGGAGAATTGAGTATAATACAATGGATATTATGGCGGAACAGGCGCATCGGGCTTTGGACCCTGTGGCCGGCAACGCCGGGAAAAACGGGTGCGGACAGATCCCACCCCGATGTAAAAGAGGATTTTTGTGAAGAAAACAGAGAAGCTTGTGCCGCAGGTGCTGCTGCGCCGGATGATCCTGGTGCTGCTGGACGCGGCCATCGTGATATTCAGCTTTTACTTTGCCCTGCTGCTCCGGGCCGACGGCGCGGTGGAGGCCAGCTGGTGGCCCCACAACCGGGCTCTGCTCTACCAGAACCTGCCCTGGATCGTGGCGCTCTACCTGCTCAGCTTTCTGGCGGGCGGGCTGTACCATGTGCTCTGGAAGTATGCCGGGGAGCGTGACCTCATCCGTCTGGGCGGCATGATCGCCGTGCCCACGGGGGTGGTCTATTTCGTGAACCATTTCTGCGTCCACGGCGTGCTGTTCGATTCCGCCAACGCCATGGCCGCTGTCCTCATCTTCCTGCTGGTGGGAGGCAGCCGTCTGGCATGGCGGCTCTTCCTGAACCATCCCATCGGCGAGCGGCTGCGGGGCGTGCCCAACAAGGACCCCAACCGCCCCGTGATGATCGTGGGCGCGGGCGAGGCCGGTGCCTGGGCCATCAATGTCTGCAAATCCAACAGCAGCTACGGCCACCCCGTTGTGGCGGTGGACGATGACCTGGTCAAGCAGGGACAGACCATCCACGGCGTGCCGGTCAAGGGCACGCTGGAGCAGATCCCCCAGCTCTGCACCCAGTACAACATCCACAACATCATCATTGCCATCCCCACCCTGCGGGGCAGCAGGCTGAACCATGTCATCGACCTCTGCGTTTCCACCCACTGCCCGGTGCAGATCCTGAGCGACCCCCAGCTGGTGGGCAGCAACGGCCCCCAGCAGGGTGCGTTCCGTGAGCTGAACACCGCCGATTTCCTCTCCCGTGACGAGGTCACGCTGGACAACGAGAAGATCTCCGGCTACCTCACCGGCAAGACCGTGCTGGTGACGGGCGGCGGCGGCTCCATTGGCAGTGAGCTCTGCCGCCAGGTGATGCGCTTCCGGCCCGGCAAGCTGCTGATCTTTGATATCTACGAGAACTGCGCCTACGAGCTGCTGATGGAACTGCAGCAGAAGTACGGCCGCGATATCCCCGTGACCGTGCTGATCGGTTCCATCCGGGATAAAAAGCGGCTGGACGAGGTATTTGAGACCTACCACCCCACCGTGGTGTTCCATGCGGCGGCCCACAAGCATGTGCCGCTGATGGAGATCAGCCCCGCCGAGGCCGTGAAGAACAATGTACTGGGCACCAAGAACCTGCTCACCAGCGCCAGCGAGCACGACGTGGAGCGGTTCGTCCAGCTTTCCACCGACAAGGCGGTCAATCCCACCAGCGTGATGGGCTGCACCAAGCGGATCTGTGAGATGCTCATCCAGACCTTTGCGGGCAACACCGACATGAAGTGCGTGGCGGTCCGCTTTGGCAACGTGCTGGGCAGCCACGGCAGCGTGATCCCGCTGTTCGAGGCTCAGATCAAGAAGGGCGGCCCCGTCACCCTCACCGACCCCAACATCGAGCGCTACTTTATGACCATTCCCGAGGCAGCCCAGCTGGTGCTGCAGGCGGGCGCACTGGCCCAGAGCGGCAGCATCTATGTGCTGGACATGGGCGAGCCGGTCAAGATCATGGATCTGGCCAAGCAGCTCATCCGCTTTTACGGCTACGAGCCGGGCGTGAATATGGAGATCAAGATCGTGGGCCTGCGCCCGGGCGAGAAGCTCTACGAGGAGCTGATGATGGACGAGGAGCAGGGCAAGATGCGCCGCACCGAGCACAACAAGATCTTTGTGGCATCGCCCCGGGACATCGACCTGGCCGTGTTCTACCAGCAGCTGCAGGATCTTGCCGCTGCCGCCCAGCACAACGACGAGGGCGTGGTGGATCAGCTGGAAAAGATGATCCCCACCTTTACCCCCACCCGGAAAAATCTAAAGGTGTAAACTCCTTCCGTCATCGCTGGCGCGATGCCACCTCCCTCAGGGAGGGAGGCTTTGCCGTGCGGTCAGGCTCCCTCTCCGAGGGAGCTGTCTGCGAAGCAGACTGAGGGAGTAAACTACGTTCGCAACTGCGGCTCCAAAGCCGTATGCGCTATAAAAACGAGAGGGAAGTATATTATGGAAAAGAGACCGTTTCTGACCGAAGAGCAGGCCCAGGAGATCATCCAGGACGTGCCCACCCCGTTCCACGTCTACGACGAAAAGGGCATCCGTGAGAACGCCCGCCGCATCAACAAGGCCTTCAGCTGGAACAAGGGCTTCCGGGAGTATTTTGCCGTCAAGGCGCTGCCCAACCCCATCATCCTGCAGATCCTGAAGGAAGAGGGCTGCGGCGTGGACTGCTCCTCCCTGACCGAGCTGATGCTGAGCGAGGCCTGCGGCTTTACCGGCAGCGATATCATGTTCTCCTCCAACCAGACCCCCGTGGAGGACATGAAGAAGGCATACGAGCTGGGCGCATACATCAACCTGGATGATGCCACCATGGTGGACTTCCTGGACCGTGTGGCCGGGATCCCCGAGAGCATCTTCTGCCGCTACAACCCGGGCGGGACCTTCCAGCTGGGCGAGAGCGAGGAGGGCTTCCAGGTTATGGACAAGCCCGGCGATGCCAAGTACGGCATGACCGAGGAGCAGATGATCGACAGCTACAAGAGGCTGATGGCAAAGGGTGCAAAGAACTTTGGCATCCATGCCTTCCTGGCCTCCAACACCATCTCCGATGCCTATTACCCCGAGCTGGCAGGCATCCTGTTCCAGCTGGCAGTCCGTGTGCAGAAGGCCACCGGTGCCCACATCGGCTACATCAACCTGTCCGGCGGCGTGGGCATCCCCTACCGCCCCGACCAGACCGAGAACGACATCATGGCCATCGGTGAGGGCGTGCGCCGGAAGTTTGAGGAGATCCTTGTGCCCGCAGGGATGGGCGATGTGGCCATCTTCACCGAGATGGGCCGCTTTACCACCGGCCCCTACGGTGCGCTGGTGGCAACTGCCATCCACGAAAAGCACATCTACAAGGAGTACATCGGTCTGGATGCCTGCGCTGCCAACCTGATGCGCCCCGCCATGTACGGCGCTTACCACCACATCACCGTGCTGGGCAAGGAGAACGCCCCCTGCGACCACAAGTACGATGTGGTCGGCGGCCTGTGCGAGAACAACGACAAGTTCGCCATTGACCGGATGCTGCCCAAGATCGACATCGGCGACCTGATCTACATCCACGACACCGGCGCGCACGGCTCCGCCATGGGCTACAACTACAACGGCAAGCTCCGCAGCGCCGAAGTCCTGCTCTGCGAGGACGGCTCTCACCGCCTCATCCGCCGCGCCGAGACCCCCCGCGACTACTTTGCAACGCTGGACTTCCTGTCCGCCATGAAGCCCCTGTTCGAGGGCTACGACGACTGAGTCCCCCTGAAAACCTGCGAGGTGTGATATGTTTTTTGGATTCCAGCTTACCTGCGGCCTGATGATGGTCTTTTACGGCTACTCGGTGATGAAGAATCCCCGTGTGTGGGGAGATCAGGGCCGTCAGGCAGTCAAGGCGGAGAATTTCCCGGAATACTGCCGCCAGAACGGCCTGTTCTTCCTGAAGGCGGGCCTGATCATGGCGCTCATCGGCGCGCTGGACGCGCTGGTGAGCCTTTCCGGCGCGCTCTACGTCCTGCTGTATCTGTTCGGGCTGGCGTTCTCGTTCTATCCGCTGGTCAAATGGTGCCGCGAGAACGAGGGCTTCTCCTGGCCCTGGCCCCATGTGGAAAGCGAGAAGAAGCGGATCAAAAAGCTGCGCAGGGAGCAGGAACAGGAGCAGCAGAGCGGCTCTGAGAAAAAATAAGAAAGAACCGGAACGCGGCGCTCTCCCTGAAGAAGGGAGGGCGCTGCTTTTGTCTGCTGAAGTTTCGACCCTTGACAGCCGGAGCCGCAGAACCTATAATGAAACCACGATGACCCCTCTTGAAACACATTTGGAGGTACAAAACCATGATCAGTTATCCCAAGAATTATGCTCCTCTGGCTGAAGAGGAAATGGAGTACACCAGCGGCGGCCTGTCCATCAACTGGATGGCACTGGGCTCCACCGTTATGGGCCTGGCCACCAGCATGCTGGCCTACCTGAATGTCTCCAACATTGCCGGTGTGGCGGTCCAGCTGCAGAAGAAGGACCCCGAGAAGTACCCTGAGCCGGAAGGCACCATCAACGGCAACCTCATCATCGATTCCACCCTGACCTATTTCTCCAGCGTGGCTGGCATCGGCATGGGCCTGCTGAACATCGCTGCGGGCGTGGGTACCGTCTATCTGGGCATGAAGTCCGGTTCTTAAAAATTAGCACTGGACATTTGAGCCAAAACGTGGTATAATTCTTCCTGCATTCGCGGGCATCGTACATCGGCTAGTATATCAGCCTTCCAAGCTGAGGAGGTGGGTTCGATTCCCATTGCCCGCTCCATGCAGAAAAGGCGCTGATTCGTTCAGAATCGGCGCTTTTTGTTTTGCCTGTAACCCACTTTGTAACCCACTTGACAATGGCAGCCTGATCCGCTATACTGAATATAGGATAAAACCACTATTTGATGGAGGCGGCGGCGTGCAGGAATACGAGATCGAATTTTATGACAAAGCCGATGGCTCCGAACCGGCGAAAGAGTTTATTCTGGCTCTGGATGCGAAAATGCGGGCTAAGGTCGTGCGCACGGTCGGGCTTCTCCGGGAGGAAGGGCCTTCACTGCGGGAGCCGTACTCCAAGCATCTGGAGGATGGCATTTTTGAGATCCGCACCAAGTTCGGCTCCGACATTACCCGTGTGCTGTACTTTTTTGTGATCGGCAGAAGGATCATCCTTACGAACGGCTTTGTCAAAAAGACGCAGAAGACACCTGCTTCCGAGATCGCACTTGCAAAGCAGTACCGTGCCGATTATCTCAGCCGAAAGGAGTGCTCCAAATGACCAATTTCAATGATTTTCTCAACGAACAGATGAAAGACCCTGAGTTTAAGGCAGAGTGGGATGCCCTTGACCCCGAATTTGCTGTGATCGAGGCGATCCTTGCCGCCCGGAAGGAAAGCGGACTGACCCAGCAGCAGCTTTCCGAGCGCACCGGCATTGCCCAGACAGACATCAGCAAGCTGGAGCGCGGCAACGGAAATCCTTCGCTACGCACCCTGCAGCGGCTGGCTGCCGGTATGGGGATGCGGGTCAAGATCGAATTTGTTCCGGCAAAGTGAACCTCCAAGCAGATGGCCTGCGGGCTGTCTGCTTTTTTGATGGAGAGAGCTTGTTCACTTTTCCTGTTTACTTTGAAGCGATTTTATAGTAAAATAAGATGAATAAATCAGGGGCAGGGGAAACTCCGGCCTGATGAGAGAAATGATTTAGGTGGTGTATTGATATGGCATTGAAATATCAGCGGATTCTTCTGAAGATCAGCGGCGAGGCCCTGGGCGGCGAAAAGGGTACCGGCTTTGACGAGCCGACCATGGACGCGATTTGCGGCGGCGTGAAAAAGGCCCACGACCTGGGCGTGCAGATCGGCATCGTGGTGGGCGGCGGCAACTTCTGGCGCGGCCGTTCCAGCGGCAAGATGGAGCGCACCCTGGCCGACAAGATCGGAATGCTGGCGACCGTGATGAACGCGCTGGCCGTCTCCGACAAGCTGGAGCAGCTGGGCGTGGAGACTGAGGTGTTCACCTCCATCACCATGCCGCAGGTGGCCCCCGCCTTTACCCGCAAGGATGCCCTGAAGGCCATGGCAGACGGGAAGATCGCCATCTTCGGCGGCGGCACCGGCAACCCCTTCTTCTCTACCGATACCACCACGGCCCTGCGTGCTGTTGAGGTGAGTGCGGACATCATGTTCAAGGCCACCATGGTGGACGGCGTGTACGACAAGGACCCCCACAAGTACCCCGATGCCAAAAAGTACGACACCCTGACCTTTACCAAGGTGCTGGAGGATCGCCTGGCTGTGATGGACGGCACTGCCGCCACCCTCTGCCGCGACAACAAGCTCCCCATCCTGGTTTTTGACCTGGCCGACCCGGACAACATTGCAAAGGCCGTGCAGGGCGAGAACGTGGGCACCCTGGTCTACGAGGGCTGAGCATAGCCCGCATCCCCGTACCATAGAATGGAACAGGCAGCAATTACAGCGCCTGTGCAGAACAATATATAACAGGAGAAAAGGACAATGAGCAGCAACACCAAGGCATTTGAAGAAAAGATGAAGAGCTCCGTGGAGCATCTGGACCGCGAGCTGGCCGCTGTGCGTGCAGGCCGCGCCAACCCCGCCGTTCTGGACAAGGTGAGCGTGGACTACTACGGTGCCCCCACTCCCATCCAGCAGGTGGCCTCTGTGGCCGTGAGCGAGGCCCGCACCCTGACCATCACCCCCTGGGACCGCACCCTGCTGCGCGCCATCACCAAGGCCATCATGGCCAGCGACGTGGGCATCACCCCCATTGATGACGGCTCCACCATCCGCCTGAACTTCCCGGCTCCCACCGAGGAGCGCCGCAAGCAGCTGGCAAAGGAAGTTGCCAAGCTGGGCGAGGAGGCCAAGGTGGCCGTGCGCAATGTCCGCCGTGACGCTATGGACAAGGCCAAGGCCATGAAGAAGGCCGGTGAGCTGACCGAGGACACCCAGAAGACCATGGAAGAAGAGGTCCAGAAGCTGACCGACAAGTATATCAAGAACATCGACGCAGCCGTTGAGGAAAAGCAGAAGGAGATCATGTCCGTCTGATCGCCGCGGCGAAACGAAACGTGTGAGGTGCCGTGCGCTGGAACGAGTGCGCGGCACTTTTTGCCGAAACCGGGGCAGGGAACCCCCGCCCCGTAAACGCAGGAGAATGATTATGAACCATCCCAAAGAATTTGCCGAGGGCCTTTCCATCGGCATCATCATGGACGGCAATGGCCGCTGGGCCAAGCAGCGGGGCCTGCCCCGCACCGCGGGCCACAAAAAGGGTGCCGCCGTGTTTCAGGATATCGCCAACTACTGCGAGGAGCTGGGCGTTTCGTCCGTGACCTTCTACGCCTTCTCCACCGAGAACTGGAAGCGCCCGCTGGAAGAGGTCTCTGCCATTATGAAGCTGTTCGGCGAGTATCTGCTCAAGGGCTTCAACTATAAGGACCGCAACATCCGCATCAAGTTCCTGGGCGACCGGGCCGTAGTGAGCAAGGTCGTTGCGGGCGGGAAATTGGCCTACGGCTATATCGACCGCAGCGGGAAGGAGGTAATCCCCTGTCAGTTCGACATGGCTTCGGGCTTCCGCTTTGCCAACACATGGGTCGGCATGGAGCAGGACGGTGAATATACCTATACGCTGATCGGCCCCAACGGGGAAACCGTGCTGCCGTTCCGTGTGGGCGATTTGCAGGACGGAGGAAAATACGGGCACGCGGCGGCCTCCATCTCCGATGCCGCGGGGCGTAAACGCTTCGGGATCGTCGCCAATAACGGGAAGGTGATCCTGCCGTTCGAGTACGACCATATAGCTATTTTTTCGGAGTGGGATGCGGCGAACAACCGCTGGCAGGAGAGCGCCATGGGAACAAAGGACGGGCAAAATTTCAGCTTCGACATCTCCCGGCGGGGCGAGTAGCCTTTTCCGCCCCGGCGTGTTCCTTCCTTCCGGCATTCGGTTCCGCGGCAGACGAGTGCTTTCTGTTTTGTTTGGCCCCGGGTACCCATGTGCAGTGATGGTTGGCTGCCGCAGTCGGCAAGTCGCAGGCTGATCGTAGCCTTAGGGTGCAAAGCGGCTGCGGCTTAGATTCCGATTCCGAAATAAAACCCCGGCGCAATCTCTTTGCGCCGGGGTTTTCGTTGCAGGATATCCGTAAATTCCTCGGAGTCTCGTCCTGTTATCTCCTTTCCCGTAATGCCGTTCTCGGGCCTTTCGGTCACCCGGTTGTCCGGCTACTCGTTACGCGCGATCAGCGAACTGATGTTCTGGATCAGCATCGCCACGGCCACCGAGTTGAAACCGCCCTCGGGGATGATGACATCGGCGTAGCGCTTCGAGGGTTCGACGAACTCGTCGTGCATCGGCTTCACGGTCGAGGTGTATTGCGTGATGACCGACTGCATCGTACGCCCGCGCTCGCAGACGTCGCGCAGGATACGGCGCGCCAAGCGTATGTCGGCGTCCGTGTCCACATAGACCTTGATGTCCATCATGTCGCGCAGCTCCTTGTTTTCGAAGATCAGGATGCCGTCGACGATGATTACCTTCGAAGGCTTCACGCACACGGTTTCCGCCGTACGGTCGTGGTCGACGAACGAGTAGACCGGGTGCTCGATGGGGACGTTGTCCTTCAGCGCCTTGATGTGGTCGACCAGCATCTGCGTGTCGAACGCCTGCGGATGGTCGTAATTGAGTTTCGTGCGTTCCTCGTAGGTCAGCTCGGGGTGCGCCTTGTAATAGTAGTCGTGGCAGAGCGTCACGACGTCGTCGCCTACGAAGGCCTCTTGCAGGCGTTTGACGAGCGTGGACTTTCCCGAGCCGGTTCCTCCGGCGACTCCGATTACGGTAACTTTCATAGTGTCAGTCTGTAATATCGGTTATATAAAGAAAAGGATCGCACCTTTCGCAAGGGCAATCCTTTTCCTTTTCATTATGCGTCGATATTTGCGTAATGCGCGTTTTTCTCGATGAATTCGCGTCGGGGCGGCACTTCGTCACCCATCAGCATCGAGAAGATGCGGTCTGCCTCGGCAGCGTTTTCGATGTTCACCTGGCGCAGGATGCGCGTGTCGGGGTTCATCGTCGTTTCCCACAGCTGGTGGGCGTTCATCTCGCCGAGACCTTTGTAACGCTGCACGTGCGCCCCCTTGCCGAATTCGGCGGTGATGGTGTCGCGTTCCTTCTCCGTCCAGCAATAGCGCTCCTGCTTGCCTTTCTTCACGAGGTAGAGGGGCGGGGTGGCGATGTAGACGTGGCCGTTCTCGATCAGCTCCTTCATCTTGCGGAAGAAGAACGTCAGCATCAGCGTCGCGATGTGGCTGCCGTCGACGTCGGCATCGGTCATGATGATGATCTTGTCGTAGCGCAGTTTGGTGATATCGAAATCGTCGTGGATTCCGGTTCCGAATGCCGTAATCATCGCTTTGATCTCGGCATTGGCATAAATTTTATCGAGACGTGCTTTCTCTACATTCAGGATTTTTCCACGCAGAGGCAGGATCGCCTGCGTTGCACGGCTTCTCGCCGTCTTTGCGGAACCGCCGGCGGAATCTCCCTCTACGATAAAGATCTCACACAGTGACGGATCCTTCTTCTCACAGTTGGCCAGCTTGCCGTTGGAATCAAAAGAATATTTCTGTTTGGTAAGAAGGTTTGTCTTGGCACGCTCCTCGGTCTTACGGATCTTGGCCGCCTTTTCCGCACAGGAAAGGACGATCTTCAGTGTTTCCAGATTTCGGTCAAAAAACAGTACCAGCTGTTCTCCTGCTACCTTGCCGGTGGCTCTGGATGCGTCCTGGTTGTCCAGCTTGGTCTTGGTCTGTCCCTCAAAGCGGGGTGCCGGATGCTTGATGGAGACTACAGCAGTCATTCCGTTTCGGATATCTGCACCTGTAAAGTTGGGGTCTTTATCCTTCAGTACACCGATCTCACGTGCGTAGGTGTTCATTACCGTTGTGAAGGTAGTCTTAAATCCGGTCAGATGAGTTCCTCCCTCTGCATTGTAGATATTATTGCAGAATCCTAGAACGTTCTCACGGAACTCATTGGTAAACTGAAAAGCAACCTCCACCTGGATCCCGTCTGCCTCTCCTTTAAAATAAACCGGATCATGGAGAGGCTGTGCATTCTTGTTAAGGTCACGGATAAAGCCTACGATCCCCTCCGGCTCATGATACTCGATATCCTCAGGAGCGTCCCCTCTTCGATCCTCAAAATGGATGGTAAGCTCTGGATTCAGATAGGCAGTCTCATGAAGACGGCTCTTTACATCTGCTGCTCCGAATCTTGTTTTCTCAAAAATCTCCGGATCCGGAAGGAAATTCACACAGGTTCCGGTACCTCTGGTCTTCCCTAATTTGGGGAGAAGTCCTGCTTCCAGTTCAATGGTAGGGATTCCTCTCTCATAGTGGTCATGATGTACATAGCCGTCACGGCTGATCTTAATATCCAGATATGTG
>OHXF01000199.1_pt1 | contig 21636 bp, 20 predicted proteins | sample 1579961 | NCBI WGS metagenome assembly OHXF01 (sample SAMEA3882508, study PRJEB24775) | human gut metagenome | biome: human-associated habitat; feature: intestine environment; material: feces | place: Netherlands | collected 2009/2010
GGCTTTGAATATGTCTCGCAGAGTGTTGGCAGAGCAGATACATGTTGATCCGCGCTATCTTGCCAATATCGAATTAGAGCAAACGATTCCAAGTTTGCCGGTTATCATTCAGCTTGTAAAAATCTGCGGCTTGCCGATGGAGAGATATTTCAATCCAGAGGTCATGCGAGAAGAAAGCAAGCTGCGTCAACGAGTTAGCCACAAGTTGGCACTCTGCCCAGAGAAGTATCTTCCTATTGTGGAAGCAACCATTGATGGGGCAATCAAGATGAACGAATAAGAGTCGCTTTACCAGTTTGTAGAGCGGCTCTTATTTTATGCTCTTTTGCGGGTATTTGGGGACTTCCGAAACGCTTTATAAGTAGGGAAAAGATACGGTAGCAAGCACAGCAAGCGAGTACCCGCTTGCGAATTTTGAGATTTTCAGGTCCCTTGCCCGAAAATTCAAAATTGCTTGTTGGGATAGTCCCAAACCCTTATAAAGAACGGAGGCGGCGCATGGCAAACCGAAAGCGGAATATCCAAATGAAATTCTATGTTACGGAGGACGAAAAGCGGCTCATAGACGAAAAAATGAGCCAGTTACCCACACGCAGATATGGTGCCTACCTCCGCAAGATGGCGATTGACGGGTATATCATCTATACGGACACCGCAGATATCAAGGCGTTCACCAAAGAGCTTTCCGCCATTGGTCGGAACATCAATCAGATCGCCAAGCGAATCAACGCCGGAGGTCATGCGTATCAAGCTGACATGGATGAGATACGGGAAAGGCTGGACGAGATATGGCAGTTACAAAGACGCATCCTATCAAGTCAACGCTGAAAGCAGCCATTGACTATATCTGCAACCCGAAAAAGACGGACGGAAAACTGCTTGTATCCTCCTATGGCTGTGCCGCCGAAACTGCGGATATCGAATTTGCCTGGACCCGCCGCCATGCCATCGACAAGGGAACAAATCTGGGCCGCCACCTGATCCAAGCCTTTCAGCCTGGGGAGGTTACGCCGGAACAGGCCCATGAAATAGGCATGGAACTTGCAAAAGAAATCTTGGGCGGCAAGTATGAATTTGTGCTGACCACCCACATAGACAAGGATCACGTCCATAACCATCTGATTTTCAATGCGGTCAGCTTCACGGATCACAAGCACTATCATTCCAACAAGCGGAGTTATCACTATATCCGCCGCACTTCGGACCGGCTTTGCAAAGAACACGGTCTGTCCGTTATCATCCCAGGACAGGACAAGGGCAAGAGCTATATTGAACATCAGGCTGCACAGAACGGCACCAGCTATAAGGCAAAGCTGAAAGCGGCAATCGACCGACTCCTGCCAGCCTGTTCCGATTTAGAAGAACTGCTTCGTCGCCTGCAGAGAGAAGGCTATGAGATCAAGCGGGGCAAATATATCTCTGCCAGAGCGCCGGATCAGGAACGGTTCACCCGTCTGAAAACCCTGGGTGTGGACTACACCGAAGAAGCCCTTGCCGCCCGGATCGCCGGACGCGCCAGACCTTCCCACCAGCCGAAACAGCGGAACGGAAAGATCAGTCTGCTCATTGATATCCAGAACAACATCAAGGCACAGCAGAGTGCAGGCTTCACCCATTGGGCGAAGCTGAACAATCTGAAACAGGCCGCCAAGACCATGAATTTCCTGACCGAACACGGGATAAGCAGTTATGGAGAACTGGAAAGCAAATTGACCGCAATATCCGCACGCAGGGATACCGCTCATGCAGAGATCAAGCGGATAGAAAGTAGAAGTGCCGAACTTGCCCTTGTGATGAAGCATGCCGGAACTTACCGTCAGCTAAAGCCACTTTACGACCGTTACCGTAAATCCGGCGATAAGGAAAAGTTTCTGCGGGGGCATGAGAGCGAAATCATCCTTTTTGAAGCGGCCGCCAGAGAATTGAAACGGCTGGGGGCTGTGCCGCTGCCGACAACGGAAAGCATGAAAACGGAGCTTACCAATCTTGCTGCAGAAAAGGAACGGCTCCTTGCAGAGTACAAAGCCGCAAGAACCGAAGCACAGGAATACGAAACTGTCAAACAGAATGTGGATGCGCTGCTGACCGTTCCAAAGGAACAGGAACAACAGCGGCGATATGAACTTGAATAATTTTCTCTGAAAGACGCTGGGCGCAGCTCCCGGCATCCTGTATAATGGAACTGCGGAAGGAGGTTTTACCGATGACAAGAAGCGAAGCAATCAAAGCATTTTCCTTCAAAAGCGTATTGCCCGTGACCATGGCACTGATTCTGTATTGTATCTTCAAATCCGCCTGCATGAAGAACGGAGAAATTGACTATGTATGGCTCTGGATACTCTGCGGGCTGCCGTTTGGTCTCCATCGGATGTGCCTCTGGATCGTGCCGGGCGGCGGCTCCCTGGGTGGAGGGATCGCCCTGTTCGCGTTGAACTTCATTATTGGCGGCGTAATCGGTGGTTTCGTTCTGGTATGGCGGCTGATCGTAGCGGTATGGTATGTGCCGCTGACGGTGTACCGGCTGATCGTTGGATGATTTTCTTGCGTCATGGAAATATGGAAAACTGCCGCTCGTGCCGATGGAAAAACCATTCACAACCTGATGGAAAAAGACAAGCCTTTTCCCACAGGCCTGCAAACAGCTTTCCCACAGCCTCACAATCCTGGCAGTTTACACACATTCCCACAACGCCTACTGCGGCGGCTATCCATCCTTTCCTATCCAATCCTAATGAGAAAATACTATGGAAATTCCTTTTCAACGGAGGTACAATTTGTACCCCTGTTCAAACAACAGAACCGTGTTAAAGTAATTTGATGATAGCAAAAAGAAAAAGCGGGAGTACAGCCGATCGGACGAACCGAAAAGCTGTACTCCCGTTTTGCGTGACAGAAAGTGTGCGAAATCAAGCCTTTTCTTCATGTGCCAGCAAGCAGACCGACACATGAGAAATCATAAAGGCTCTCTTTGAAAGTACGGATACAGGGAATTATTCTGCGTTTTTTCTACCCTTATCCTCACAAATTTTAGATCGTTTGGAACTGTAATGCGGACAAGCGACCAGACACGCCCGGAAACTCTGCTTGCAGCCGTGAACACATTTTTTACAGATATGGTTATACTGCCGCCTGCCGTTCTCACCCAGGAAGAACGCCCATTCCAGCCGCCATTTCTTGCTTCGACTCATAGGCAGTCATGCTCCGGCACATCACGGCCGGGCTTTTTTCCTTCTGGGGGCTTGTGCTCGGCACACTCCCGTTTGGCATCCTCCAACCGCTCACGGATGGAAGGCTTCTCCGGCGTCGTCCGCTCTGCGTACCCCTGGGCTTTTTCCAATTCCTCGCCGCGTCTGCCGTTGTTGATAACGCCGTCGATCATGCCGTAGTCATCCTCCAGCGTCATTTCCGCTGTGCGAAGAGGATTGTCCTTCTCCGGCTGATCCACTGCCACGGCAAAGGCCCGTGTGCCGTTTCCCATGATAAGATACTTTCCATCATCGGAAACATGGTGGACGCCGTAACCGGCTGTCTCCATCTGCTCCCGGCTCATGGTTGTCACCTGAAAGCTGCCCCTGGGTGTCTGCACACGTTCGCCAGTTTCAAAACGGTCTGGCAGAAAAGCAAGGTCTTGTTTCTCTGCCGGGACAGGGAGAACAACGATATTGCCATTGATCTGCATAAATTGTTCCGGCGTTTTGAACTGTTCCGTATATTTCTGGATCAGTTCCGGGGACAGGGACGCAAAATCTTCTTCGCCAAGTCCAACCACCAGGAAGGTTCCTGCTACGATATCATAAATTTCTCCGTTTTCATCCCGCAGTCCACGGTTCAGTTCAAGCCCTATGAGCTTTCCTTCATCATTACAAACCAGTGCCACCGGGTCAGAATAGGGATAGGTTGCCCCAATATCACCGCCAACCTCTGCCTGCAGGGAATGAAGGTCGGAGTTGATCTCCTTCACATAGGGTTCCTTCATAGGCTCCACTACAAGCACAGTCATCTTTTCCGAGGTAGCCCTCTCCGCTGCGGACAGCATTTCATCCGCATGGGACTTGTCCGGGTCATCCAAAGCGGCCTTGACCTCCGCCGGGTCAAAATCAAGAAATTCCTCATAGCCCGTGGCGTCCTTGAACTTTTCAATCTCCGAAGGAAGATAGTCCTCCTGCGTCTGCCCCAGTGCCGCCAGCTTTTCATCCAAAGTGGAAATGCGTCCGGCCATCAGATTTTCATACAGTTCTTCCTTTGCGGCGTGCGCCTCCGAGTGCTCCGCCGCATACTGCGGATCGTTCTGACGGAAAAACTCGTCCATGTCAAAGGCAATATCCATAGCCCACTCGGATTTTTCTTCTTCGGGAAGATCGTCCTGGAAGGTCATCACCCGGTACTCGTCGGGGATACTGCCGCGCTCACCGTCGTAATACTCATGGAAACTGTCACCCGTATCACGCACATAGCCCTGATCCGTGAAGGTGCCGTTTTCCTCCAACGCAACGTCCCGGCCGTAGGCCTCATAGTCGATGTAATTCTGCAAATGCTCTGGCACCTGCATAACGTCCAGTTCTTCGATGTAATAGCGGCCCAGATCGTCATAGTCATGGATATCGGGGTAAACCTCATAGCAATCCAGATTCTCGGTGAGGTTGATGATCTCCTGCAGGCTGCCGCAATGGTCGCCCATTTCCATACCGGCCTGAAACTGTGCGTATTCGCTTTCGCTCATTTCATCCAGCTTCGATGCCAGATAATTCAGCTCGTCCAGATTTTCATATTCACCCAGCTTACTGTAAAGACCGTCCACATAGCAGTCATAGTCCGTGATGAACCATTCCTCATAGGGCTGGCCGAAGTCATCCTTCTGGCCGATCCCGATCCGCTTAAACACTTCCTTCAATTCTTCGGTGGTGGTGGGAAACTTCACCCACTCGCCCACAAGTTCGCCCTCATTGTACTTCCCAAGATTGGTGATAAAGGCGGCAAAGGGATAATCCTTGTCGTGATCGTAATATGGCATATCAGCACCTCCTTACAGTTCCGGCGCAGACTTTTCCTTATGGGGCTGCACCTTGTTTTTCTCCGCACATTTCTTCTTGCCCTGTTCCAGCCGTTCCCGGATGGAGGGCTTTTTCTCCGGCTCCGCAGAGTGTTCATGGTTCCACTCGTCGCCGGAGAGAGAAATGTATCCGTGTTCCGTAAAATGCCCCTGTTCCTCCTGCATGGCGTACTTGCCAAACGGAACAGGGTCGATTGCCTTCAGAAGTTCCGGTGGCAGCAGCATATCCATGTGCTGTGCCAGATACCGCCAGCCCAGATCATTCAGATTGTGGATGTTTGGCTCAAATACGAAATAGTCGATGTTGGCCGCAAACTCCTTGAACTGCTCCGGCGCTGTCAGCTTGAAGGGCGAGGTCTGCACCGCCGCTAACAGTTCCCGATCCTCCGGGGAGAGGGCAGCCACCGCCGCCCTCATTTCAGGTAAATGTTCCAAAGTCTTATTTTCTGCCATTGACACCTTCCTTTCTTTTCGGAAATTCCAGCTTGAAATTGATGTACTTGCCGCCCGTGTCATCCAGGATCACCGCAGCGTCATAAGTGGCCTGTTTCTTTTCAGACCACATTCCCTTGACATTGGTACGACCCTTTTTCAGAAGGTCCGTTGCCATCTTCTTTGTCAGTTCCTTCTTGCGGCTCGTCCAGAAGCGCTCATTTTTCCAGAGAACAAAACCGCAGGACCGATCTGAACACGCAAAGTTATTCTTGCCCTCATAGACCGGCTGGCCGCAGCGGGGGCAGGTACCGATCACTTCCTTCTCCGGGGCAAACAGCTTTTTGCCATCCTCGGAAATGCAGGAATAGGTGGACACGATCTCTTGAACCATCGTGCGGATACCGCCCATGAAGGTATCCGGGTCAGCGCCGCCCCTTGCAATCTCCGTCAATTTCTGTTCCCATTCCGCTGTCAGCATGGGAGAGGTAAGCGGCTCCGGCAGGACCGTGACAAGGTTGATACCGGCTTTTGTGGGGATCAGGCTCTTGCCCTTGCGTTCCACAAATCCGGCTGCCACCAGCTTTTCAATGATGGCCGCCCTGGTCGCAGGCGTGCCAAGACCTTTTCGCTCCGCCTCATCGGGAATATCATCCTTGCCTGCGTTCTCCATAACGGACAGGAGGGTATCTTCGGTGTAGGGCTTCGGCGGCTGGGTGAAATGCTCAGTGACGGAAACCTCCGCGCCGTCAAAAGTCTGACCCTCGGTGAAGTCCGGGAGCGTATCGCCGTCCCCATCCGCAGGCTTTTCCTTCAAGAAGGCACGGAAAATGCGGTCGATTTCCCGCCAGCCTTCGGAGAGGATGCGCTTGCCCTTTGCGGTAAAGGAATGGCCGCAGCAGTCAAAGGTGGCCGTGACCGCCTCATACATATACGGCTCTGCTGATGCACACAGCAGCTTGCAGCAGACCAAGAGAAACAAATTGCGCTCGCCCAGGGGCAGCCCCTTGATATCTGCCTTTTCAATCTCCATCGTGGGGATAATGGCGTGGTGGTCGGATACATCCTTATCGGAGATCATGGTCTCCACCAGCGGGAAGAAGTTGCTGATCCCGTCAAAGGGCGGCAGCTTTGCCGCCAGGTGGATCACGCAGGAAGCCGTTTCTGCCATGTCGGAGGTCAGATACCGGCTGTCCGTGCGGGGATAGGTCAGCAGCTTCTTTTCGTAGAGGCTCTGGGCGTAGTCAAGGGTCTGCTTCGCCGTGTATCCGAACAGGCGGTTCGCCTCACGCTGCAAGGTGGTAAGGTCATAGAGCTTCGGAGGCTGTTCTTTTTTCTGCTCTTTCGTGACAGAGGTACAGGTGACGGCCGCACCCTTGCACATGGCCGCCGCCTGTTCCGCCTTCGCCAGATCGGTGAATTTCTCCGACACTGCTTCGGCTCCAGCCAGCGTCAAGCGCAGCAGATGATACTTTTCCTTGTGAAACAGCGTGATCTTCGCGTCACGCTCCGCCAGCATTGCCAGTGTGGGCGTCTGAACACGGCCCACATTCAGGGTACGGTGATAGAGAACGGAGAAAAGTCGCGTAGCATTGATCCCCACCAGCCAGTCCGCTTTCTGGCGGCAGAGGGCAGATTGATACAGGGCTTTATAATCGGTGCCGGGGCGCAGATCAGAAAAGCCCTCCCTGATAGCGCTGTCCTCCATCGAAGAAATCCAGAGACGGAGGACCGGCTTGCGGCAGCCGGCCATTTCATACACCAGACGGAAGATCAGCTCACCTTCACGCCCGGCATCACAGGCATTGACGATGGTATCCACATCGGGGCGATCCATCAGGGCACGGAGATTTTCAAAAGCGTCCTCCTTGCCCGGTGCAAGCACATAACGGAACGGCTCCGGCAGAATGGGAAGATCGTCATAGCGCCATTTCTTGAAACGCTCGTCATAGCCGCCCGCATCCATCGGGGATACCAGGTGCCCAACGCACCAGGATACAAGAAGGCCGCTGCCCTCATAAAAGCCATCGGCCCTGGATGAAGCACCCAGGGCCGATGCGATAGATTTTGCCACACTCGGTTTTTCTGCAATAATCAGTTTACTCATTCTTTTCCTCCGTTTCCTCGTCCTCAGTCAGATATTCTTCTTCATCCTCCAGGTCGAAATCATCCAGATCAGCGGGAACTTTCTTGCCCTGCTTCGGTTTCAGCACCAGGAAATAGACTGCCGCGCCGCCTCCGGCTGCAAGGATCAGCAGCACCGCCAGGATCGCCCCGGTATTGCTTTTCTTTTCGGGTTCCGGATTCTCCGGCTCGGTGGGCTCCGCAGCTTTCTGTTCTGTGCCAACACATTCACTAAGGTTTTTTACGCAGACCGGGCAAGCGGTATTGACCGCTCCGGCCTGGCACTTCTCCGTACAGGTGCAGACAATAGGCGTTTCCGCCTTTTCTCCGTCCTCCGTGAGTGCCATGAGGTCGGCTTCATCCACCTGGTTCAGAAAATGCACGGTTTCCTCGCCCTCGTCGTCACGGTCGATAATGAGATAGAACACATTGCCGTTCTTCGTTTCCACTGTGATAAACTGTTTGCCACTGGTGGTAGGGCTGCCGATATCGTCGATCAGCGAAAGGTTCCCGTCCGGCGTCAGGGCGGCACCGCCATTCAGACCGCCGCCCAGCATCCCCAGCAGATTTTCCAGCGTTTCCGCGTCCAGAGAGAAAGGACCTTCCCCGGAGCCAGCCTCGCCGTCACTTACCGTCATGTAGCCGGAATAGACATAGCCGACTTTCTCCGGCAGGATGACCTTCAGCCAGTCGCCGTCCGTGCCGATCACCTTAACGGTCGTTCCGTTGGGAAGCTGGGTGAAGGCGGTATAATCCATTCCCGCACCCGTGCGGACATTCAGATTGCCGCCGCCCGTGGTGACGGTGCCGGTCTGCCCGGAGTTATTTTCGCCGGAACTGAACTGGATACCGTCCTCGGTGACGGATACCGTGACCTGGCTGCCTGCCAGAGCGGAAAGCAGATCAGAAACATCCCCGACCGTTTCCTGTTCGGTCACGGATTCCGTGCTTTCCTCGCCGCCGCTGGCAAAGGCGGTGATAGAAAAAGCGGCAGTGCTGAGCACCACCGCCAAAAGAGCCGATACCATTTTTGTCATAAAGTTATGCTTCATCCTCGTATCCCTCCGTTTCCTCATTCTCGGTGTTGCCCTCCTGCAGCATACCTTCCGGCAGGGAGATCATACCGCTGGCATAGGCTTTCAGGAAGGCGGTCAGTTCCTTGTTGTCCATCTTCACGGCTTTCACCATGCGGACGATTTCCAGATTTTCTTCCTCCGCAAGCTGGGCCTCCAGCGCACGAAGGCGTTTCTGCTGTTCCGCGATCTTTTCTTTGGTTTTCGCAATGTCATTGCGGATCTTCTGTGTCGTTGCCATAAATCAAATTACCTCCATATCGTTTTTTAGTTGTAGGGCGGTCGCCCGAAAGCGTAAAAGTGGGATTGCCAGTAGCTTGTGTTGATATCTGCATACTGAATGGGGTCGCCGCAATGCAGCATTTTTCCGCCGCCCACATAGATACCCACATGGGAAACGCCCGGTGTATCGTAAGTGCCGACGAAAAAGATTAAGTCTCCAGGCCTTGCGTTGGCAGAGGATACCGGGGTGGAAATGTTGTAGAGCCCCTGGGCTCCCAGCCTGCCCGTATTGCAGACACCGCTTTGCGTCAGCACCCAGGATACGAAGCCGGAGCAATCAAAAGAAGTGTTCGGATTGCTGCCGCCCCAGACATAAGGATAGCCGATGTACTTCTCCGCCTCGGTAATGAGCGCCGCAAAGTTTTCATCTTCCAGTGTGGAAGGCGGAATATCATAGGTGGTGGGCGGTTTGGTGTACTTGTCTACATAGCCGGAGCCTGGGAACAAATCTTCCCGGTTTCCCAGCGTTGCCATATAGACCGCATACAGGGAAAGTGTTTCCTCGTCCATGATGTAGACTGGCACATGGGAAAGGTCGAAGTTTTCCAGCTTCACCTTGCAGATATAGTAGTTATACGGTACTTCCACGTCATAGTCGTTTCCCTCGCTGTCTGTCCGTGTCTCCGTCCGATAGCGTACCTCCACTTCCACGGTCTGCGTCAGGATGTACTGCTTTTCAAAGAGCATTTGCAGTTCCTCCTGAACCTCATCGATGGTAAACACCCCTTCATGGAACGCCGTGAGAATGGAGATCAGCACATAAGGGTCATGCTCGATCTCGTCCAGATCAAAACGGTATTCGTCATATCCGGGGTGCAGAGCCTCATAGTGGTCCAGCTCATATTGAAGCTCCTGCTCCAGTTCACAGTAGGCCGCCTCCGCAGCCAGCATATCCGCATCCTCGGAGAGATAAGAGGAAGTGAACACGCCGCCCACGCCGGAGCCCGCCATCATGGAACAGGAAGATATCCCGCCAAACAGCAGGGCAACACAGGCGCCAATGCCAATCACCAGCAGAACCGCCCGGCTATGGTGTTTGATGTAGAGGAATGTTTCCTTGAAGGCGTCCTTTGCTTTCTGCGCCGCACTTTTCGCCGTGGCCGCTGTATTCTTTGCGGTTTTCTCTGCCTGTCGCAGCTCCTTTGCATAGTTCCGCTTGATCCGCTGTTTCTGCAGAAAGCGGGATACCGGGTTAGAAGCCGCCAATGCAGGATCATCATGCAGTGCCTTTTGGTAAAGGTAGTCGGCGTTTGCCTTAAAAGAAGCCTGCTCTGCCTTCGCCGCGTCACGCCAGGGCTTTGTGCGGTGATGGTGGACGGCGGCACGGACTTTGCCTTTTCCGTAGGCAAGCCCGCGTTCCGTCAGCACCTCGCCCTTGTGTCCAGCCTCAACACCCACATTTTCCTGTTCCACCTCATGCACCTTCGCATGGGCGGCGTGGACGATCTCATGGATCGGCCGGGAAAGCGGATTGTGCCGCAGGCGTCCGTTGGGGCGTTTCTCCACTTCTTCAAAGTGAAGCTGCGTTTTGCCTTTTCCGGCTGTCTCGTCAAAAACACGCTCGGTACGGAGAACTTTCTTTGTGGGGATGGCGGCCTTTGCCGCGTCCAGCCTGTCCGCCGCACGGTCGGAATGGTCGATGTACTTTCCAAGTGTGGGATCGGCGCGTTCTTCCTCGGTGAATTGCAGACGGGAGGACGGGTGCTGCCTTGCAGCAGAACCATCACGCACTGCCTGGGTGTCAGCCTTTTCCGCCGTTCGTGCGCTTTTCTTCTCATGGTGTTCCGCCGCACGCAGGGCAAGGTCAGCCGCAGCGCCAGCGGATTCTTCCGAAGAAGCGGACAGCTCCGTTTCCGGCTCCCGGCTGCTGATATGTTCTACCTCTCCCGTGGCAAGATTTTCCGATACCGCACCGTCACGGGTCATTTTCTGCGTGATCTTATCGGTCGCTTTCAGTTCCCTCATAGGCAGTCACCTTCCTTTCCATAGGGGCAGAAGTCACCGCAGGTGCCATTCTCGATCATGGCGATATAGCGGAAAATGGGATAGGCCTGGGGCGGGCAGACCGCATTTCCCAATGTTTTCAGCCGCAGCGCCCGGTCATCCATGCGCTCGGTCATGCGGGGGATTCCTTCCGGTTCGGCGGCCCAGAGGATACGTCCGTCCATCCTTTCGGGAAGCCCATGAGCCATTCCACCCAATCCGGATTCAGCGCCGCCGTTTCGGACACCGGCCGCTCCTGGGAGATGATCTGCGCCGACAGGTTCCCGTCCTTCTTCGCCGGATCGAAGGCCGACGGCTTCAAGGTCGAGCGGAAACCGTCCGACGCCACCGGGTTCAGATAGAATACCGCCGCCGACAGGCTGAGGCTCCAGATCGCCCCGTTTCGGTTCCTCTTGCGGAATATCCCATTGTCCGACAGGAACACATCCAGGCTTGCCGCATCCCTGGCGGTGTTGTTGTCGGAGGCAAGGGGTGTGGGAAACATCAGCCGCGACGATAAAAGTTCGCTGGCGCTCATGCCATGCGCCGACACCGCAAGCCGGAAATACGAATGGGAGAACAGCGTATCCCGCTTTTGCCAGGTCAAAGATCGTTTTGTCGAGCCCCATATTGATGAAGCCAGCAACATTTTCCCCAAGCACCCAACGGGGCCGCAGCTCGGTAATAACGCGGCACATTTCCGGCCACAGGTAGCGTTCATCCGCAAAGCCCTTCCGTTTTCCGGCGGTGGAGAAGGGCTGACAGGGAAAGCCGCCTGAGATAACGGTAACTGTTTCAAGTCCTGTTTTTTCAAAAAACGCCTCCTTCGTAAAAGTAGTAATATCCCGGAACCTGGGAACATCCGGCCATCGTGCGGAGAGGACGGAGTGCGGAAAATCCGCCCACTCGCACTGGCAGACGGTTTCAAACCCGGCAGCCTCCGCCGCCAGGTCCAGACCGCCAATGCCGGAAAACAGGCTCACATGGGTCAGGTTATTCATGGAGCATCCGCTCCCGGATGGATTTCTCCATTGTATCGTAGGCCCAGGGCGTATCATCCGTGGGTAGACCCCAACGCCTGCAAAGGCGCTTCATCCTGCGCTCATAGCCGGACACGCTTTTCTGGATTTTCAAAAGTGCCTTTTCGTCCGCAGCCTCCGCCAGTCTGCGGGTCAAACTGAAATGATAACAATAGAGATCATACAAATCACCGATCAGAAGCCGAAAACTTCCGCTACCAATCACATATTTTTCATCATTCATGCGCCGCGCCTCCTTTCCCGGTTTCACCAAGTTTTGTTGTCATAATGCTGTAAAGTTCATTGTCCTTCGGGAAGTCATCCACAAAAGGCAGGATCACATTGCCGAAGAAGATCAGCCCCTCGCCGGGGCCTGCGTTGCTGATATGCGCCGCCTGCTGGTTGGAGATATTCAGACGCTCACAGAGGATTTTCCTGTCTCCGCTGGCCTGGTTCAGAAGGTACACAAAATCGCTGTTTTCAAAGATGTTCTCGATCTCCGGGGAGGAAAGCAGGTCCTTGATGTTCTGCGTGATCCCCGTGGGGATACCGCCCCATTTGCGAAAGCGTTTCCAAATCTCCACGCTCCAGGTACCGACCTCGCCGCGCAGCAGAAGGTGGAACTCGTCCACGAAGTACCAGGTGGATTTACCCTGATCCCGGTTTTGGGAAACACGGTTCCATACCTGGTCCTGGATCACCAGCATACCCAGGCTTTTGAGCTGCTTTCCCAGCTCCTTGATATCGAAGCAGACAATGCGGTTGTTGATATCCACGTTGGTACGGTGGTTAAAAACATTCAGGCTGCCATGCACATACAGTTCCAGTGCCACCGCGATCCGCTGTGCCTCCGGCTCCGGCTGCCGTTTGATCTCGTCATACAAATCTTCCAGCAGCGGCATATTCTCCGGGCGGGGGTCTGCGATATAGGGGCGATATACGATCCGCACAGCACGGTCAATGACCGTTTTCTCCACCGGCTCCAGACCGTTCCGTCCGCCTGCCGCCAGTTCGCAGAATGACAGGATAAAGTCGGATTTCAGCGCCAGCGGGTTATCGTCCTCGCTATAATTGAGGTTGATATCCATAGGATTCACATACTGCGTGCTGGTAGGTGAGATTTTGATGACCTGTCCTTCCAGACGGTTCACCAACGGAAAATATTCAGCCTCCGGGTCGCAGATCAAGATATCGTCCTTTGTATTCAGGAACACACCCACGATGGAACGCTTTGCGGAAAAACTCTTGCCGCTGCCGGGCGTACCTAAGATCATGCCGTTGGGCGTTTTCAGCTTTTTGCGGTCAGCAAGGATCATATTGCCGGAAGTGGCATTGAGCCCGTAGTAAAGAGCTTCGCCGCCGTGGAAAATCTCCTGTGTGGTGAAGGGAACGAACACCGCCACCGCCGAAGTGGTAAGCCCGCGCTGTATCTTAATGCGGTTGACACCCAGGGGCAGAGCCGACACGAAGCCGTCCTCCTGCTGGAAGTCCAGCCGCACCAGGGAGCAGTTATATTTCTGCGCCACGCTTGCCGCACGGAGCAGGTCATTCTCCAGCTTTTGCCCGCTGTCCGCAAAGTTCACCACCAGGAAGGTCATCAGGAACATTCGCTCATTTCTGCTTTGCAGGTCACGGAGGATGTTCTTTGCCTCGCCTGCGTAGGTGGCAAGATCGGTGGGGATGATATCCATATCGAAACCTTCCCGCACCGCCTTTTTCTGTGCGTCGATCTTCATACTGTCAATGTCAGTGATCTTCCGCTTGACCGTTTTGATTGCCTCGTTCTGGTCCATGCTGCGGATATGGAGGCTGACAAGCAGCCCGCTGTCCGTATCCAGCAGCTCGGTGAGCATACGGTCATCCATTTCCGGTGCGCTGATCTGCAGAAAGGATACGGCACAGAATTTGTCCGCCATCGTGAACTTCCGTGCTTCACCGAAGCGGAAGGAAGAAGGTGCGATAAAATCCTGGACCGACAGGCCGGAAGGGGCAAGCCAGCTCCATTCAAAGGCAAACCGTTCCCCGTCCGGGTGCAGGATGCCGTGGAGCATTTCCAGCCACTCCTTGCCGCCAAGCTCCTTTGCCAGAGCGCCCATGACCTTGAAATGGGTGAGGGCGTCCATGACGATTCGGGAAAATCGTGCCCGTGCGGTTTTGCTGTCCCGTGCCTCGATGGTGAGGGTCAGGTACTTTGTTTTGATAAGACCGTTGTTGCCCCGTTCAAGCTGCTTGCGGAGCATTTGCGTGTAAAGCTCACGGATATGGTCGAAGTGATCTCCCTGCGCTGCGATCTCGATACGCTTCACAAAATCCTCCCGGTTCATGCGGCGGCTCACAAGAGATAGCTGCATCCCGATAGAAGCGTCATGGGCATTATACATATCGCAGAGGGCTTCAAAGATCGCCGTCTGGTCGTCAGGCTTTGCAAGCTGATAATTCACATCCTCGAACTCGATACACTTCGACCAGGTGTGGTCGTCCAGCTTGCACAGACCGTCCGGGTACATCTGGCGGAACGGTAAGGTATCCTGTGCGGAATGTACCTTGCCGTCACCTCTGGCGGTTTCCAGGATACGGCTGATCTCACGCTTTTCCGCGGCGGTTAGCTTTACCGTGGGTTTTGCCGCCTGCCGTGCCTGCGGCTCTGGCTTTCGCTTTCTGAACAATGGCTTTCACCTCCTTTTCCGCCTGGGCCTGCCGCTCCAGGGCTGCGTAGAAATTGTTTGTCTGATAAGGCCGCTCTTTCGTCCGCAGGAACATACAGCGGATGACCTGTCCGGCCACCACTTCCAGGGGTTGGCCGTGCCGCTCATACATGGCGAGTAGAAAGAACGGGAGCATGACGATAATCATGCAGAACGCGGCGGCGCTGTTGCTGGCCGTGCGTCTGAGCAAAAAGAAAAGCGGTACTCCGATGAGTGCCGCCGCTCCGAAACATATAAGCTGCCGTTTGGTAAGCCCAAACAGCACTTTGGATTTTACTTTCGTCAAATCCTTTGGAATGGTTACATACGCCAATTTATCAAGCCTCCTTAATGCGCTCCGAACAGGCTCTTAGAGAGGCTGCCGGTCTTGAACAGGGCGAAGCACAGCAGGACCGTGTAGCCCATGCAGGCCCATATCGCGCCTGAGATATTTCCGTCCGTGGCGATACTCTGTACCAAAACAGAGTAGATTCCCACGCACACCATGATTAGAAATGCCTGGAACGCCAATGCAAACAGGGATTTCAAGTAGTTCTGTCCTGTATGGCTCCAATCCCGGTTCGTCATGGTGGCAAGCGGGATCGGTCCAACGGAAGTCGTCAAATACACCTCGATCATGCGGCCGTAGATGACAAGCATGATACAGATGGAAAGGGCGTTCATGGTAAGCCCTACAAAAAGGGACTGGAACCACAGCCCAAACAGTTCTCCCGTGCCCAGGGCTTCAAGCTGCGCCTCCATATCCGTGATGACGCTGCTGATATCAATGGAGGTATTCCCGATGATGACGCCTGCGCTGCTGTTCACAACGCTTTGCCCCACATCGAAGATACCCATGACGATATTCCATGTGTTCGTCACAATGAGAACGGCACAGAATGTTTTGAAAATCCACTTGAAGAACATCCAGGTGTCTACATCGTGCAGATTGTTTTTTTCTGTCACAAGCTGGATCAGCTCATAACACATTACGAATGTCAGGATAACCCCGGCGATTGGAACGATCACCGTTTCAGAGAGGTTTCGGATCATAGAAAAGACGCCGCTGTTCCATGCCAGCGGCGTCTGGCCCACTTCACCGGCGATCTCGCCTACTTTGGTATTGACCGTATCGAACATGCCCGACAGGTTTCCCGTGATCCCCTCGATGAGCAGCCCTCGGAGCCATTCATCGAGTTTGTCGAGTATGCCGCCCATAAGCGATCACCGCCGGACGATCAACCGAACAGGCCGGAGAGCAGAGGTACAAGGGTGATGCCGATGAGCGCGACACCGCCGCCAGCCATCAACTGTTTCATACCCTGGCTTTTGGAAGCAGGGTTGTCCTGACCGTAACCTTCCAGAAGGTTGATAACGCCCCAGATACCAAGACCTGCGCCCAGGGCCACTACGAGAGTCTGCAAAACACCAACTGCGCTGTTGAAAAATTCCATAAAATAATCCTCCTAAAAAATGTTTTTGATTTTGGGTTAAGTTGTTGCGTCAATCTCGTACACATCGAAGGTGTCCGTGGGTTTTACCACGGCACGCTGCTTCTTCATGTACCGTTCCATGTCAAAGACATTTTTAGGGTCGGCGTCGGCCGTGTATCTGTAATTCGGGTGCCGGGTGAGGTCGTACTTGTCCGAAAGGAACGGGCGCACGCCCCGCAGCATGAAGATACACTTGCCGCCGTCCATTACTGCCAATTCGTCCTGGGTCATCAACTCTTTGCCACAATGTCAAGTGATGAATTAAAAAAATGGCAGCCACGATCAAAGAATTCCTTTTTGTGGCTGCCATTCTGATAATTATTAGCTTGACTTGTACTGCTTAACTTGTTTTATTCGAGAGTACGAATTATAATATGGCAGTACGGAGGTGCTATATGGATTACATGACTTTGAAAGAAGCAAGCAAAATTTGGGGAGTAACACCCCGTTGGATAAATTACTACTGTTCCGCAGGACGTATCCCAGGAGCGGAAAAAATGGGAACCGTCTGGCTTATCCCAAAGAATGCTACGAAGCCATTGGATGGGCGGAGAAAATCTGCCGGGCAATCAGGAGGAGAACATCATGATTGAAGTTTATTATGCGGAAGATGACGAAACGATTGGCAAGTCTGTAAAAGAATATTTGGAACAGCAGAATTGCAAAGTAGCCGTTTTTGATAGAATTGCAGATGTCAAGAAAGCATTAATCGGTCATTTACCTACAATCGTCTTGCTGGACTGGAATATGCCGGACGGACAAGGGAGTGAATTATGCCTTTGGATTCGGGAAAGATGGAAAACTCTGCCTATTGTTTATTTAACGATTCGGGGCGATTCCCACGACATTGTTACTGGTTTCCAAAATGGGGCGGATGATTATGTGGTAAAGCCCTTTGATCTTGCCGTTCTGTATTCCCGTATTTTGGCACTGCTGCGAAGAACCAAAACCGTAACCGACACAAAGCTATTCTGCGATGACCTGATGTTGGATAAAGAAAAAACGGCTGTCTATGACGGGCAGAAAGAAATCGTTGTAAGCCAGCCGGAGTACCGCATTCTGCTGATTTTGATGGAAAACAAGGGAAAAACGATCACCAGAAATCAGCTATTAGAGCAGGTTTGGGATCGCAGCGGGAATTATGTAAACGATAATACGCTGACGGTCACAATGAAAAGATTGCGGGAAAAGCTGAATCATCCAGCCTGCCTAAAAACGATCCGAAGTTTTGGCTACCGTATGGAGGACACACAATGAGCGAAAAATGGAAACAAAAAATACTTCTGATTTTTCCGTTTGCTGTTCTTGCGGCAGGCATGATACTTACCGCCGCTTTCTTCCTGCACACGTACCGGCAGATTGCATTTGAACACACCTCGGCATTATGCGAAACCATATTGGCAAATTCTCCTGAAGTAGAGCCACAGCTATTAGCGGCTCTGAAAGACTATCATTCATTGACGGAACAAGAACTCAGAGGCAACGATTATCTGGAAAAATACGGATACCGGGTCGATGATTTTTGCTATGATTTCCCGCTGGATACCGTGCTTTTTCCGATTCTATTTTTCCTTGTGACTGCTTGTGCTTTTGGAGCTGGAACTTTTTTGTCCCACAGAAAAAATCGAAAGAGAATTGATGATTTGACCGAGTATTTGGAACAGGTTAATATCGGTGCTGGCGGGACATTGATACAGGCGAAGGAAGATGAATATTCCCATTTGCAGGACGAAATATACAAAACTGTCACGATGCTTTATCAAACAAGGGAAACAGCAGTTGCCGCAAAGAAAAATTTTGCAGAGAACCTGGCTAATATCGCACATCAACTGAAAACGCCGATCACAGCGGCCTTTTTGTCGTTGCAGCTTATGGAAAAAGAAATTCCGGGGGCTTACGCAGAACAGGTAAAGCAGCAGTTGAAACGATTAAACCGTCTGGAAGAATCTCTGCTTATGCTTTCCAAAATTGATGCTGGAACGCTGCCGCTCAAACGGGAAAAGGTCGATCTTTATACGGTATTAAATCTGGCGGCAGATAATCTGAACGATTTATTGCGGAAAAATCATATTACTGTTGAAATTCCAGAAAATGGCTGTATTGAATTTTGGGGGGATTTGGAGTGGACAATGGAAGCCCTCATCAATCTCATCAAGAATTGTATGGAACATTCCAAGCCGGGCGGCGTAGTCCATTGTGGCTACTCTGGCAACCCTCTCTATGTAGAAATTCAGGTATGGGATGACGGGGCGGGCTTTGACACAGAGGACTTACCGCATCTTTTTGATCGTTTTTACCGGGGCCGGTGTGCGGTTGGAGATGGAATTGGAATTGGTCTGGCTCTTGCCCGTTCCATTTTTGAATTGCAGAACGGAACTATAACCGCCTGTAACTTGCAAAATGGCGGTGCTTGTTTTGAAATAAGGATGTACAGTCACTGAGATGTCACTTTACTTTGTTATACTGTACGCAAGACCATTTCGTAGAGAGGAGAAAGTGACATGGAAATACTAAAATGTGAAAATGTCCGAAAGGTATATGGTTCTGGGAACAATCAGGTCGTGGCGTTGGATCACATTGACTTGTCTGTACAAAAAGGAGAATTTGTAGCAATCGTAGGGGCATCCGGTTCGGGAAAATCTACCCTGCTGCATATTTTGGGAAGCGTGGATAAGCCGACAGAAGGGAAAGTCCTGATAGAGGGGACAGAATTATCTGCCATGAACCGAACCCAGGCAGCCATTTTCCGGCGCAGGAAGGTCGGATTGGTCTATCAGTTTTATAACCTGATCCCCACCCTTACCGTCCGAAAAAATATACTCATGCCGCTCCTGTTGGACAAGCGCAAACCCAATAAAGAATACTTTGAGCAGATTGTACATTCCCTGGGAATCGAAGATAAACTGGAATCACTGCCCAGCCAGCTTTCCGGCGGACAACAGCAGCGAGTTGCTATCGCCCGTTCTTTGATCTATCGCCCGGCGCTGTTGCTTGCAGATGAACCGACCGGCAACTTGGATCGGAAAAACGGAGAGGAAATTATTGATTTGCTGAAATTATCTAACCGTAACCTGGAACAGACGATTCTTTTGATTACCCATGATGAAAAGATCGCATTGGAGGCGGATCGCGTTATTACCATAGAGGACGGGAAAATTGTCGGCGATCAGAAACGGAGGTAAGAATATGTGGAAAGACTATTCGATCGGATTCATCAAAAAGAATCGGGCTTCCAGCGTATCCGTTCTGGTTGCGGCGTTTATTTCTGCTCTGTTTCTTTCTTTGCTGTGCGGTTTGTTTTATAACTTCTGGAATTATGAAATAGAATCTGTTGTTTTAGAAGAAGGAAACTGGCAGGGACGCATCAGCGGAGCGTTTGAAGAAGATAAAGTGTCCGAGATTGAGAATTTCGCCAATGTAAAAACGGCTATAATCAATGAGGATTTATCAGACGATCAAACTCTTGTAGTTGATATTTGCTTTGATAACATGAGGGCTGTGTATCAGGATATGCCTCTTATCGCCCAGCAGTTAGGTGTTCCGGAAACTTCCGTATCGTATCATGAATCACTGCTGTCAAGTTATTTCATCAACGATCCGCAGGACAGCAATCCGCCCTTATTGATGGCTTTTTATCTCTTTGTACTCCTGCTTGTGTCGGTGTCTTTGATTTTAATCATCCATAACTCGTTTGCTGTATCTATGAATGCCCGTGTCCATCAGTTTGGCATTTTTTCCAGCATTGGGGCGACGCCGGGGCAAATCCGCACCTGTCTTTTACAGGAAGCGGCGATGCTTTGTGTGATTCCTGTTTTGATCGGAAGTATTGTCGGAATCGCTTTGACCTTCGGAGCCATCCAAGCAGTCAATATTCTCGCCGATGGTATTGTCGGCAGACATGAAGCTGCCTTTGCCTATCATCCGCTGGTGTTTGCAGTCACGATTCTGACCTCGTTTTTGACGGTACTGATTTCTGCCTGGCTGCCAGCCAGGAAATTGAGCAAGATGACCCCACTGGAAGCTATAAAAAACACGGGAGAATTACAGCTAAAACGGAGAAAAAAATCCCGTATTCTTGCGCTTTTATTTGGAACCGAAGGGGAACTTGCCGGGAATGCGCTGAAAGCACAGAAGAAATCTCTGCGAACCGCCACGCTGTCGTTGACCCTTTCCTTTCTGGGCTTTGCTCTCATGCTGAGCTTTTTTACTCTCTCTGGAATCAGTACAAACCATACCTATTTTGAACGCTACCAGGATGCCTGGGATGTGATGGCAACTCTTGAGGACACAAGGATCGAGGACTTTTCTCATACGGATGAAATCCATGCTTTGCCTGATACAGACAGTGTGATTTATCAAAGGGCAAACGCCGTTTGTTCTATTGGGGCGGACGCTGTCAGCGAAGAAGTAAAAAGTCTGGGTGGTCTTGAAACAGTCGCCGGAAGTGATGTCAGTATGGCAGATGGGATTTATACCATTCAGGCTCCTATTGTAATCATGGACGACAGCAGCTTTGCCACGTATTGTGAGCAGATCGGCGTTTCCTCAGCGAAAAACGGGAGCGTTGTTTTGAACCGTATTTGGGACAACATAAACAGCAATTTCAGATACAAAGAATATGTTCCATTTTTGTCAGAGAACCAGGACACGATGACTTTACAAAACCCGGAAGATGCGGCTGCAACTGTGGGAATTCCGGTTTTGGGCTTTACACAGGAGCCGCCGGTTTTGAGAGAAGAATATGATAACTATGCTTTAGTTCAATTTGTGTCCCTTTCCACATGGAAACAAATCGAAGAGACGATTGGAAATGCTGAACCAGACACCTATATCCGCATTCTTTCAGAAAAAGAAAGAACCCTGCCAGAACTGAGCATGATTGAAACAGAGTTGACGAATGTGCTGGGGCATGACATTTCTTTCGAGGTGGAAAACCGGGTTCAGGAAAAGATAGACAACGATGCCATGCTGAACGGATACAAACTGATAATTGGGGCGCTGTGTGTGTTGCTGGCCTTCATCGGGATCGCTAACGTATTTTCCAACACGCTGGGATTTATCCGGCAAAGGAAAAGAGAATTTGCGAGATATATGTCCATTGGCATGACGCCGGAAGGTATGCGAAAAATGTTTTGGATCGAGGCCCTCGTGATAGCGGGTCGCCCCGTTCTGATCACGCTGCCGATTACGGTTGTGTTTGTGTGGTTGATGATAACGGCAAGTTACCTGAATCCAATGGAATTTTTAGCAGTGGCTCCCATTGTTCCTATCCTGCTTTTTATCGCGGCACTTTTTGGCTTTGTCGCATTGGCATATTACCTGGGTGGCAAGAAAATTCTGAAATGTGATCTGGTAGAAGCACTGCGAACGGATTATATGGGATAATACTATCGTTCAGACAAATCGCTTTATCCACAACAAAAGCCCCATCCCTCAGTGGTTGAGAGATGGGGCAAACTATTTACGCTGCAATCTCCGGGATTTCCCCGACAAAGT
>OHXF01000203.1_pt1 | contig 21389 bp, 14 predicted proteins | sample 1579961 | NCBI WGS metagenome assembly OHXF01 (sample SAMEA3882508, study PRJEB24775) | human gut metagenome | biome: human-associated habitat; feature: intestine environment; material: feces | place: Netherlands | collected 2009/2010
TCGGGATAACGTGGATCTGGGAGAGAATACAGTACAAGAGGTGATGCTGGATTTACAGAGTGGTAATACGCATTCTTATATTTCTTATTTGAAGGACATTGTAGAGGAAGAATGTGATCTGTCAGTCCGTGCTGGAGTATTGGTCGAGCGATTGAAGTCCTATGAACCGGAACTTCCAAAAGATATGGAGCCGATGGTGTATGTGAATTATTGTGAGAAAAGTGAGTTGGGGAATCCAAGATGTGCTAAAAACTCTCGAAAAATTTGAACTTTATACAAAACACATAAAAACCTTATAAAATAAGGCTTTAAGGAATTTGTCCATAAATTTGATATTTGAACAATATTCAGTTTTGAACAAAAGAATATTGTTCATTCTTTTTAAAGTAACATAGATTCTCAATTGTTCATTTTTATAAAGTAAGCAAAATGTTATATTGCCACGATTGTTTTTGCTGATATACCATATTATAATTAGTACGAATGAGTGCAATGGCTGATAGATGCTTTAAGGAGGACTCATTTCATGAAAAAAGTAATTCAGGTAGCAGTCAAAGAGCCGCAGTACGTCGTCAGCACGGATGTGGCGTTCGCACAGGTAGATGCGTGGTTTGGGCATACGGTGCGGGATCTGAAGCTGGATGTTATTTATCCGGAGCACACGGAAAAACGTCCATGTATCGTGTGGATCTGCGGAGGTGCGTGGCTGCAGATGAGTGTGAGCGCACATCTGGCATACCTCTGTGATCTGGCACGCGAGGGTTTTGTCGTGTCGAGCGTACAGTACCGCACGAGTAACGAGGCGGTATTCCCGGCACAGCTTGAGGATGTAAAGGCGGCGATCCGGTATCTGAAGGCACACAGTGAGCGCTATGGCATCGATCCGGAGCGCTTTGGTGTGATGGGAGAGTCAGCCGGAGGACATCTGACGGTTATGACAGCTCTGACCGGTGGCCATAAGGAATTTGACAAGGGGGATTACCTGGAGTACAGCAGTGCGGTGCAGGCAGCCTGCCCGTGGTATCTTCCGGCGGATATCAGCAAAATGCCGCGTCTTTCCGATGTGGAGATGATGGCTGCGCCGGAATCTCTGATGCTTGGAAAAAACGCGGCATTGCATGAAGAGGAGGCGATGAAGGCCTGCCCGATCAGCTATGTGACAAAGGATGCCCCGCCATTTTTACTGCTGCACGGCACCAATGATCATACGGTACCGTACACACAGGGCGAGGCGATGTATGAGGCGCTGACCAAAGCGGGCGCAGATGCGGATCTGATCGCCATCGAGGGCGCGGATCACGCAGATTTGCACTTTTTCCAGAGAGAAGTCTGGAAAATCATCGCAGATTTTTTTAAAGAAAAGCTCAACGTAAAGTAAATCCTGTTCCGTTTTCCGTGGCACTGCTGCCGCCGATCCATACGCGGAAGGCACCCGGCTCTGTGCCGTAGCTGCCGTCTGCCCGGTGGAAGGACAGCTCTGCCTCGGAAATCCGGAAGGAGACGGTCTGTGTCTCACCAGGAGTCAGGGTGATACGTGTAAAGCCTTTCAGCTCCCGAACCGGGCGAACCGTGCTCGCGGCAACATCCTGAATATAGAGCTGTACGACTTCCGTACCGGTGCATGCACCGGTATTTTTTAATTGTACGGATGCAGTGATGGAATCTTCGCTCGTCAGAGAATCGGAAGAAAGGCTCACATCAGAATAAGAGAACTCTGCATAGCTTAATCCGTATCCAAACGGGAAGAGCGGTGTGTTTGGCGTATCGGTGTATTTGGAGACAAAACGCTGTGGATCTGTTCCGGTCAGCGGACGCCCGGTAGAAAAATGGTTGTAGTAAATCGGAATCTGTCCCATATTCCGCGGAAATGTCATCGGAAGCTTTCCGGATGGATTTTTTGTACCGGTCAGAAGATCAAGGATCGCATGACCGCCCTCAGTACCCGGAAGCCATGCTTGGAGAATTGCAGCGGCATTACGGGAGAGCTCGTCAAGAAGCAGCGGGTGTCCGTTAAAGAGCACAACGGCGACATTTGGATTGACTGTCTTTACTGCGCAAAACAGCTCCATCTGATTCTCCGGAAGGGAAAGCTCAGTGCGTGAGGTCGCTTCGCCGGTCTGGAGGTAATGCTCTCCAAGACACAGAATGACGACATCAGCAGCCTTAGCGGCCGCGACTGCATCTGCCAGTGCCTTTTCCGGATCCGCAAACACGTCGGCATAAAATTCTTCGGCGCGATTTGGCTCTGCAAAGCCGGCAAAGACGTGGTCACGCGGAAGAAGCGTCGTGCCGTGGCAAAAGGTGAGGTCAGAGTCCGGGAGCAGTTCCTTAGCGGCCTGTCGGATCGTGACGGAGTCCTCTGGATGTCCGGTGACGGCCCAGCTGCTGCAAATCTCGTAATTGTCGATGTACGGCCCGATAAAAGCTACTTTCTGGGATGGGCGGATCGGCAGCACTTTGTCGTTTTTGAGCAGTACGCAGGAAGCGGCAGCTGCCTCGCGGGCCAGCGCGCGATGTTCCGGACAGAGGATATAGCGGGCTTCTTTTTCCGGGTCGGCATCCTTATGCGGATGCTCAAAGAGACCGAGCTGATTTTTCAGCTGCAGGATGCGCAGGACACTCTCGTCGATCAGTGACTCCGGAATCGTGCCTTCTTTTACGAGCTTTGCAAGCTCCCCGGCATAGCAGCCGGTCATCATATCGATGTCGACACCGGCGAGCAGTGCTTTGTGTGCGGCATCTTTTTTATCGGAGGAAGCACCATGTGCGACTGTCTCAAGGATTGCAGCGTAGTCGGAGATCAGTACGCCGTCAAAGCCCATCTCCTCACGGAGCATCTGACGCATGAGCTTTTGGTTAATTGTGGCAGGGATGTCGTTGACGGTGTTGAAGCTTGTCATGACCATACCGGCTCCGGCTTTGATTCCGGCTTCATAGGAGGGCAGGTAATACTCACGGAACGTATGCTCTGAGACCTGTACGGTATTATATTCCCTTCCGGCCTCGGCACCGCCATATCCGGCAAAATGCTTGATACAGCCGCACACCTTCCCATCCTCTTTCATATCGTCGCCCTGAAAGCCATGGATCTGTGCCGCAGCAAAGCGGCTGTTCAGATATGGATCTTCGCCGGTGGACTCCATGACACGCCCCCAGCGCGGGTCGCGGACGAGGTCAACCATCGGAGAGAAGACAACGTGGATTCCTGCGGCAGATGTCTCGCGTGCGGCGACAGAAGCAGCCCTTTTGCTTATCTCCGGGTCAAAGGAAGCGCCTTGCGCGATCGGAGCCGGAAAAATCGTGCGGTAGCCGTGGATGACATCCATCATAAACAGAAGAGGGATATGATGCGGATGCCTGTTTATATAGGCATCCTGAATCTGCATCAGTGCTCTCGCAATCCTAGCTACTTTCATCGTATCATTTCAGCTGGCATCCTGCAAGTAAATCAAGCGGGCATTCGTATACTTTTATTAAGGGGCATATTGCAACGAAAAAAATGAATTTTTCGTTTATTCAATTCAGAAAATTCAAAAGAAATGAATATTCATAATAAAAAACGAAAGAATGAAAATGAACGTTCAAAAACCGGAATACGAAACAGAAAACGAAAACAGGTTAAAAGTGCACAAAAACAGGAGACGATATTGTACATAATTGTGCATTGATATCAGAAAAAGATTGTGCTATTCTGTAATCACAATAAATGTTGCAAAAAACAAGAAATGAAATGATTCAAAAGAACGGCACAAAATAACTCATTTCAACAAAACAAGCAACAGAAAAAAACAGGAGGATGAATATGAAAAAAGCAGTTTCAACAGCAACAGCAATGGCACTGAGCATGATGGTTGGCCTTATGGGCGTGAACGTGAACGTGAACGCTTCTGCGTACGAGGCAGGAAGCTACGATGGGGTTTCCATCACAATGCTGAACACAAAGAGTGAGCTCCAGGATTACCTGGTAGATGCAGCAGCAGAGTGGGGCGAGCTGACCGGAGCATCACTGGATGTTTATACGATCAGCGACAGCGGTTCACCGTCTCAGGAGATCGCAGCCAGATATGCAGCGAACAATGCACCGACCCTGATCATGGGCGATGTACAGGACGTAACTGATATCTGCGAGGAGTATGGTGCAGACTTAAGCAATGAGTCTTGGGCAGCAAACGGTGGTGAGACCTACGGTGTATCTGTAGATGGCAAGCTTTACAGCTTCCCGTTTTGCATTGAGGGCCGTGGCCTGATTTACAATAAGACCGCGATCGAAGAGACCCTCGGCGAAGAGTGGGATCCGTCTTCTGTAACGAACATGGATGATCTGGCAGTTCTGCTGGAGAAGCTCGTTAAGAACGGCATGGAGTATCCGGTAGCACTGAACATGGAGGACTATGCTCTTGGAGGACATTACCTCACACAGGTATATGAGGAGCAGGACAGCACGATGGAGACAACTTCCAAGTTCATCGATGACCTGAAGGCTGGTAACGTAGATTTGATGTCCAACCAGAGATTCACAGCTCTGATGGATACCTTCGATCTTCTGGCTCAGTACAATATCAATAAGGATGACCCGCTCGCAGCGGACTACGCTACGAACTGCGCAGACCTGGCAGAAGGCGAAGTAGCTTTTTATTTCAATGGTAACTGGGCATGGGCAGAGATTTCTTCCTATATTGAAGACGGCACAGAGATCGGTATCATGCCGGTAATGCAGAATGAGACCTCTGAGAACGAAGCAGTAAACAGCTCCATCTGCGGCAGCGCAACGAAGCAGGTCATGATCGACAAGGAGTGCAATGATGAGCAGCAGCAGGCAGCAGCGAAGGATTTCCTGAACTGGCTTGTTGAGTCTGAGGAAGGCCAGAGCGTTCTGATCGAGCAGTGCTCCCTGATCCCGGCATTCACGAATATCGACAAGGATGTTACCAACATGCTGGCACAGAGCGTTCAGAACTACGTGAAGGAAGGCAAAGTCATCAACGTACCGTACTCCTACCCGGGAGATCACTGGCAGACCGTTGGTGCTTACATGCAGAAGTACTTCGCAGGTGAGACCGACCGCGCTACCTTCGCAACGGAGATTCAGGATTACTGGACCGGACTTGCAAAATAATTCCGAACCGATTCAATGGACATACAGAGCTTGAACGGCTGATGATAGCTGCTGTCGGCGGTGGCGGCAGCTATTCTTCGATTAAGAGAGGGAATTATGAATAAAAAAAATGAGTCTTTAAAAAATACGGGACTGTTTCTGGCCTTTGCAGGACCGGCAGTCTTTGCCTTCATGGCAGTAGTTATTATCCCGTTTTTATACGGATTTTATCTGACCTTTACGAGCTGGGACGGCCTTTCCAAGTCAAAGCCGTTTGTAGGACTTGCGAATTACGCTGAGCTATTTAAGGATACCGGCTTCTGGCAGGCACTCGGACTGACATTGATCTATGTGGTTGTGTCCGTGGTTCTGGTCAATGTCGTAGCATTTCTTCTGGCACTGCTGGTTACCGGAAAGCTCCGTGGCAAAAAGTTCTTCCGTGCAGGCTTCTTCGTTCCGAACCTGATCGGAGGAATCGTACTTGGCTACATCTGGCAGTTCATTTTCAAGACCATTCTGGTTTATATCGGTAAGAACGCAGGCATCGGATTTTTATCCAAGTCCTGGCTGTCCTCCCCAGTACCCGCATTTATCGCACTGATCATCGTAACGGTATGGCAGCTGTCCGGTTACATGATGCTGATCTACATCGCAGGACTGACAAGTGTATCTGCCGACCTGCGCGAGGCTGCCAAGATCGACGGATGTACGGAGAGCCAGGTGACAAGAAGCATTGTCATCCCGCTGATGCGTTCCTCCTTTACGATCTGTCTGTTCCTGACAATTACCCGCTGCTTCATGGTTTACGATCTGAACCTTGCCCTGACTGAGGGCGGCCCGTTCGGTTCTACCGTTATGGCGGCAATGTACGTATACAACAAGGCATTTGTGACAAAGTCCTACGGACCGGGTCAGACCGAGGCGGTCATTCTGTTCCTGTTTACGGCGATTATTGCAGTTTCTCAGGCTGTTATGAATAAGCGGAAGGAGGTAGAAGCGTAATGGATGAGGGAAGAAGTGTAGAATCCAGCAAAATAAGACCGATTATCCGTACGGTGGTTGCGGTATTGCTGTTCCTGTTTTATATGTTTCCGTTTTTCATGATCGTGCTGAACTCCTTTAAGGATAAGCGTGATATTACAAAGCTGCCGCTCAGCTTCGGCGGCAAGAAGGGATTCACGATTGACAACTACATCACAGCTTTCCAGAGACTGGATTTCTTGAATGTATTTAAGAACTCCTTTCTAGTAACAGGTATCAGTGTCCTTCTGATCATTCTGTTTTCTTCCATGTGCGCTTACCTCTTTGTAAGAAAAGACTGGAAGATCAATAAACTCCTGTTCCTTTTGATGATGTTTTCGATGGTCATTCCGTTCCAGGTAGTCATGATCCCGCTGATCTCCATTTACGGCGGCATGTTCCATCTGCTGAATCACAGATATACGCTGATTTTCATGCATCTGGGCTTTTCTGTCTCAATGGCGGTATTCATGTATCATGGCTTTATCAAGGAAAGTGTTCCTCTGGCACTGGAGGAGGCGGCGCACATTGATGGTGCAGGCCCGTTCCGGACATATTTCTCCGTCGTATTTCCACTGCTGAAGGCGCCGACGGCGACACTGGTCATCCTGTATGTCCTGTCTTTGTGGAACGATTACCTGCTGCCGAGCCTGATACTGACCGACAAGAAGGTATATACCCTTCCGGTAGCGATGTCGCTGTTCCAGGGTACTTATTCAAATCAGATGGATCTGCTTCTGGCAGGCCTTGTGATGTCGATTATTCCGATTATTATCTTATATGTCGTGCTGCAGAAGTATATTATTGCAGGTGTTGTTGCAGGAGCAGTAAAATCCTGATGAATGTATAAGCAAGAAAAAGGGCAATGCAGCAATTTAGTAAAAATGCATTGCCCTTTTCTGCATACAGCAAAGCTGTTTATTTGGCAGAGATAATACGAAGATGCAAGGAGAAAAACGCATGAATCAGCGGGTTTTAATTGAAAAAAATTATCTTCGGATACCGATCAGAAAAGATGCAGTCGAAAAAAATGTGTGGCTTTACCAGGAACTGACCGCAGTGCTGCAGTTCCAGGCGGGCCTTTTTGTGGATTATGGATCCGGGGCACCGGATTTTTATGCGGAGCTTCCGGTAGAACGATGGAAGGGTTCGGTACTGACGCTTGTGCATGAGGAGGACCGGCCGGTTCCGTTTCTGCAGTCGGATGAGCTCCTGCCAAATACAGAGCCATTTCAGCCATGGATTCATTTTGCACCGAAAAGCGGATGGATGAATGATGTCTGCGGAGCGTGCTGGTATCAGGGAAGCTATCATCTGTATTTTCAGCACAATCCGTTTGGTGTTCAGTGGAACAATATGAGCTGGGGGCATGCAGTGAGCAGCGATCTGCTGCACTGGCAGCAGCTGGAGGAGGCACTGCTCCCGGAGGCAGACGGACCGGCTTTTACCGGAAGTGCCATTTTGCATGAGGGTGAGCTCCCGGAAGTGCCGGAGGATGCACTGGTGGTCTATTATACCTGTGCCGGAAATCGCAGCGTATGGAGCCGCGGGAAGAAGATGTGTCAGAAAATCGCGTGGAGCGAGGATGGAACACATTTTCAGACACTGGGTGAGATACTGCCAAATCAGATTTTTGAAAACCGGGATCCAAAGGTATACAGGTTTGGACAAAAGCACTGGTTTATGGTATTATTTCTCGATGGGCATGAATTCGGAATTTTTGTCTCGGATAATATGAAGGACTGGAGGCAGACGCAGAGTCTGGTGATTCCGGAGGCATGGGAATGTCCGGATCTTGTCCGGCTGAGAGTACAAAGTACCGGTGAAGAAAAATGGCTGTTCTGGACACCGGACGGATTTTACCTGGTGGGAGAATTTGACGGCATGCAGTTCACCGCGACACAGCCGGGAAGAAGATTTTACGGAAGCGAGAAGGTCTATGCGGCACAGACGGTCGCCAATCTGGATGGACGTGTCCTCCAGATTCCGTTTTTGCGCGGACATACGCAGCCGTATTACAATCATCGCGGCCTGATGGGCGCTCCGAGAGAAATGCAGCTTCAAAAAGACGGCGGTGAATATGTCTTATCCGAACCGCTGTGCCGGGAGCTGCAGCAGCAGAAGATTCCGTTGTGGCGGCGGACGGTTCAGAAGGAACCGATGGAATTTTGCTGGGAAGAGGACGGGGCGATGCTGCTGCAGCTGACTTTTTCCGAGGATACGTCTTTCGCACTGTGGATCTGCGGCGAACGGATTGAATGGGATGCCGAAAAGAAAAAGCTGGCATTTACCTTTATGAACCGTCTTGACATCCTGGAAATCAGAAATATGACGATTCTGGCAGACCGTGGTGTGCTGGAGATCGCAGTTAATGAAGATACAGCCTGCTATTATGTCCCGGGAAACGGGGAACTTGTGAAAAGTATTGAACTTTCCGGTGAGATGGAAGCAGAGCTGTTCCTGATTCGGTAAGAACCTTGCCCACATCTGTGTGAAGGCAGAGTAAGCATTTCCTGATTCAGATGTGCGCAGTGCTGAGCAGTTGGCAGGGAGGATGCTCCCGCTTTGCCAACGGGGATAGAATGGAGATTACTATGTTAGATAAAGCTTTAATTACAAGAGCAGATGATTTTGGGTCCAGCCATTCGGCGAACCAGGCGATTTATGAAGTGTCGAAAAAAGGAATTGTAAAAAATGTATCCGTGATGGCATGTGCACCATATCTGGAGGAGGCAGCGGAAATGCTTGCATCCAGTAAGGATGTCACGTTTGGTATGCACAGTGTGATTAACGCAGAATGGGATCGGGTCGTATGGGGCCCGGTAGCGCCGAAGGAGAAAGTGAAAAGTCTGATCGATCACCGGGGCGTTTTTTACCAGGACGTGTTGGAGCTGGCAGCGGCAAAGCCGGATCTGGATGAGATTATTACCGAATACAAGTATCAGCTGGAGCGGCTGCGCAAGGTGGGTTTCCCGATTGCGTATATTGATTCTCATATGATGCCGGAGGGAGACATTCCGGGACTGGCAGAAAAATTTGACCGGTGGGTGGAGGAAGAGGGGCTGATCAACCACCGCTATTACAACCGGATGCTTCCGGATAGCGATAAGTTTTCTCATGACCGGACGCTGTTCGAAAAAGAGATCCGAAAGCTGGAGGGCCAGTACAAGCTGGTGCTGCATCCGGCAAAGACCTCAGATGAGATGAAGATGACCGGAAATCACAATTATTCCGGGGAATTTATTGCGTGGGAACGGGAGGATGACTATGAGTTTTATAATGATCCGACGGTTCTTAGCTTTTTACAGGAGCAGGGGGTAAAGCTTTTGAGCTACAAGGATGCAGAGCCTGCAAAAGAGCCATATAATTTCAGCTTGTGGAGAAAATAGCGTGAGGAACGTTTATGGATATTACAGTGAGTGAGAAGTATCTCTGGTTTCCGGTGGATATGTCCGGAGAAATGGTCTGGGTGTCGGTATATGACGGGGATCAGAAAATCCAGGAGATGAAAGTTTCCCTCGGAAAAGAGCATATTGATTTTTACGGGGTATGGAAGGCGACGGAGTATCTTGGAAAAGAGCTTCGGATTGTCAGTGAAAAGGGCGAGGAGTATCTGGATGGCGTTGATATCCGCCAGGAGAAGACGCGTCCGCAGAATGATTATCCGTACCGCCCGCGGTTGCATTACACACCGGCATACGGCTGGGTGAACGATCCGAACGGACTGGTATATGTGGATGGCGTTTATCATATGTTCCATCAGTATAATCCGTATTCGACGGAATGGCAGAATATGTCCTGGGGACATGCCACCAGTACGGACCTCGTCACTTGGGAGCATCACGGAGATGCCATTTCGCCCGATGCGTTGGGAACAATTTTCAGTGGTTCTTGTGTTGTCGACAAGGATAATACGGCCGGGTTCGGTGACGGTGCCGTCATTGCCTTCTATACATCGGCAAGCGACCGTCAAGTGCAGAGCATGGCCTATAGCCTTGACAACGGAAAAACCTTCAAGAAGTATGCGCGAAATCCCATCCTGACTTCCACGCAGCGCGACTTCCGTGACCCTAAAGTCATCTGGCACGAAGATACCAAGAAATGGATCATGGTTCTTGCCGTAGGGCAGGAAATGGAAATATACTCTTCTGCCGACCTGAAGAACTGGACGTTGGAGAGCAAATTCGGTGAAGGACAAGGTGCTCACGGCGGAGTCTGGGAGTGTCCCGACTTACTTGAACTGCCAATTGAAGGTACGGAACTGAAGAAGTGGGTACTCGTCTGTAACCTCAATCCGGGTGGACCGTTCGGTGGCTCTGCCACACAATATTTCGTGGGGACATTTGACGGAAAGAGATTCGTGAACGAGTCTCCCGCAGTGACGAAATGGATGGACTGGGGAAAAGACCATTATGCAACTGTCACTTGGAGCAATGCTCCTGCAGGACGTGCCATTGCATTGGCATGGATGAGCAACTGGCAATATGCCAACGATGTGCCCACCCGCCAATACCGTAGTGCCAACTCCGTGCCGCGCGACCTTTCGCTCTATACCTCGGAGGGTGAAACCTATGTAAAGGTAACCCCGTCTCCCGAATTGCTGAAACTGAGGGATAAAGGCAGCAAGAAGCGTGCTTTCAAGGTAGACCGCACGTATAATCTGGACAAACTGCTGAATGACAATTCCGGAACGTATGAAATCGAAATGACCATCAAGAACAAGGATGCGGATGTGATAGGATTCCAGCTCTTTAACTCGAAAGGCGAGGAGGTGGAGATGTACTATAACCTGGCGGAAAAGACGTTCACCATGGACCGTACCAAGAGTGGTGAGGTGTCGTTCAGCAAGGACTTCCCTGCAGTGACCGTGGCTCCTGTCGAGGGTGGCAATGAAATGAAACTCCGCTTGTTCGTAGACAAGTCGAGCATTGAAGCGTTTGGCAACGACGGACGTTTTGCCATGACAAATCTTGTATTCCCGTCGGAACCTTACAACCGCATCAGTTTCTATGCTAAAGGTGGAAGCTGCAATGTCACCTCGTTTACTGTGTACAAACTCGGATTAAAATAACAGATAATAATCTTCAGCATGGAAAATACTAAGAATTCTTCCTTGGCAAAGCTCTTTCCGGTCATGCTTTGCTTCTTCGCCATGGGCTTTGTGGATTTGGTGGGCATCGCCTCCAACTACGTGAAGGCCGACTTGAACCTGACCGACTCGCAAGCCAACATATTCCCGTCTCTGGTGTTCTTCTGGTTCCTCATCTTCTCCGTACCTACGGGTATGCTGATGAACCGCATCGGACGCAAGAAGACGGTGCTTCTCAGCCTTGTCATCACGTTTGCCTCTTTGCTTCTCCCGGTTTTCGGAGACGGCTACGTGCTGATGCTGCTCTCGTTCTCATTGCTGGGCATCGGCAATGCGCTGATGCAAACGTCGCTCAACCCGCTGCTTTCCAATATCGTAAGCGGCGAGCGGCTGGCAAGTTCGCTCACCTTCGGACAGTTTGTAAAAGCCATTGCTTCGTTTCTGGCTCCATACATCGCCATGTGGGGAGCTACGCAGGCCATTCCGTCTCTGGGCATGGGCTGGAGGGTGCTGTTCCCGGTCTATATGGTCATTGCGGTGATTGCCATTCTCTGGCTGAGCGGTACTTCCATCCGCGAGGAAAAGGAAGAGGGACGCCCTTCCACCTTCGGGGAGTGCCTCGCCCTGCTGGGCAAGCCGTTTATCTTTCTCTGCTTCCTGGGCATCATGTGCCATGTGGGCATTGATGTAGGTACGAATACCACAGCGCCCAAAATCCTGATGGAGCGTCTGGGCATGACGCTGGCCGATGCCGGCTTTGCCACCAGCCTTTACTTCATTTTCCGCACGGCGGGTTGCTTTCTCGGCGCCTTCATTCTTCAGAAGATGGCTCCCCGAACCTTCTTCGGCATCAGCGTGTTATGTATGTTGGCTGCGATGGTAGGGTTGTTCGTTTTCCATGAAAAGACAATGATATACATTTGCATTGCCCTTATCGGTTTCGGCAATTCGAACATCTTTCCGGTTATCTTCTCTCAGGCGTTGCTTGCTATGCCACAAAAGAAGAACGAGGTTTCCGGTTTGATGATTATGGGGCTCTTCGGCGGTACGGTATTTCCGATAGCAATGGGCTTGGCAAGTGATGCTGTAGGACAAAGCGGTGCCGTGGCTGTGATGACGGTAGGGGTAGTGTACTTGTTCTTCTATATGCTGCGTATGAAGCGGTAATCTTTGTTCGCAGGCTGCGGACACATATCCCAAGGCTGCGGATATCTGTCCCAAGGTTGCGGATGTCTATCCCAAGCCTTGGGATAGAGATAATCCTTAGTTCTTAGAGACTTTTTAATAGATAATTGGCAACTTTTCATTCTATAGTTAGGAACTTTTTTATTAGGTTTGCAGTGGGTAGGACATTGAGTTTGCCGTGAATAAAATATATCATTCATTAAACAATATAATATTATGAATAAGATAATAGTAGGTATGGGCGAGGCTCTGTGGGACTGCCTCCCCGAAGGAAAGAAGATAGGCGGTGCTCCGGCAAACTTTGCTTACCATGCATCGCAGTTTGGTTTCGACAGCCGTGTGGTCAGTGCCGTAGGTGCCGATGCGGATGGGGACGAGATTCTGGATGTGTTCGCCCGGAAGGGGCTGCGCACGCAGATTGAGCGCGTGCCTTACCCCACGGGAACGGTGCAGGTGACGCTCGATGCCGTGGGCGTGCCGTGCTATGAGATAAAGGAAGGCGTGGCCTGGGACAACATCCCCTTTACCGACGAACTGAAGCGTCTGGCACTGAACACGCGTGCCGTATGTTTCGGCTCTTTGGCGCAACGCAGTGAAACAAGCCGCATCACCATCAACCGTTTTCTCGACACGATGCCCGATGCGGAGGGGCAATTGAAGATATTCGACATCAATCTCCGCCAAGGGTTCTATACCAAAGAGATACTCTGCGAATCCATGCGCCGCTGCAACATCCTCAAGATAAACGATGAGGAGCTGGTGACCATCAGCCGTATTTTCGGCTACCCGGGCATCGACTTGCAGGACAAATGCTGGATTCTGCTGGCTAAATATAACCTGAAAATGCTTATCTTGACTTGTGGAACGAACGGCAGCTATGTGTTCACTCCGGGAGTGGTTTCCTTCCAGGAGACGCCCAAGGTACCGGTGGCGGACACCGTTGGAGCCGGTGACTCGTTCACGGCAGCCTTCACCGCTGCCATTCTCAGCGGGAAGCAGGTGCCCGATGCCCATAAACTGGCGGTGGAAGTCTCTGCCTATGTATGTACCCAGAGCGGTGCCATGCCGGAATTGCCGGTGGCCTTGAAAGAAAGGCTGGCATAGATTTTTCTTATTCTTTTCACATTTTTCGTTATCTTTGCTCATCTGCAATCTTAAATCAGAGGAAAGTGAAGATGAGACAGCATAACCTTCGGATTTTATTCTTTTTGCTCGTGCTTTGGGGAGTGGCGGTTGCCTGCTCCCGGCGCGAGGCACGTTTCCGTATCGGCGTTTCCCAATGTAGCGAGGATGAATGGCGGCGCCAGATGAACAGTGAGATACTCCGTGAAGCCCATTTCTACGAGGATGTGGAGGTGGACATCCGTACTGCTGTCGACGATAATGACCGTCAGGCAAAAGACATTCGTGAGCTGATAGCCGAAGGGGTGGATCTGCTGATTGTGGCCCCTAATGAAGCCACTCCGATAACTCCGGTTGTGGAGGAGGCATACAACCGGGGCATTCCGGTGATTGTAGTGGACCGTAAAATCCTTTCGGACAAATACACGGCCTACGTCGGTGCAGACAACTACGAGATAGGGAAAGCTGTGGGAGAGTATGTGGCCAATGTGCTGCATGGGCAGGGAGATGTGGTGGAAATCTCAGGTTTGGTGGGCTCCACACCTGCCGTAGACCGTCATCAAGGATTTGTGAAGGCTATATCCGCTTATCCCGGTATCCGGTTGCTGGCCGTTGAAGACGGTGCCTGGTTGCAACTCAAGGCCGGAGAGAAAATGGATACCCTGCTGAGCCGCTTTCCGCATATCGACCTGGTGTATGCTCAGAATGACCGTATGGCGGCCGGAGCCTATGCTGCCGCTGCCCGAGAGGGGCGGGAAAAGGATATGCGGTTCATCGGCATAGATGCCCTGCCCGGCAAGGACTATGGAGTGGAGAAAGTGCTTGCCGGCGAACTGGATGCCACGTTTATATATCCTACCGGTGGCGACCGCGTGATGCAGATTGCCATGGATATTCTGAACAAGCGTGATTTCCCCCGTGAAACTATCCTGGGCACTTCCGTCGTCGACCACGACAATGCTCTCATCATGAAGATGCAGACCGCCCACATCGGCACCCTGGATGGAAAGATAGAAACCCTGAACGGAAAGATAAACCAGTATTTGGCCAGTTATGCCACGCAGCAGGTTGTCTTGTACGGCAGTCTGTCCGCCCTATTGTTGCTGGTCGGTTTGTTGGTGGCTGTCTACCTCTCCTTGCGTGCCAAGAACCGGTTGAACCGTGAGCTGTCCATGCAGAAAAAGAAACTGGAAGAACAGAAAACTCAGTTGATACAGCAGAAGGAACTGTTGGAAGTACAGAAGTCGCAGTTGGAACAGCTTTCCCATGAACTGGAGGAGGCTACGCACGCCAAGCTGGTGTTCTTCACGAATATTTCACACGATTTCCGTACTCCGCTGACGCTGATAGCCGATCCCATAGAGCAGCTTCTTGCCAACCGCACCCTCGACGGACAGCCGCGCCAGCTCCTCGAGCTGATGAAAAAGAATGTGCATATCCTGCTTCGCCTGGTCAACCAGATACTTGATTTCCGGAAGGTGGAGAACGGGCGCATGGAGCTCCATCTCGAACCTTTTGATTTGCTCGACAGCTTCCGGGGCTGGAACGACTCTTTCCGCATGGCGTTGCTGAAGAAACATATTGCTTTCAGCTTTGAGGCATCTCCCGATACGGACTTCCGGATGATGGCGGATGCGGAGAAGATGGAGCGCATTTACTTCAATCTCTTCTCCAATGCCGTGAAGTATACGCCGGAGAACGGGAAAATCACCGTACGGTTGTTAAAGTCGGAACAGAACTACAGTCTGTCCGTCTTCAATTCCGGCAGCTACATTTCTTCGACCGATGTGGAAGCCATCTTCGAGCGCTTCTATCAAGTGGACGGGCATCAGGCCGGTACCGGTATCGGACTGGCGCTGGTACGTGCCTTTGTAGAGATGCATGGCGGTAACATTACGGCACGCAGTGACGAGAAAGGCACTACTTTCATCGTTACTTTCCCGCAGCAGGATGTTTCGCAGTACCATCCCACCATAGTGACGTTGCCTGCCGAAGAGAAGGACGTGTCGTCCACCCTGATAGATACGGAAGTGAAGGCATGCGAAGAGGTGGTTGAGGCTGATTGTCCTACTGTGCTGGTAATTGACGATAATGCGGATATTCGCAACTATGTGAAGTCACTTCTGTCGAACGAGTTCCGTGTATTGGATGCTGCGGACGGGACAGAGGGTATCCGGCTGGCCATGAAGTATGTGCCGGATGTGGTTATCTCCGATGTAATGATGCCCGGTATGGATGGTGTGGAATGTTGCCGCCGCTTGAAGGGGGAGTTACAGACATGCCATATCCCGGTGATTCTGCTGACGGCCTGCTCGCTGGACGAACAGCGTATCCAGGGCTATGATGGCGGTGCCGATTCTTATATTTCCAAACCATTCAATTCGCAGTTGCTCTTGTCTCGTGTCCGCAATCTTATTGCAAACCGCCGTCAGTTGAGGCAGTTCTTCGGAGATAACCAGACTATCGAGAAGGAAGCCATCAGTGATTTGGATAAGGGTTTCGTCTCCCGCTTCAAATCGCTTGTCGAGGAGAGGATGAAAGATGCGGAACTCAATGTGGAGGATTTGGGACGGAATATGGGTATGAGCCGTGTGCAGCTTTACCGTAAGCTGAAATCGCTGACCAACTATTCGCCGAATGAGCTGCTGCGCCAGATGAGGTTGAAAAAGGCTGCCTCACTGCTTGCCTCCTCTGACATGACGGTAGCGGAGATTGCCTATGAAGTGGGCTTTTCGTCACCTTCCTATTTCACGAAATGCTATAAGGAACAGTTTGGGGAGAGTCCTACCGAGTTTCTGAAAAGAAGGGGATAGCTGTTGTCTATCCCCCTTGTTCTTAATACACGTCTGTTTACTTCTGTAAATGATACTGGAACTTATTTCAGTATTTGAGGCAGGTTTTCCCTTCCCCAGAAGTAGTAAACACAGATTCCAATCCAGCTTGTGAGCAGGATGATAATTGCAACTAATAGTTTCTTCACGCCGTCTACCGGCCACTTCATGATTTCAAGTACGGCTTTGACACACAGAACCACACCGATAATCCAAATGATAAATCCAATCATAACCTGTGATATTTAGTATTGTTAATTAAAAACAAATAGAGACTACGCCTTATTCAGGAGCAGCCTCTATTCTTTATTTAGTAATCGGAATTACTCTGTAACTTCAGCGCCCCAATTTTCTTTGGAAAGACGCTTGTAGCTGTTGTAACGCCATTTAGCGTTTTCTTCAGCAGCCTTGAACAGCTCGTCGGCCTCCTGCGGATATTGCTTCATTACGGATGCGTAACGAACTTCACCCTTCAGGAAGTCTTGGAATCCGCTCCAATCCGGTTCCTTGCTATCCAGCGTGAACGGATTCTTGCCTTCAGCCTCCAGAGCCGGGTTGTAACGCCACAAGTGCCAGTAACCGCACTTAACGGCCTTTTCTTCCTCTGCCTGGCTCTTGCCCATACCTGCCTTCAGACCGTGGTTGATACACGGAGCGTAAGCGATGATGAGTGACGGACCGGGATATGCTTCTGCTTCACGGATAGCCTTCAGGGTCTGAGCCTGGTCGGCACCCATAGCGATTTGGGCAACGTATACGTAACCGTAAGTAGTAGCCATCAGACCGAGGTCTTTCTTGCGTACACGCTTACCGGCAGCGGCAAACTTGGCGATAGCGCCTACCGGAGTAGCCTTGGAAGACTGACCGCCTGTGTTGGAGTAAACCTCAGTATCCAGTACGAGGATGTTGACATCCTTACCGCTTGCGATTACATGGTCGAGACCACCGTAACCGATGTCGTAAGAGGCACCGTCGCCACCGATAATCCACTGGCTGCGTTTTACCAGGTATTGAGACAGACTGGCGATAGTCTTGCAGCTGTCGCACTTGTCTTTGGCAGCTTCTACCATCGGAATAATCTTTTCAGCCAGTTCCTTGCTCTTGTCTGCATCGTACATGTTTTCAATCCAAGCCTGGAATACTTCTTTGTATTCGGCCGGAGTTCCTTCTGCTGCGATGGCATCTTCCATAGCCTTCACGATACGTGCGCGCATCTTTTCGTTGGCAAGCTCCATACCCAGACCGAATTCGCAGAAGTCCTCGAACAATGAGTTTGCCCAAGCAGGACCGTGACCTTTTTCGTTCTTGGTATAAGGAGTAGAAGGTACTGAACCGGAGTAGATGGAAGAACATCCTGTTGCGTTGGCTACCATTTCGCGGTCACCGAACAACTGGGAAATCAGCTTCACATACGGAGTTTCACCACAACCGGAGCAAGCACCTGAGAACTCGAACAACGGAGTGGCGAACTGAGAGTTCTTCACGTTGGCCTTGATGTCAACCAAGTGTTGTTTGCTCTTCACGTTTTCAGCACAGTAAGTCCAGTTGGCAGCTTCCGGCAATTGGCTTTCGAGGTGCTTCATAGTCAGAGCCTTGCCACCCTTCTTCGGGTTGCCCGGACAGACATCGGCACAGTTGCCACAACCCAGACAGTCGAGAACGTCTACCTGAATACGGAATGTCATACCGTCGAATGCTTTACCTACAGCCTTCAGTTGAGTGAAGTTGGCACCCTTCTGCTCTTCAGCATCGAGTACGAACGGACGGATGGAAGCGTGAGGACAAACGTAAGCACACTTGTTACACTGGATACAGTTCTCAGCGTTCCATTCGGGAACGAATGCGGCTACACCACGTTTCTCGTATTTGGCAGTGCCTTGTTCCCAAGTACCGTCTTCAATACCCTTGAAAGCGGATACCGGCAATAAGTCACCGTCTTGTGCGTTGATAGGACGAACCACTTCGTTGATGAATGCAGGATCGTTGTTTTCAGCCTTGGCGTCGTCTGCCAGATTGGCCCAAGCCGGGTCAACGGTCAGTTGCTTGTATTCGCCGCCACGGTCAACTGCTGCGTAGTTCTTGTTGACAACGTCTTCACCCTTCTTGCCGTAAGACTTAACGATGAATTTCTTCATCTGTTCTACAGCCAAGTCAACAGGAATAACGCCTGTGATACGGAAGAATGCTGATTGCAGGATGGTATTGGTACGGTTGCCCAAACCGATTTCTTGTGCAATCTGAGTAGCGTTGATATAGTAAACAGTGATATTGTTCTGTGCAAAGTACTTCTTCACCTTGTTGGGCAGGTTCTTGGCAAGCTCTTCGCCTTCCCAGATGGTGTTCAGCAAGAAAGAGCCGTTCTTACGCAAGCCGCGGGTTACGTCGTACATGTGCAGGTAAGCTTGAACGTGGCAAGCCACGAAGTTAGGCGTGTTTACCAGGTATGTAGAGCGGATAGGAGTATCACCGAAACGGAGGTGAGAGCAAGTGAAACCACCTGATTTCTTAGAGTCGTATGAGAAATAAGCCTGGCAGTGCTTGTCGGTATTGTCACCGATAATCTTCACAGAGTTCTTGTTGGCACCTACTGTACCGTCAGCGCCCAAACCGTAGAATTTGGCTTCGAACATGCCTTCGCCGCCCAATGCGATTTCTTCTTCCTGGGGCAGAGAAGTGAAGGTAACGTCGTCTACGATACCGATAGTGAAGTGGTTCTTCGGCATCGGCATAGCCAGGTTCTTGTAAACGGCGAGGATTTGCGCGGGAGTAGTGTCCTTGGATCCCAAACCGTAACGGCCGCCTACGATAACCGGAGCATTCTCTGCACCGTAGAAGCAGTCTTTTACGTCGAGGTACAACGGTTCGCCGTTAGCACCCGGTTCTTTCGTACGGTCCAGTACGGCAATCTTCTTGGCAGTCTTGGGAACGGCGGCAAGGAAGTGCTTGGCAGAGAACGGACGATACAAGTGAACGGCAACCAAACCAACCTTTTCGCCATTGGCAACGAGGTGGTCGATAGCTTCGCGGGCAGCTTCCGTTACAGAACCCATGGCGATGATAACGCGTTCTGCATCTTCTGCACCGTAGTAATCGAACAAACCATACTTGCGGCCTGTGATTTTGGAAATCTCGTTCATGTATTCCTCAACGATAGCCGGAACTGCTTCATAGTAGTTGTTGCAAGATTCACGGTGTTGGAAGAAGTGGTCAGGATTTTCGGCCATACCACGGGCAACCGGGTTCATCGGGTTCAATGCACGTGCGCGGAATTCAGCCAAAGCTTCCTGGTCGATAAGCGGAGCGAGGTCTTCGTTCTCCAACATTTCAATCTTCTGGATTTCGTGAGAAGTACGGAAGCCGTCGAAGAAGTTCATAAACGGAACACGGGCCTTGATGGTGGCTAGGTGGGCAACACCTGCCAAGTCCATAACTTCTTGTACAGAACCTTCGGCCAACATGGCAAAACCAGTCTGGCGTGCAGACATAACGTCCTGGTGGTCACCGAAGATACACAGTGCATGGCTTGCCAATGTACGTGCTGATACGTGGAATACACAAGGCAGGAATTCACCGGCAATCTTGTACATGTTCGGGATCATCAGCAACAGACCTTGTGAAGCTGTGTAAGTAGTAGTCAGCGCACCGGCTTGCAGAGAGCCGTGAACGGCACCTGCAGCACCGCCTTCTGACTGCATTTCCTGTACCAATACTGTTTCGCCGAAGATGTTCTTGCGACCTGCGGCAGCCCATTCGTCTACGTATTCAGCCATCGTAGAAGAGGGGGTGATGGGGTAGATGGCAGCTACTTCGGAGAACATATACGAGATATGTGCAGCAGCCTGGTTACCATCACAAGTAATGAATTTCTTCTGTTTAGTCATAACTAAATTGAATTATTTATTTAAGTAAAAAAATCTCTCTCTTAATACAAGAAACCGAATAACCAGAGAGGTATTTGGTTGCCTCGGCCTATTTCCGCCTTATGCAGTACATAAGTAACTCCCGGATTATTCTTTATCTTTGTTCCTTCCGGACAAATCTTGAAAGGCATCACCTCATCTACCATGAAGGAGATGTTCTTGTCACCCTTGTTCACCTTGTGGTCCTTCCACATTGTGTTGGCAAAGAAAGTGTCCAGTACGTCTTGCTCTTCCACCTTGACGGGATAGATGGAATACATCAGATTTGAATTGTGCATCATTATCTTCGACGGCTTCTTGGGGAATTCTTCTCCCTTCGGATAGACCATATTGATGAGTCGTGCGTCTGCCAGATACTTGATGTAATTCATCACGGTGGCACGGGAGGTCTGTATGTCGTTTGCCAGTTGGCTGACATTCGGCGCTTTCGGCCCGTCCACGGCCAACAAATATAGTAATTTCTTTATCTTCGAAAGGTATTTCAGCTCAATTTGTTTGATGAGCAGGATGTCTACTTCCACCATCATGTTCATTGTCTTGAGCAGATTCTCCGAGAAGTTACGCTTTTCGAGGAAGAAAGGGTAGAAGCCGTGGTGCATATAGTCCTGCATGTAGTCCAATGGACGTACTTTGGAGAGGATGCCTTTGGCTATCTGTTCGTGGTTGCTCAGGATTTCTTCCAACGGATAGGCGTGGAACTTCATGCCCGTCTGCAGGTTCAGGTATTCGCGGAAGGAGAAGCCGCGCAGGTTGTAGCTCTTCACGATGTCGCGCAACTCCATATTCTCCTCTTTCAGGCGCATCACGGACGAGCCGGTGAACACGATTTTCAGGTTGGGGAAGCGGTCGTAGCACATACGCAGTTCCTTGCTCCATTCCGGGTACTTGAATACTTGGTCTATCAACAGCACTTTTCCTCCGCGGCGCTGGAATTCGGCGGCGAACTCCACGATGCCATGTCCGGAGAAGTAGAAGTTGTTCATGTTGATGAAGAGGCAGGAGCGGTCTGTGCCGAATTTCTCTTTGGCATATTGCAGCAAGAAAGTAGTCTTACCTACGCCTCTTGTGCCTTTGATACCGATAAGACGGTCATTCCAGTCTATTTCGTCCATTAGGTCGCGGCGTAC
>OHXF01000211.1_pt1 | contig 20844 bp, 16 predicted proteins | sample 1579961 | NCBI WGS metagenome assembly OHXF01 (sample SAMEA3882508, study PRJEB24775) | human gut metagenome | biome: human-associated habitat; feature: intestine environment; material: feces | place: Netherlands | collected 2009/2010
TTGTTCTGGGACGCAGATGCGTCATAGTGCGCAGAAACTCCAGGCTGTGACGTTTCTTCTGCAGTGGATAATCTGGTGCAGAAGCTCCCTCTAAAGTAACGGTAGCTGCCTGAATCTCAAATGGCTGCTTTGCATCCGGAGTAAGCACAAGTGTACCTCTTACGATAATTGCAGCTCCGACATTGATCTTGCCAACCTCATCATAGTTGTCTAAGCCATTTCCGTATACAACCTGGATTGGCTCAAAAAATGTACCGTCGTTTACCACGATAAATCCAAAATTCTTTGAATTACGATTGCTTCTGACCCATCCTCCGATAGTCACCTCTTTGTCAGCGAATTTGTCCTTGTTGCGGAAAATCTCGCGTATGTTTGTAAGTTCCATTATCTAATCCTCCATTTAAGCTGCCTGCGCATCACCACAGACAGCATATTTATCGTTATTATTCGGCATCCGCGCTGCCACTTGAAGTATCCGGCGCTGCACTGCCATCCTCAAATGTCACATTTGCTTTCTCTGTGACTGTATCGATAGCCTTGTTTACAAGGTACTGGTTCTTAAGGTATGTCTTTCCCTCATCCTTGTGTCCGCTTCCAAAATACTTGTATACCTCAGAAGCCTTGCTGAACTGACCATTGCTGGCTGATACGATGTAATCCACATAGCTGTTGAAGGCATCATCATCCATCTTGATATTTTCCTTCTCAGCGATAAGTCCAAAGATGAACTCTGTCTTTATCTGGTCTGTCAGATTCTCCTTCCACTTCTCTGTGGCCTGATCCACTGTCATGTTGTAGTTGGACTTTAAATATTTCTTAAGTGTCTGTCCATCCTTGACATTTTCTTTGGTAAATGAAGCAATATACTCATTGAGTCTGGCCTGTAGATACTCATCAGGAATCTCGACTGTGCTGTTTTCAATCATGTAGCTCTTTATCTTGTCCACCTCAGCGCTGTAGAGCTGCTGCTTCAAATCTTTCTCAATCTGTGTGGTAAGCTGGGCATTAGTTGTCACCCCGGCCTTTCCAAACACTGTGTTGACCTGCTCGTCTGTCATATCAGCAAGTGCAACAGGATCTGCTGAGTAAATGCCCTTTACTGTATACTCAAATGTAACTGTCTGTCCGTTTAAGTCGTCATTGCCATAATCCTCAGGGAAAGTCACGTCACCCTTAACCTTGTCACCCACCTTGGCTCCGATTAAAGGCTTTGTAAATCCATCGATAAATGATGAACCGCCGACCTGGCTGTTGTTTGTCACATCAAGCATCACATCTGTAGCTGAGCCACCATCAAATGCTTTGCCATCCTTATATCCTGTGTAATCAACCTTGACATAATCGCCATCTGCAACTGTATCACGATCTGTAACCTGCTTGTACGCATCTGCACCATATGACTGAAGCACATTGGTCAGATATGTCTGCTTTGCTGTATCGTTTATCTCATAATCGTTTGAGACAGTAATTGCAACGCCTGAATAGTCTGCAAGCTTTGTAACCTGCTTTGCGTAGTCTATGTCAAACTGTCCGCTTCGCATCGTCTCGCTGCCGGCCTGGGTGCCTGCCTCTGTTGTGCTCTTTGAGCCATCCTTTTTGCTCTTGTTGCTTATCACAACAGCAAGCGCAATAATTACCACGATAAGTGCAATCACAATCACTGCTATGACTGCCTTCTTACCTGTATTCTTTTTCTCACTCATTGGAATCCTCCTGAAATCTGTAAGTCATGTTATTTATATGTACAATGCCCTGCCACGGCAAAAACGCATCCGCAAAACACTATACCTATCTACAATATCACATATCAGGTTAAATTACAACGAGTGAAATTTTCTTTATCTTTGCAAACACCGGAGGCGTATGCATCCTAAGCCCTACTGTCACCCTGGCATTCTTTTGCAGCCTTACCGGCTTAAGCAGATGTGTCACAAACCTGACATCAGCAGGGAAAATGTCGCTTGTATATGTATGAACGCCGCTTTCATCCTCCACATCCATAAACAGCTTGACATCGACACCTGTTGTATTGGTTCCTCTATAGTCAACCGCTGCTATATACTCACCGGTATATTCAATATCCACCGTCTGGCTTATCGAATAGTCAAAATTGGCATCCGAAGAGATAAACACTCCATCCTTACCCAATGTATACTGTCTTTCTTCGAGGCTTGTCTCAATCTGCCAATTATTAAATCCATCCTTAAATTCAGGATTTGAGATTAGATTTCCATGAATCATAAGAAGCTTCATGAAATCCTCCACCTCCGGTGTTTCTTCATACTCATAAAGTGATTCAATATACTTATCAAGCTCTTTAATCGGAGGATTTTTCGGATCAAAGTCCCTGATTGCATCCCAGCCCGGCAAAGCCCTGCCATGCTCGTCAAACATACCCATATTCTCAAACCAGGTTCCCATGCCTTTACCAGGCACACCGACAGGCTCCCAGTAGTATACACCGGTCTTTCCGGTATCCTTTGACACCTCTGCTGCTATCTGCATGATTATTTCAAGAGACTTCTTCTGCTCTGCGCTGCCTGCATCAAGGCCTGCAGTCTCCATGAGTTCCTTCGAGATATGATCTCCCTTGCAATGCCTCCACGGATGAGCTGTCTCCACAATATAAACCGGCAGATTATATAATTTTATGATCCTGCTCATAGTATCCTTCAAATCCATGAAGGTACCATGCCAGAACGAATAAAAGGAAAGGCCAATCGCGTCAATCGGCAGCATGCCCGCATTAAACATAGAATCAAGCCACGGCATAATACAGTTATATCTGCCTCCCTGATCCAGATGAATCATGACCTTTGTCTCCGGGAGCAGCTCCCTGACAGCTCTGATTCCCTCATTTACAAGCTCAGCCAGCTGCCTGTACTGTGGCACTGCACCATCCGGAAACAGCATACCACTCCTTATTTCATTGCCAATCTGAACCATATCCGGCGCACAATCCATGATTTTTAATCTGTATAACACATCATATGTGTACTTGTGCACTGCCTCCTTTAACTCATCAAAGCTTAAATTCTTCCACGCATCAGGCTTATTCTGCTGTCCCGGATCTGCCCAGTAATCCGAATAATGAAAATCAAGCAGAAAATGCATTTTGTATTTTTTAATGATATGAGCCATCTCGAGAACATATGTAAGACTGCAATACCCCTTAGACTCCGGCACCTTATCAGGCTCATTCCATATGCGCAGACGGACTGAATTTACATTATTCAGCTTTAAAAAATCAAATACCCTGCACACATGACCTTCCCTATCCATTATTTGTATATTATTGTCAACCATCATAGGAACGGATGAAATATCCACTCCCTTTAAGAAATTGCTATCCTTTTTCTGCTTATGCTGCTGCTTAAGCTGATACATCTTTGTGTCAGCACTTACGAGATAATCGTCAAAGCTCTTACCACTGCCCGGCTTCGTATATATGATGCCGTGACTGATAAACAGGCTGTGCTGCTCCATGATATCATACACGCGCTTTATATACTTCTCAGCAGTGTCATGTCTGTCCCCGGGGATAAACACGATAAATTCATCTCCACCGAATCTATATACCATACTTCCTTCAGGCTTTTGCTCATCAAGCACCCTCGCCACAGTCTTTAAAAGCTCGTCACCGTACTGGTGTCCGTATGTATCATTTATGTCCTTGAAATCATCCACATCGAGAAATACTATGGTGCAGCCGACATTTTGGTCTTCAAGCTCAGCAAACATAGGAATGACCATCTCATTGCATGCCACACGATTGTATAGGCCTGTGAGCGCATCATGGTTGTAGAGATTCTTAAGCTCATTATTTGTATTCTCAAGTACCTTTTGCTTAAAAAGATTCTCAAGCTTCTTAAGAAGGGCAGACTGTATATCAAACTGCTCAGGATGGTCGTACAAAAACTCAGGATTCCTGAGTATTACATAACCCACTATCTCGTCCCTGAAATGCAGCGAATAATACATATAGCAGGTGTTTTTATCTACACTCTGCATGTACTGCATAAGGTCATTTACACTCTTAAACTCAAGCTTTCCATTGTACTTGTCATCCGCATAGAGTACAACCTCGTCGTCAATATCATAGCCATGCTTCCTAAAGTGTGCATTGTTCCTTGCAGCTGCCAGATCAGAAACACCGACCACATACACTCCGTCACACTTCATGCTCTGTATATAGTCAGAGTATCTCTCAAACAAATCATAGTATTCATTGCACTCCTCGAGCTCTTTCTGGAGGATCATTACTGCATCCTCCTCCTGCTCTTTTGCAACGGAGCCTTTGATAATATTCTTTATGTAATTACGATAATCCACTCTGCCGGTATTAGGGCATCCGCAGCTCTCAGCCGGGATAAACTCAGAATCAAGGTATTTATCAGAAGCATCGCACGTGCCATTCCAAAGCGCCTTAAATATCTCAAGAACTTTTCTGCCTATATTGACCCTGTTGTGCTCCACTGTTGTAATCTGTGGATTAAAGTACGCAGCCTTATCCAGATTGTCAAAGCCTGTGACCTTAAAATCCTGTGGTACCTTGTATCCGAGAACCTCTGCTGTCGCACACAGCCCTGCTGCTATATTGTCATTTGCACATAAAAACACATCCGGTAACGGTTTTTTGCTCTCGTACCAATCACTCATATACCTGACACCTGTCTGATAATCAAAATCACCAAACATGTACATATCAGCTGTAAGTGGTATGCCATAATCACTTAAAGCCTTCTTGAAGGCCTCAAAACGCATTCTGTTCTCATAATGATACGGCGGACCACCTGCAAACACAAAGCTTTTGCAGCCATGCTCATAGTACATATGATCCATCACCTTGCGAAACAGCCTCTTATTGTCGTCGCCCACATAGTAAAACCCATCAACCTTATACCCGATACTCACTACCGGCACATTTACCGACTGAAGCTTTCTGACCATATAATGTATCTCATCCTGGTTAATCGTATTGGTGCAGTCAAATACCACTCCGTCGAAGCTGTTTAAATCAGGCAAATCGTTCAGCGCATACTCGCCTTTGTTAAACTTTGGATCTTGACTCCAGGTTCCGTTGGTGTTGTAAAAATACATGCACACATCCAGTCCCAGCTCTTTAGAGCCTTCCATGATCCCCTCAACCCACGAATATGTTACATATCTTCTCCAGCCATCAGCCAAAAGAGCAATTTTCTTCATTAATAAATACCCCTTTGCGTCTTCTAAAGACCTTTTCCAAAATATAGTTCTATTATACTACGATTTTACCTATTCTTGCAATAAAGATTGATTTTTTTTAGCATATTTGATAGAATTAATTTAAATAAGCAAATTTTTAGGAGGGATACGTTTTGAATCCAGCATTAATCGTACTTATTGTTATCGCAGTAGTGCTTGTGGTAGCATTTATAGTATTAACAATCCTCGGTAAAAAAGCACAAAAAAGAAAGGAAGAGCAGGACGAGCAGATAGCTGCAGCATCGCAGACTGTCAATATGCTAATCATTGACAAAAAGCGTATGAAGCTAAAGGATGCCGGTCTCCCACAGCAGATTATTGAGCAGACACCAAAGCTTATGCGCCGCTCAAAGCTGCCTGTAGTCAAGGCCAAGGTCGGACCAAGAGTCATGACTCTTATCGCAGACGAGCAGATCTTTGATGAGATTCCTTTAAAGAAAGAGGTTAAGGCTTCTGTCAGCGGTATCTACATCACAGCTGTCCGCGGTATCAGAGGACCTCTTGAGAAGCCTAAAAAGAAAAAAGGCTTCCGTGCAAGAATGGCAGAAAACTACAGCAAGGCCAACGAACAGCTCAAGGCTGAGGAGGCTGCAAAGGCTGAAAGAAAAGCTGCTAAAGCGGCTGCCAAAAAGGCTAAGCAGAAATAATATCATGATTTAATTTTCATGTACATAAACAGAGCATGTGGGATGGTTTTCATCCTCACATGCTCTGTTTTTTATATGCTTTATCCATATATGCTTTATATATTTTTTTACCCCATAGGCTTGGCAGACTTTTATGCAATTTTGACTGCTGCGCCTTTTTTCTTCACAGCTATATTGATGTGACAGTCGCCTACAAATTCATAGTTGACATCAAGTGCATACTTTACCTCTGCCCTTATCTCGTCCTCAGTCTCCTTTACCTCTATGCTTGTGGCATCAATACCTATCTGGATACTTCCAAACGGTGTATAATAATATGTCAGGTTTTTCTTTCCCTTCTCAAATATCATATGTACACTCATAGGTCCCTTGCGGGTGAACTCAAGATAATTGTCATTGAATTTAAGCATATTTTTGAGTGTCTGGGTCTCACCCTCCATTATCTCCTCAAAAAGCACATAGTGCTTGTTATTTCTTATATAATACTCTCCCGGGGCAATCACCTCTACCGCATCCGACTGCTGGTCCGGTGCGAGCTGTAAGCCCTTTAATGATACTACTACATCCTTTGTCATTTCTTTCTCCTTATCCTCTTGCATATCTAAATTAATTCACGCTTAAATAATTTCTCATCACATATTTTCTTTTAATATATTTTTTCAGCATGAATATACTAACTGTTTTATCTGAAAATATCAAGGATTTTTAGTTTTATTTCATATTTTCCACTGTCAAATATGCTCTCATACTCGTCCGGAGTAAGTACCTCCTTAAGATTTTCCTTTGCTTCGTCCTCCACCACCTCGTACACACTGCCCCTAAAGCACATGTTTGGATACAGCACGCACCACCAGTTATGACCGGCTCCATCGCCCAGTGTTATTTCAAGCGCCTCGTAATTTCCCTCAGGAAATGTATAGTCCCCATACGTCTTTTCCGGGAAATCGGTGTGTGTAAGCTCTGCCGATGCGCCATATGTAAAACCGTTTGCTGCAAGCGTCTCCTTTGATACCGCTATTATTTCGTCCATATGGTCATTTACGGTGGCTCTGGTTTCTTCGATATTTTCGCACTCCAGCAGATATGGCTCTATGTAAGCCCCTACTGCATCGCGCACCTGCTTTTTCACATTCTGGTCTGCTTCGCTGTCGCTGTTTGCCAGCACGTGGAAACGCAGGATTTTGTCGGCGATGGATTTTTGCATGTCGGCTGTACACGCTATACTATTGGTGTTTGCGGCAGGTGTATGATTTTTTGCAGCTATCACTGCCGTAAGGGATATTATTGCTATGGTTGTTATTATTATTTTCTTTCTCATGTAAACAAGTATTGCCTTATTTGACGAACTTATTCATCATTTTTGAAAATTTTACCGGGTTTCATGAATTTCATTCGTATAGTCATCCAGCAAGGTGCCAAGTGTAATTATCGGTTCACCATCCTCATGATTCTCCTTATTTATTTTCTGCTCATAATAATCACCCATGTTATCAAAGATATCATTTATATCATCTGCTATGCACACATATGTGTTTCTCGGAAATTTTTTTGATGTCTTGCAATATTCCATGAAATCTGAATAAGCTGCTTTATCTTTTCTAAGTGTTTTTCCTATTAAAATCACCTTCAAATGATTGGTATCGGCTTTTTGTGACAGCCGATCCTCGAAGCTGTCCACTGCTGTTTTGATATCATCTGCATATTCCGGTTCGTAGGATTTGTCCATGTTATAATAAAACTCTATATATCCGCTATTTTCATTTGTCGAAACATCTCTGTGGCTAACATATGCTTTGTTATCAGTTACTTCTTTATCGGTTATTTCGTCAGTATCTACATCTACAATATCCACCGCCGCAAGTGTCGGAAAACAGCGCTCCTCAAGTTCCACTGCACTGCAGCCGGTGAGCATGAGACCTATCGTCAGCACTACTATGACCGGTATCGCTATGCACAATAAAAATCCAAGATATTTTTTCACGATTTCATCTCCACTTTCAAGAATATATGCTAAGGTCACTGTGACTGCTATGACAAAAATGATGCACCTGCTTCTCATAGTGCTCTTTTCCTTGTCATGGCTTTTCTGTCTGTCAGAGCCAGATTGCTTATTGCTGCAGGAATGCCGGTTTTTATTAAATGTAAATATAATTTTTCCAGTATTTTCAGCAAAATTCTCACATCTTAAAACCGCATAATAAAGGCTCATATTGAGTACTGAAAACAGCGTGAAAAACCACACCGACAGCATCAGTGCATCTGCCCTCTTGAAGAAGCTTCCCTTTATCTGCACATCACTCATCAGTACGACAGCCGGAAACTCTATTTCCGACAGTGAATATTTTCCGAAGTTTCCAAGCAATACTGCATACAATAAAAAAAGAATGCCTGCATATGTGAATATTGCTTTACTCACACTCCCTCGTATCTGTGAGGCAGTGCGTGCCCTTACAAACAGTATATTGAACACGGAAATAGATGCTGCAAACACATAGTATGCGCCCGCAAATATATCCGCTATACCAAAGTCCACACCGACTCTGTCCTTAATCATCAGATAGTCTAATCTCACATCCGATAGCGCAAACAAAAGCATAGCAGCAAGCGGTATCAGCACAAAGAAAAATACTACCTCGTATACCCTTGCCCGGCACTCCACTCCGCCACTTAGCGCATAAGCGCATACCGCCATTATCACAAGGAGTACAACTGTAAATGACTCATCCGGTATAAGGCTGTCACGTATCAGCTTTACAAATATCCATGCAAGAAATGCGGCCTGTGACAGCTCGTATATCGCAATAATTAAATCATAAATTAATATTTTCGCATATTTTGTTTTATCAATGCTTCTGTCATATATTGTTTTCCTGCGTTCACGCACCTCGCTTACTATCCACATGAATAGCCATGCCATGAAAACTCCGAGTGCGATTGAGATAAAAGCATACTTTCCAAGCTTTGCCAGATTGTTTGGAAGCACCAGTGTGCCGACTCCAAGCAGATTAAAGACGTATAGCCTGTATAGCTGGCGGGGCGATATGCTTTCATTTTGTGCAAATGTGTAGCTTGTGCTCATATTTTTAGTCATCCTTATTTCCTTTCAGCTTTCTGCACTCCTTTTCTCTTGCAAATACAGGCCGCCTCCATAGTCTGCGAAGCGGAAATCGTATGATACTGTCCTTTTCATCCTCGCCGCCTGTCAGCTCGCTGCCCACAAATGGCATCATGTATGGGTAACCACAGCTTTTGAGCTTTGCGAGATGCAAAAGTATCACCATCAGACTTATTAAAAATCCAAAATATCCAAGCCATGCCGACATCATTATTACAGCGAATTTGAGTATCCTAAATGAAAATGCAAACTCCTCACTCGGTATGGCAAACGAACAAAGTGCGGTAAATGCAACAAGAATGACCACTATAGGGCTTACTAAATTTGCATCCACTGCTGCCTGTCCGATTATGAGGCCTCCGACTATGCCTATCGTATTTCCCATGGCTCCGGGAAGTCTTATGCCGGCTTCACGAAGCAGCTCAAAGGACAGCTCCATCATTAGTACCTCTATGAGCTGCGGAAACGGGCAGCCGAGTCTGGCTTCATAAAACGCCAGTATGAGTGGTGTCGGCAGTATCTGTGTATGAAAATTTGTGACCGCCAGATAAAGCCCCGGCAATGTAAATGACATGAAGGCTGCCACGTACCTTATCAATCTGGCAAAGCTTGCCGCTATCGTTCTGTTATAGTAATCATCTGCGGTTTTTAAAAAATTGTTCATGGTGGTTGGCAATATTATTGCTATCGGTGAATTATCGCACAGCACCACCACCCGCCCCTCTAGGAGCGCATTTACCGCCACATCCGGCCGCTTTGTGGTCTGAAGCTGTGGGAACGGTGAATACCATTTCGCCTCGGCAAACTGTTCAATGACTCCCGAATCACCCACATGGTCTATTACATAGCTGTCCAGATTCCTTTCCACATCCTCTACAAGCCCCGGTTTTACGAGGTCTCTCACATATAGTATGTCCACATTGCTGTGTCCGCGAAGCCCCTTTTTCACCTCTTTACACTTTAAGCGTGTGCTCCTTAACCTGCGCCTAATAAGCGCTGTATTTATCTTTATGGAATCAGCAAAGCCCTCATTGGAGCCTCTTATGACCTTTTCCGAATCAATCTCCTGAATTGACATGGCAGGATATCCCTTATCAGGAAGCTTGAAGGCATCCGGATAACCATCCACAAAAAAAATCACGTCTCCTGTCAGCATCATCTGGGCCGCCTCATTAACCGTGTGCAGATGTGCAAATTCAGATAGAGCTGCCTGATTTTTGTCAAGTACTTCCTTTACCTGCTGTCTGTCTATTCCCTCAAGGTATGAGGTAAATCGTCCAAATGCACTGTTATTGATACCGGAGCCTTCACATGTCACCTCAATATAAGCAACAAAACACTTTATGGAGGCATCACGCCCCAGATACATCTCCTGCATCTTGATATCTGAGCAGTCAGAATATATCTGCCTGAAGCTTTTTATGTTCTCATCTATGTTTGTGGTCATCTTTAACTCTCCTATATCCCCAATAAATCCCGTCAGATTTAAAATCCCTGATATAGTATGACCATACATTCCTACAAATATCCCTGATTACTTATTTTTTGCTACTAACTAAGCCACTAAAAAAGGCCACCGTTCACACATCAGTGCGATCGGCAGCCCCTGGTTTTGTTATATTATTTTGTATTTTATTATCTTTGTCTGCTATAATCTTGTTATATTTCTGTTTTATTTCTTCTCTTCATCCTGCCTTTGTATCACAGCCTTCACAGCAACCGCCTGATTAGCCACATGTGTATGCATTTCTGTAGTCACAAGCTCCATATTTCTTGCCTCAAGCGCCCTGTAGATGGCATCATGCTCCTTAACAAGCATCGGATAATTCTTCGGATCCTTTAAATACTCCACTCTGTAGCGGTACATCTGCTCGCGGATATTGTTCATCATAGATACAAGCTTCGCATTGTTGGTTGCCTCATAGATAGCATCGTGAAACTTCACATCCTCCTCAGCTATCTTTTTCACATCTCCTGAGTCCATGCTCCTCTTGAACTCGTCCTTTATGGTTTTTAGATTCGCAAGCTCATCATCACTGATTTTCTTACAGGCTATTTTGGCTGCAAGCTCATCGAGAGCCTCTCTCACCTCAAGCACATCCTCCATATCCTTGAGAGTCATCTTGGCAACCTCTGCGCCCTTTCTCGGCATTGTGACTGCAAGCCCCTCCTGCTCAAGCATTCTGATTGCTTCACGTATAGGTGTACGGCTGACTCCAAGCTTTGACGCAAGCTGCAGCTCCATAAGTCTCTCTCCCGGCTTGAGCTCACCCTTTAAAATTGCCTCACGAAGTGTATTAAACACCACATCACGAAGTGGCAGATATGCATCCATATTTAAAGTTAAATTATCAGTCATCAAACTTCTCCTATCTCTTGTATTATCATTCTCACATATAAGAAAAAAGTAACTATAAAGCACCCGCTGTGCTATCCGGATATCACGTTATTTGCGATTATTGTATACAGATGTCAGATACACCTGTCTGGCAAGATGTGAGCTTCTCATGGCTTTGTACGCTTTCTTTGCAGTATCTTCATCGTCAAACAGACCAAAAACCGTCGGACCACTACCGCTCATCATGGCTCCTACTGCGCCATTTGAAAGCATATGCTTCTTTATCTCATCTATCACCGGATAATTTGGTATGGTCACAGTCTCTAAGACATTTCCCATATGCGCTGCGATATCATGCAGATTCTTAGCCTTTATATCATCTATCAGGCGGTCTATATCCGGATGAATAGTCGTATCATCAAGCTTCAGATTCTGGTACACAAACTTTGTGGATACCGAGATGGACGGCTTTGCAATAAGCACCGGACACTTTACCATTGGAGGAAGAGGACTAAGCGCCTCTCCTATGCCCTCGGCCAGCGCCGTGCCTCTCATAATACAGTATGGTACATCCGCACCTATCTGCACACCTCTTTCCATAAGCTGTCTCTTTGTCAGTCCCAGTGAAAAAAGCCTGTTTACACCTATAAGCATGGCTGCCGCATCAGTACTGCCCCCCGCCATCCCTGCTGCAACAGGAATACGCTTGTCCAGCTTCACTGATACACCGTCAGTTATAGAAAACTCATCCATCAGAAGCTTTGCAGCCTTGTATATGAGATTGTTCTCGTTTACAGGGAGAAAAGACAGATTGGTCTGTATCTGTATGCCGGGCTCCTGTGTCCTTTTGATATCGAGCCTGTCATACAGCTGAATGGTCTGCATAATCATGCGGACCTCATGATATCCGTCCTCTCTGCGCCTCACTACATCCAGCCCCAGGTTAATCTTGGCTAATGCTTTTAATGAAATATCGTTATTACTACCCATATTGTATTACCTCTGTTTTTTGTATACAAGGATTATAACACACCCTGCCAAAAAGAGCAAATTTAAATATTCTCATTTAATTGTTAATTTTTACATCTCATCAGTCAAATTAACCTAAAAAGGGACTGCACGTTGCGCGCAGTCCCTCTAATATATCATATTCTGTTTTTAGCTCGGCCTTGGTACAATTGTGTATCGGCTGTTTTTATCTGTTTCTTATAGCCCTTGCCGTTATTTTTTCAATTTTCTTCCAAATATAAATGTCGAAAAATATATTACCGATGCAATAATCACTATCATCGGACCTGTTGCCACATTGGTGTAGTATGACACAGCAAGACCGACTATTCCTGAAAAAACTGAAAATAGCACTGAAAAGAAATGATACTCACGCATATTTTCCGAAATATTCCTTGATGAAGCCGCCGGTAATATAAGCAGGGCATTTATTATAAGTATACCTATCCACTTGATGGATAGCATAACTATGAGTGCTACAAGCACCGCAAACAGATTATCCAGAAGACGCACATGGATACCCTTGCTTTTTGCCACGCTTCTGTGTATACATATGGCGTTGAGCTTGTTGAAGCAAAACACCCAGAACACTATCGTGACCACAAAAATCACAATTAGATAAACTATCTCAGTCTTTGTGATGCTTAGCACATCGCCCACCAGTATACTTGAGTATTTGCTGAAATTGCCACCCTTTGACAGTATCGCAAGACCTATCGCCACAGAGCACGATGAAAATACCGATATAATGGTATCTGTCGATGCAGTGTTCAGACTTCCTATCTTATTTAAAAGAAGTGCAAACACTATCGCAAATATCACCATGGCAAGCGAGGTGTCTGCCATGCCGCATACCACTCCGACAGCGATTCCGGTAAGTGCTGAATGTCCGAGTGCATCTGAAAAGTATGCCATCTTTTTGTTTACAATCATGGTTCCCATTATGCCAAAAAGCGGTGTGATGATGAGCACAGCGATAAGGGCATTTCTCATGAAATCATATTGAAGCCAGGAGGTTATATTCATTTGTGCTCCTCCTCTCTCACCCAGGATTCCTCTCCTGTGTAAAAAATTCTCTCAAATTCCTTGCTCTCGAAGACTTCCTTCACAGTTCCCTGCTTTGCAACGGTCTTATCAAGCAGTACAACATGGTCTGCGTACTTTGCCACATAGTCCAGATCGTGCGATATCAATATGATTGCAAGGTCATAGTGAGTCTTTAAATAATCCATGGTCTTATAGAAAAGCTCCATGCCGTTTTGGTCTATTCCGGACACCGGCTCATCCAACAGCAGCAGGTTCGGCTCGTCCATGATCGCCATGGAAAGAAGCACTCTCTGCAGCTGTCCTCCCGAGAGGTTGCACACCTGCTTGTCGATGAGCTCCTCAGCCTCAAATACCTCGAGTGTCTCCCTTATCTTTGCCTCTATCTTTTTGCTCTTTGGCAGAAAAACAGGATAATTGTACTGATAGCTTGCTATGAGGTCATACACGCTGACTGGTGTATTTTTCTCGATATTGACAGACTGCGGCACATAGCCGATTTTAAGCTTAGCCATATGTCCGTCCTTAGTATCCTTGAACTCAATCGTACCGGTGTGAGGTATCTCGCCGAGTATCGCCTTTATGAGTGTAGATTTTCCGGCACCGTTCTGGCCTATTATGACATTGAAGGAGCCGCAATGTATGTGCATATTTACATCCTCAAGCACTGTCTGCTCTCCAAAGCTCACTCCAAGGTTATTTATTTTTATGCAATGAAAGCCACATGGCTGTATTATTTTCCGCATATTTTCTCCAATTTTATTTAGTAAATGCCTCTTTGATAAGCTCTATATTGTGCTCCATACCATCAAGATAGCTGTCCTTGTCGTACTCTCCCCTGTTGAGAGGGTCGATATAAATCACATGCACATCTGTCTCACGCGATACGGTATCTCCCATGCTCTTTCCGTAGAGCTCCTCAGCTAGTATTACCGACACTCCGTCATCCTTTATGGCACCTATTACCTGTTTTATCTCACCTGCGCTGACTGAGCGCTCCTCGTCAAGGTCTAACAGATAGCATGCATTCATGGAAAAATCATCAGCTACATACGCATAGGCCTCATGGAATATGATGATATTCTGTCCATTGGTAAGACTCTTTAGGCTATTTATCTTTTCTTCGAGCACTGCAAGCTTTGCATCATATGCTTTTGCATTTGCATAATATTCATCAGCATGCTTTGCATCCTTTTCGGCAAGCCGGGATGCGATTGTCTGAACCATGGTGCGGTAACGCGGCACGCTCATCCATGCATGGGCATTCTCATCTCCATGATCATGATCGTGGTCACTGTCCGATTCTGTGTCTGCTTCGTGGTCATGGTCGTGGTCACTGTCCGATTCTGCATCTGCATCGTGATCATGGTCGTGGTCACTATCTGCATCATCCTCAGAAAGAAGTGCCACATCCTCACAGGCCTCAACCACATCAAGCTTCGGATACGCCTTTGCCACATCAGACATAAACGACTCTATACCGCCTCCGTTTATTACAAAAACATCGGCAGTGGATAAAAGCTTCATGTCCTCCGGTGTTAGCTGGAAATCGTGCAGACAACCGGTCTGTGGCTCGCTTAAGTTTTCAAGTCTCACGCCTTCCACTCCGTCTACTATATTTAAAGCTGCAATATACATTGGATAAAAGGATGTCACGACTGTAAGTATATCGTCAGCTTCGTCAGTATTTTTTGTATTGCCCGAAGCATTTGATGCTCCACCGGCAGCGCCTTTCATACCTGCTGTGTGCTCATATGCCATTACCGCAAGCGTACACACTATCAATATACACAAAAACATAATGCCTACAAATTTGCATTTATTCTTCATATATTAAATATTCGCCTTTCTTTCTACAACTTTATTTCTATGACTCTATTTCGACTTTATTTCTTTTTATGATTATTAACGCTTTTTTTGCTCTTGGCCTTATCTCTGCGTTCTTTAGTCTTTTTGGCAACCGGCTTTCCGGTCTTCTTCCAGCGCTCCTTTTTGTGTGGCTGGGATGCAGCGGCTCTTTTTGCTGCTGATTTTGCCTCGCGCTTTGCTTCTTCCTCCTGTTTCATGGCAAGAAGCGTATCCTCGTCAAACACGAGTAAATCTATGAGATTCCAGATTTCGTCCCTGCCTTCCTTTGACATGGACGAAAACGGTATAACTACCGTGCCCGGCTTCACATGAAGCACATCCTTGATAGTCTTTATGTGTGCGGCAATCTGGCTTTTTTTCAATTTATCAGATTTGGTTGCAATGATGATCGGTGCAAAGCCCTGGTTTACCATCCAGTCATACATCATGATATCATTGTCCGATGGCTCATGCCTTATATCTATTAAAAGAAACACTGCCTGAAGCTTTTTTGAGGTGTGAAGATAGTTTTCTATCATCTGTCCCCATTTAGCTTTTATCTCGATATTGGCATTGGCATAGCCATAGCCCGGCAGATCGACCAGATACATGGCGTCATTGACGTTATAAAAATTGATGGTCTGTGTCTTGCCGGGCTGTGAAGAGATCCTGGCAAGTGACTTTCTGTTCATGAGTGCATTGATCAGTGACGACTTGCCTACATTTGACTTGCCGGCAAATGCCACTTCATTATACTCATTGTCAGGGATTGTGCTTGTAATTCCGCAAACTATCTCTAAATTAACACTTTTAATTACCATAATCTCTTCCTCATTCTTATTTTACAAATGCTATCTTCTCCACCTGTGAAAATCTCTCCACCGGCACGATCTCCATGCCGTCTGTTATTTCTTTTGAAATCTCCTCCAGGTCCTTTTCATTATCTTTTGGAATACATACTGTTTTTATTCCGATTACTTTGGCTGCAAGCAGCTTTTCCTTGAGTCCTCCTATCGGAAGCACCCTGCCGCGCAGTGTTATCTCGCCTGTCATGGCTACATCTGCCCTGACAGCTCTGTCTGTAATGGCTGAGAGCATGGCTGTCGCCATAGTGATACCTGCAGATGGTCCGTCCTTTGGCACTGCGCCCTCCGGGATATGTATATGGATATCATGCTTCGTGTAAAACTCTGCATCAATGCCATATCCTTCGCTTATTGAGCGCACATAGCTAAGTGCCGCCTGTGCCGACTCCTTCATCACATCACCAAGCTTACCGGTGAGCACGAGCTCACCCTTGCCCGGCAGCACATTCACCTCAACCTCGAGTGTGACTCCGCCCACGCTGGTCCATGCCAGGCCTCTAACGATTCCAACCTCTGCGTGATCATTTTTCTTCTCCGGACTGTACTTCGGATTGCCCAGATACGTCTTAAGATTGGTCTTTGTAACCTTTACAGCAGCTTCGCTGTCCTTAAAGATTTCCCTGGCAGCCTTGCGGCACAGCTTGCCGATAGTCCTCTCAAGGCTTCTGACTCCGGCCTCTCTGGTGTACAGCCTGATGATATCCTTTAAAGCACCATCTGTTATCGTAAGCTGTTCCTTTTTAATTCCGTTTTTGCTCTTTTGCTTCTCAACCAGGTGTTCCTTTGCTATGTGAAATTTCTCATTTTCAGTGTAGCTTGACACCTCAATAAGCTCCATCCTGTCAAGAAGCGGCTTTGGAATGCCTGAAACCTCATTTGCAGTTGCAATAAAAAGCACCTCCGACAAATCTACAGGCATCTCGATGTAATGATCCCTGAATCTGCAGTTCTGCTCACTGTCAAGCACCTCGAGAAGAGCGGCTGATGTGTCACCCTTGTAGTCACTTGACACCTTATCTATCTCATCCAACAGCATGAGAGGATTTGAAACGCCTGCCTGTCTTAAGCCATTTACTATACGGCCCGGCATAGCGCCGATATATGTCTTTCTGTGTCCACGGATTTCTGCCTCATCGCGCACGCCACCAAGAGAAATACGCACATATTTCTTCTCCAGTGCAGACGCAATTGAACGGGCTATGCTTGTCTTTCCTGTTCCCGGAGGACCTACAAGACAAATTATAGGACTCTCTCCCTTGCTTGTCAGATTTCTGACTGCCAGAAACTCAAGTATTCTCTCCTTAACATCCTTTAATCCGTAGTGATCATCATCGAGCACCTGTGCTGCATGGTCAAGATCCTTGTTATCCACAGACATCTTGTTCCACGGAAGCTCAAGTACAGTCTCTATATAGCCTCTCTCAACTGTGCTCTCTGATGAGCTGCTGCTCATATTTCTAAAGCGCTTTATCTCTTTTTTCGTCTTTTCCTTTACGTAGTCAGGCGCATCTAACTCAGATAGCTTTTTCTCATATTCATCAGCCTCCGAGTCAGCATTCTCGCCCAGCTCCTCACGTATCACACCAAGCTGTTCACGAAGCACATACTCCTTCTGATGCTTGTCCACACGAACCTTTACTTTTTTCTGAAGCTCATTCTTTATGGAAATAACCTCCACCTGGGAGAGAAGTAATGATACTATAACCTGATATCTGTCATTGATATCCTCTGCCTCAAGCACCTGCTGCTTAAGCTCATATGACACCGGCAGATTGTTGGTTACATAATCAATGAGCTTTTCAAGATCCTCATACTGATCTATCTGTCTGATAAGCTCCTTGCTGATTTTGCCGACGACTGCCGCATATCTGTGAAAAGCCTCTCTGACTCCGAGAAGCATGGCTTCCCTGAGATCCTCCGGCAGGCTGTCTGCATTACTATCACAATAACAGATTTCTGCCTCAAGGTACTTCTCATTACCGGTAAAGCCAAGCAATGCTGCCCGGCTTATTCCATCTACAAGTATTCTCACAACATCATTCTGTAATCTGACAACCTGCTTTATATCAGCAACAATACCCATCTGATAGAGGTCTTCCTGAGTCGGGTCCTCACTGTCCACATTCCTTTGTGTGACAAGATAAATCTTTTGATCCTGCTCCATAGCCTCCTCGACAGCACGAAGAGAGCGCTCTCTGCTGATGTCGAAATGGGCAATCATCCCCGGCAGAATAGTAAGCCCTCTCAGCGCTACTGCAGGCATATTCATAATCTGTTCTTCCACTTATATCTCCTGTATTATTGCACAGCCATGCATAACAAACCGCTGTGCAATTTATATTATCCGATGCTGTATCTTTGATAAAATACTGCGATTTACTTACGATGCTGCTTTTTCCTCAATATACGCCTCAGGCACGCAATCACCATCAAGCTTTAAGTTTTCCTCAACGATATCCTTGTCTATTACACATCTGCTGATGCTCTTGTCTGATGGTATACGATACATAAGGTCAAGCATAACAGCCTCCATGATGGCACGAAGTCCTCTGGCCCCTGTCTTTCTCTCAAGTGCCTTGTCAGCGATGGCATTTACTGCATCGTCTGTGAACTCAAGACCTACTCCGTCAAGCTCAAAGAGCTTGGTGTACTGCTTGATAAGCGAGTTCTTAGGCTCCTTAAGTATACGGATAAGTGCATCCCTGTCGAGTGCCTCGAGAGAAACGGTAATAGGTACACGTCCGATAAACTCAGGAATCAATCCAAACTTTACAAAATCCTGTGGAAGTGCATGCTTAAACGCCTCTCCTACATTGAGCTCTGTCTTTGACTTTACATCTGAATTGAAGCCTATAGATGATGTATCCATACGACTGTCGATAATTTTTTCCAGACCATCAAATGCTCCACCGCAGATAAAAAGTATATTAGTAGTATCAATAGGTATAAGCTCCTGCTGCGGATGCTTTCTTCCGCCCTGTGGCGGTACAGATGCCTCTGTGCCCTCAAGAATCTTTAAAAGAGCCTGCTGTACACCCTCGCCTGACACATCTCTGGTGATTGAGACATTCTCTGATTTCTTTGTAATTTTATCTATCTCATCTATATAAATGATACCATGCTCTGCACGCTCGATATCATAATCTGCCGCCTGAATAAGCTTTAATAGGATATTCTCCACATCCTCACCTACGTATCCTGCCTCTGTAAGTGTTGTAGCATCAGCGATAGCAAATGGAACATTTATCACTCTGGCAAGTGTCTGCGCAAGAAGTGTCTTTCCTGAACCTGTAGGTCCAAGCATGAGAATATTACTCTTCTGAAGCTCTACATCTGATGTATCACCTGCCAGTACTCTCTTATAGTGATTGTAAACAGCAACCGAAAGCACCTTCTTTGCCTGGTCCTGTCCTATTACATAATCGTCCAAAAACGCCTTAAGCTCCTCCGGAGTAACAAGATTTATATCATCCTTAGCGCTGCTTTTGTCCTCATGACCCTCTACGCCTTCTTCCTCAAGAATCTCGGCACATATATCTATACACTCATCGCAGATAAAAGCTCCATTAGGTCCGGAAATCAAACGATTTACCTGGTCCTGTGTCTTACCGCAAAATGAGCAGCGAATCTTTCCGTCGTTTTTTCCTGCCATTATTAACTCCTTTTATTGCATGAGGGCATCCCATATGGGGTACCCTCTTAAATTCATCTAACTTCTGATTATCTGTTTGTTATTACACTGTCTATGAGACCATACTCTGCGGCTTCCTGTGCTGACATATAGTTGTCTCGCTCTGTATCAGCTGCAATTGTCTCGTATGGCTTGCCTGTATTGGCTGCTAAAATTTCGTTTAATCTCTTCTTTGTCTTTAAAATATTTTTGTTCTTCTTCATACGCTTTTCTGTCACAGACACATTGCCTGGAATGTTTCTTCATTCCCATAAATCTATCCTTGGGGAAAAATGCTTCTTTCGCTTCCCCACAGACTTTGCAGTATTTCAAACCATCACTGCCTACACATACAGTATCTTCTTCTCTCATCACAAACTCTCTCCTTCCCCATAGCAATAATTTACTTCATGATATTTATTTCTTTTATATTTCTCAGTTACTTTACTAGGTGCCACATTTCCGACTCCTGCACAGCCATTTTTACGACCAGATGAAGGTTGCTTTTCCGACTCTGTTGCAACCATCTTTTCAACCGCCTTATCGTCAACCGGCTGTAAACCTATCTCATCAGATGGAATTTTCACATATAAATGATTGGGTTTTGAAAATCCACCGGATCTGCGAACCAATAGTCCCACATCATCTAATTCCTTCAACGCTGTTTTTACAGAAGATTTGCATTTATCGATTTGAACAGACAATTCATCTATTGGAAATATCAGATAAACATTTCCATACTTGTCTATCCAGCTATTCTTTCTCGATATCCGTGCCCGGTCATACAAAATCATATAAAGAAATTTTGCATTTTGAGAAATTCGAAGCTTTAGCAAAAACTTCGGAAGTACTGAAGCATCTGCTCTGACTCCTTCATGTATTCATATTTCATTCTTTTCTCGCCTCATTTCTGTTTCTAATTATTGTAAAAATCATTTTTATGCCGGCTCAAAAATGTCCTTACATATATTCAAAAGATGAAGGGCATAAATACAGGTTCTTGATGAAAATTTTTATATTTTTCCTGTCCAAAATACCCTTACATAAAACGAAACGCTGAGAGG
>OHXF01000271.1_pt1 | contig 18258 bp, 14 predicted proteins | sample 1579961 | NCBI WGS metagenome assembly OHXF01 (sample SAMEA3882508, study PRJEB24775) | human gut metagenome | biome: human-associated habitat; feature: intestine environment; material: feces | place: Netherlands | collected 2009/2010
AAAAGCGTACGACAAGGCAGGAGCCGATGAAGTTGTGTTCCTCGACATCACCGCCTCCTCCGACCAGAGAGGAACGGTCATCGATATGGTGCGCAAAGTAGCAGCAAACGTCTTCATCCCATTCACCGTCGGCGGCGGAATCCGTACCGTAGACGATTTCAAGATGCTGCTCCGCGAGGGAGCCGACAAAATTTCGATCAACTCCTCCGCAATCAACAATCCGCAGCTGATCCACGATGCGGCGCAGAAATTTGGCAGCCAGTGCGTGGTCGTTGCGATCGATGCGAAGAAGAGAGCTGACGGAAGCGGCTGGAATATCTACAAAAACGGCGGCCGGATCGATGTCGGCATCGACGCCGTCGAGTGGGCGAAAAAAGCCGAGAGCCTCGGAGCCGGAGAAATTCTGCTCACCAGCATGGACTGCGACGGAACAAAGGCGGGATACGATATCGAGCTGACAAGAACGATCGCAGAGAGCGTCGGCATCCCGGTCATCGCATCCGGCGGCGCAGGAACGCTGGAGCATTTTTATGATGCCTTAACCGAAGGAAAAGCCGATGCAGCCCTCGCCGCATCCCTGTTCCACTACAAAGAACTGGAAATTCGTGAAGTCAAAGAATATCTGGCAGGCCGTAATGTGCCGGTCCGCCTGTAAAAGGAAGGAAGAAAACGATATGCCGCCTCTTAGCGGAAGCTGGGCAAATGCCCTGAAAGGAGAATTCTCCAAAGATTATTATAAAAAACTGTTTCAGACGGTGGGAGCGGAGTACAAAACCCACACGATTTACCCACCGGCTGATGATATTTTCAATGCGTTCCACTTTACCCCGCTTGAGCAGGTAAAAGTGGTCATCCTGGGCCAGGATCCGTACCATGAGCCGGGACAGGCGCACGGGCTCTGCTTTTCTGTAAAACCAGAGGTAAGTATTCCGCCGTCCCTGGTCAACATTTACAAGGAACTTGAGGACGATCTGGGATGCTATATCCCGAACAACGGATATCTCGAAAAATGGGCACGGCAGGGTGTTTTAATGCTGAATACAGTGCTGACTGTACGTGCACATCAGGCAAATTCCCACAAGGAAATCGGCTGGGAGCAGTTCACCGACGCGGCAATCAAAGTGCTCGCCGAGCAGGACCGCCCGATGGTATTTATACTCTGGGGAAGACCGGCACAGCGCAAAAAAGAGATGATCCACAATCCGAAGCATCTGGTGCTGATGTCCGCTCATCCGAGCCCGCTTTCTGCATACCGCGGATTTTTCGGCAGCCACCCGTTTTCCAGAACGAATGAATATCTGGAGGAAAACGGTCTTGCGCCGATTGACTGGCAGATCGAGAATATTTAAGTTAAGGAAAGTAAAATGGGTAAAAAAAATGATAACACACTTGTGAAAAACGCATCTTTTCTTATGGTTGCGGCGCTGATCTCCAAGATCATCGGAATGCTGTACAAGAGTCCGCTTTCAACTACACTGGGAAGTCAGAGCTTTGCACTTTTCCAGTTTGCACAGAATGTATATTTTATTTTGCTGATGATCGCGTCCTTCAGTATTCCTCAGGCTGTATCCAAGATCATGGCGGAGAAGATCGCTTTTCACAGATATAAGGATGCACAGAAGGTATTTTACGGTGCATTGATCTATGCGGCAGTTGCCGGCGGTATCGTGGCGCTGATCTGTGTATTTGGTGCAGGAATCCTGGTTCCGGACAGTATGGCTAACGCCCGTCTGGCACTGCAGATGCTTGCGCCCACAATTTTCATGTCCGGTCTCTGCGGTGTATTCCGTGGATATTTCCAGGCATACCGCAATATGATGCCTACATCGATCTCGCAGATCATTGAGCAGATCTTTGTGGCAACCTTTGCGCTTCTGATGTCACATGTATTTATCCAGCATTTTTCCGCAACAGGAGATATGGATCTGGTCCATCGCTGGGGTGCGGCAGGTGCTACCATGGGTACCGGAGCAGGTGTGGCTTCTGCGCTGATCTTTATGCTGATCGTTTATGGGGTAAACCGTAAGATCATCCGGAAAAGGATCGTCAATGACCGCCATTCTATAAATGAGAGTATGGGTCATGTAATGAGTAATATCGTGCTCATCATCATGCCGATCATTCTCAGTGCTTTTATTTATAATGTAAACGGATATATCAACAGTTATATGTATTCCGGTATCATGGATATCAAGGGTGCTGCCAAGGACGTGATCCAGACCTTGTATTCCGAGTACGGATATTATATGACGCTGATCAATATCCCGCTTACCCTGGCAAGTACAGCACCGACATCTATGATCCCTGAGGTTTCCGCGCATTATGCAATGCACGATATTGAAGGTGCAAATATGAAGACAGACCGTGCCACATGGATCAGTATGCTGATATCCATTCCGGCGGCAGTAGGTCTTGCAGTTCTTTCCGGACCGATCACGAGACTGATCTTCCCGGGAACCAATGGCGTAGGCGGACAGCTTCTGATCCTGGGAGGAATCACCATTATCCTGAATGGCAACTCCAATATCACCAACGGTGTACTTCAGGGAATCGGCAAGCCGAAGCTCCCGATGATCCATGCAGCCATTGCACTGGTGGCAGATGTGATAGCCATGGCCCTGCTTCTGGTATTTACCAATCTTGGTGTTTATACCATTGTCATCGCCCAGATCGTTTATGCAGTTGTGATGTGTCTTCTCAATGACCGTTCCATCAAGAAATATATGGGCTATAAGAATCCGTGGAGAAGTGCTTATTTAAGCCCGTTCCTGGCATCTATCCCGATGGGAGTTGTTGCGGGAGTGGTGTATTACGGATTGTATGCACTGATCCATTCCAATGTGATCTGTCTTGGTATTTCCGTGATGCTGGCAGCAGGTGTATACTTTATTGTATATCTGTTTGTAAGCAAGCCCGGTGAAGATGAGCTGGGTATGATGCCTGGTGGAAGATATATGAAGAAGCTGGCGAGAATGATGAAGATCATCTGATCTGTAAGTCCGATCAGTAAACGGCAATACAGTTATTCGGTGCAGAACTCAAAGTGAACATAGCTAGCACAGGAAAAAATACTCACAGATTTGTTCCGGCAGATTTCCAGCCGGAGGATCTGTGAGTATTTTTTCATTATATCAGATTTCAGGGAATGCAGACTTTCGAAGAAAAGTTTCTTTTCAGTCTTTTCTCTGTGAAAATAGTCTTATGATCTCCAGAGTAACGTTCACAGCGGCATCCATTCCTTCTGCTGTAATGTGCTCATAAGGCCCGTGATAGGCATGTCCGCCGGTTCCGAGATTCGGGCAGGGCAGTCCCATAAAGCTTAACTGTGCACCGTCTGTGCCGCCGCGGATAGGCAGGATCAGCGGTGTAACACCGCAACTGTGGCAGGCTTCTTCTGCCAGAGATATCAGCCATGGGCAGGTATCGATGATCTCTTTCATATTGCGGTACTGCTGGGTGATGGTAAGAGTTACGGTACCTTCCCCCCATTTTTCATTGAGGATCTCCGTGATATGTGTGAGCGTTTTCTGACGGATCTCAAAAGAAGCGGCATCGTGATCCCGGACAATATACTGAAGCTCAGCCTGGGAAACATCTCCTTTCATGGAGCACAGATGGAAAAATCCTTCGTAATCATCTGTATTCCTGGGAGTATCTGCCGCCGGAAGCATGGAGTTAAATTCCATGGCAACGAGGGCTGCGTTGATCATGGTATTTTTGGAAGAACCGGGATGTACATTAACGCCCTGGAAGGTTACTTTTGCACTGCAGGCGTTAAAGTTTTCGTACTGGATCTCGCCTTCCGTATCACCGTCTAGGGTATATGCATAATCCGCACCGAATTTTTTTACATCAAAGTGTGCCGGTCCCATGCCGATCTCTTCATCCGGAGTAAAAGCAACGCAGAGAGGTCCGTGAGGTATTTTTTCCGTAAGGATATGCTCCAGCGCAGTGAGGATCTCTGCAATGCCGGCCTTGTCGTCTGCGCCTAGGATCGTGGTTCCGTCTGAGGTGATCAGGGTACGCCCGGCAAGTGAAGCAAGATGGGGGAACATTTCCGGGGAAAGAGTTCTGCCGCTTGTGCCGAGAGGAAGCTCTTTTCCATCGTAATCTTCTGTGACCACCGGTGTGACTGCATGGTCGCAGAAATCGGAAACCGTATCCATATGAGCGATAAAGCCCAGTGCTTTGCAGTGCTCCAGACCTTCTGTAGCAGGAAGATGTGCATAAACGTAACAGTGTTCATCCAGAGACACATCAGAGATCCCAAGGCCTTTCAGTTCCTCCACAAGAAGCCGGGCCAGGTCAAACTGGCACTGGGAAGAGGGGGAAGAAGAGCTTTCTTCATTGCTGGGTGTGGATATTTTTACATAGGATAGAAGTCGTTGGTATGCTTTCATAGAAGAATATTCCTTTCTGAAAAATTCCTTCCGGAACAGACGGCAGCTGTATTTATGGAATCCGCCTGTTTTTACGGAGATAATAACAGTATAACACACAATATCTGCATATTTGTGTAAAAAATATCCCACGATGTGAAAACCTGTGCTATAATCTGTGAGATAATAAAAAACAGGAGGATTTGAGAGTGGAAAAAAGAATCATACAGGTCGAAGAAAAAGTACCTGCAAAGATGCTGATACCGTTAAGTATCCAGCACATGTTCGCCATGTTCGGAGCATCCGTACTGGTGCCATTCCTTTTTGGTATCAGTCCGGCTATTGTGCTTCTGATGAATGGTGTGGGAACACTCCTTTTTATTTTCATCACAAAAGGAAAGGCACCGGCTTATTTGGGCTCCAGTTTTGCCTTCCTTTCACCGGCTCTTCTGGTGATCAGCAAGTATGGATATGAGTATGCCCTTGGTGGTTTCGTTGTTCTGGGTATTGCTGGTATGTGCGTGGCATTGATCGTCCGCCAGTGCGGAACAGACTGGATCGATATCGTGCTTCCCACAGCGGCAATGGGACCGGTAGTGGCACTGATCGGTCTGGAACTTGCGGGAAATGCAGCAAGTACGGCAGGACTTCTGGACGAGAAGGTAGATCCGAAGAATGTGATCGTATTTCTGGTCACACTTGGAGTTGCGGTATTCGGGCAGATCCTGTTCCGGGGCTTCCTTTCTGTGATTCCGATCCTGATCGCGATCATTGCGGGATATGTGGCAGCAGGTGCATGCGGGCTTCTGGATTTTACACAGGTAAGGGAAGCGGCATTTTTGGCTCTTCCCAACTTTACATCTCCGAAATTTGATTTTGAGGCCATTATGACGATCTTTCCGGCATTGCTTCTGGTAACCTCCGAGCATATCGGCCATCAGATCGTAACCGGAAAGATCGTTGGAAGGAATCTTCTGAAAGATCCGGGTCTCCACAGATCCCTGTTTGCAGATTTCTTCTCTACCACAGTTTCCGGATGCCTTGGTTCTGTGCCGACAACTACTTACGGTGAGAACATCGGTGTCATGGCAGTGACAAAGGTTTACAGTGTACAGGTGATCGGTGGTGCGGCAGTGCTTTCTATCTGCTGTTCCTTCCTCGGTAAACTGGCAGCCCTGATCAGTACCATTCCCGGTCCGGTGATCGGTGGGATTTCTTTCCTTCTTTACGGGATGATCGGAACCTCCGGCCTTCGTATGCTGGTTGACAATCACGTGGATTACAGTAAGTCCAGAAATCTGACGCTGACAAGCGTTGTCTTTGTTGTAGGTCTTTCCGGAATTGCCCTGAAGCTTGGAAATGTTGAGCTTACCGGTATGGTGCTGGCATGTGTGGTTGCCATGGCATTAAGCCTTGTATTCTATATTCTGGACAAACTGAAGCTGACCAACGATCAGTGACAGGAAATATATTGCATAAAAAGCAGATGAAGAGGGAAATCTTTTTATCTGCTTTTTTGCATTCAGAGAGGAAAAAGAAATCATGTATGGGAAGCCTTTTGTCGGATTTTCAGAGATCCTGTCAACAAAAAAACAGAGGGATTTTCAAGTATCTTATTGACAATCATTCCGTTTTATAATACTATGTAATACAGAAAACACGAACAAAGGTTCGGATTAAAGGAAACCTGATTAGAAAGAGAATAAAGAATAGGAGATTACATAATGATCAGTGAAGAGAAGCAGAAGGCGCTGGAAGCAGCCCTTGGACATATTGAGAAGCAGTACGGTAAAGGATCCGTTATGAAGCTTGGAGATTCCAGCTCTAATATGGTGGTAGAGGCAGTTCCGACCGGATCTCTCGGACTTGACATTGCTCTTGGTGTGGGCGGTGTACCGAAGGGGAGAATCGTCGAGATCTACGGACCGGAGTCCAGTGGTAAGACGACTGTTGCCTTACATATGGTTGCAGAGGTACAGAAGCGTGGCGGAATCGCTGGATTTATTGATGCAGAGCATGCACTTGATCCGGTATATGCAAAGAATATCGGTGTAGATATCGATAACCTGTACATATCACAACCGGACAATGGAGAACAGGCACTTGAGATCACAGAGACGATGGTGCGTTCCGGAGCTGTGGATATTGTGATCGTTGACTCGGTTGCCGCACTTGTACCGAAGGCGGAGATTGATGGAGATATGGGTGACAGCCATGTAGGTCTTCAGGCCAGACTGATGTCACAGGCTCTCCGTAAACTTACAGCAGTGATCAGTAAATCTAATTGTGTAGTTATCTTTATCAATCAGCTGCGTGAGAAAGTTGGAGTTATGTTTGGAAACCCTGAGACAACGACAGGTGGGCGTGCTTTGAAATTTTATTCATCTATCCGCATGGATGTCCGCAGAGTAGAGACATTGAAACAGGGCGGTGAGATGGTGGGAAACCACACCAGAATCAAAGTTGTGAAGAATAAGGTGGCTCCGCCGTTTAAACAGGCAGAATTTGATATTATGTTCGGAACCGGCATTTCCAAAGAGGGAGATATTCTTGATCTGGCAGCGGAATGCGGAATTGTAAATAAGAGCGGTGCATGGTACGCATATAACGGAGATAAGATCGGACAGGGACGTGAAAATGCGAAGATTTTCCTGAAAGAGCATACAGATATCTGTGATGAGATTGAGAAGCAAGTCAGAATCCATTATCATCTTCTTCCGGATGAAGAAGGACAGGCCAAAGAGCCGGTGCCGGCAACAGGTGATGCACCGGATGCTTCTGAGGAGTGATCATGGGGAATTCATCCGGAGATCTGAGAGAATTTCTCAGGAATGCAGAGGCTTTAAAGAGACAGACTGTACAGAAACAACAGAAAAATTTAACGGAAGAACCTGAAGAATACAGAGACGCAAGGCGTAAAGCCATGCGTCTCTTAGAACATATGGATCGGACGGAGAAGGGATTGAGAGAGAAATTGCGCCAGGCGGGATTTACCAGTCAGGCGGTTGATCATGCTCTGACATATGTTGAAGCCTATGGATATATAGATGATGAACGATATGCCAGAACTTATATTGCATACAGAATGGATACAAAGAGCCGGCAGAAGATCATTCGGGAACTTATGGGAAAGGGAATAGACAGGAAAACAGCGATAAATGCATGGGAGAAAGAGGCTGCCTTAAATATGCCTGATGAAAAAGAAATCCTCTATCGAACCATAGAAAAGAAATATCCGCCGAATACTGAGCTGGATGAGAAAAAAATGCGTCGGCTCTATGGTTATCTTGTGAGAAGAGGATTTGGATATTCAGACATTGCAGATACTCTTGAGAATATGAATATCAGACTTGTACATACATATTCGGATGAATCATAGTATACTCCATTGTATGTATATTGCAAAATATATTACTGAGAACAGAACGAACAGTAATTAAATATAGGAAAAATATTCAAACAATTATCCTGAAAAACTTGACATAAGTATGAAAAAAAGATAAACTTGTATTGTTGTATTTGTACAATGAAAACTAAATAAGGAGGTGCTCCTGTGACAACAACAATTATTGTTGCAATTGTCGCTGTGGTAGTCGCGCTACTTATTGCAGTTCCTGTTACTTGCAAAGTCGCTGTGAACAATAAAATCCAGAAGGATGCCGAGATTGTTGGGACAGCAGAAGACAAAGCAAGAAGCATCATAGATGAAGCTCTGAAAACAGCTGAGACTAAAAAAAGAGAAGCTTTATTGGAAGTGAAGGAAGAATCTCTCCGTACAAAAAATGAACTGGAGAAAGAAACCAAGGAACGAAGAAACGAACTGCAGAAATATGAAAATCGTGTATTAGCAAAAGAATCCGCGGTTGACAAGAAAGCAGATGCAGTTGAGAAGCGTGAAGCGGAATGCACAGCGAGAGCAGCTGAGGTGCAGAAGAAAGAAAAACGGGTAGAAGAACTTGAGCAAAAAGGAGTACAGGAACTGGAACGAGTTTCAGGTCTGACCTCCGAACAGGCAAAAGAAGAATTACTGAAATCTGTAGAAGATGACGTAAAGGTGGATGTTGCAAGACTCTATAAAGAGCTTGAGAACAGAGCAAAGGAAGATGCCAATAAGAAAGCCAGGGAATATGTAGTCAATGCCATTCAGAAATGTGCAGTGGATCATGTTTCCGAGACAACGATTTCTGTGGTACAGCTTCCAAGTGATGAAATGAAGGGAAGGATCATCGGTCGTGAAGGCCGTAACATCCGTACACTTGAGACACTTACCGGTGTGGATCTGATCATTGATGATACACCGGAGGCAGTGGTACTCTCCGCATTTGATCCGATCAGGAGAGAGATCGCCAGAGTGGCTCTTGAGAAACTGATCGTGGATGGACGTATCCATCCGGCAAGAATTGAAGAGATGGTAGAGAAAGCCCAGAAAGAAGTGGAAGCACAGATCCGGGAAGATGGTGAGAATGCTGCCATGGATGTAGGGGTACATGGAATCCATCCGGAACTTCTGAAGCTTCTTGGACGTATGAAGTTCCGTTCAAGTTATGGACAGAATGCTTTAAGACATTCTATTGAGGTAGCTCAGTTATCCGGAATGCTGGCCGGTGAGGTTGGCGTAGATGTCCGTATGGCTAAGAGAGCAGGTCTTCTTCATGATATTGGTAAATCAATTGACCATGAAGTAGAAGGATCTCATATTCAGATTGGTGTGGATCTCTGTAAGAAGTATAAGGAATCCCAGATTGTTATCAATACGGTCGCATCTCATCATGGTGACTGTGAGCCGGAATCTCTGATCGCGTGTATTGTACAGGCTGCTGATGCAATTTCCGCAGCAAGACCTGGAGCAAGACGTGAGACCCTGGAAACCTATACTAATCGTCTGAAACAGCTTGAGGATATCACCAATGAATTCAAAGGTGTAGAGAAATCTTTTGCTATTCAGGCAGGAAGAGAAATTCGTGTTATGGTCGTGCCGGATCATGTAAGTGATGCAGATATGGTTCTCCTTGCAAGAGATATTGCAAAGCAGATCGAGGCAGAGCTTGAGTATCCTGGACAGATCAAAGTTAATGTGATCCGTGAAAGCAGAGCGGTTGACTACGCAAAATAAGCTTTCAATGGAAGAAAGTTCTGGAAATATCAAAGGTCGGACAGCTTTTTAGCTGGCCGGCCTTTTTGTCATGTGGAAAAACGGTCATATTACCGGAAAAACAGGCGTAAACTGGTACAGGGTGAGTAAATGGAGAGTAAGACAGAGAACCGGAAGTGGAAAAATGCCGGACGTTTTCCGGCGGAGCTTCTTTTTATGACCGGATTTTTTGCGGGAAATGTGTTGCCAAATCTGATCTGGAAAATGGAGTGGAAACAGAAAACCCTGGCTTCTTTTTATCTGATCCGCAGCTTTGCAGGAAAAGATATTTCCGGCGGAGCTTATTTCCTGGAAGTGCTGCGACGAAGAGGAGGTTTTTTTCTTCTGTTGTTTTTATGCGGATTTACAATATTCGGAGTGCCTTTGACGGTCGCATATATGCTGTTTTTGGGAATAGAGACAGGAATGATCCTGGCATTATCGGTTCTGGAATTTGGTATTTATGGCGGTGTGGCCGGCGCCGGACTTCTGATGCCGCAGTATCTGGTCTATATTCCGGCGTATTTTTATCTTGCAGGTATCGTATACAGACAATCGTATGGGATCTGGAAAAATTATGGACTTGTGCCGCAGAAAACAGGGGCTTATTTTCGGCAGGGAATCACAGTTTTTCTGCTGTATACAGGAGGAATCCTCGCAGAAAGTTTTCTGAATCCCTGGATCGTAGAAAAAGTTATAAAGGGCCTGAAATTTTTTTGAGGAAAATTTCCACAATATCTAGTGATGGTTTCCATAAAATCTGCGATATTTGGTGGTTTGTGCCGGAAAGTGTTGAAATTGTGCGGTTTTACGATGAAAAACTGTTTGATTTTATGTAAAATTCACAGTATAATTCAGTCATAAACGAGTATGATTTTAGAGAAACGGGATGCAGAGAAATGGACATAGAGATACGGGAATTTATTACATATTTACATAATAGAAAAAGGACGTCACATAATACAGAAGTATCTTACCAGAGAGACCTGAAGAAGATGGCAGTGTATTTTGCAGATCGTGGGATCTATGATATCCGAGATGTAGGAGAACTGGAGCTGGAAGGCTATCTCAGCTATATGGAGAGAGGACAGTTCGCTTCCTCAACGATCTCCAGAAATGTAGCATCTATCCGTGCCTTGTTTCAGTATCTTTATCAGGAGAACAGGATCGAGAGGGATCCGTCTCTGGAACTGAAGCCGCCCAAGGTTGAGAAGCGGATGCCGGAGATCCTTACTGTGGATGAGGTAGACCGCCTTTTGAAACAGCCGGATCTGAATACACCGAAGGGAATCCGGGACAGTGCCATGCTGGAGCTTTTGTATGCTACAGGAATGCGCGTCAGTGAACTTTTGCGGCTGAACCTGGAGGATCTCAATCTGCGGCTTGGTTATGTAGTCTGTCACGATGAGGATAAGGAACGGGTGATCCCGATAGGAAATGTATGCAAAACAGCCATGGAGAAATATCTGAAGGAAGCCCGTGGAAAATTTGTGAAAGAAAATGAGACGGAGAGTCTTTTTACCAACTGTTCAGGAAAATCCATGAGCAGACAGGGATTCTGGAAGGTTCTGAAGGGATATGCAGAGGAAGCCGGGATCCAGCATGATATCACGCCGCATACACTGAGACATTCTTTTGCCGCACATATGCTGCAGAATGGAGCGGACGTGAAGAGTGTGCAGGAAATGCTTGGACATTCGGATATTTCCACCACACAGGTCTATCTGAATTTTGGCGTTGCGAAAATGCGAGACGTATATATGAAAGCACATCCGAGGCATTGATCTGTAAGAAATAATATAAAAAACGCGTTCAAAAAAGAACCGGCAGCTTCCAAAATGGAAGAATGCCGGTTCTTTTTTTTGAACATAAAGTGTAAAAGGATCACAAATATCCGTTTCCTGAACTGCAGATCAGACAGATCTTAGCAATTTTCAGCAATCGTGTAAAGCAGCTTCTCAGACTCATCCCAACCAAGGCAGGCATCTGTGATGGATTTTCCGTAGATGTGATCTCCACCGATCTTCTGGTTGCCTGGCTCGATATAGCTCTCGATCATGAGACCCTTTACCATGGAGTGAAGCTCAGGATCTACCTGACGGCTGTGAAGAACCTCACTTGCGATACGAACCTGCTGCTCGTAATGCTTGTTGGAGTTGGAGTGGTTGGTATCCACGATCACTGCCGGGTTGGCAAGGTTCTTTGCATGGTATTTGTCATAGAGAAGACGAAGATCCTCGTAATGGTAGTTCGGGATCGCTTCCCCATGCTTGTTTACTGCACCACGAAGGATTGCGTGAGAGAGTGGATTACCGGTGGTCTCAACCTCCCAGCTTCTGTAAATAAAACGATGAGCGCCCTGTGCTGCAACAATGGAGTTCAGCATAACGCTGTAGTCACCACTGGTAGGATTCTTCATACCAGCCGGAACATCCATGCCGCTGACAGTGAGTCTGTGCTGCTGATCTTCAACAGAACGTGCGCCTACAGCAACGTAGGAAAGCAGATCAGAGAGATAACGGTAGTTCTCCGGGTAAAGCATCTCATCTGCACAGGTGAAGCCGCTTTCGCGGATAGCGCGCATGTGCATCTTACGGATCGCGATCAGTCCGGCAAGAAGGTTCGGTTTTTTCTCAGGATCCGGCTGATGGACCATTCCCTTGTATCCTTCACCGGTCGTACGTGGTTTGTTTGTGTAAACACGCGGGATGATAAGGACTTTATCCTCGATCTTTTCCTGCACTTTGCGAAGTCTTAAAAGATAATCGCATACGGCATCTTCGTTATCTGCAGAACATGGTCCGATGATAGCGAGGAATTTATCGGATTTTCCGGTGAAAACGTCGCGAATCTCAGCATCGCGTTTCTCCTTGAGCGCCTGAAGTTCAGCATCGAGCGGATACTGATTGCGGATTTCCTCAGGAGTTGGCAGTTTTTTTATGAATTCAAAACTCATAGTACTTTATTCCTCCATAACTATAGACATTTCGATTATTTATTATAAACGATTATTGGCCGATTGTCGATAGGGAAATTTTAGCGCTTTCACGTGTAGAAGAGTAAGCAGCAGCTCACCCAGAAAAATCCCGTAAAAATAGCCTCGGATCCCTGTTGCCGGAATTATAAAAACAACGGAGAAAATACGGATGAGAATGCCGGCAATACTGTGTATCAGACAGAGCCCCGGTTTTCCAAGTCCCTGCAGGATGCTGGTGAGCATGGTGTTTGTATAAAGAAAAGGACAGATAAAAGACAGATACCGTATGTAGGTGCCGGCAGTCTGGCTGTGAAAAAGCAATGTTCCGAGGAATGGGCCAAAAAGAAAGAATCCGCTTCCGCATAGAAATCCCAGGAACATGCACAGAAAAAAGGTCTGATCTGTGACACGGCGGATCTGCTTCTGCTTTCCCAGTGCATCAAGCTGTGCGATGGAAGGCATCAGCATTACAGCAGCGGAAGACGTAAGTGTGGAAGGAAACAGGAGCAGGGGCAGTGCCATTCCTGTAAAGATCCCATAGATCTTCAGTGAGTCTGAGGCTGTCATGCCGGAACGCAGAAGCATCTGTGGGATCAGGACCGCTTCTATGCTGCCGAGAAGTGTCAGAAGGATCCTGTTCAGGGAAATGGGAAAAGACAGTGTGAAAAGGTCCTTTATCAGCGGAAAGATCCTGACGGGAGTCTTTTCGTGTATAGGGTGATTTCCGAAATGAAAGGAAACTACCAGCAGCGACACCAGCGAAGCGGCAGTCTCTCCGGCAAGGGAACCTCCCGCTGCAATCAATGCAGTGATCGGACGTCCTTCGGAAAGAAAGATCAGATACAGGATATAGGTAGTGCCGATCCGTGCAGACTGCTCCGAAAGCTGCACGGCTGCCGGAACAGAGGCTTTTTTCCGGGCATAATAATAGCTGTTAATGCAGGAATGAATGGCACAGAGAGGAATACTGACAGCTGTTATTCGAAGAAGACCGGCAGTCTGCGGTGTTTTCAGAATTGCGGAAGCAAAAAAATATGCGTGCTGAAAAAGCAGAAAACCGGCTACAGCAGAAAAAAAGACAGCCATAAGTGTTCCTGTGACCAGCGAAAAACGTGCCTCCTTTTTCTCCTGAAGGGCAAGTCTGGACGCGATCAGTCGGGAAAGGGCAGACTGGATCCCTGTATAGGATAAAGCGGCCATAAGTCCCTGGAGAGGAAGAACCAGCTGATACAAACCAAGACCTTCCGCACCAATGGCATGGGAGAGGAATATTCTATAAAAGAAACCTGCGATACGGCTGATAAGGCCTGTGCAGGCAAGAATCAGGGTTCCTTTGAGAAATATTTTTTTTGACATGGATAACCTTGAGTCTTTTTTGTCAGTATATGAAGAAGTTAGTCTTGACAGAACCATATGTTTCTGATAGAGTAAACATGAAATCCGAGGAAAACACTGGGAATTGAAAAAGAGGTGAGCGGATGAAACTGTCAACAAGAGCAAAATACGGACTTAAGGCCCTGATAGACCTTGGTCTTTACAGTGAAAAAGAAGCGGTCTCGCTTCAGAGTATTGCGGGCCGTCAGAATATATCAGTCAGCTATCTGGAGCAGCTGATGGCACTTTTGAAGAAAGCGGGCCTTGTGAAGAGTGTCCGCGGTGCAGCCGGAGGATATTTCCTTGGAAGACCGGCAGAAGAGATTTCAGTGGGAGATATCCTTCGTGTCCTGGAGGGTGGCCTGGAGGCTGCAACATGTCCGGGAACAGAAGGTGACGGTGGCTGCCAAGGTTCTGATCTCTGCGTGGCTAAATTAGTGTGGAAGAGGATCAACGACAGCATCACAGATGCAGTGGATACCCTGATGCTCAGTGAGCTGATCGAAGAAAGCCGGAGAATACACGAAAAATAATTATCCTGAACAGGAGGAAAAGAAAATGGGAAAAATGATATATCTGGACAATGCGGCTACCACAAAGACCGCACCGGAAGTTGTGGAGGCTATGCTGCCGTATTTTACAGAGTTTTATGGAAATGCTTCAACCGTTTATGATTTTGCGGCAAACAGCAAGGCTGCCATCGCAAAGGCAAGACAGCAGATCGCAGATGTGATCGGAGCCAAAAAAGAGGAGATCTATTTTACTGCAGGTGGTTCCGAGTCTGATAACTGGGCTCTGAAAGCGACCTTTGAGGCATATAAAAATAAAGGAAACCATATCATCACAACAAAGATCGAGCATCATGCCATCCTTCATACCTGCGAGTACCTTGAAAAAGAGCGTGGTGCCAAGGTCACATACCTGGATGTAGATGAGAATGGTTTCATTGACCTGGATGAGCTTCAGAAAGCCATCACACCGGAGACCATCCTGATCTCTGTTATGGCTGCAAACAATGAGATTGGTACTCTTGAGCCGCTGAAAGAGATCGGACAGATCGCACATGAGCATGGAATCCTGTTCCATACAGATGCTGTTCAGGCATTCGGCCAGATCCCGATCAATGTAGATGAGTTCAATATCGATATGCTCAGCTCCAGCGGACATAAGATCAACGGACCGAAGGGAATCGGCTTCCTCTATATCCGTAAGGGCGTTAAGATCCGCTCCTTCGTACATGGCGGAGCACAGGAGAGAAAACGTCGTGCAGGTACAGAGAACGTTCCTGGTATCGTAGGATACGGTCTTGCAGCAGAGCGTGCAAACAAGTCCATGAAAGAGCGTACTGCAAAAGAAATCGAGATCAGAGATCATATGATCAGCAGGATCCTCACAGAGATCCCGTACGTACGTCTCAATGGAGATAAAGTAAAACGTCTTCCGAACAACGTAAATGTAAGCATCCAGTTCATCGAGGGAGAGTCACTTCTTCTGATGCTTGATAATTTCGGAATCTGTGCATCCAGCGGTTCCGCATGTACATCCGGTTCTCTGGATCCGTCACACGTTCTGTTAGCTATCGGTCTTCCTCATGAGATCGCACACGGATCTCTCCGTATGACCTTAAGCGAGGAGACGACAATGGAGGATGTTGATTTTGTAGTAGATAAGCTGAAAGATATTACTGCAAACTTAAGAAGCATGTCTCCATTATATGAAGATTTTATTAAAAAGCAGAAAAAATAATAAAAATACTTGCCAGGAGGAAAAAATAATGTATAGTGAAAAAGTAATGGATCATTTTCAGCATCCACGTAATGTAGGTGAGATTGAGAACGCAAGCGGCGTGGGTACTGTAGGAAATGCAAAATGCGGTGATATTATGAGAATATTCCTTGATATCGATGACGAAACTCATATTATCAAAGACTGCAAATTTAAAACATTTGGATGCGGTGCAGCAGTTGCAACAAGCAGCATGGCAACAGAACTTGTAATGGGCAAGACCATTGAGGAAGCTATGGAAGTAACCAACAAGGCCGTTATGGAGGCTCTGGACGGACTTCCGCCGGTAAAGATCCACTGTTCCCTGCTTGCTGAGGAAGCAATTCATGCAGCTCTCTGGGATTATGCAGAGAAACATCACATTAAGATCGAGGGTCTTTCCAAACCGAAGTCTGATATCCACGAGGGTGAAGAGGATACAGAAGAGGAGTATTGATTCCTTTTATTTATGATCATAACCGGGGCATGAGCAAGCTTCAGTTGAACAGAACCGTAAGCCATTGAAAGGACAGGTAAGTAAGAAGCATGACAGGACTTACGAACGAAGAAGTTCAGGAAAGAATTGCGCAGGGCCAGGTAAATAATAACGAAAACCCCAACACCAGGACATATAAGCAGATCATTCTGGAGAATACGTTGACATTCTTCAATTTTCTGAACCTGGTGCTGCTGGTTCTCGTACTGCTGGTTGGTTCCTACAAAAACTCCATGTTTGTAGGAATCATTTTTATTAATACCGTGATCGGGATCATTCAGGAGGTCCGTGCTAAGAAGACGATTGACAAGCTGGCCATCCTGACAGAATCCAAGACGGTTGTTCTGCGTGAAGGAAAAAAATGGAAAATTTCTACAGAGAAGCTGGTTGTCGATGATCTGATATTCCTGAAGGCCGGAGAACAGGTTCCGGCAGATGCGAAGATCCTGGAGGGAAGTCTTGAGGTCAATGAATCTCTGCTTACCGGTGAGGCAGACAATCTTCCGAAGAATCCGGGAGATGAGCTTTTTTCCGGAAGCTTTGTGACGGCGGGACAGGCCTGTTGCCAGATCATCCATGTGGGAAGTGACAACTATGCGTCAAGGATCACCAGCGAGGCAAAGGAATTCAAACGCCATAATTCAGAGCTTAGAAATTCCCTGAATGCCATTCTGAAGGTGATCAGTATCATTATCGTACCAATGGGTGCGCTGCTTTTTTATAAACAGTATTATTTTGTGGGAGACAATATCCGGGATTCTGTTGTCAATATGGTTGCAGCGGTCCTGGGAATGATCCCGGAGGGACTGGTCCTTCTTACCAGTGTGGCACTGACTCTGGGTGCGCTGAAGCTTGCCCAGAAGAAGACGCTGGTGCAGGAGCTGTACTGTATAGAAACTCTTGCACGCGTGGATACGCTCTGCCTGGATAAGACAGGAACTATCACAGAGGGTACCATGTGTGTGGAGGCGGTGGAGAGCTATCCGCCGGTGTATGATGAGATTTCAGGTGAAGCAGCAGGAAATAAGACTGAGTCTGGTGAAAGTAAGAACGACAGAACTGAGAGTTCTGATCTGGTCGAGGTTTCAGCAGCTTCCGAAATTTCAGCAGTTTCAGCCGCAGAAGCGATTGCAAAAGAGGATGGGAGTTCGATTCTTTCACCACGGGAAGAGTCTGAAGCTGGCACAGAGACGTACAGCCAGGAAGATCCGGAGAAAATCCGGGAGATCGAGCATATCATGGGAAATCTGCTTTCTGTGCTGAAGGATCAGAATGCCACTGCCGATGCACTCAGGGCAAGATTTAAAGTATCTCAGGATATGGAGCTGGATCATGTGATCCCGTTTTCTTCTGACAGGAAGTACAGCGGAGCTGCATTTACAGATACAGGTACTTATCTGATGGGTGCAGCGCAGTTTCTTTTTCCGGAAGGGAACCCGGAGCTGATGGAGTATTGTGGCAGATTTGCAGAGGAAGGTCTTCGTGTGTTGGTTCTTGCCCATAGTGTAAATGTGAGTGAGGGAGCGGAGCTTCCGGAGGGACTGGAACCTGTCGGACTTTTGCTTATTACCGATGTGATCCGTGCAGAGGCACCGGATACGCTGGCATATTTCGAAAGTCAGGGTGTTGATCTGAAAGTGATCTCCGGTGATGATCCGATGACGGTTTCTGCAATTGCCAGACGTGCAGGCCTTAAAAATGCAGAGCATTATATCGATGCGACAACGATCACAACTCAGGAACAGATGGACGAGGCAGTTGCAGAATATAGTGTGTTCGGGCGTGTAACACCTCAGCAGAAACAGGCAATGGTGAAGTCTTTGCAGGCTCAGAAGCATACGGTTGCCATGACCGGTGATGGTGTCAATGATGTTCTGGCGCTTAAAGAGGCGGACTGCAGTATTGCCATGGCTGAGGGCAGTGATGCGGCCAAGAATATTGCCAATGTGGTATTGCTGGATTCTAATTTTGCAGCAATGCCGGAAATTGTGAATCAGGGACGCCGGGTTGTAAACAATATCCGTACTGCGGCATCTATGTTTCTGATCAAAACGATTTTTTCCGTGCTGCTGTCACTGATCACGATCTTCTTCGGGGATTCCTATCCCTTTGAGCCGATCCAGATGTCTCTGATCAG
>OHXF01000299.1_pt1 | contig 17434 bp, 10 predicted proteins | sample 1579961 | NCBI WGS metagenome assembly OHXF01 (sample SAMEA3882508, study PRJEB24775) | human gut metagenome | biome: human-associated habitat; feature: intestine environment; material: feces | place: Netherlands | collected 2009/2010
AGGATCTGGAACTGATTTCCGGAGAAAACAATACAAAGGATTCCCAAAAGTCAGAAATACAATGGACAGGATTTAAATGGGACAGCTATTCCCAGGCAGAGATAACGCTTACGTCAGCCGTTAACGGCGTCTGCTATTATAAATGGGCAGAGCGGGGGGAAGACGGAAATCCCCAGGTGCCTCAGATCGAGACCGGAAATACCGTGAATGATGAGGTTTTGATCAGTGAGGATGAAGAGTTCGGGATCACACTTGCAGACCTGGATACAGACCAGGCAGTTGATCTGTATATCCAGATTGAGGATGAGAATGGGAAATTAAGTGATCTGAAGCGGATGGAGCTGGATCAGGACAGCCGCCCGGCGAAAAAAACAGATTCTGAGAAAAAACATAAAGCATCCAAACCAAAGGCAGAGGACAGTACGGTAGAGGGGCTGGATTCTCCTCTGGAATTCTACCCGGATACATTTTATGATTTTAAGGTTATCGGTGCCGGTACCGATAATGAGGATCCGGAAAACGGAGACATTAAGTGGGTGCCTGTTTACTGGAGCACATCTGCGAATCCGAATTCCAACCGGATCCGAAGCACCTGGAAGATCGGTTCCAAGGAAGGAATCGACCAGGAGGGAACTTTTAATCTGTATGTTTTCTTCCGCAAATATACCTGCAAGGATTCCAAATGGCAGTCTACGGATAAGATACAGTCTGTACAGTACAAGTTTCAGTCAGCCCCACTTTCTGAAAAATAATACTGTGTGGAGTGCGAATATCTCCTTGACATAACAAATATGTAACTCACGGAGAAAAGGAGGAAGGTAAATGAAGAAAAAAGTTCTGGCACTTTTTTTAAGTGCCGCGCTTTGTGTGACGGTGCTTCCGGCAACCGGTATGGCTGCAGAGTTTGGCAGCGGTGATGCAGAAATCACAGAAAATACTGCGGACAGCCAGGAGCTGTTTTCCGCAGAGGAAACTACAGAGCCTGTGGGAGATACTGAGCAGCCTACAGAAGACAGTGAGGATATTTCTGAGGAAATGGTGGATAACTCTTCCGATGCAACCATGGAAGATGTGGAAAACGCGGAGAACAGCGAGGATGCTTTCGGCGGAGCTGAGGAAGGAGTTTCAGAAGAAATCTCCAGTGAGGATGATCCGGAAGTATTATTGACAGAACTGATACCTGAAGAAGCAGGAGACAGTATGGAAGAAGAAAACGCAGAAGCTATGTCATCGTCAGATCCGGAGCTGACAGTGACACCGACAGCGGGTCCGGAACCGACAGTGACACCGATAACGGATCCGGAACCGACAGTGACACCGACAGCGGATCCGGAACTGACAGTGACACCAACACCGGTGCCAAAAATAAACGTAAAATGGACCGGAGAAAAATGGGTAAGCCGCAATTCTGTAAATGTGACACTTAAAGTTGATGCAAACGGAGCCTGCTACTATAAAGCTGTAGCGAGAAAAAAGGACGGAACTTCTGATGTTCCGAGGGTCGATACGGGAAACTCTCGTGTGGCGGTTACTGCAAACAGAAGCTTTGTGATATATCTTAAGAATCTGGATACAGAGAAAGAATTTGATCTGTATCTTAAGGTATTGGGTTCAGACGGAAGAACCAGCAACCTGAAAAAATTAAAGTTGAATTACAGGGGAACCCGCCCGAAATATGATGTGACGCCGACACCGACCTATATACCTTCTATACCAGATGTCAAAGATAGTTTTGTAAGAGGGTTGGATTCTCCGCTGAAATTTACTCCGAATAAATATTATAATTTTACCGTGACCGGTGCGGGAACTACAAATTCAAATCCCGGGCCTGGAGATGTGAAGTGGGTGCCGGTTTACTGGAGTACTTCACCAAATCCAACCGATAACAGGAAAAATACTACATGGCGGATCGGATCTGCCAAAGGAATAAACAAAGCCGCAACTTATAACATGTATATCTTTTTCCAGAAGTATGTTTATCAGAAATCTGAATGGAAAAAGACTGATGAAGTACAGTCAGCCGTATACCAGTTCCGGTCCGCGGCCTTAACAACTGTAAAGCTCACCACTCCCGGGCTATCCGGCACTTCCAACAGCCCTGCCGGCATCGTATTCAAATGGAAAAGAGCTGCAAATGCTTCCGGCTACAAGATCTATCGAAGGACCGGAAACAGCAGCAAGTGGGTCAATATCGCTACCGTAAGCGGAAGCAATACGCTGGTCTACACAGACGGATCAGTAAAATCAGGAACCATGTATACTTATACAGTCCGCGCATACAAGGGCTCTGCTTTAAGTGCTTATAACAAAAACGGTAGCAGGATCGCCCGCCTGACAGCTCCGGTGCAGTACAAACCGTCCAGCAAGGCTTCCGGGAAGCTGACTGTCCGCTGGAAAAAAGCAGCTGGTGCTTCCGGCTATCAGATCCAGTATGCGGCATCAAGGTCCATGAGAGGGTCCAGGACAGTGTCCGCCAGTGCACTGACCCGAACACTTTCCGGTTTGAAAAAGGGAAGCACTTATTATGTTCGTATCCGTGCATACAAAAAAGTGAGCGGAAAGACATATTACGGTGCCTGGAGCAGTGTGAAAAATGCAAAAGTAAGGAAATAAGATCTGTAATATCCCGCGGGATCCTCGAAAACAGGATCCTATGCGGGATATTTTCTGTTGTTCCTGACATGATTTGTTAAATAATTGTTCATTGTTTTTATAACAGGAAAGTGGTAGAATATATACCATATGTGATCCAGTATAACGGATATCAACAGAGAACTGGAATGATCCAAAATTGGACAGATCAGAGACAGCAGTCTTATTCGAATAAAATGATTGGAGCAGAAACATGAATGTTTTTTCAAAAGTATTTGGAACCCGCAGCCAGCGTGAGGTAAAACGTATCATGCCGCTGGTTGAAAAAACCGAGAGCTATCAGTCTCAGATGCAGCAGCTTACGGATGAGCAGTTACGAGACAAGACAAGAGAATATAAGAAACGTCTTGCAGAAGGTGCAACACTGGATGATCTTCTTCCGGAGGCATTTGCCACCGTACGTGAGGCAGCCAAGCGTGTACTTGGAATGGAGCATTACCGTGTACAGATCATCGGTGGTATCATCCTTCACCAGGGCCGTATCGCCGAGATGAAAACAGGTGAAGGTAAAACTCTTGTTTCCACACTTCCTGCATATCTGAATGCCCTTGAGGGAAAAGGTGTCCACATCGTAACCGTCAACGACTACCTGGCAAAACGAGATGCTGAGTGGATGGGTAAGGTTCACGAGTTCCTTGGCCTGACTGTAGGCGTGGTACTTAACGACATGAAGCCGGAAGAGCGTCGTGCGGCATACGGATGTGACATCACATACGTAACAAACAACGAACTTGGATTTGATTATCTTCGTGACAATATGGTCATCTATAAAGAACAGCTTGTTCAGAGAGATCTTCACTACTGTATCATCGATGAGATCGACTCTGTCCTGATCGATGAGGCACGTACACCTCTGATCATTTCCGGACAGAGCGGCAAGTCCACCAAGCTTTATGAGGTGTGCGATATCCTTGCACAGCAGCTGGAGCGTGGTGAGGCCAGCCATGAGATGACCAAGATGGCAGCCATCATGGGTGAGGAGGTTATCGAGACCGGTGACTTCGTTGTAAATGAGAAAGATAAGATCGTCAACCTTACCGAGCAGGGTATCAAGAAGGTTGAGAAATTCTTTAATATCGAGAACCTGGCAGATCCGGAAAACCTGGAGATCCAGCACAACATCATCCTTGCACTTCGTGCACATAATCTGATGCACAAGGATCAGGATTATGTTGTAAAAGATGACGAGATCCTGATCGTTGATGAGTTTACCGGACGTATCATGCCGGGCCGTCGTTACTCCGATGGTCTTCATCAGGCGATCGAGGCGAAAGAGCATGTGAAGGTTAAGAGAGAGAGCAAGACTCTCGCAACCATTACCTTCCAGAACTTTTTCAACAAATATGACAAAAAAGGCGGTATGACAGGTACAGCCCTCACCGAGGAAAAAGAGTTCCGTGATATCTACGGCATGGACGTTGTAGAGATTCCGACCAACCGTGTAGTACAGCGTAAAGACCTTGACGATGCTGTTTACATGACAAAGAAAGAGAAATTCAACGCCGTTGTAGAGGCAGTTAAGGAAGCTCACGCAAAACATCAGCCGGTACTGGTTGGTACGATCACCATCGAGACTTCCGAGCTTCTCAGCAGAATGCTGAAGAGAGAGGGAATCCCCCACAATGTATTGAATGCCAAGTTCCATGAGCTTGAGGCTGAGATCGTAGCTCAGGCAGGACAGGCAGATGCCGTTACCATCGCGACCAACATGGCAGGCCGTGGTACCGATATCAAGCTTGACGATGTGGCAAGAGAGGCCGGCGGTCTGAAGATCATCGGTACCGAGCGTCATGAGTCAAGACGTATCGATAACCAGCTCCGTGGACGTTCCGGACGACAGGGAGATCCGGGTGAATCCCGTTTCTACATTTCCCTTGAGGATGACCTGATGCGCCTGTTTGGTTCCGAGAGACTGATGAAGGTGTTCACATCCCTTGGTGTTGAGGAGAATGAGCAGATCGAGCACAAGATGCTTTCCAATGCCATCGAGAAAGCCCAGGAGAAGATCGAGTTCAACAACTTCGGTATCCGTAAAAACCTTCTCGACTATGACCAGGTTAACAATGAGCAGAGAGAGATCATCTATGAGGAGCGCCGCCAGGTACTTGACGGTGAGAATATGCGTGATGCCATCTACAAGATGATCACAGATATCGTAGACAGCATGACAGACATGTGCTTCTCCGATGACATGGATTCTTCTGAGTGGGATCTTGATGAGTTCAACACTGCGATCACTCCGATCATCCCGATCCACCCGCTGACCGCAGAGAAGGTAAAAGGCCATAAGAAAGATGAGATCAAGCATATTGTGAAGGAAGAGGCTGTGAAGCTTTATGAAGCGAAAGAGGCTGAGTTCCCGGAACCGGAGCAGCTTCGTGAGCTTGAGCGAGTTGTCCTTCTGAAATGCATCGACAGCAAATGGATGGATCACATCGATGATATGGAAATGCTCCGTCAGGGTATCGGTCTGATGGCATATGGCCAGAGAGATCCGGTTGTTGAGTACAAGATGAACGCATTCGAGATGTTTAACAGCATGATCAGCTCCATTCAGGAAGACACTGTACGTATGCTGTATCATGTTCATGTAGAGCAGAAGATCGAGCGTGAGCAGGTTGCCAAGGTAACCGGCACAAACAAAGATGACAGCGCAGGCCCGAAGAAACCGGTTCAGCGAAAAGAAGATAAAGTATACCCGAATGATCCGTGCCCATGCGGAAGCGGCAAGAAATACAAACACTGCTGCGGCAGATAATGAAAACCAGATCTGATCTGAATTATATAATTGTGCTTGGAGCACATGTAAATGGCACAAAGCTTACATTAGCCCTTCTGGAACGAGTCAGAAGGGCTTTGCTGTATCTGGAAGAAAATCCGGGTACGAAGGCAGTGCTCTCTGGAGGAAAAGGCGATGGAGAAAACATTTCCGAGGCAGAGGCCATGTATCGCTACCTTACCGGTCACGGAATAAACGGGGACAGACTGATACGGGAAGAGGAATCTACCAGTACGAAAGAGAATTTGGAATTCAGCTGCAGAAAGATCGGAACCACAGACTGTTCCGTAGGCGTGGTGACGAACAATTTTCATGTATGGAGAGGAGCAGCCATTGCAAGAAAATGTGGATTCCGGGAAGTGGCCATGGTACCTTCCAGGTATCGAAGCTGGCGTCTTTTTATCTACATTCCCCGTGAGATTCTGGCCATTATCAAAGACAAACTAATGGGAAATCTGTAGATCTGTGCGAGAAGAGAAATCTCAAAAATTTTGTCAACATGCGTTGACAAATAAAAATACTGCGCTTATAATGAACCACAGAAAAAGCAATAAAGCAACACGTTGACGAGACGAGTAAGCTGTGAAACGTTACAGAGAGAGATGTGAAGTGCTGGAAACATCTTATCGGGAAACAGCCGAAGACTACCTCCGAGTGGCCCCAATCCGGTCCGGTGATTCCGTTATCATCATAATTGAGAGGCTTTGCATCCTGGCATGACCGGGCAGCAGAGCAAGCAGGGTGGAACCGCGAGAATGAATGAACTCGTCCCTTACAGTATGTGATGTACTGTGAGGGATTTTTTTATTGCAGAATCTCTTGCAAAAGCAGACACATACTGTGTACCATAGAAACTTCATTTAAAATGAAAGGAGAAAAAACAATGATCATTACATTAAAAGACGGCTCAAAAAAAGAATATGCGGAAGCAAAAGCTGTGATCGATATTGCATATGACATCAGCGAAGGCCTTGCACGTGTTGCATGTGCAGGAGAAGTAAACGGAGAGGTCGTAGATCTTCGTACAGTTCTTGACAGTGACTGTGAGCTGAATATCCTTACAGCGAAAGACGAGAAGGGCCTTGCAGTTCTCCGTCATACAGTATCTCACGTAATGGCACAGGCTGTACAGAACTTATACCCGGAGGCAAAGGTTGCCATCGGACCATCCATTGATACAGGCTTTTACTATGATTTCGACCACGAGCCATTTTCACGTGAGGATCTTGACGCCATTGAGAAAGAGATGAAAAAGATCATCAAAAAAGGCGCAAAGATCGAGCGTTTTACAAAATCCCGTGAGGATGCCATCGCATACTTTAAAGAGAAAAATGAGCCATACAAGGTTGAGCTGATCGAGGATCTTCCGGAGGGAGAAGAGATTTCCTTCTATTCACAGGGAGACTGGACAGACCTCTGTGCAGGCCCGCACCTGATGAGTGTAAAAGGCATCAAGGCATTCAAGCTTCTTTCTTCTTCCAGCGCATACTGGAGAGGCAGTGAGAAAAACGCAATGCTCACACGTATCTACGGAACAGCCTATGCTACAAAGGATGAGCTGAAAGAGCATTTGGAGCAGATGGAAGAAGCAAAGAGACGTGACCATAACAAGCTTGGCCGTGAGATGAAGATCTTCACAACTGTAGATGTGATCGGACAGGGACTTCCGCTTATCATGCCAAACGGTGTGATCATGATGCAGGAGCTTCAGCGCTGGATCGAGGATGAGGAGACAAAGCGTGGATACGTAAGAACAAAAACTCCTCTTATGGCAAAGAGCGATCTTTACAAGATCTCCGGACACTGGGATCATTACAAAGATGGTATGTTCGTACTTGGTGATGAGGAGAAGGACAAAGAGGTTTATGCACTTCGTCCGATGACATGTCCGTTCCAGTACTATGTATACAAAGCAGAGCAGCACAGCTACCGTGATCTGCCGATCCGTCTCGGCGAGACCTCCACACTGTTCCGTAATGAGGATTCCGGAGAGATGCATGGCCTGACACGAGTTCGTCAGTTTACTATTTCCGAGGGACATCTGATCGTAAGACCGGACCAGATGGTAAAAGAGTTCAAAGACTGTATCGCACTTGCACAGTACTGTCTGCAGGTACTTGGTGTTGAGGAAGATGTAACCTATCATCTTTCCAAATGGGATCCGAACAACAGAGAGAAATACATCGGTGATGCAGAAGTGTGGAATCAGACAGAAGCTCATATCCGTCAGATGCTTGAAGAACTGAACATTCCGTTTACAGAGGATGTTGGCGAAGCTGCATTCTACGGACCTAAAGTTGATATCAATGCCAAGAACGTATACGGAAAAGAAGATACTATGATCACGATTCAGTGGGATGCTCTTCTGGCTGAACAGTTCGACATGTATTATATCGATGAAAACGGTGAAAAACAGCGTCCATACATCATTCATCGTACATCCATGGGGTGCTACGAGAGAACACTGGCATGGCTCATTGAGAAATATGCAGGTATGTTCCCGACATGGCTCTGCCCGGAACAGGTTCGTGTGATTCCAATTTCCGAGAAATTCCACGACTATGCTGCCAAAGTTGAAGCTCAGTTAAAAGAAAACGGAATCCGCTGCTCTGTTGACCAGCGTTCCGAAAAGATGGGCTACAAGATCCGTGAAGCACGCCTTGCAAGAGTTCCATACATGCTCATTGTTGGCGCCAAAGAGGAAGAAGAAGGCAAGGTTTCCGTAAGAAGCCGTTACCTTGGCGACGAAGGAATGAAAGACCTTGGTGAGTTCCTTACATCCATCAAAGAAGAAATCAAAAACAAGACAATTCGTAAAATCGAAGTTCAGGAAGAAAATAAATAAAACAGGTATTTTACTTTAACCTGTTCAAATAAGTCCCCACCCTCTGCTTTAATTGCATCAGGCAATAAGCAATGGGTGGGGACTTTTATTTATCAGTTATCCCATCTGTACAATTACATGGTATTCGTTTCTGCCATTGACCATAGGAATCTGGTTTCCATTTATCCTCTCACCATCTACCTCAATCCATCTGACTCCTTTCTGCACACCTTTCGGTTTATGGATCTCAATATGATAATCCGCCCCTCTAAAATGACGGTTCACTTTAAAATCGCCAAACGTTTCCGGAAGGCAGGGGTCTACGATCAAACCATCATATCCTGGCAGAATACCAAGAAGCGCCTGTGACAGGTTTATAAATGTCCACGCTGCAGTTCCTGTCAGCCAACTGTTTTTTGCCTCTCCAAATCCTGGTGCATCAGCTCCCGCGATCATCTGCGAATATACATATGGTTCTGTCCGGTGAATATCACTGATTTCCTCAATATAAGATGGACATATTTTACGATAAACCTCAAATGCCCTGTTTCCTCTTCCAAGCACAGTCTCCGCAATGGAAATCCACGGATTGTTGTGGCAGAAAATTCCTGCATTTTCTTTATATCCAGGCGGATAAGAAGTAATTTCCCCAAGTTCCAGATGGTATCTTGTATAAGCCGGCTGAAGGATCATTATTCCATACTTTGTTTCCAGCAATTCATTCACAGAGTCCAGAGCTTTTTCTGCTATTCCTTCTTCCTTGCCGATTCCTGCCATAACACAGAATCCCTGTGGTTCAATAAAAATCTTTCCTTCTTCGCATTCTTTTGAACCAACCTTTTCAGACTGTGCATCATAGGCACGCAGGAACCATTCTCCGTCCCATCCATTATCCAGCACTGCCTGATACATCTCATCCACTGCTTTCCCTGCTTCTTTTGCAAGTTCTGTGTGCCCGGTCCGCTCACAGAGCTCCTCAAATTCTTTTCCATATTTCACAAACATACCTGCAATAAATACAGATTCTGCCACAGGGCCTTCCGACGGCCCTGTTGTCTGAAAGGATTCTCCAGGTTCACTGGAAAAACAGTTCAGATTCAGGCAGTCATTCCAGTCTGCCCTTCCGATCAGAGGAAGTTTGTGAGGACCAAGATGGGTTACTGTGTAATGAAAAGATTTCTCCAGATGTTCAAAAAGCGGTACCTCTGTTCCCTTCTTACAATCAAAGGGTACCTGCACATCAAGTATCCCATAATCACCAGTCTCTTTGATATATGCTGTTACTGCTGCGATCAGCCATAACGGGTCGTCATTAAATCCGCTTCCAACATCCAGATTCCCCTGTTTTGTCAGCGGCTGGTACTGATGATATGCACTTCCATCCGGAAACTGTGTAGATGCTATATCAATAATCCTTTCCCTTGCCCGCTCTGGGATAAGATGCACAAACCCCAGAAGATCCTGACAAGAATCGCGAAACCCCATCCCCCGTCCTGTTCCTGATTCGTAATAAGATGCTGATCTGGACATATTGAAGGTTACCATACACTGATATTGATTCCAGATATTTGCCATGCGGTCAATATGTTCGTTCTCGCTGACGACTGCAAAGCGTGCCAGCAATGTTTCCCAGTAATTTTTCAGTTCTGCAAAGGCCTGCATCGCTTTTTCCATTGTATTAAATCTTTCAATCAATGCTTTTGCAGAGGTTTTATTGATAATTCCGGGAGCTTCCCATTTATCATCTGCCGGATTTTCACAATATCCCAGCATAAAAACAAATTCTTTTTCCTCTCCCGGCAGCAGAGTCAGATCTATCTGATGTGCAGCAATGGGATACCATCCGCTTGCAATAGAGTTACTGCATTTTTTCTTACATACAGCTTCTGGAAAAGCATTCCCGTTTCCTGCTCCCAGAAAAGCATCTCTGTTGGTATCATAATTGTCCACCTGTGTATTTACTGTAAAGAAACTGTAATGTTTCCTTCTTTCTCTGTATTCTGTCTTATGATAAATCGTACTCCCCTGTACTTCCACTTCTCCGATACTTAAATTTCTCTGGAAGTTCGATGCGTCATCCACTGCATTCCAGAGGCAGAATTCCACGTATGAGAACAGAGAAATATTTTTTTCAGTTTCAGAGTTATTTTTCAGTTTCAGACAATTGATCTCACATGAAGCATCAGAGGGCACAAAAACCAGAAGCTCTGCTTTTAGATTATTTTTCGAAGAACAGAAGCGACTGTATCCAAGACCATGTCTGCATTCATAAGTATCTGTTTCTGTTGCAGACGGCATAGTTCCCGGATTCCAGATTACTCCGTCATCATTAATATAATAATACTTTCCGTTGGAATCTGCAGGAATATTATTATAACGGTACCTGGTAATTCGCAACAATTTTGCATCTTTATAAAAGCTATATCCTCCGCAGGTGTTGGAGATCAGTGAAAAGAAATCATTACTTCCCAGATAATTGATCCAGGGTAATGGTGTATGTGGTGTAGTGATAACATATTCTTTCGCCTTGTCGTCAAAATATCCGAATTTCATTGAAAAGCCTCCTTAAAAAGAATAAATAAACACTTGTGAAGAAAAGGCCGAAAACAGACTTGCGAAAACGAATACGTTCAGAATTTATATGTTTATTATATAGTTTAGATTTATCACAGTATAATTCAGTTTTTCAAAAAAATCAACTATATTTTTAGCAGTCAAAATATTTCACAACTGTTATTTTAACTTCCGTAAGATCATCGCGAAACTTTTCGTTATATTAAAGCCTGTTTTTTGTGAAATTAATAAATTATTATAAATTCTTTTTTGTGCAACAGGGATAAATTATACAAATATAACAAAAATACTTGAATTTTATCTGAAAATAAAGTACGATTAGCTTGCGAAAACGTTTTAGAAACAAAAACAGAAAAGGCTGGACTATACTATGGTATCCATGAAAGACATTGCAAAACAATGCAACGTATCTGTTGCAAGTGTCAGCAAAGCTCTCAATGGTTATCCGGATATCAGCGAAGAGACCCGGCAGCTTATTTTAAATACTGCATCAGAAATGGGATATCTTCCAAATTCCTCAGCAAGAGCACTAAAGACCAGACGCAGTTATAATCTTGGCGTACTTTTTGTAGACGAAGCCATGAGTGGCCTCACCCATGATTATTTCAATCATGTACTGGAAAGCTTTAAACGCACTGCCGAATCCAGAGGATATGACATCACTTTTACCAGTGGAAACCTCTCCGGTCAGCATCTCAGTTATTATGATCACTGCCGTTACCGTGGAGTCGATGGAGTGGTGATCGCCTGTATCAATTTTTTTACAGAAGAGGTACAGCGCCTGGTACAGTCCGAGATACCGGTAGTCACTATCGATCATGTATTTGATGGAAGAATTGCTGTTGTTTCCAACAACATTCAGGGAATGGAAGAACTTGTCTCTTATATTCTTGAACGGGGACACAGAAAGATTGCCTATATTCACGGAGAAGATTCCTCTGTCACACGAAACAGACTTGGAAGTTTTTACAGAACTCTCCAGAAAAAACGAATCGATATACCTGATGAATATATGCCAGTCATTCCTTATCGAGATGCAGAAGCTGCAGCAATAGCAACTTCAGAGCTTCTGGATCTGAAAGATCCTCCTACCTGTATCCTCTATCCGGATGACTTCTCCGCACTGGGTGGCATCAATGAAATCCACGAACGTGGACTTCGAATACCAGATGATATTTCCATTGCAGGCTATGACGGACTTACTTTTGCACGCATCCTGGAGCCACGGCTGACAACTCTGTGTCAGGACACAGAAACGATTGGACGGCTTGCCGCACAGAAGCTGATTGATCTTATCGAAAATCCTAAAACAACGATCATCGATAAATTCACCGTTGATGGAAGACTTTTCCCCGGTGCATCAGTCAGAAATCTGGCAAAATAAGAAAATCTTCAGTATCTTCACAGTTGGTGGACTGCTGAAAAGTTACAATCAACCCAAAACAATTATCACAAGGAGGTAATAACATGATGAAGAGAAAAGCTATGGCAATTACATTAACAGCAGCTATGCTTGCCGGTCTTACAGCAGTTCCAACATGGGCTGAAGATGCAGCCGCTGACGAAGGTAAAGTTTTAAACATTTATTGCTGGAATGAAGAATTCAAATCCCGTCTGACTGACCACTATCCCGGATATGAAGAAGTTGACGGAACTCATGGCAAGATCGGAGATGTTGATGTTGTATGGAACATTACTCCTTCTGATGACAATGCATATCAGAATAATCTGGATGAGACTCTTCTGAAACAGGCTGATGCAGCAGCAGATGACAAAATCGATCTCTTCCTTGTTGAAGCCGATTATGCACTGAAATATGTAAATACAGATTATACAATGTCTGTGGCAGATCTGGGAATCACAGATGAGGAAGTTGCAGACCAGTATCAGTACACCAAAGATGTTATGACAGATTCGGATGGCAACTTAAAAGGTCTTTCCTGGCAGGGCTGCCCGGGTGCTATGATCTACAGAAGAGATATTGCAAAAGAAGTATTCGGAAGCGATGATCCGGCAGAGGTTCAGAAGAAAGTTGCAGACTGGGATACATTTAAGGCAACAGCTGAAGAGCTGAAGGAAAAAGGCTATCAGATGACTTCCACTGTAAATGATGCCTACCGTGTATTCTCTAATAATGTAACTTCCCCATGGGTTGTTGACGGAAAGATCACTGTTGATGACAATATCAAAAACTGGGTAGATATGTCCAAGGAAATGGTTGATGCCGGAGAAACAGCTACCTATGAATTGTGGAGTGATGACTGGAGCAAGGGCTTCTTCAAAGACAGCAATGTATTCTCATATTTCGGACCTGCATGGTTCATCGACTTCTCCATGAGCGCTGACCAGGATGGTTCAGTTGGTAAAGATGGCGGCTGGGCTGCAACAGAAGGGCCACAGGGCTTCTACTGGGGCGGAACATGGATCACAGCAGCTACAGGCACAGACAATCCTACACTGGTTGCTGATATCATGAGAACTATGACAACTAACGTTGACGTTATGAAAGAAATCGTTACTGCTGATAATGACTTCGTAAACAATAAACCTGCCATGGAAGAAATGGCTAAAGACGAGAGCTACGGCGATGCAGTTCTCGGCGGACAGAATCCTCTGGCTATGTTCTGTGCAGGCGCTGATAAGATCGACCTGAGCAACATGAGCATCTATGATCAGGGCTGCAACGAAGAATTCCAGAATGCCATGAAGAACTACTTCGAAGGCAACGCATCTTATGATGAAGCTCTCGACCTGTTCTATAAGGCAGTTGTAGAAAAATATCCGGAACTTTCCTATTAATCAAACATTGAAACCTGTGTGCCTGCCTGACCATCAGGCAGGCACACTTTGGATTACAGCAGACTATGGAGGAAGATAATGGCAAAGAATAATAACCATAAAGCGGTCAGCTATAACAAATGGGGATATATCTTCCTGATACCATTTGTAGTAGTATATCTCATATTCCAGCTCGTTCCGCTTATCAGTACAATTTATAACAGTTTCTTTGAAAATTACAGATCTGGATTAACGCAGATAGGACCGAATTTTGTGGGACTTGCCAATTATGCAAAGCTCTTTCAGGGTGGCGATATCTGGATTTATTTTAAAAACACAATGATCATGTGGGTAATGGGATTTATCCCACAGATCCTGGTTTCCCTGCTCCTGGCTGCCTGGTTCTCCAATCCAAGCCTCTGGCTTAAGGGACAGCGCTTCTTCAAAACAGTTATTTATCTGCCAAACCTGATCATGGCATCCGCCTTTGCAATGTTATTCTTTACCTTATTTGCAGACGGCGGTCCCATCAATGCAATGCTGATGCAGTCAGGAATACTGAAACAGGCATATTCCTTTTTCAGCCATGCCTGGAGTGCCAGAACCCTTGTTGCAGTCCTGAACTTCCTGATGTGGTTCGGAAATACAACTATTCTTCTTATGGCAGGTATGATGGGAATTGACTCCTCGCTTTACGAGGCAGCTGAAGTAGACGGTGCAACTTCCTCACAGATTTTCAGAAAGATCACTCTTCCACTCCTTCGTCCAATCCTGATCTATGTTATGATCACATCCCTGATCGGCGGCATGCAGATGTTCGATGTACCTCAGATCCTGACAAACGGAACCGGCGACCCCATGCGTTCCACTATGACACTGATCATGTTCCTGAACAAGCATCTGTTCAGCAAGAACTACGGAATGGGTGGTGCATTATCCGTATTCCTGTTCATTATCACCGGAGTGCTCAGCCTGATCGTATTCCGCTTTAACAAGATAAAAGACTGATGGAGGTGAGAAGAATGAATGAAAAAAACTCCAAAAATAAAAAAGGAATGAGCATGAAAGGTCAGCGTACCCTTGCCTATATCGTACTGATCATCATTTCCTTCTTCTGCCTGTTCTGGTTTTATGTACTGTTTATCAATGCCACCAGATCTAATGGCGCACTGAAAAAGGGATTCACAGCCATTCCCGGAGGACATCTCATTGAGAACTGGAAAAATCTTCTCGCAGGAACACTCCCTGTATGGAATGGTATGTTCAACAGTATTTTCATTGCTACCTGCTCCGCTGTTTTATGTACCTATTTTTCAACAATGACTGCTTACGCTATCCATGCATACAATTTTAAAGCAAAAAAATTTATGTTTACATTTATCCTTGCAGTCATGATGATCCCAACTCAGGTAACTGCTCTTGGATTCCTTCAGCTGTTGGGAAAAATAGGTCTGGACGACTCCTTTGTCCCACTGATCGTTCCAAGTATTGCTGCTCCTGTTACTTTCTTCTATATGAAACAGTACATGGAAAGCAACCTTCCTCTGGAACTTGTGGAAGCAGCACGTATTGACGGTTCCGGTGAATTTAATACCTTTAACAAAATCGTATTCCCGCTTATGAAACCGGCTATCGCTGTGCAGGCAATTTTTACCTTTGTACAGAGTTGGAATAATTACTTCATTCCGGCGCTGGTTCTTCACTCAGATAAGAAAAAAACACTTCCTGTACTGATCGCACAGCTTCGAAGCGCAGACTTTCTGAAATTCGACATGGGACAGGTGTATGTAATGATCGCCTTTTCCATCTTCCCGGTCATCATTGTTTACATTCTTCTTTCCAGATTCATTGTAGAAGGTGTTTCCGCAGGTGCGGTTAAGGGTTAAATGCTAAATACTGATACAACAAAAGCTGCCTGTTCCGGATGCAAATGCATCCGGAATCCAGACAGCTTTTTTAATTATTTGCAGTACTGTTCGGACCTCCGACCACCTTCACTTCGTTTGCCATCTTTATTTTCCTTCCTTATTCTGCTTCTTTCAGTTCCTTACTCAGCTCTGACGCAAAGTATTTTATACTATTCGCATCCAGTCCAAAGGCTTTCAATATTACTTTCTGGTTCGCTGTTACTGCATGATCCAGACGGTATATATTGTCTAACTGACGTACCATTTCTATTTTTTCCAGCTCTTTTATTGCCGCCGGTACAGTCATATAGTTCAGTTTCTTATCCAGTTTTTTCATTTCTTCTTTTAGTTTTATATACATCTTGCAGCGCACTATCATGGCTACAAATTCAACAAATATCTTCGCTCTTGCTGATTCTTCTGAATACACCCGGATGCTCTTATTCCCCAGATATGATTTGTCTCCGCGGAATAGTTTCTCCGATACATCCCTGCTCTTATACAGTTCGATTGCTTCCTTCGCACTCATCTTTTCCGATGTAACGATACAAAAATATCCTGCCAGATCCAGTTCTCTTTCTACCACACTGCACCGTTCTTCTGGTAGTATAAAAGCCTGGCTCTTTTCATCATAATAAAGGTTAAAATACTTCTCAAATCCAGGACCGAATTCCTTTACTTTATTCTGGTACTTTTTCAGATACTGCGTCATCTGGTTGATCCGATTTTCAATCTCTATCCGTTCTGCGCTTTCTTTGGAAATACTATGATACAGATGAAAATAACGCTCTTTTTTATCACTTGCATACAGTTTGTGCCGTATTGTCTTTCCGTAAACTCCATATTCATAGATATTGTTTACCCGCTTATTTTCAAATGTCCCTTTATTTTCCAGGATCAGTTCATTCACAAGGGCAGACATCCCTTTCACCATGATAACAAAACTATACCCACATTTATCCATATATTGTATATTCTCGCAGCTGAAATATCCCCTGTCCAGAATGAATCCGATCTTCTTATAACCATATCCGGATGCTTTATCCAGCATGAACTGAAGCTGGGAGATATCATTCAGACTTCCTGGATATTTTTCATAAAATAATGGTTCCTGATTATGAGTATCATACGCAACTGCATAATTAAATACCGGCTCTCCCATATCTACTTTCGGATGCCCAAATTCAACCATTTTTATATCCCCGGCCTGACAGTTTTTATTCGTTGAATCATAAGAAATATAAATCTTTTCACGGTAATTCCATGACTCATTCCATGTATTCAGAAATCCTGTACTCTGATCATCTGTTACTGAATTCAGGAAATCTGATACGGTTGAATCGCTGTATTGTTTCATCTTTTCCGTAAAAAGTGGATGGTTGTATGTATAATCCGGATAGTACTGCGCTACATTGTTTTCTGCTATGATCGAATAAACAGCCATATCTAAAAACAACCCCATATCACGTGATCCAAAATACTTTCCAAGGATATCGTTCAAGCTGCATTCTTCTATGATCTTACGCAGTACAAAATATGTTCCTACCCTGAGACAGCTACTTCTGGAAGTCCTGTTTTTGCTTTCCGGAAGCTCTGCATCGGGGAAATATTTCAGGAAATTTTGATTCGGTTTCATGAGTTCCGGATCCGTATCTGACAGTTTTCCGATTGTTACTCTTTTGGGAAAAGTATACTTCCGGGATGGATCATAAACCCGGTCATACTCATACTCTATATATACAACATTTGACTTTTTTCTCCGTGTGATCTTGCCTTTTACGGTTGGTACTTTCACTAAAAAATCCAGATACATAGCGCCTCCTTTTTAGGCGGTTATCCGCCTAAAATAATTGTACTATATTTCCCGGCTATCTGCAATGGAAAGCCGCAGAAAACCGGGATTTTTTATGATTTTATTTC
>OHXF01000320.1_pt1 | contig 16939 bp, 18 predicted proteins | sample 1579961 | NCBI WGS metagenome assembly OHXF01 (sample SAMEA3882508, study PRJEB24775) | human gut metagenome | biome: human-associated habitat; feature: intestine environment; material: feces | place: Netherlands | collected 2009/2010
TCTAATGTCTCAGGCTTCTGAGCTGCATGTTTGTGATCTGGTCCAGCGTATACGAATAACTTTGTATACATCTGACGTCCAAGAGGTCCCTTTGGAAGCATTCCCTTTACAGCGTACTCGATAACGCGCTCTGGGTGCTTGTTCATCATCTCTCTTAATGTTGTCTCTTTCATACCACCGATATAATCTGAGTGATGATAGTAAATCTTCTGGTCTAATTTCTTACCAGTAACCTTAACCTTGTCAGCATTGACAACGATTACATAATCACCTGTGTCAATGTGTGGTGTAAAGATTGCTTTATTCTTTCCTCTTAATACTTTAGCAACTTCTGATGCTAAACGTCCTAATGTCTTACCTTCAGCGTCTACTACGTACCATTTTCTGTCGATTGTAGCAGGACTAGCCATAAATGTTTTCATCGGTTTTCCTCCTTAAATGATTCGATTACTTTTAATGCCGATGCCTCTTGAAATCGCGTATGTCCGGACGCCACTTCCTTTTTGACATCTTATAGTCCTCTGTTCCATCTCAGATGACTATCATTATCTATACTAAATGGTTGCCGGGGCTTTGGCTTCCATTTATCTACTTTTACAGACCTAGATATTATACTTGCGTAATCGACTGTTGTCAAGTGTTTTTCACCCTTATTTTCGGCTTTTTCTTTAAACTTTTTCTTTAAAACTGCATATATACAAAATCAGCCGGATTCACTCCCGGTCCATAGTAACCGAATATTATTACTATAAAGATGCCAAGGTATATTATCGCCCAGCGAAGCGGCAGCTTTCTTGAAAGTATGAAATCGCGCATGTCGAGCTTTTTATTTTCCTCAACGAAGCTGATAAAGAACCACAGCAGAGTACATATTATAAGTAAAAGTATATCGTACTCGTCCAGTCCGCATGCTCCGAGATTCAAAATGATGTTGTTTATTCCAAGCTCGCTGATATGGAAATCTGTGACTGATTTAAAAAGCATGTGAAATGCAGTCGACGCATTTGCAGCTATGTCAAAATAGTAGCCTACCAGTATGAGCATAAAGGTCCAAAGCACTGATACAATTGTTGCAAATATGCCCTTTTCCCTTAGGCCGGTCAGCTTAAAAAAGCCGCCTGCCACCTTTTTGTTTACCGGAGCAAAAAGCTCTGCAAGCATGATGACAATGCCGTTCCAGAGTCCGAAATACAGGTATTTCATATTGGCACCGTGCCATACTCCGATGACGATAAATGTGATGACACTCGCGATGCAGCCCGGCAGCACCTTACTGATATGCGCGCCAAATCTCGGCTTTAGCCATTTGCCAAAGTTCAGGAAACGCTTTGAGATTGAAAGCGGGTAGAAGATATAGTTTCTGCACCAGTCTCCAAGAGTCATATGCCAGCGGTGCCAGTACTCTGTGAGTGAGCGCGAAAAATACGGATGGTTGAAGTTTGTTGACATTGTTATACCAAACATCTCCGCAATACCGCGCACTATATCGATTCCTCCCGAGAAATCCGCATAAAGCTGCAGCGCATACACTACTGCCGCAAAAAATACATAAGTGCCCGAAAAATCCATCGGCTTATCCATTACAAAATTGATGATATTTACCGCGCGGTCTGCTATCACAAGCTTTTTCATGACTCCCCAGAGCACCAGAAGCGCACCCTTTTGCAGATTTTCAAGTCTCAGGGAATGTCCCTCGTAAAGCTGTCCCGCAAGCTTATCATATATCGCAATCGGTCCCTGTATGATCTGTGGGAAAAATGACACGAACAGCGCTACCTTAAGGAAATTCTTTTCAGGCTCGACAATTTCCCTGTATACATCCATCACATAGCCCATGGACTGGAAGGTGTAGAAGGATATGCCAAGTGGAAGCAAAAGTCCAAGCTCCCCCGCATATGGTATATATTTAAGGAATGCCAATATGCCGAAATTGCAAAGCAGCGCAAAAAGCATGACTGCCACTCTCTTTTTTCTGCCCTTTTCCTTGTATTCCTTTCTGGTCTGCCTGTCCCAGTCCTCCTTGTGGCTTTTTACGATGGCATTCTGCTTCTTTAGCAGCTTGTCAATCCATATTGTTGAGCCATAGGTGGTGCATATTGTGAAAATGATAAACAGCACATACCACTTACATATAATCACATAGTATGCCATGCTTCCCGCCAGAAGCACATACCAGCGGTATTTCTTCGGAAAGCAATAATATAATACAAGCAATACGATTACAAATATCGCATATTTTAATGAAATAAGTTCCATTTTATTTACTCCAAATCTATTTTCTAATGTAATACTGCCGCCATACTTTAATTAACAGGCAGTATTTATTTTAAAGTCCATACACTATCATGCTATTTTTTTACCGGGGTATTTAACTCCTTTGCAGGCTTTGCATCGTTGTTCGTATCTGCTACCTTATTTGTCGCAAGGCTTGACGAAAAATTATAAGGCAGATAAACGGACATCTCAAAATAATGATTGCCCAGACTCAGATCCGTATCCTTTGCGCAGGCACTTATCACCTTATCAGCGCGCCTTGCGCACTCGCCCCATGCACTCTGAAGCTCCGGTGAGTGGTCTACATTAAGCCTGTAATTATCAGACAGATATTTTCCCATATATGCAGTGAATTTGCGGCTTCCATTTATATTCAGGTGCTCCGAATTGTAGAAATCATCCCTCTCATTGATTCCGATAAGTTCCTTATCACCTTCAAAGCTTGCAAAATCATAGCCATAAGACTCCACCAGTTTCTTCACGTCACAAAGCACCTGCGGATTCTTTACCTTCTTCTCATGAGGGAACCTCGCAAAAAGCACCTTTTCCACCCCCTGTGCTTTACAATACTCAAGCAGATCAGTCATATACGCTCTGCTCTTGTCGGTAAAGTAGAGCTTTTTCTGCTTGCCTGATGGACAATCGGAATATTTTGCAATAGATGAAAATCCCTTCATGCATGACGTTTTTACAAAATACATTCCAACTCTTGTGGCAAAGGTGTGTGCACACTTGCCTATATCCTTCCAGTTGCTATGATGCAGCTTTAAAAGATTTGTAAAGTTGTCCTGCTCATTCTTTGGCACAATCTCTTGTATTGTATCAAACCTGTTTTCCTCATTATGGATATTGTCTATCCAGCTATGCAGCTTTACCGTCCTGTCGTAATAGCTGTCATTTTGTAAAAAGCCATTCACTTCAAAAACCACAACCTTCGGATGCTGTCTGGTGAGAGCTTCTCTGAGCATAGATTTGTACAGACTGCCGGGCACCCCTGATACCCCAAGCCAGCGAGGTATACGCTGATTACAGTGCAAGCGAGTATGATGTGTATCCATAATTCTTCCAGGCCTCGGTTGCACTGTAATCAGCGTATACCTCGCTGGCTCCTATCATCATCACATCAATTGTGTTCTTCGGCTCCTTGTAAAAGCCCTCTATAGTCGCAATATTGACAGCATCCGTCATCTTAAAAAATGTCGAGACAAACGAAAACAGCACGACAAATACCAGGGCAAACGCTCCTATACGGATTACTTTACGGTGTCTGCCTTTTCCTTCGTCTGTGCTGTTTATTGCTTTGTCTTTTTTAATTTTCTCTTTTACTTTTGTAAATCTCATAACCGTCTTCATCTCCAAGCTTCTTTTTAACCGTACCATGTATTAACATTAACGACATTATAGCCTATTATTGAAGCTAAAAACGGATATTCCAAAAATCTTAATACAATATTAAAAATCTAAAGCTGTTACTCGTACTTGAGTCCTATCATTGTAAGCCCATGTGCCGGGGCTGTAGGACCTGCTGCTGCCCTGTCTGTTGCGGCTATTATGCCCTTTATCGCATCTGCCGGCATATCGCTTCCACCTATCTTCACAAGTGTTCCTGCGATTATGCGCACCATATTGTACAAAAAGCCGTTTCCTGTCACACGTATTGTGATTATGTCACCGGCCTTTGACACCGTACAGTCATATATCGTGCGGACTGTGGTCTGTGCCTGCGAGTTTGCCGAGCAGAAGCTTGCAAAATCATGCTCTCCTATGAGATATTTTGCAGCCTCACTCATCTTTTCTGTGTCAAGCGGATAATGATAGAAATATGTGTCAAGCCTGCGTGTCGGATTCCTGAACCTCGCATTTAATATACGGTATTCATAGGTTTTACGGCTCTTTGAGAAGCGTGGATGAAAATCATCGCTTACCTCACAGGAATCGACCACCACTATATCCTCCGGCAGCTTCTGATTCAGTGCATACGATATCTTTTCCGCCGGCATGCGGGTATTGGTGTCAAACATACACACATTTCCAAGTGAATGCACTCCCGCATCGGTGCGGCTTGCTCCTGTCACCTTTATATCCTCCTTTAACAGGCGGCTCAGGTGCTCGTTTAATACCTGCTCAATTGTTATGCCGTTTGGCTGTATCTGCCAGCCGCAGTAATTTGTGCCATCGTAGGCTACAATCATTTTTACACGCATATATCTCTCCTGTTATGGCTGCACTATCTATTTCACTATCTGAAAATAAGATTGCCCAGATTCACCGGCAGAAGGATTCTAAGCACTATCACAACCGCTAAAAACGCAAATATGAAAAGATATGCTATTTTATCGTCCTTTTCATATACGAGCGGCTTCATCTTTGTCCTGCCCTCTCCACCATTGTAGCATCTGGCCTCCATGGCCATTGCGAGGTCATCCGCACGCCTGAAGGCCGATACGAAAAGCGGCACTAAAAGAGGCACCATGCTCTTTGCTCTTTTTATGATATTTCCATGCTCAAAATCAGCTCCTCTTGCCATCTGTGCTTTCATTATTTTGTCCGTCTCCTCAATAAGGATTGGAATAAAACGAAGCGCTATCGACATCATCATGGCTATCGCATGCACCGGAACATGTATTTTGTTTAAAAAGCCCAGTGATTTCTCAAGACCGTCCGTGAGCTGGTTTGGTGTGGTGGTGAGTGTCATGAGCGAGGTTCCTATAATGAGCAGCACAAGTCGTATCATCATGGTTGCTGCATTTATCAGTCCGGTGTCAGAAATGTGCAGTATCCCGTACTCCCAGATTGTGTACTCTCCCTGTGTGAAAAACACGCTGAAGCATGCTGTAAAAAGCAGCAGTATTATAATGGATTTGAGTCCCTTTACCATGAACTTAAAGGGCACCTTCGAAATTTTTATAACTGCGGCAAGCGCGGCAACTATAAACAGCACACCGGCTATTCCCTTATAGGAAAACAGCGCAATAATATATATAAGTGTTGCGAAAAGCTTTACTCTTGGGTCCAGTTTATGTATTGGCGACTGCGCCGGATAATACTGGCCTATGGTAATATCACGAATCATTTTTGTATTCCTTCCTCATAATTTGTATCAAAATGTCAGCATTGGTGAGCTATTTAAAGGCTTTTAGTATTGAGTCCCTCGCCTCCGCAACTGTCGTCGCCGAAAGGTCAACCGGTATGCCCTTTTCCGCCAGATCATGCATCAGATATGTGACCTGCGGTGCTGCGAGTCCGACTACCTCGAGCTCCTTGTAGTGTGAGAATACCTCCTTCGGCACTCCGTCAAACATCACCTCTCCTGAATTCATAACAATGATGCGATCCACATACTCCGCAACATCCTCCATGCTGTGTGATACGAGTATGATCGTGATACCCAGATCCTTTTTCATCTGTAAAAGCAGTCCCAGTATCTCATCTCTGCCCGCAGGATCCAGTCCCGCTGTCGGCTCATCGAGTATAAGTACGTCAGGGTGCATTGCAAGTACTCCAGCTATGGCTACACGCCTTTTTTGTCCTCCGGACAAATCAAATGGTGGCTGATAGTAGAGATCCTCCGGAAAATGTACATTCTGCAGTGCCTCATAGGCTCTTAGCTCCACTGTTTTCCTATCGAGCCCCTGATTTTTCGGTCCAAAGCATACATCCTCAAAGTTGGTTGTCTCAAAAAGCTGATGCTCCGGATACTGGAACACCATCCCCACCTTGTGACGCAGCTTGCTTAAATCATAATTATTGTCATATATATCCTGTCCATTGTAGTATATATGACCGCTTGTTGCCTTCAAAAGGCCGTTCATATGCTGGATAAGTGTGGATTTTCCCGAACCGGTGTGACCGATTATTCCAATAAACTCTCCAGCATTTATCTCAAGGCTTACATCCTTAAGTGCCTGCACCTTGTAGGCTGAGTCGGCACTGTAGCAATAGTTTATGTGATCTAGAATTATTGACATATTTTCTCCCGCCTATCTGTTTTTCAGCGCAACAAGCGCATTTACAAGTTCTTCTCTCGTCAGGATTCCATCAGGGATATCAAGCCCTGCCTTTTTGAGCTCATCGGCTACCAGTGTCACCTGCGGCACATCAAGCCTGTGCTCCTTCAGCTCGTCCACCCTTGAAAAAATCTCACGCGGTGTGCCGTCCATGACCACCTTGCCCTTTTCCATGACATAGACATGGTCTGCACCGACCACTTCCTCCATGTAATGGGTGATAAGAATGATGGTCACGCCCTTTTTCTTATTGAGCTCATGGGCTGTGGCTATGACCTCCTTGCGGCCGTTTGGGTCAAGCATGGCTGTAGGCTCGTCAAATACTATACATTTTGGCTCCATTGCCACAACTCCCGCGATTGCCACACGCTGCTTCTGTCCTCCGGAGAGCTTGTTCGGTGAATGTGTGCGGTACTTTGTCATACCGACAGCCCTTAGTGCATAGTCCACGCGCTGCCAGATTTCATCTGTCGGCACACCGATATTCTCAGGTCCAAAGCCCACATCCTCCTCCACGACATTGGCGATAATCTGATTGTCGGGATTTTGGAAAACCATACCTGCACTTTTCCTGACAGGTATGACATTCTCTTCCTTTGACACATCCATGCCATCCACCCATATGGTGCCGTCGCTCGGCGCAAGAAGTGCATTGATATGCTTTGCAAGAGTTGATTTTCCTGAACCATTGTGACCGAGGATTGCAATAAACTGTCCCTCTTTTATGTCGAGGTTTACGTTGTCGAGTGCTGTAGTGATTGACTCTACATTGCCTTCCTCGTCTCTTCGTATAAATTCATGTACTAATTTGCTTGTTTTAATTATGCCCATTTCTTTTTCCTAAAAATCTACCGTATTTACAATTATCATAGCTGTTAAAGCCCAAATAGCTGCCAAAAATATGCGCTTTGCCGCTTGATTTAGTCATCCCAGCTCAGGTGATGAAGTTCTCCCTCAAGCCTCATATGATCAAAATTATTCTGTCTCAATGCCTCGTAGAGCACGATAGCTACTGAATTTGACAGATTAAGTGACCTTGTCTCACCTATCATCGGTATCCTGATGCACTCATCCGGATGCTCCTTTAGTATCTCCTCCGGAATGCCTGCGCTTTCCTTGCCAAACATAATATAGCAGTCTGGCTCAAAATGAGCATCAGAGTACACATGTCTGCCCTTTGTTGTCGCATAATATATCTTTGCGCCCGGATTTTTCTCAAGGAAATCCTCCCAGTCCACATATGTGGTGACGTCGAGGTTCTTCCAGTAATCCATTCCAGCTCTCTTTAGTGCCTTCTCTGAAAGTGAGAATCCAAGCGGCTCTATAAGATGAAGCCTCGTGCCTGTCGCGACGCAGGTTCTTCCGATATTTCCTGTATTTGCCGGAATTTCCGGCTCATGTAACACTATGTTCAGCTTTGCCATTTTGTCTCCTGTCAATTTAAACTAATTATTATCCATCCCGGCGCGAAGCTCTGTGACAAACTCCTCAATGCGGCCGAGCGCCTCCTTTAAATCATCAAGCGAATATGCATATGATATACGTAAAAAGCCCTCACCGCACTCTCCGAATGCAGTTCCCGGAACCACGGCAATCTTCTTGCTGTTTAGAAGCTTTGTGGCAAACTCATCGGAGGTCATGCCAAACTCCTTGATGCTTGGGAACGCATAAAAGGCCCCGAAAGGCTCAAAGCACTTAAGCCCCATCTCCTTAAAGCGGTGAAGCACATAGCGTCTGCGGCCGTTGTATTCCTCCCTCATCTGTGCAACATCCTCATCGCCATTTTTCATAGCCTCGACAGCCGCATACTGGCTCGTGGTCGGCGCACACATGATTGCAAACTGATGAATCTTTAGCATCTGCTTTAAAATGGTCTCAGGTGCACACGCATATCCAAGCCTCCAGCCTGTCATGGCATAAGCCTTGGAAAAACCGTTTATAAGCACTGTGCGCTCCTTCATTCCCGGAAACGATGCTATAGACACATGCTTATCCACATATGTAAGCTCCGAATAAATCTCGTCACTTATCACAAACAGATCATGCTCCTTAACCACCCGAACGATTGCTTCAAGGTCTGCTTTTTCCATGATAGCGCCTGTAGGGTTATTAGGAAAAGGCATGATAAGTATCTTTGTCTTTGGAGTGATAACAGCCTCAAGCTCCTCGGCTGTCAGCCTGAAATCATTTTCCTCTTTGAGCTCCACAATCACAGGTGTGCCACCTGCCAAAACAGTACATGGCACATATGAAACATAGCTTGGCTGTGGGATAATCACTTCATCTCCCGCATCGAGCATGGCGCGCAGTGCGATATCTATAGCCTCGCTGCCACCGACAGTTACCATGATCTCTTTGTTGTAATCATATGTCATGCCGTATCTTCTGTCGAGATATCTTGCAATCTCAACCTTTAACTCCTTGAGTCCGGCATTTGAGGTGTAGAAGGTGCGTCCCTTTTCAAGGGAATATATGCCCTCATCCCTGATATGCCACGGTGTATCAAAATCAGGCTCACCTACTCCGAGCGAAATCGCATCCTTCATCTCGCTCACTATATCAAAAAACTTACGGATGCCCGATGGCTGGATAGTCTTTATTGTACTGGATAAAGGGTCTCTCATTATGACATAATTCCCCTTTCATCGGATTTGACAGGTGCCGCCATGATAGTTCCATGGTCCTTGTATTTCTTCAGAATAAAGTTTGTCTTTGTCGAAAGCACCTGATCCAGTGTAGAAAGCTTATCTGTCACAAACTGTGATACCTCGCGCAGAGTCTTGCCCTCGAGTGTGACCATGAGGTCGAAGCCGCCTGAGATAAGGTATACAGACTTCACCTCAGGATAGTTGTATATACGCTCGGCAATCTTGTCGAAGCCCATGCCGCGCTGTGGTGTCACTCTGACCTCTATCATGGCTGTGACCTTCTCAAGGCCTGCCTTGTCCCAGTCAATCAATGTGTGATATCCGCAGATGACATTCTCCTGCTCCATAGCAGCAATCTCGTTTGCCACACTTGCCTCATCCACACCAAGCATGATTGCAAGCTCCTTCAGGTTTATCCTGCTGTTTTTCTCTATAAATGTTAATATCTTTTCTCTCATGATATATATTCTCCTGATTCAAATATATTAGTTGAAAACCTTGTATATCTCGTCAGTCTGGGCAGTCTCCAAAAATCGTCTCTCCTCGCCGGAAATCAGCACTCTGTCATTTGAATCGGTTGTGGCACCGACTATAACAGCATTTTGTCCTGTTTTCTCAAGCTCTCTGAGCACGCGGGTACCATCTGCAGCTATGATTATCAGACTTCCTCCTGACAAAAGCTTATACGGGTTTATGTCAAAAAATTCACTTATTTCAATCGTATCCTGCCTGATAGGGAGCTTCTTTAAATCGATGTCAAGACCAATTCCCGAAGCCTCTGCCATATCCCAGAATGCTCCAAAGATGCCTCCCTGCGAAGCGTCATGGATTGCCGCCACACCGGCGCCAATCGCGGATGCGGCCTCCATTGCGGTGGAAATATGGTCTATATATGCTGCTGATTTATCTATAAATGCCTTGGAAAATCTCGTTTCAAGCTCGGCTCTTTTCTCATTTGCAAGAATTGCGGTGCCCTCAAGCCCCACATAGCCTGTCACTATTATGTCCATGCCGGGTGCTGCTGCCGATGATGGTGTAAGCGCCTGCTCACAGGCCTCACCTATTGCTGTAACTGTCACCACGATATTCTTCACCGCACGGCTCACCTGTGTATGCCCGCCAAGAACCACAATTCCTGCTTCCTCACATACAGCATCAATCGCTCTCACCGTCTCGCGAAGCACGGCTTCGTTTTCTGTGGTAGGTACAAGCAGTGCCAGCTCTATCCCAACAGGACCTGCCCCCATGGCATAAATATTGTTCAATGCATCATAAACTGCGCAGTTAGCACGCACATGCTTATCCGATACATCAAGTGTGAACGTCTGAGTAGCAGTAACTAACTTGGTTTGGTCACCTGCCTGCATGGAAATCACCGCACAGTCCTCACCTACTGCCGGTTTAAAAAGTATTCTGTCGCTTTTGGTATGAAGTTGTTTTAAGACAGAGCGCTTTAAAACCGACTCTGATATTTTACCGTTTTTCATGTGTTTTCCTATTCCTAATAATATGCTGTGTATACTGTTGCAGCCCGGTGCATTGATTGCAAATAACTACATCAGAAACAACTACCTGCGGGCATTTACTGCGTCTGTCCTGCCGGCTGCTGTGTCTGGGTGCCCTGTGCCTGCCCTGCTGCATTCGAGTCTGTCGGCTGCGTCTGCGTGCCCTGTGTCTGCCCTGCCGCATTCGGGTCTGTCGGCTGTGTCTGCCCTGCCGCATTCGGATCCTGTGTCTGAGTCTGTGCTGCCTGTGCCTGAACCGCTGCTGCCGCAGACGCAGCAATAGATTTAACCGAGCCCTCATCATTAGCCGCTGCCGCCGCCTGAAGCTGCGCAACAACCTCCGCTGATGCTCCTGCTGTACCAACCGTCACGATTTTTGGTGATGACTTGTACTTGCTGTTGTTGAATACCTCATCACTCTGCACTGTACCATCGACTGTGACCGTCTTCCAGAGCCTTGCTGTAAGTCCCTTGTGCGCAGACTGCTCAGTGTGGAAATAGCCAACCGGCTGACCTGCATCAAACTTAAACTGCGTAACCGGATCCTCCTCGGAAATCGTCTCACTCCTGAATGAAATTTCCCTGTTTGCCGGTCTCGTCTCCACTCCGTACACATTGAAGGTGATGACTCCACCACTGCAATAGCCCTCTATATACACCGGACTGTCCAGATTATTTTTAAACTTAAGATCCTTGTAGGTACCTGCGATTGCCGCATCGTCAGATGGCTTTACATAGTTTACTATCATGGAATGGTTGTAGCGCTGCACTATCTCAAGCTCAGCCCTTATAACCGCATTGTAGAGTGTGGTAGCAACCTGGCACACGCCTCCGCCTACCGAGTCCACTACCTGACCGTTCTCGTATGCGCCTGCTATCTGATAGCCGTTGTCAGTTGTGATAGGGCTGATAGCCTCGTAAACCGAGAACTGCTCACCCGGATATATGACACTGCCGTTTATCAGGCTGCACGCGTTCTTTACATTGGCTGCACGCCCTGCTGCCGAGCTGCTGAAATCTGTAGAAAAGCCTCCCAGATTATCCTTAATCTTTGAGAGCTCCTCCTTTGAGCCCCTCGGCTGGACCGTATTTGTGACCAGCTCTATCTCATTCGCCGAACCATCCCAGCTATTCTGCAAAAAATCATTTATGGCATAGACAGATTTTACCACATCAACCTCTTTGCCTTCCTGTCCCGGGACAAAATCGAAGCTGTCACCGTTTCTCTGCAGCGAATTGTTAACTGCCTTTATATTGAGCTCGTCGCTCTTGTCATAAATCATATTTGCGGTCTTTTGTTTATCAACCGACAGATACATATTGACGGCAACATTGCCCTTTTTGAGCTCCTCTGACTCCACAAATCTGTCAATCAGGCTGCCCTCATGGCACACTGAAAGAGCCTCGTCCGTCGCTGCATCAGAGTCCGCCGAAACAGACATTTCCTGTGCGGTTGCATCAAATGAACCATTGGCGCCCTTTAATGAAAAGGATGTATCCTTTATGCTGTCAACATAGGCATCAACTGCTTTTTTTGCTTCTTCCTTTGTCATACCGCCTACATCCACACTGCCAATGCACACACCCTCTGTAATTGTCTGTACCTTTGCCTTCTTTGTGCCTGACGAACCGCTTGCATATGCACTTACCATGCCTGATGCTGCCACAAGCACAAATGCCATTGTACCCAGTAATAATGCTTTTTTATTAATCTTCATTTCCGCTTCCTTTTCCTGAGGCTGTTAAAAGCGCCCCTGTCATCGCTTAGCTGAACTGCATTTTATATCATATTATGATATGAGGGTCAAAAGGTATTTTGCCCCTCATTTATGATTAATCAGATTACTACATGCTACGCATTCCCGTAATCTGACTACACCTCGAAATCCGCTAATTTCCTGCGTTTCCGCAGCAAATTGCTACTTTCTCGGTGTAGTGCGGGTCACTAAGGTATACATCGAATTGCATGCAAGCATGCATCGATGATACATTTTGACCCTTTAATCATATTATCATATTTTTTCCATATTTCAAGAAAAGCTATACAAGACTTGACACAAATGTTGTCACAAGCATCGCTGCTATAACCACTATTATCACTATAGCAACCACCTTCTGATTTCTTTTTTTATTAAAATCGTACATACTATTCACCTCTGTTCAAAAATGAGTTATACTATTTTCATATATGAGAAAAGATTTTCCAACATATGATTCCAATTTGTCTAATTTTGTTCATTTTATTTATTGCAGTGATCACTTTTGCCATAAAGAGGGCTGATTCTGCCCAGGCAAATGTCACCGAGGAGTTCTGGGAAAAGGAGCGTAAGGCCAACTCAACCCTCCGCGGAGATACCACTGACCTGTGTTATATTACCATACCGGAAAAGTTTTTTCCATTAAATAATGATAAAATAAATGATTTAAGGGATAAAACCCTTGTCAATCTCACCTGAATGACAAACACTGATTTAATGCTTAAATATGGCATTCTCAATTTTAAAAAGCTGTCTGAATATGATGATAATTTCACGAAATTTGTTTCAATGCTTGAGAGCTTACAGGCTGATGCCGCCTCGGCCGGTAATTACTCACACCTATTAATGTACTTGCTGCGATATTCATCGTACAGCCTTGAGGCCTGACTTCTGGTCAGGTTGTCCCACGATATGACATCTGCTATTCCATACTCAGTCATCAGCTCCTTTAGCTGTCTGACCTGATGTGCTGTGGCAGGTGTCTGTTTTTTTGCCTTGTATACAAGTGGCTTTGACTCCACCGGCTCACCCTTTTCATCCATCAGTGCAAGCAGCTTTTCAAATATCTGCTTTGTCTCTATCGCATCATCGAGCGCCCTGTGCGCATTTTCCCTGCTCACACCAAAATACTCGCACAAATCCTCCAGCTTCTTTGACTGCTCAGCAGGCAGACATTTTCTGGCTATTTTCAGAGTATCATATGCATTCAGTGAGAGGGTTCTCTTGTGATTTACCGCCCACTGCTTTAAAAAGCTGTAATCAAATGTCACATTCTGCCCGAGTATGATGTCATCTCCGATAAAATCAAGCAGGTTATCCACAGCCACGTCCATATCTGCCGCGTTTTCCACATCATTGTCGGTAATTCCCGTTAATTCCTGCACACGTTGTGGAATATGCTGCTTCGGATTTACAAGTGTGGATATCGTATCCACTATCTCGCCGCCCCTCACACGTGCCGCACCTATCTCTATTATCTTGTCATTTTTAGCTGAAAGCCCTGTCATTTCAAGGTCAATCACCGTGTAATTTTTTATATTATCTATGTTGCTCATTTTTCTTAGTCCGTAAACCTTCCCGGCTTTTAACACTGTAGTCGTATTGCGTTACTGTTATTCTATATACTCCACCAGCGCCTGGTGGTCAAGCGGGTCTCTCATGTCGTAGTGGAAAAGCGCCCACACCGGCTCCTTATGATACTTTGGCAGTTCATCCAGCTTGCGCGTGTGCTTGTCCGGAAAAATATAGTGGAATGGCTCCACATGCGACAGCTTTCCATTCTTACAGTATGCATGTGTCATGTGCTTAAAGCTTCCTATATCTGTGGCCCACCTCGGGCGGCTCTTGCAGTTCTCACGATAGTACAAATCAAAGATGAGTGACTCCTGAATCATGCTGTAAACCTGCGCATTTTCATCAAAATCAGTATTATCTCTATATATGGCATTTTCGTCAAAATCAGTATTATCTCTATCTCCGGCAGTTTCGGATAATACCACAGAAGTCATAGCATCGCTGTCACAGCCATGCAGGTATAAAGCCAGAAATTCAAGCAGTATCTCACACCTTCTGATGCGCGAATGGCTCATTCCAAAATAGCCGTTTGCCTCATAAAAATCTCCAAGCTCCTGAAAAAACTCAAACGCACTGTCAAAGATACACTCCATGAGCTTCATCGTAATCTCAAACTGTCCGCTGTTGTAATACACCTCAAGCATATCCTCGACGCGCTTAATCTTTATCACATCATCAAACGAAAGCCATTTTGTGGACATTACCTCATATGGTGGCTTGTCATGGTACACAATACCATATTCCGCGGCATGCTCAAACATGTACGAGCCCTTGAGCACCTTTAAGAACCCAAGCTGCAGCTGGTTTGGCTTAAGCTCATAAATCTCATCAAAGGAACGCCCAAAGCTGTCATAGTCCTCGTATGGCAGCCCTGCAATCAGGTCCAGATGCTCATGGATATTGTTGCCGCTTTGAATGAGCTTCACAACCTCCTTAAGCCTCTCAAGCTTCATAGTCCTGTGAATCTCCTTAATCGTGACCTCATTTGTGGACTGCACACCGATTTCAAGCTGTATCAGCCCCGGCCTCATATCAGAAATCAGCTCAAGCTCCTCCTGATTCAGCAGATCCGCTGATATCTCAAAGTGAAAGTTTGTCACACCATTGTCATTCGCCTTTATAAAGCGCCACAGCTCCATGGCATGAGCATGATTGCAGTTGAAGGTTCTGTCCACAAACTTAATCTGAGGCACCTTCTGGTCTATGAAAAACTTAAGCTCCCTTTTGACAATCCGAGTATCCCTGAAACGCAGTGTCTTATCCACCGATGACAGACAGTAGCTGCACGAAAACGGGCATCCTCTGCTGCTCTCGTAGTAGATGATGCGGTTTGAAAAATCATCAAGCGTATCATAGCAGAATGGAATTTCACTCATGTTTTTGATTGGGCGTGGACTTGTGAATACTATTTCACCGGCTTTATTGCCTCCTATGTTGTTCACACTTGTACTATTACCTGTGCTGTTTTTTCTGAAAGCAATGCCTGCAATATCACTCAGCTTTCTTTTATGCGCATAGTAACCGCACAGCTCTCTAAAGGTATCCTCACCCTCGCCAATCATCACACCGTCTATGTATGGATTTTCCCGCAGAAATGCCTCCACCTCGTAAGACACCTCAGGGCCTCCAACCCATATCGGCACTGACGGACAAAGCTTTTTATACTCGCGTGCAATATCAGTCACATAATCAATATTCCATATATAGCACGAAAAACAAAGTACGTCGGGCTTTCTCTTATAAAGCTCCTCAAGAATGTAATCCTTTTGATTGTTTATCGTGTATTCTGCAAGCTCCACAGCATCACTGTACTCCCCGGCACAGGCGCGCAGTGAGTAAACTGCGAGGTTTGAATGTATGTATTTTGCATTTATTGCTGTCAGTAAAATGTTCATGGTTTCTCCTTAAAAAATGACCCTTGAATGTAGACTTTATGCCACAGTGAACTACCCATTGTCTTAAGCCAATGGGCTTCCTGCTTCAACGACCTCGTAACCTACTATCTCCACAGGCGTTAATTCGGGCAGTCCCTGCCCTATATATGCTTCTTTTATGCTATTTGTCTTAATCCTTCTACCAGTATATTTTTTGCGGCATTAATATCTCTATCATGTTTTGTGCCACAGACAGGGCATTCCCACTCTCTTACTGACAAATCCTTAGTTTCTGCATTTTGATACCCACAAACGAAGCATAACTGACTGCTTGCATAAAATGTGTCTATTTTGACATATTCCCTGCCATTCCATTTTGCCTTATACTCTAACTGTCTTGTCAGCTCATACCATGATACATCACTTATGGCTTTTGCCAGATGATGATTTTTTACCATGTTTTTTATCTGTAAATTCTCTGAAACTATCACTTGGTTTTCGCTGATAATCTCATGGGATATCTTGTGCAGATAGTCTTTTCTGCTATTTGTTATTTTTTCATGGCATAATGCTATCTTTTTCTTTGTTTTATAATAGTTCTTACTTCTCTTTCCTTTATGTGACAGTTGCCTTTGCAGCTTTACAAGCTGTTTCTCGTATTTTTTTATAATTTTTAGATTCTCATATACCTTCCCATCGGAAGTAATACATAAATCTTTAATTCCTAAATCGATTCCTATGTTATGATTTGTATGTGCCAGTTCCTTATGCTCCGTTTCTACAAGTATGGACACATAGTATTTTCCACTGGAAACCTGCGAAATGGTCGCTGACTTAATCTGCCCACTATATTCCCTGTGTAACCTTGCTTTTACCGCTTTTAATTTTGGCAATTTTATCTTCCCTGTCTCAAAATCTACCGCAATATTTCCATTTGTGAAGTTTGTTGTGTATGATTTATGATTATCGTGTTTACTCTTGAATTTCGGATATCCTGCATGCTCCTTAAAGAATTTTTGATATGCAGCGTCCATGTTATAGATTGCGTTGGTCATAGCAAATTTATCTATTTCTTTTAACCATTCATAGTCTTTCTTTAATTCTCTGTTACAGTAATTATTACAATCCGTTTTACTAACTGACTTTTTCTCTTTCTCGTATATTTCTTTCCGATATGCCAATGTCTGATTGTAAACAAAACGGCAACAGCCAAATGTTTTTGCAATCTGAATTCTCTGTTCGCTATTAGGATATATCCTGTATTTATATGCTTTTAACATTTGCTGTCACCACCTTTTT
>OHXF01000353.1_pt1 | contig 16184 bp, 9 predicted proteins | sample 1579961 | NCBI WGS metagenome assembly OHXF01 (sample SAMEA3882508, study PRJEB24775) | human gut metagenome | biome: human-associated habitat; feature: intestine environment; material: feces | place: Netherlands | collected 2009/2010
ATCAATGTATTCCAAAGTGGAGTGTAGTTTCCTTTTGAGACATCTGCTGCCGTAATGTTGTTCTTGATTCCTTTTATGTACATGGTCTTTCCATCCGGAGAGAAACCGATTGATTCGCGTCCTTTCGCTTCATCCGATGCCCAGAGGATTTTTCCGTCTTCCGGGTTGAAGGCGCGTACAAAGTAGTCGGAACTGAGCACTATGACCTGTTCTGATGCTTTTCCATTCTTCCGGTAGGGCAGCACTGTGGGCCAGCAGGCTCCCGGAGAGAAGTATCTTCCGCGTTCGGTGTCGAATTCCCATACTTTTTTCCCGGTTTTCCGGTCGATGGCATAGAACATGGCTCCCCAGGTTCCGATATAGATGCGTTCGTGGTCTATAGCCGGGCGGGACTCGATGTAGCCGTTCAGTCCGTCGGTAACCCAATTGAGCGTGCCGTTTGCCAGGCGGATGGAGTAGAATTTTCCGTTGCTGCTGCCTGTATAGACATTGCCGTTTGCTACTGTAGGGCAGGCTACAATGGGGTAATCCGTGTTGAATTTCCAACGGGCGGAACCTTGTTTTTTGTCCAGTGCATGAATAAACCCGTCGCAGGAAGTGACAACCACCAGTTGGGAAGTGATGAAGGGAGCCGAGAAAATCTTATTTCCTGTGGCATAAGTCCATACCGTTTCTCCGTTGCGGGCATTCAGGGCATGAACCATTCCTGCCGTATTGGTATAGATATACAGTTCTCCGTCAATGCTTCCTTGTGAGGCAACGTCGGTTACGTCTTTCTGCTTCCACACCTCACGAACGGCAGGATAGGTGCTGTTGATGCTGAAATCAGGGCGGTAGTAGACGGTATCTTTCTTTTCACCCGGAATGTTCGATGAAGCAATAGCTGTTGCATTCAGGCGGACAACATTCCATGCGGGACGGGTTTCCGTTTGGATGATGCGTTCGCAGAAGGTGATGGAATCTTCGTTGACTGTGACGAGATTATAGCCACCTATCGGGTCTTCCCTCCGCAGGGAGGAGCGCCCGATGACTGCCGGAATGCCTTCGGCGTCATAAGCGCGGTTGGTGTGCAGGTGTCCGGCAAGAGTCACCAGTACATTGCGTGTTTTGAGAATATCCGTCACTTCGTACCAGTTACTTAAATCCCGGTTCAGTGGGAAATGGTTGACGAAAATGACCGGCAGTTCTTTAGGGGTGGCCCGTACAATGGAGTCCAACCAGAGTATTTCCTCACGTGGAATGTGGGGAGGCCCCATGCGCAGGCTTGGTCCGGCACCACAACCGATGAAGCGTACTCCTTGCCAATCGTAGCAGAAGTGGGATGCTTGGAAAATCTTGTTGAACATGGTGCAGCCGTTTTCGCTCCAGTTCACGTCGTGGTTTCCCGGCAGCAGCAGATAAGGTTTCCTGAAGCCTTCCAGTATTTCCTGCAGCAGCAGGAACTCTTTTGTATCACCGAATTCGGTGACATCTCCACTGAGAATCGTGAAGTCCACGGCAGGATTGGCATTGATGTCTTCAATGGATTGCCGCAGGTCGTCTTCGGCATAAGCGAAGGAATTGAGGTGTACGTCACTGAGCCAGGCGAAAGTGAACGAGACGCGGTTACTTTGTCCGTAAGATAGTGCGGACATTGCCATCATGCAGATGGCCAATAAGATACGTTTCATGATGATGATTGGTTTGAATTTGCCCAAAGATAGTGATAATTCTTTTATTAATAAATAATATGTATTGGTTCTCAGGGGAATATTGTATTTTTGTTGATAAGGAATGAACGGAAAATATAGTAACCGGCATTGTAACATTTTCAAGTTCTTTGTATCTAAAGAGTGAATTAAAAAGTGTACAGTGATGGAAAAGTTATTTCTGACTTTAGTATTGTTTTGGTTTTCTGTCTGTTCTTTTGCAGAAGATTACTCTTTTTCGGTGATAAAATCGGGTATAGGAAAGAAGTCTGTCATTTTTATTCCCGGCTTTGCGAGTTCGGGAGACGTCTGGAAGGAGGCAGTGGCGGAATTGGGAACACATTATACCTGCTACGTGTTGACTATGGCTGGTTTTGCCGGTGTACCGCCGGAAAAAAATCCATCCTTCGAGGGCTGGAAAAACGAGATTGCGACATTCATTAAGGAAGAAAGGATTGACAGCCCCATACTCGTAGGGCACAGTATGGGAGGCGGACTGGCACTTGCTGTTGCAGCAGACTTTCCCACACTCGTTGGAAAGATTGTCATAGTGGATGCTTTGCCTTGTTTGATGGCTTTGACCCACCCAGACTTTAACCCCGTAGCGGATAAAGACTGTTCTGATATGATTACCCGGATAACTGCCATGAACCACGAGCAGTTTGTCCGGATGCAGCGAATGAGTGTGGCTAGTTTGACAACGGACTCTTTGAAGTTTGACGAAATCGTGGAATGGGGTGCAGCCTCTGACAGAAAGACGTATGCCGCGATGTATTGTGACTTTGCGAACACGGATTTGAGGGAGCGAATCAGAAGTATTGCCGTTCCGGTCCTGGTCTTGCTGGAACCGCATTTCAAGAATATAGCATCTATTGTAAATGAACAGTATAGGAATCTGCACGGAGTGCGGTTAAGGTATGCCGAGCAGGGACTGCATTTCATGATGTTTGATGATAAGGAGTGGTTTATGAATGAGCTAACCGGTTTTATAAAAGAGTGACGAGTGGAGTTTGAGGCTATATATAGGGAATATTGGAGTAAGGTGTTCCGTCTGTGTATGGGATATGTGAATGATTATGGTCTGGCCCAGGATATGGCTCAGGAGACATTTGTTGCCGTTTGGCAGAAACTGTCGTCATTCAGAAATGAGGCAGCAGTCGGTACTTGGATTTTTCGTATTGCCACCAATCGCTGTCTTCGTCAGTTGGAACGGCAGAGCCGCATGGTTCCGGTTACTCTCTCGACCGACCTGCCCGAAGAAGAAAGGACGGGTATCGGTCTGCGGCTTCGTCTGTTGTATAAACTCATTGCCGAACTTCCGGAGATGGACCGCATCCTCATTTCACTCGAATTGGAAGATGTCAGGCAGGCAGAGATTGCCCGAATCACTGGTCTGTCTGAAGGTAATGTCCGGGTGAGGATTCATCGAATCAAAGCATTGTTGACAAAGAAAATAAGAGCGTATGAAGAGTGACATAGATATAAAAGAATTGTGGCGGAAACAGGCTGTCCCATTTGCCGACTGTTCCGGATTATTCAAGGAGGTAAATCACTTCAAGAGAAAGAAGGTTCTTGAACTGATAGTGCTTAATGCGGTTTTATGGATGACCATCTGCTTTGTTGCGTTTGTCTGGATATACTTTAAGCCGCAATTGTTGGTTACGAAGATAGGGATTCTTTTGACAATCGTGGCTATGGGCACTGTTGCTGTGTTCACTCATAAGATGATTCCCTTGTATAGAATTGTGGATGAGGAGCAATCCAACCGGGAGTATCTGAATGAGTTACTTGCCGTGAGGCGTAAGGAGAACTTTATGCAAACCAAGCTGATGAACTTTTATTTCATCTCGTTGTCTGTAGGAATAGGACTTTATATGTACGAGCATATTCAGGAGAGTTCACTACAGTTCAGGGTCGTTGCCTATTCGGTTTTCCTTCTGTGGGTTGGTTTGAACTGGTTTGTTTTTCGTCCCCGAATTATCCGGAGGAACAGACAGAGACTTGATAGTTTGATTGTCCGGGTGGAGAGGATCAAGACGCAAATAGATGAACTTTAGGGTATTGAATTGCCCAAAAATCCCTTTTTGAAGCTTGCACTCTCTGCTGAATAGAGAAGTGCGGGTTTCGGGAGAGTGGAAATGGGCAATATTTTTCAGACAGAAGAACAAAAGAACATATTTATTTCCTCTCTTTTGTCTTTTTGTTCTTCTGTCTGAAAAATAAATCTGCATCATCTGCGTCTGAAAAATGGTGTATAGTCTGTTCCAATACACCCGTTTTTAGCATAAGATGTCATTTGGGAATCGTTGAGAATCCCAGTTTCTCCAGTCCTTTCTGCACATCCGGATGACTCATGAAGAGCTTCCACAGCAGCCCCGACCGGTAATTCTCAATCATCACGGCTATCGGGCCCTGGTCGATGGCGAGGTAGCGTCGGGGATACCAGTTGTCCGTCTGGCTGAAGGCATCATAGAAGCCATAGGGTCCGAAGACTTTATCGCCCATCTCGTAGAGATGCCGCATCACCTGCAGCGACTGTTCCGGGGTATAGACGATGGATGACAAGGCGGCAGTTGGAGAGATGACTCCCTGGTCGTCGCGTTCGTTGGGAGCGTGGGCGGCATATCCGTTGACGGAGTAGCTGGCTGTCAGTCCCCAGCAGTCGGGCCCGAAACCTTTGTAGTGCTTGGGGTTGCGGACACAGTAGGCACGGTTCACAAGCGTCAGGTTACGCATCTCGTCGAAGTAGTTGGCGCAGTATTCATCCTTCAGCCCGATGGGGTCGAGGCCGAGAAACGAGTATTGTGCCCAGAAGAGCGGTCCGGCTTCTGTGCCTTGATAGCGCAGATGCAACTCGATATTCTCCACTTTATGAGGGTCTACAATGGCCCCGTTCTGCGCCCAGCCCTCGTGATAGACTGCTGCAGGCACGCCGTGGGTAGGCGAGGCGGCAGCAAGGATATACATGATGAGGCATTCGTTGTAACCGTGTACGGGAAAGTTCATTTCCCAACCGTATTCCGGACTCCAGTGCCAATAGAGCACGTTCTGGCCGTTCTGGCGGTAGAAGTTCCAGTCCACTTCGCGCCACAGCTTGTCGATGCGGGCGGCGAGGGCTTGCTCGGCGGGCGAACCGTCGATGTAGTACTGGTGGACGGAGAGCAGCGCCTGCATGATGAAGGCTGTTTCTACCAGGTCGCCGCCATTGTCTTTCTGCCCGAAGGGTTTCACCTTGCCCGTATCGCCATACCACCAGTGTGGGTAGGCACCGTGGAAACGGTCAGCGGTTTCGAGGAAGGAGACGATTTTCTCCATTCGTTCCAGCCCTTCCTGGCGGGTGACATAGCCGCGGTCTATACCGGCAAGTATAGCCATGATGCCGAAGCCGCTTCCACCGGACGTGATTACGTTCTGGTCGTTCTCCGGATAGACACCGTCCATGTGGATGCGTTCGCGTGCCAGTCCGCTGTTGGGCTCGGCACCTTCCCAGAAGTAGTTGAAGGTACGGCGCTGTACGGTGTCCATCAGGGCATCGTCGCTCAGCCGGTCTTCTTTGGCGGCGGGGCTTTTGCATTGCGTGAAACCGAGCAACAGCAGGAACAATAATAAACAGTATTGTATTTTCATTGTACCAATGCTTACTTGTTTTTTTATCATTTACTTATCTATATTCATTGCACGGTCAATTCAACAAGTATAGGACAGTGGTCGGAAAGGTAGCTGTTCTCCGGTTTGTCTTGGATAACGCGGTAGCGGTCTATCTTTGCGCTTTTAGTCACGAAGACATAGTCCAGCAGTACGCGTTCCTCCACCGGCAGACGGCCGAAGTCATGGAAAGACCAGGACGGACCGTAGGTGACGGCAGCTGTCTTTGCGGCATTTTCCATTCCTCCCTTTTCCAGCGTTTGCAGAGGTTCTTCACCGGGCGTACAGTTAAAGTCACCAGTGATGATGGCGGGCATGTCCGGTGCTATCTCCTTGATTTTGTCGAGAATGAGTTGCACGCCCTCTTTGCGGGCTGTCTTTCCGTCGTTGTCCAGATGGGTGTTGAAATATACAAACTTTTGTCCGTTGTTCTTTTCCTGCAGTATCGCCCAGGTGGTGACACGGTTGTAGGAAGCATCCCAGCCCTTGATGCCGATAGTTTCGGGTTGCTCGCTGAGGGAGAAATTGCCGTATTCCACCAGTGTAAACCGGTCGGTCCGGAAGAATATCGGGCAGTATTCGCCTGCTTCCTTGCCGTCGTCGCGCCCCACGCCGAGTGCTGTGTATTGCGGCAGCCCGCGTTTCAGGTCTTCCATTTGGTTGTGAAGCACTTCCTGCATGCCCAGCAAGTCGGGGCTGTAGTAGGCTATCATACGGCAGGCGTCACCCTTGCGGTAATTCCAGTTGTTTACACTGTCCGAAGGAATATCCAGGCGGACATTGAACGTCATCACTTCCAGCGGCTGTCCGTTCTGTACGGAGGGCTGGCTCTTGCAGCTGCCAAGGAGCAGAATGCTGCAAAAACAAAGGAGTAAAGTAGTATATCTCATGTTTTCTTGTTTTTAGAGTGCAATATTAAATATTTTATTTTATTTCAGCGTCAGTCGGGCTGTCTTTTCTGCCTGGCTGCTGCCACCTATCATCACATCGAAATCTCCCGGCTCGGCCACGTGGTTGAGGTCGTAGTCGTAGAAGCGGAGCAGCTCAGGGGTAATCTTGAAGGATACGGTCTTGCTTTCGCCCGCTTTCAGGAACACCTTTTCAAAGCCTTTCAGCTCGCGTACGGGGCGGGTAATGCTGCCTACGAGGTCGCGGATATAGAGCTGCACGACTTCTGCGCCGTCACGCTTACCGGTATTGGTCACGGTGACTACGGCAGTGGTGGAGCCATTTTGTCCCATGACCGGGGTACTGAGGGCGATGTCGCTGTACTGGAAAGTGGTGTATGAGAGTCCGTATCCGAAGGGATACAGCGGTTCATTGTCCACATCCAGATAGTTGCTGCGGAACTTCTCGAACCATTTGCCTTCTTTCAGAGGACGGCCGGTATTCTTGTGGTTGTATGCCATAGGCAACTGGCCCACATTCTGCGGGAAAGTGGTGGTCAGCTTACCGCTGGGGCAAACGTCTCCGAACACTACGTCGGCAATGGCGTCTGCAGCTTCACTACCTCCGAACCATACATTCAAGATGGCGGGAACATTTTCATTCTCCCAAGTCAGCACTACGGGACGTCCGGAGAACAATACCAATACTACGGGTTTGCCCGTTTTCAGCAATGCCTCCAGCAGGTGGCGCTGTGCGTCCGGCATTTCCAGTTCGGAACGGCTACTGCTCTCACCACTCATCTCGGAGGACTCGCCGAGGGCGGCTACAATGACATCGGCTTGTGCGGCTACTTTCAGGGCTTCGTCCAGCAGTTCTTGGTCATTGCCACGGGGCAGTTCACGGCCGAACATCGTGGCGCGTGTCTGGTAGTCGGCATCGTACATCAGGTTGCTGCCTTGTGCATAGAGAATGTTGGCCTTGGAGCCGACAGAATTCTTGAAACCTTCCAGCAGGGTGCTGTATTTGTCTGCTGTGGCTGCCACACTCCAAGTGCCCGGCATGTTGGCACGGGTGTTGGCAAGCGGGCCAATCAAGGCGATATTGCCTTTGCGTTGCAAGGGCAGCAGATTGTCCTGGTTCTTCAGCAGTACGAATGTCTCTGTGGCAATCTGGCGGGCGATGGAACGGTGTTCGGGAGTGAACACTTCTTTTTCGGCACGCTTCACGTCGCAGTATTTATACGGATTGGCAAACAGTCCCAGCTTGTATTTGGCCTCCAGGATGCGTCGGCAGGCTTTGTCAATGTCGGCCTCAGTCACTTTGCCTTCTTTCAGGGATTTTTCCAGTGTGCCGATAAATCCGTCGGCTACCATGTCCATGTCTGTTCCGGCGGTCAAGGCACGTGCGGATACTTCCTGCAGGTCGCCGATTCCGTGGTCTATCATTTCGGAGATGGCTGTATAGTCTGTCACCACGAAGCCGTCGAAGCCCCATTGGTTGCGCAGTACGTCGGTCAGCAGCCAGTGGTTGGCAGTGGCGGGTACTCCGTCAATTTCATTGAAGGAGGTCATTGCGCTACCCACACCGGCTTCTACGGCAGCCTTGTAGGGAGGGAAGTATTCGTTGAACATACGGTTGCGGCTCATATCCACCGTGTTGTAGTCGCGGCCGGCTTCTCCGGCGCCATACAGTGCGAAGTGCTTTACGCAAGCCATTATCTCGTTGTTGGCACTCATATCCTTGCCCTGATAACCGCGAATCATGGCTTGTGCAATGGCTGAACCCAGGAAGGGGTCTTCACCGTTGCCTTCTGATACACGTCCCCAACGGGCATCGCGGCAGATGTCCACCATCGGGCTGAACGTCCAGCAGATACCGTCTGCACTCGACTCAATGGCGGCGATACGGGCCGATTTCTCTATAGCCTCCATGTCCCAACTGCACGAGAGTGCCAAGGGGATGGGGAATACCGTTTCGTAACCGTGAATCACGTCCATACCGAACAGCAAGGGGATGCCCAGGCGGCTGTTCTCTACGGCAAGTTTCTGCACTTCGCGGATGTTCTTCACGCCTTTCAGGTTGAACAGACCTCCGACTTCACCGTTGCGGATTTTACCGGCAACGTCGCTGCTCTTGGCTTGTCCGGTGACGATGTTTCCCGTTACCGGCAGGTTGAGCTGACCGATTTTCTCGTGCAGCGTCATTTTGCCCATCAGCTCCGTAATGAATTTATCCATCTCCTGCGGATTGCCTTGGGATGTGTTTTCTTTGGGCGTTGCCGTCACGGTGAGGGCAGAGAAAGCCAAGGCTGCTAATAATGTGTATTTCTTCATATGATATAATTTTGATTATCCCCTCCGGCCCCCTGAAGGGGGAGGGGAATAGTGATATAGAAATTCAACTTAAGCTTAGCTGCTCCATCATGTCGCATACTAACTTCAATCGTAAATCCCTAAGCCTTAAATCCCAGCTTCTGCAATCCTTCCTGAACCTCGGGACAGCTCATGAAGAGTTTCCACAACAAGCCGGAACGATAGTTCTCAATCATCGGGGCAATGGTGCATTGGTCGATGGCAAGATAGCGGGGCACCGTCCAGTCACTTCCCTCGGAGAAGGCATCGTAGAATCCGTACTTGCCCCAAATCCAGTCGCCTTTGGAATAGAAATACTTCAGTGCACGCATGGATTCCTCCGGTGTGTAGGGAAAACTGGACAAGGCTGCTGTCGGTGTGATGACACCATGGTCGTTGTCGCCCGGGCAGTGGGCTGCATAGCCTTTGGTAGAGTAGCTGGCGGTCAGTCCCCAGCAGTCCTCGCCGTAACCTTTGTATTGTTTGGGATTCTCCACGCAGTAGCGGTAGTTGGAGAGGGCATGGTTGCGCACCACGTTCCAGTAGTTGGCATAGCGGTCGCTCAGGTTGCGCGGGTCCAGACCGATGTGCGAGTATTGTGCCCAGAACAAGGGACCGCCCAGTTTCTCGGCTCCGTTGTGTTTCAATTCCAAAGGCAGGCCGTAGGGGGCAGAGTCGGACTTGATGCCGCCGCCGCGTGCCCAGCCGTTGTGGTAGGCTGAAGCCGGAACGGGATAAGTGGGGGAGGAGGCTGCGAGCACATACACAATCAATGCTTCGTTGTAGCCTTCCAGCGGGAAGTTCATTTCCCAGTTGTATTCGGGAGACCAGTGCCAGTAGATGACATCCTTGCCATTCTGATACCAGCTGAACTCCATCTCTTTCCACAATTGGTCAATCTTCTCTGCCAGCGCCTTTTCCTGCTCGTTGCCGTCGCGGAAGTATTGGCGTACGCAAAGCAAGCTTTGCATCAGGAAGCAGCTTTCCACCAAGTCTCCGCCGTTATCTTTTTGTCCGAAAGGTTTCACCTTGCCGGTAGGGCCGTACAACCAATGGGGCCATACGCCGTGGAAGCGGTCGGCGCGTTTCAGGTAATCGGCAATCTTGGTCAGGCGCTTCACGCCTTCTTCCCTGGGGATGAAGCCGCGTTCGATGCCTACCAGCAGTCCGGCTATACCAAATCCGCTGCCGCCGGTGGTGACAACATTCTGGTCCTTTTCGGGATAATCCCCATCCAGGTGGATGCGTTCGCGTGCCAGTCCGGAGGTCGGTTCCGCACCGTCCCACATGTAGTTCAAATGTACCTTCTGGATGTAATCAAGCATTTCGTCATCCGAAGCGAATGATTCGGGACGTACTTCCTCTGTGTCGGGCTTTTCCTCTTTTCCGTTCTCTTTCCCGTTTTCCTTCAAGTCGGAAGAGCAGGATGCACAGCCCGCCAATGTGGAAATCAGGAACAAAGCCAGCACATGTATCATTATTGGTTTTTTCATATCTTTATTTCTTGTGTTTAATTTTTTGTCGTCTTGCACAATGGCGAGCGGCCGTTTTCGTTCAGCGCCTCGATAGTGAAGTAATAGTCCGTGTCCGCATCCAGTCCGCGGAAGTCATATTCCGTCTGTCCCAGTACCGTGATGGCATTGTACATCTTGCCTTCGGCGGTGCCGTAGTAGATGTTGTAGCCATAGGCGCTTGCTTCGGGTTGCCAGGAGATAAGGGCATTCCGGCGGTCTTTCCTGTCACGTTTCACAGTCAGTCCTTTCACGGCTTGCGGGACATCGCCGTCACCGTTCCCGAAGACGCGGAAGCCGGACAAGGCGACATTTCCCGTAGGCATGTGCACATTCTCGTATTTCAGATAACGGGCACGCAACGGCTCGTTGAGCTCGATGTAGTCGTGCGGACAATCCTTGTCACTGTCGCTCTTGTCTATGACCAATGTCCATTCTTTTCCGTCTTCGGAAGCAAAAATACGGTATTGGTGATAAATATCCATGGCACGGTTGTATTGAACCGCTTTATGGTCGTAGAAGTTCAACTGCACGGCACGTACATTCTTTGTACTGCCCAGGTCTATCCCGGCCCATTCGCCGGGGTTGCCGGAACGGGCTGCCCAGTAGGTGCGCATACTTTCGTCCGTCAGGTTGGAAGCTGCATGGATGCTATCCGTAGATGATACCTCCACCGGTTTGCCGTAGGACAGAAGCATCCATCCCGTGAAACGCTCTGCAGGGTTCTTTATGTCCATCGGTTCTGCCCAGTTGGGATAATCGCCGAAGGCAGTGGACGAATACATGACACCATCCTTGTCGAAAGCCACCGGATAAAGACCGATGCGGCGTTCGAACTTGTACTTCAGGGAGAGCATGCAGGTGGCCACGTGCCAGTAATTGCCTTTCACGTCGCAGAACGTGCCTCCATGACCGGCACCTTGCACATAACCGCCCGGCTTGTAGCACATCGGGTTATGCTTCTGGTAGACAAACGGGCCCAGCGGGGAATCCGAAACATATACGCCATCGGCATAGACTTTGAATTCAGTGCCCGGAGCACCATATTGGAAATAATATTTGCCATTGTGTTTGGTCATGTAAGCGCCCTCTGTGAATGGGCGGAGTGTCACTTCATCGTCATTGTTCATGCCGAAACGTTCCCAGCCGTGTTCTTCGGGGCGGAGCATCATGACATCGTGAATCTTGCTGATGGGGTAGAAATCATTCCGGTCCAGTTCTACCGCTTTCAAGGGATATTCATTGCTGGAGCCATAGTACAGATACAATCTGCCGTCGTCGTCCAGAAACAGACAAGGATCCCATGAAGGAAGTACGTTCTTTTCGATGGCACGTTTGAAACGTCCCGTTTTGGGATGCGTGCTGTACCACACGGCAAGGCCTTCGTAGGTGGAGCCGGTATAGAACAGCGTGTCACCGCTTACATAGGCTGCCGGTGCGCACTGGTCGTCGTCCGTAGGCTTGCGTTGGAAGCCGGCAGGAACGAAATCCCAATCCACCAGGTTCTTGGAATAGTGAAAACCGCCCTGGTTGGTGGAGAACAGAAAGTATTCTCCCTTGTATTCCACCGCCATCGGGTCGGCAGAGGAACGGAACGAACCGTTGGGACGCACATTGTTGTTGAAAGGCTCGAAATTGTAACTGATGTTCATCGGATTGCAGAAGGTGCGCGACAGAGGCGCCTGTGGGTCATACCACCGGGTCGCCTGGGCGGGACGGCGGATTGCGGTTGACTTGTGTACCTCTTCTTCCATCACTACCTCAATATCGGTTTCATCCAGTGCCAGGATTCTGTTCACTATCTTTTTCCCGGGATAGTAGACATACAGGTGCACGTCGTTCTTCGCTCCTTTGATGGCAAAGCTGCCGTCGTGGGCAGTGGTATTGTGCATGGGACTTGCGAAGAACATGACTGTGGCGCCTGTGAGTGGCTGGCGGTTGGTGTCCAGTACGTGTCCTTTTACGATACGGTCTTGGGTTACAGTGATATAATAGTCACTGACTTGCCCCTTCACCACTTTGATGGAATCGTCAGGGGTTGCCTTTGCCGTCAGAGCGGCAAAGGCTATTCCACAACTGATTAGGAATCTTTTTACCATATTGGAACGGATTTATTCGGCAATTCCGTCAATGGGTTCCAGCTTCAAATCAGGAAGGTCGTCCAACTGGTTGGCCGGTATGGGCCAATAAGTCTTTTCTGCTGTCCATCCTTTGGGACCGAGTACGGTGGCGGCATCGCCGGTACGCACCAAGTCCACATAACGGGCACACCATTCGCCGCAAAGTTCCATCCGGCGTTCGTCCATCACGTCTTTCAGGGTAACACCGGTTTTGGTGCTCATGCCTGCACGCCGGCGCACTTCGTTGTAGCCTGCGTCTCCATCCTTGCCCAGTCTGACTTTGGCTTCGGAGTTCATCAGCAGTACTTCGGCATAGCGGATGATACGCACATTGTTGTTGGCTCCGTAGGTTGTACGTGGAAGAGTCATCTGATTGTAGGGAAGGTAACCTTTGCCGTTCCAACAGTCGGTCTTGGTGGCCGATGTGGGACCTACCTGCCAACCCTCGCGCGTCTTGCTCAGGGCTTTCAGGAAAGAAGTTTCGGCACGCACACCTTCGCCACGGGCTTCGGCCCATGCCACGAACTCGGGTTCATAGCCTATGAAATTCCAGCCGCCTATGGACTTGGTGCCTTCGGCTTGCTTGTAGCTGATGGTACCGTCTGCGTTCACTACTTCATCATACCTCTCTGCCATGTTCGGACCCTGGAAATTGAACCATTGGTCTACGCCCAGGTAATCGCCGGAACCATTGCCGTAGTCTGTTACCTGGCATTCGAACAAAGATTCGTCACACAACTTTCCGGGAATTTTGAACAGCTGGTAGAAGTCGTCGTAGAGACGGAATCCACCGTTCTTGATGATGTCATCGGTCAGTGTCTCCACTTGTGCATAGTCTCCTTTCAGCAGATAGATGCGGGCGGCCAATGCTTGGGCGGTGAAGGCTGTCACGGCTCCCTTGTGTTCCATCTGGTTGGGACGCATGCGGGGCAGTTTGTCGATGGCGTAGTTCAAATCTTCCAGCATATAATTATATACGGCCTCTACGGTAGAACGGCGAAAATCGGTCTGCAGGTTGTCACGGTAGATGACGGTGGGACCGAAATTGGTCACCAGACAATAGTAAGCCCATGCACGGATGGTACGTACTTCGCCGCAATAGGATTCGTAGGTTTTGTAATCTTCGCTTCCTGCAGCAAGATATTCGGCATAACCGTCGAGGCTTTGCAGGGCGGCATTGGTGATGCGGATGATGTCGTAGAAGTTCATCCATACCTGGTTCAGTGCCCAGAATGAGTTGTTGTAGTTGAACTTGCGTCCGAAGGCCACGGCATCGCCCTGGTCATCGGTACGGCCCGACCACACGTCACCGTCGCGGGTGAACATCAATAGTGCGTTGCACCAGTGCATGCCCTGTGTGCGTACTTTGGAGTAGGCACCCACTACGGGTTGGTACATATTGTTCTTGTTGGTAAAGTCCACGCCTTGTTCGGGAACTTTGTTCTCCGGATCGATTTCTATGAAATCGGTGCAAGCGGTAGCTCCTCCCAGTACCATCATGGCCGGAAGTATATATGCGAATGTTTTCTTTAAGAATTTCATTGTTTTACGTTTTAGGGTTTAGAAATCTATTTGCACTCCGAAAGTATAGGTTGAAGTCAGAGGGTATACTTCGGTATCCCAACCTTCGGCATCCGACACTTCAGGTGTGAAGCTGTTGGCCTTGAAGGTAGTGAAGGGGCGGTCGGCCGTCAATGAGAGGCGGAGTCCCGGCATCACGTAGCTGCCTATCTTCAAGTTCTTGAACGAGTAGCCCAGCGTGATGTTCTGGATGCGGAAGTAATCGGAGCTTTCTACGAAATAGGAAGCGTTGTTACTGTCTGATTTGTTCCAGGTTTTGAGAAGAGCCTTGGCCGACGGATGTTCGTTGGTAGAGCCTGCACCCGTCCAGCGGTTCTCATACTGTGCGCGGTCAAAGTTATAGTAGTCGGCTGCATAGCGCAGGGCACGCTTACGGTTCCACAGTTCGCCGCCTGCTTGTCCGTAGGTAGTGAGGCTGAAGTCGAAGTTCTTATAAGAGAATCCGGCATTGAAGCCATAAGTAAAGCTGGGCACGTATGAGCCCAACACCTGCTTGTCGTTTCCGTCTATCACATGGTCGCCGTTCACGTCCTCGTAGATGAAGTCGCCGGGTTCCAGTCCGTTGGCCACGGCGATGGGGTCGGCAGCACATTGTTCAGGAGTCTGGTAGATGCCGATGACCTTGTAGCCATAGAATGAGTTCATCGTCTCGCCCACCATATTCACGGTCTTTCCGCCTTTGATGATTTTCATGTTTCCTTTTAGGCTTTTCACTTCGTTATGCAGATAAGAGAGATTGACGCCGATGTTGTAATTGAAGTCTTGGCCAATCTTGTCGTTCCAGTTCAAGGAGAGGTCGATACCGGTATTCAGAATCTGTCCGTTGTTGCCGGCCAGCAGCTCGCCACTCATCGGGAGCTTGGGTGAAATCACGGCGTTGTCAGTCAGACGGTAGTACCAGTCGATGTCGGCGTTCAAGCGGTTCTTCAGTGTACTGAAGTTGACGCCCACGTTGGTTTCGTTCACTACTTCCCAACCCAGCCAGCTGAAGTTGGTGGTGTTGATGAATCCGTCGATGGCGGTATTGGGACCGAATACGGACTGTACGTTCTGTATGCTTGCGAAGCCTGCACTGGCAGCAATCTTGTCGTTACCCAGCTTACCCCAGCTGGCACGCAGCTTCATGTAGTCGAAGATATTCTGGTTCTTCATAAACGGTTCTTGGGAGATGACCCATGCGGCACCGATGGAGGGGAAGTAGCCCCATTTGTCGTTGTACTTGGACGAGCCGTCGGCACGGAAGGTGAACATCAACATGTACTTGTCGTTGTAGTTGTAATTCAGTCGGGTGAAATAGGAGAGACCGCGGTATTTCCAGCCGTCGTCTTTCACCGTAGCGCCTTCCTTGTTGCCCAGTGCGATGTATTTCCACACGTCCTCACCTTCGGGCACGTTGGTGGCGGTACCTTCGAGCAGGCGGTATTGCTCTTGACGCATGGATGCACCCAGCATACCGGTAAAGGAGTGTTTGCCCCACTTGTCAGTATAAGTGGCCACGTTGTCCCATATATATTTGTAGTAGTTAGTGTTCTTTTTAGTGAGTTCGGTAACCTCTTTCTTCTGGTTGGTGCCTACATAGTAGGTAGGAGTGAACTCAGAACCGCGAATCATTGAGTAGTCGTAGCTGTAGCTACTGCGTATATTCAGCTTGTCGGGGATGAGGTTGAGCTGTGCATAGAAGTTGGTCAACACTTGGTAGGTCTCGTTCCGGTTGTCGTAATAGTTGGCAGTGGCTACCGGATTGTTGAAGTTGTTGGTCAGGCCCACCTGCTCGGGCGATGTGTACTTCTTAGGGAACACGGTATCGTCGCGGCGGTCATCATACACCGGGATGATAGACGGTGTGTTGTATGCCTGTTGCCATGCGGCATTCTTGGGAAGCTGCTGCTGCGAGTTGCTGAATACGCCGTTGAAGCCTACTTTCAGCCATTTGCGGGCTTCGTAGTCAAGGGCGGCACGGAAGTTCAAGCGGCGGTAGTAGTTTTCCACGTCCATGATACCGTCTTGTGCCAGATAGCTCATGCCGGCAGAGTAGGTCGCTTTTTCCGTACCACCGGAGATATTCAAGCTGTGATTGGTCATCATGGCTGTGCGCAACAGTTCGTCATACCAGTTGGTATCGGCATTGAATTGCAGGTTTTCCATATTGCCTCCGAATTCGGCTACTGACTTTTCGAAAATCGACCGGTAAGCTTCCGGGTTGGCTTCCAACATCATGGTGGCATACTCGTGAGAGTTACACATCTCCAGCAGGTTGGTGGCTTTCTGAATACCTACATAACCGTTATAGGTAATCTTGGCATCCTGGTTGCGGCTTCCTTTCTTGGTGGTGATGATTACAACACCGTTGGCGGCGCGTACACCGTAGATGGCAGATGCGGATGCGTCTTTCAAGATGGT
>OHXF01000355.1_pt1 | contig 16173 bp, 11 predicted proteins | sample 1579961 | NCBI WGS metagenome assembly OHXF01 (sample SAMEA3882508, study PRJEB24775) | human gut metagenome | biome: human-associated habitat; feature: intestine environment; material: feces | place: Netherlands | collected 2009/2010
CGTCAGCTCGTGTCGTGAGATGTTGGGTTAAGTCCCGCAACGAGCGCAACCCTTATCGTCCGTTACTAACAGGTAAAGCTGAGGACTCAGACGAGACCGCCGGGGACAACTCGGAGGAAGGTGGGGACGACGTCAAATCATCATGCCCCTTACGACCTGGGCTACACACGTGCTACAATGGGTACAACAAAGAGACGCGAGACCGCAAGGTGGAGCAAAACTCAGAAAAGTACTCTCAGTTCAGATTGTGGGCTGCAACCCGCCCACATGAAGTTGGAGTTGCTAGTAATCGCGGATCAGCATGCCGCGGTGAATACGTTCCCGGGCCTTGTACACACCGCCCGTCACACCATGAGAGCCGGGGGGACCCGAAGTCGGTAGTCTAACCGCAAGGAGGACGCCGCCGAAGGTAAAACTGGTGATTGGGGTGAAGTCGTAACAAGGTAGCCGTATCGGAAGGTGCGGCTGGATCACCTCCTTTCTAGGGAGAAAACCGAAGCGGAAACGCGGAGGTTTCATCTCAGGTCGATACACCGAAAGGTGTAAATGAGAAAAAGTCCAAGCGAAGAGCTTGGCAGTTGACTGTTCTTCTTCTTGAACCTGTATCGTTTTCAGGGATCGAAAGATTCTTGAAAGTACCTTGAAAACTGCACAGCCAGATGGAAAAACATCTTGTAAAGAAACCAGTTGCGAATGTGTTCAAACGAACATATGAGCGCAGAAATGCGACAATTTTGCAGTTGGTCTCAGGATAAGCAATCAAAGTAAAACTTTGACAGCTACTCAATCATGACGATCAAGTTATGAAGGGCGCAGGGTGGATGCCATGGCACTGGACGCCGAAGAAAGACGTGGTAAGCTGCGAAAAGCCACGGGGAGCCGCAAGCAGGCTTTGATCCGTGGATGTCTGAATGGGGAAACCCGGCGGAAGTAATGTTCCGTCATCCGTGAATGAATCCATAGTTCACGAGAAGGGCACCCGGGGAACTGAAACATCTAAGTACCCGGAGGAAAAGAAAGAAACATCGATTTCGTCAGTAGCGGCGAGCGAAAGCGAAAGAGCCCAAACCATCCGACTACGGTTGGGTGGGGTTGTGGGTCAGCAACATGTACGACGATGCTTAGGAGAAGAGTTCTGGAAAGGACTTCCAAAGAGGGTAAGAGGCCCGTATCCGAAAAGCAAAATCGGCTAGCTGATACCAGAGTACCACAGGACACGAGGAATCCGGTGGGAAGCAGGAGGGACCACCCTCCAAGGCTAAATACGATCCAGTGACCGATAGCGCATAGTACCGTGAGGGAAAGGTGAAAAGAACCCCGGGAGGGGAGTGAAAAAGAACCTGAAACCCTGTGCTTACAAGCAGAGAGAGCACAATTAAGTGTGATCTCGTACTTTTTGTAGAACGGACCGGCGAGTTACGTTATGCAGCGAGGTTAAGGACTAAAGGTCCGGAGCCGAAGCGAGAGCGAGTCTGAATAGGGCGTATAGTTGCATGACGTAGACCCGAAACCGGGTGACCTATCCATGGGCAGGTTGAAGTGGAAGTAAAATTTCATGGAGGACCGAACCAGACGTCTGTTGAAAAAGGCGGGGATGACCTGTGGATAGCGGAGAAATTCCAATCGAACCCGGAGATAGCTGGTTCTCCTCGAAATAGCTTTAGGGCTAGCCTCGCATTAGTTTACCGGAGGTAGAGCACTGAATGGTCTAGGGGGCCTCACCGCCTACCGAAACCTATCAAACTGCGAATGCCGGATAAATGATGTGCGGGAGTCAGGCCGCGAGAGATAAGTTCCGCGGTCAAAAGGGGAACACCCCAGATCGTCTGCTAAGGTCCCCAAGTACGCGTTAAGTGGGAAAGGATGTTGGATTGCACAGACAACCAGGATGTTGGCTTAGAAGCAGCCACACATTCAAAGAGTGCGTAATAGCTCACTGGTCGAGTGATCCAGCGCCGAAAATGTAACGGGGCTAAAACGCGACACCGAAGCAGCGGGATGCGTAAGCATCGGTAGAGGAGCATTGTGTGAGGGTTGAAGCCAGAGCGGGAGCACTGGTGGACTTCACAGAAGAGAGAATGCCGGTATGAGTAGCGAGACCCATGCGAGAAACATGGGCGTCGAAGGCCCAAGGTTTCCTGGGGAAGGTTCATCCACCCAGGGTAAGTCGGGACCTAAGCCGAGGACTGAGGTCGTAGGCGATGGACAGCAGGTAGAGATTCCTGCACCACTTACACTTGTTTGACGAAGCAGTGACACAGAAGGATAGGACGAGCGCGGTGATGGTCAACCGCGTAGGCGGCACGAGGCTGGGAAGCAGTTAAGTACACTTCCCAAGAAGGCTGAGTGCTGACAGGACCGAAAAAGAGTAGGGAAGCGTCTGAGTTCACGCTGGCGAGAAAAGCTGCTAAGGAGAGTGTGAGTGCCCGTACCGGAAACCGACGCAGGTGGGCGAGGAGAGAATCCTGAGACGGACGGGAGAACTCTTGTTAAGGAACTCGGCAAAATGACCCCGTAACTTCGGGAGAAGGGGTGCCTCGAAAGAGGCCGCAGAGAATAGTCACAAGCGACTGTTTAGCAAAAACACAGGTATCTGCGAAAGCGAGAGCTGACGTATAGGTGCTGACGCCTGCCCGGTGCTGGAAGGTTAAGGGGAAGTGTTAGGGGAAACCCGAAGCAGAGAACCGAAGCCCCAGTAAACGGCGGCCGTAACTATAACGGTCCTAAGGTAGCGAAATTCCTTGTCGGGTAAGTTCCGACCCGCACGAATGGCGTAACGACTTGTGAGCTGTCTCAACAGGAGGCCCGGTGAAATTGAAGTATGTGTGAAGATGCACATTACCCGCGACTGGACGGAAAGACCCCGTAGAGCTTTACTGTAACCTGACATTGGATCTTGATAACGGATGCACAGGATAGGTGGGACGCAGAGAGACGAGGACTTCGGTTTTCGTGGAGCGGCCGTTGGGATACCACTCTTCTGTTATTGAGATTCTAACCTCAAGCCGTAAGCCGGATGAGAGACAGTGTCAGGCGGACAGTTTGACTGGGGCGGTCGCCTCCCAAAACGTAACGGAGGCGCGCGAAAGGTCCGCTCAGGACGGTCGGCAACCGTCCCGAGAGCGCAAGAGTGCAAGCGGGCTTGACTGCGAGAGAGACACCTCGAGCAGGGACGAAAGTCGGTTCTAGTGATCCGGCGGCACAGAGTGGAATGGCCGTCGCTCAACGGATAAAAGGTACTCCGGGGATAACAGGCTGATCTTGCCCAAGAGTCCACATCGACGGCAAGGTTTGGCACCTCGATGTCGGCTCATCGCATCCTGGGGCTGAAGTCGGTCCCAAGGGTTGGGCTGTTCGCCCATTAAAGCGGTACGCGAGCTGGGTTCAGAACGTCGTGAGACAGTTCGGTCCCTATCCTCCGCGGGCGCAAGGGAGTTGAGGAGATCTGCCCCTAGTACGAGAGGACCGGGGTGGACGGACCTCTGGTGACGCGGTTGTCGACCAACGGCACCGCCGCCTAGCTACGTCCGGCACGGATAACCGCTGAAGGCATCTAAGTGGGAAGCCGCCTCCGAGATGAGCTCCCTTTCCGGTAAGGGCCCAGATAGACTATCTGGTCGATAGGGCGCAGCTGCAAGCAGGGCGACCTGCTCAGGCGAGCGCTACTAATAGCCCGAGCTCTTCTTCATTGCCAAGACTACGATCGAGATCGAGAGATGGACGTGTCGCGCGCATGCAACCGCCAGGGTGGCGCGGGGGATCCCCGGGCCCCCTCGGACGGCAAGACGATTGCCGCGGGAGCGCCTCCCGCGAGCGGAACCATGGAGTGGGGGATCACCCGATCCCATTCCGAACTCGGTAGTTAAGCCCCTCTTCGCCGAAAGTACTGCGGTGTAGTCCGTGGAAGGATAGGGCGTTCTGCTCATGCAGGGCGGTCTTGATGCCCTGTCTGGCGGCGCAGCGCACCACCGGGCCGGACACATAGCCGCCGCAGCCAATGACCAGGTCGGGCTGGATGTCCTTCATCATCTTTTTGGCCTTAGGGCCGGAGAGTGCCAGGTTCCACAGGGTAATGATATTCCGCTTGATATTGTTCAGGCTCAGCTTCCGCTGAAAGCCGGTGATCTCGATGTGATGGAAGGGATAGCCCGCCTGTGTGACCAGACGGTACTCCATGCCCTCTTTCCGGCCCGCAAAATGGATCTCGGCGGTGGGGTCGGCTTTTTTGATGGCTCCCGCAATGGCCAGAGCCGGGTTGATATGGCCGGCAGTGCCGCCAGCTGCAATGAGTACACGCATCTTGGTTCCTCCTTACTGTTCTGTCTGCGCTCTGCGCGCGGTATCCAGCACAATGGTCTTTGCCTTGCGCTGGCGCTCCCGCTCGGCGTGGGCTTCCTCCCGTTCCAGGCGGGCCCGTTCACCGTTGCGCCCGATATTGACCATAACGCCCATCTCGGCCAGCAGCAGGATCAGACTGGTGCCGCCGGAGGAGAAGAAGGGCAGCGAAATGCCGGTGTTGGGCAGGGTGTTGGTGACAACGGCGATGTTGCAGAACACCTGCCAGGCGATCTGCGCCATGATGCCGATGCCCACCAGCGTGCAGAACCGGTTTTCGGCATGGAAGGCGATCCAGAAGCCCTGCACCAGAAAGAGGACGAACAGCACGATGACGATCACCGCGCCGACGAAGCCCAGTTCCTCGCACACGACACTGAAGATAAAGTCGTTGGTGCTCTCCGGCAGCCAGAGCTGCTTTTCGATGCTGTTGCCAAGGCCCAGCCCCGTGGCACCGCCCGAGCCGATGGCGTACAGGCTCTGCTTGGTCTGGCTGGTCATCCGGTCAAGATCCTGCGTCCAGCCGTCCAGACGGCTCTGCAGGTAGTCGATGGAGTCCACGTGCTTCAGCAAAGTCTCCAGCAGGAACAGCGCGGCACCGGCACAGCCCCAGGTAATGATGCCGCCGCTGCCGCCCAGCAGCAGGATGGTGCCCACGATGGCCGTGGTCAGCAGGATGCCCGACATGTGGGGCTCCAGCACCAGCAGGATCAGGACAGGCACCAGCCACAGGATGGGCCGGATGAGCTCCACCACGATGCTGTGGTGGACCCACTTGCGCAGGGGCACCTCGCCGAATTTGATCTGCGGGGTCCGGGCGGCGATGTCTGCCGTGAGCAGGATCATCTCAAACTTTGCAACCTCGGAGGCCTGTAAGGTCAGGCCGCCGAAGCTGATCCACCGGCGGCAGCCGTTGATGGGGCTGCTGAACAGCACCAGCACCAGCAGGATCAGGCAGACAACATAGCCCAGCTTGACCATTCTGCGCAGGAAACGGTGGTCAAAATAGGAGAACAGGAACATCATGCCCAGGCCCAGCACCGTGCAGAGCAGCTGGGATTTGATGTAATGGAAGCTGTCCCCAAAGCGGAGATAGCCCGTGGTATAGCTTGCACTGAACAGCATGACCAGCCCGAACACCATGATGATGGCCAGGGTCGCCATCCAGTTGAGCAGGATGGGCGGCCAGGGGCCGGGGTCCCGCTGAAAGACGGAAAACGGCTCTGCTTTTTTTCTGCGGAGTGTTGCCAAACTGCACCCCTCCTTAACTGATTTTTGCCAGCTGAACGGTCAGCGCCACGCCCAGCATGGCAATGACACAAAAGGTATAAAAGATCTGTTCCGCACTCTGGCCCCGCAGCTCCAGCCAGCGGTGGAGCGGTGCCGAGCGGAACAGCTGCCTGCGGCCCCGGCTGGCCTTGCAGACCAGGATCTGCAGGGCCACCATGCCGCCCTCCAGCCAGAAGGGCAGGGCCAGCGGCAGGGTGAGGTCAGGCCAGCCGATGCACAGGGGCACGCACCCCAGCATCCCGGCCAGAAACAGGCTGCCCACGCTGCCCAGCCGCAGCTTTGCGGGCGGGAAGTTCCAGAGCAGGAATGCCATCAGGGAACCGGCCAGTGCGGCGGGCAGAACGCCCAGCGGGAACCAGCCCAGCAGGGTCATCACCCCCATCAGGCCCAGCATGGCCGCAAAGGACGTGCCGCAGACGATGCCGTCCATGCCATCGGCAATGCGGGCACACTCGGCCAGTGCGACCAGCAGCCCTTCCCACAGCAGCGGGGCGGCAATGCCCAGATCGACATAGCCCACACCCGGCAGGGTGATCCCGGCTGCAAGGCAGCCTTTGGCTCCCAGCAGCACCAGCACCACGGCACCGGCAGCGGCTTCCAGCCCAAGGCGGGTGTGCCGCCGCAGGCCCAGCACCGAACGGCTGCGGATGCGGGCCAGATCCTCCAGCAGGCCCACGCCGCCAAAGAGCAAAGCTCCCAGCAGCGCTGTGAGCAGCCGGACCGAGAGCAGGCTCTCGGCCCCCAGCAGCTCAGGCTGAGCCACACAAGCGGCAGTCCAGCCCACGCCCACAGCAGCCAGCACCCCCACCATCAGGCAGAGCCCGCCCATGGTGGGAGCCTGCGGCGGGCGCTCCGGCTCGGCATCCGGTGCTTCCTGCTTGGGTGATGGTGTCTGCCGGGCCTTGGGCTCATCCCAGCGTCCCTGGAACGCCCGCAGCAGCGGCACCATCAGATTCCCGAGCGCCGCCGTGAGGAAGAACCCCAGCGTTGAGGCGGCGATCAAGGCGAAACGAATCATAGCTCGATGTTACTCCTTGTAAAAGATCTCCAGCACTTTTTCCAGTGCCATGCCGCGGCTGGCCTTGACCAGCAGGGCATCGCCGGGCTGCATTTTGTTCAGCAGGGCCTCGGCGGCCTGAGCGTAGGTGTCGGCATGGAGGGTGGGCAGCCCCTTGGCAGCAGCCACCACAGCAATGCGCTTGGCCTGCTCGCCATAGGTGACGAGGTAGTCCACCTTGTTCTCCACAGCCTGACGGCCCACCTCCTCGTGGGCAGCGCGGCTGATATCGCCCAGCTCCAGCATATCGCCCAGCAGGGCAAAGCGGCGCTTGCAGGGATATTCCCTGAACATGGCCAGCGCGGCCTTCATGCTGTCGGGGTTGGCATTGTAACAATCCTCAATGACATCCACGCCTCTGACGTGCACCACCTTCTGGCGCATTCCGGTCTGCTCAAAGTCGGCCAGACCGGCAATGACCCGGCGGGCATTCAGCCCCAGACGGGTGGCGGCGCAGTAGGCAGCCAGTGCGTTGGCCACATTATGCCGGCCCATGGCGGGGATCTTTACGAGGAAAGTCCCCTCCTCGTGATCCTCCAGCACAAAGCTCATGCCCTTTTCATCCTGCTGGATGGACAGGGCACAGACATCGGCGTTCTCATCGCCCAGGCTGAACCAGACCGGACGGACATGATCGGGCAGGACTGCCTTGCGCAGGAAGGGGTCGTCTCCGTTCAGCACCAGCGGTGCACCCTCCGGCAGACCGGCGCAGATCTCCAGCTTTGCCTTGCAGATATTCTCCTGACTGCCCAGATTGCCGATGTGGGACACCCCGATGCAGGTGATGATGCCCACATCCGGGCGGGCACACTTGCTCAGGCGCTCGATTTCTCCGGCGTGGCTCATTCCCATCTCCACCACGGCGTACTGGGTCTCTTTGCCGATGCGGAACATGGTGCGGGGCAGGCCCAGCTCATTGTTCTGGTTGCCCTCGGTCTTGATGGTACTGCCAAAGCCTGCAATGGCGGCGTAGGTCATCTGCTTGGTGGTGGTCTTGCCCACGCTGCCGGTCACGCCCACCACTTTGGGGTGGAACTGGCTGCGATAATTGGCCCCCAGCACCATCATGGCGTGGTAGCTGTCCGGGCAGATCACGCTCTTCTCCTCCGGCACGCCTTCCACGGGGTGGTTCAGCACCACGCAGAGCGCGCCGTTTTCCAGCGCCTTGGCGGCAAAATCATGGCCGTCGAATTTTTCGCCCGGAAACGCCACAAAGATGCACCCGGGGCAGACCTCACGGCTGTCGGTGGTCACCAGCGTGACCGGGGTCTCGCACTGGGCCAGCGCGTTGACGGCCAGGCCCTCCAACAGGATGTTTGCTGCAATTGCTTCCATACTCTCATTCCCCTTTATCCACAGATCAGATGTACGATGGTTCCCTGCTGGACGCTGGAGCCGGGTGCCTCACTCTGGCTCTGGACCGTGCCGGAGCCTTCGACTGTGCAGTTGAGCCCTGCGGCGTTCAGCATCTGCCGGGCAAAGTCCGCGCTCTTGCCGGTCACGTCCGGCACCTCGGCATGCTTGCCCTCATAGGTATCGGTATACAGATAAACGGTGGTGCCGTAGGGCACCTCTGCCCCCGCGCGGGGGTACTGGTAGGTAACAAGGGCGGCGGTCTGGTCGGATTCGCTCTCGGCCAGGTGATGCTTCAAGCCCTTGATGTTCAGCTGCACCTGCGCGTTGCTCCACTCCTTGCCCGTCAGGTTGGGCACCTTGACGGTGGTGCCGCTGCGGTCCACGCCGTCGGTGGCGATGCCCAGATAGGGCGCGATCTCACTGATGATGTTGCCCACCACAGGGGCAGCCAGAATGGACGAATAGTCGGTGCGGGCATTGTTGGGGTCGTCCAGCATGACATAGACCAGGATCTCCGGGTCGTTGGCGGGCAGGACAGCCGCAAAGGATGCCACCTTCTTGTAGTCGCCATCGGCGCGGCGGTCCATGTTCAGCTGCTCGGAGGTGCCGGACTTGCCGCCGATGCGGTAGCCTGCAACGTAAGCGTTGCCGCCGCCGCCCTGGGTGCCGTCGCCCACCTCAAACTCCATGATCTGGCGGATGGTCTCACTGGCGCTCTCGCTGATGACCTGACGGCGGATGTTGGTGCCGATCTCCTGCACCACGTTTCCGTTCTGGTCCGTGATCTTATCCACCACATGGGGGGTGACCAGATAGCCGCCGTTGACTGCCGCCGAGATGGCGGTGCACACCTGCAGCGGGGTCACGGCCATGGCCTGACCAAAGGCGGAGGAGGCCAGCTCCACCTCGCCCAGACGGCTCTTGCTGTAATACTGCATGAAGCTGGTCTCATTGGGCAGGTCCACACCGGTGCGCTCGGTGAATCCGAAGGCATCAAAGTAATCATAGAACAGGCTGGAGCCCACACGCTGGCCCAGCTGGATGAAGTAGATGTTGCAGCTGTTGCGCAGGGCCTCAGCCAGATTCTGGGCCCCGTGCGACTTTCTGCCGGCGCAGTGGTAGGTCTGCTTTGCTACGCTGTAAGCACCGGAGCAGTTCAGGGTGGTGTAATAGGTCGCCTTGCCGCTGTCCACACCCATGGCGGCGGTGATGACCTTGAACACACTTCCGGGGTAGTACAGCTCGGTGATGGTCTTGTTCTTCCACTGGATATCCCGGTAGGTGCCGGTGTAGTCGGCTTCCTCATCCGCGATCTTCTGGCCGTTCTCGTCCCGCAGGTAGTTGCCGTTCTCGTCTTTTTTGTAGATAGTGTACAGCTCCGGCTCGGCCTGCACCTGCTCTGTCAGGTAGGCCAGATTGGCGCTGAAATCCTGTGGGTCATTGGGGTCAAAGTCCGGCTTGGAGGCCATGGCAAGGATGGCACCGGTCTTGACATTCATCACAATGGCACAGCCGCGGTTCTCAACGGTGTTGGCCGCCACGGCCTCGTTCAGATAGCGCTCCACCACCTCCTGAATGTTCACGTCCAGCGAGAGCACCAGATTGGAGCCGTCCTTGGCGGCGTAGGTGGTGGCGTTTTCATCGGCAATGGCGTTGCCGTAGGCGTTGCGCAGGGTGATGGTGCGGCCATTCACACCGGCCAGCGTGGACTCATAGGAGTTTTCCAGACCGTACACGCCCTGACCATCCGCATTGCAGAAGCCCAGCACGGCGGCGGCAAAGCGGCCATAGGGGTAATCCCGCTGGAAGCCCTTGGAGGCCGACACCGACACCCGTCCCTTGCGGACAGTGGGGGTGCCGCCGTCGCTCTCCTGCTGGCCCAGGCCCAGCTTGGCCAGGATCTTTTCCAGCGCACCGGCGGATTTTCCGCTCTTGCTGTGGGCCTTGTTGTAGGTCTTGACGTATTCCTCAATGGAGAGCTTGATGGCGTTGTTGACCTTGGTGGCCAGCACCTGATAGGAGCTTTCGTTTTGGGAGAGGGCATCGCAGACCGCCTGATACTGGGTCTGGTACTCCGCTGAAGTGGTGTCCACGCTGTCCAGACTCTCGCCGTCGCCCGAAAGCAGGCGCAGGGTGATCTGGGTGCAGACCTCCTTCATGGCGGCCTCATCGATGGTGCGGGTCTCCGCCTTGGTATCCTGATCGGTGGTGGTGGTATACAGGGCCGTGCTGTAAGAGGGGTCGGCCCAGATGGTCCAGACCACGCTGGTGGATGCCAGCGTGATGCCGCTGGTGTCGTAGATCTCACCGCGGGTGGCCTGAATGGTGCTGTCCAGCAGCTGCTGCTCTGCGGCGTACTGGCGGTAGGTGGCACCGTCGCGGATCTGGATCTTGTACAGGCTGTAGATCACGGTCAGCGCGGCGGCCACCACAAGAAGCACGGCGGCACCAAAGCTGATATGACGCAGCCGGGCACTGAGCCGTGCGTGCGGGTCCGCACTGCAGCGGCGGGCACTGTTCTTTTTGGGATTGGAGGATGGTGTTTGCATTGCGTACTCCCGAAGAAAACCGAAAAAGCGTGCGCTGCCGCACGCTTTTCGTTGTTTGGTTTATTTTGCCGTTCTGACAGAGGCAAGAATGGTCATTGCCCCATCGTGGAGCAGATCCGACCACTGCCGCACAGCGGATGCCTTGCGCACCAGAACGCTGCCCTCATCCAGCCGGATGTAGGTGATCTGGCTCTGGTCGATCTTCATCAGCCCCAGGCGTGTGGCGGTCTCCTCAACACTTGTGATGTTGGTGCGGCTGTTCAGGGCACTGTTGTAGTATGTATACTGGCTCTGCTCGCTCACAAGCTCTGCCTTGGCGCTCTGGATCTGAGAATTCAGCTCCACCAGCTGTGCCTCGCTCCACAGCAGGCTCACCGCAAAGCCCACCAGCAAAGCCGCGCCCACCAGCTGCAGCGCGTGCTGCATGGCGGCCCGCACGGGGTTCAGCCGCTTTTTGCCGCCCTTTTCTACCCGCAGCGGGACTTGGGGCTGTGCTTGCGGCGCTCTTCTGCGCCGAACCTCTGTCATATCGTATGCTGCCTGACCCATGGTGATCTCCTCCTCACATCTCCGGGGCTGTGCCGCCCTCAGATCTTTTCCAAAACCCGCAGGTGGGCCGAGCGGCTGCGCCGGTTCTCTTCCAGCTCCTGCGTGTTGGCTTCAATGGGTTTGCGTGTGATCAGCTTTGCCTTGGCTTTGCCGCCGCAGACGCACACCGGGAACTCCGGCGGGCAGGTGCAGGCGGTGGACCAGCGGCGGAACTTGTTCTTGACCAGCCGGTCCTCCAGCGAGTGGAAGGTGATCACGCAAAGTCTTCCACCCGGTGCGAGATGCGCAAAAATGGTGTCCAGCCCCTCTTCCAGTGCGTCCAGCTCATGGTTTACCGCAATGCGCAATGCCTGGAAGGTGCGGCGGGAGGGGTTTTTGTTCTTCCGGCGCTCCGCCGGGGGCATGGCGCTGGCCACGATATCCGCCAGCTGCAATGTCGTTTCAATGGGGGCAGTTTCCCGGGCTTCCACGATCATGCCCGCGATCTGCCAGGCGAAGGGCTCCTCGCCGTAATCCCGCAGGATGCGGGCCAGCTCCTCCCGGCTCTCGCTGTTCACGAGATCGGCGGCCGTCTCACCCTCCTGGCTCATCCGCATGTCCAGCGGGGCATCTGCCCGGTAGGAAAAGCCCCGGGCCGCGTCATCCAGCTGATGGCTGGACACCCCCAGATCCAGCAGCGCGCCGTTGATCGTTTCAATGCCCAGCTGCTCCAGAGCTTGTCCGGCATAGCGGAAGTTGATCTGCACCACGGTGGCAGGCAGGCCCGCCAGCCGGGCCCGGGCCGTCTGCACGGCATCGGGATCCTGATCCAGCGAGATGAGCCTGCCGCCCTGTTCGCCGTTCAGCCGCAGGGCGATCTGGCGGGAGTGCCCCGCGCCGCCCGCCGTGCCGTCCAGATAGGTGCCCGCCGGGTCGATCTTCAGGCCGTCCAGGCACTCGTTCAGCAGCACCGGGACATGCTCAAACGAGGCCGGGTCAAAGGGCTGTGCTGTTTTTTCTGTGTCCATGTTCCCAGCCTCCTTTCAAAACTCAGATAAGATCCTGCATCTGCCGCCCTTTTCTGCCCGGAGCTGCTGCCCGGGAAAGCGGCCTGCGGCCTGCCGGGAGTTTGTGGCCCGGTCAGCCTTGAGGATACAATTTTATTGTAACAAAACAGGCCCCTGATTGCAAGAGTTTCCCTTTTGTTTTTTCTCTCAAAATGTACCAAAAAAAGCCCCTGCAAGCCGTCGTTTTTGCTTGCAGGGGCCGGAAGCTCTCACCGGGAAATTTCACATTCCCGCATCAGAGCTGTTTCCGGGGGCTCTGGCGCAGGTTTGCACGGACATTTTTGACCTGTGCGGCGTTTTCCGCCATCGTCTCTTCCGTGGTCTTGAGCATATTATCACAGTAGTCGGTCACGGTCTGGCGGACAGTGCGGGCCTCGGTCTGGGCGGCGGAGACGATCTCTCCGGCGCGCTGCTGGGCCGCCTTGACGATCTCGGCCTCGCTCACCAGCACACGGGCGCGCTCCTCGGCCTTTTTTACAATGGCCTGCGCCTGTGCGTTGGCCGATTCGATGAGCTGGGCACGGTCGCTGACAATGGACTGGGCCTGCCGCAGCTCCACAGGCAGGTTCTGGCGGATCTCGTCCAGATAGTCCCGGATCTGCTCCACATCCACGATGCGCTTGCCGCCCGAAAGGGGCATTCCGGCGCTCTCCTCCAGCGTATCCTCAATGGTATCCAAAAGCTCGTTTACGTTCATTCCGCATCTCCCTCTCCGGCGCTCTGCCGGGGCTTACCATACTTCCACAGCAGGACTTTGCCGTATTTATACTGTTTTTTCAGGGTCATGCCGCCCACCTCGGCAGGCAGCACCAGGCCGGTCTCACTCTCGCAGATCACGATGCCGCCCGGAGCCAGGCATTTGTCCACGCCAGGCAGGATCTTTTCCAGCGTGCCGGTGTGGAAGGGCGGGTCCAGCAGCACGATGTCGAACTGCTCATGGCAGGCGGAGAGATACCGTGCCGCCTCGCCGATGTTGACCCGGCTGCGGTCAAACACGCCGCAGTTCTTGCAGTTCTTCATCACGATGTTCACGGCCTCCCGGTTCTCGTCCAGGAACACGCACCGGGCCGCACCCCGGCTCAGGGCCTCGATGCCCAGCTGGCCGCTGCCTGCGTAGAGGTCGAGCACCCGGGCACCGGGCAGGTCGAACTGGACGATGCTGAACATGGCCTCCTTGACCTGATCCATCGTCGGGCGGGTGATTTCGGTGCCGGGCAGGGCTTCCAGCCTGCGGCCCCGTGCTTCTCCTGCAATAACGCGCATGTATCTGCCTCCTTCTCCCGCTGTCCGGGCCCCCTGCCCGGCCAGCAGCTGTTTCGTGTTTTCGTATCTCCATATTATCGTCAAAACGCAACTCTTTGTCAAGGGCACGCGTTGCACTCAGGGTGCAATTGTGCTAAAATCAGGGCAAAGCGTCCCATGTGCGGCGCGTTTTGCCAAAAAAGGAGAGTATCTGCTTATGAAAGTCCTGCTCATCAACGGCAGCCCCCACGAGAAGGGCTGCACCTATACCGCCCTGTCCCTGATCGCCGGGGAGCTGAACGCCAGCGGCATCGAGACCGAGATCCTGAACGTCGGCACAAAGCCGGTGGGCGGCTGCATCGGCTGCGGCGGCTGTGCCGCCGGTAAGGGCTGCGTGTTCGGCGGCGTGGTCAACGAGGCCATCGAAAAGGCCAAGACCGCCGATGCTTTTGTGTTCGGCACACCTGTCCACTATGCGTCCGCCTCCGGCAACATGACCAGCTTCATGGACCGTCTGGCCTATGCGGGCGGCAAGTATCTGGCCTACAAGCCTACCGCCATCTGCGCTTCGGCCCGCCGCGCCGGCACCACCACCACGCTGGACCAGCTGGTGAAGTACCCCGAGTTCTTCCACATGCCGCTGGTCAGCGGTTCCTACTGGCCCATGGTGCACGGCTCCAAGCCCGAGCAGGTGCTGGAGGATGAAGAGGGCTGCGCCGTGATGCGGGAGCTGGGCCGCAACATGGCCTGGCTGCTCAAGTGCATCGAACTGGGCAAAGCAAACGGCATCACTCACCCCGAAAATCCCCGCCGCCCCATGACCAATTTCATCCGCTGAACCCTGTGTTTTCCCTGCGCCTCTGTCCTCCCTGGCAGGGGCGTTTTTTGTCGTCAATCCGCATAAAAAGAGCTCTCTTTTTTCTGTTCCTCTCACAATTTTCTCTTTCTGCGATCCATGCTATAATGAAGATGAGATCAGAGAAGTTCACCCCCATACTTTCTCAAAAAGGAGGCGTTTACCATGAAAAAGAATCTTTCCGCATTTTTCGCCGCTTTTCTTCTGGCAAGTCTATGTGCTCTTCCCACATTCGCAGCGTCTCAGGTTCGTTCCACAAATGCTGCAACAACTGCCGAACCTGCGGTCCTTGTCTGTGAATATTGCGGACAGAGCGATATGATTTGTGTGGATGAGTATTATGCTTCCTGGTATACAGTCAATTTTATTCCTTGTCAGGGACGCGATCCCCGATATAATGATTCGGTCGAGAATCGCACTCATGTTGAAATTTATCAATGTCAATCCTGTAAGTTTGGCACCAGCGTAGTTTCTACGGAAGAGCAGATTTCCCACAAACATCCTGCTATGCGTGCCTACGACCTTCCCAGATTCTGATATTTCCTTTGCGCCTCTGTCCTTGTCGGCAGGGGCGTTTCTGATTTTAACAGCTTTTTCTGCAAAAACGGAAAAAATAAGGGACGGAGTGCTTTTTTCGTTCACAACTTTGTGGTAGCATAAGGGTAAGAATTTTTTTGTGCAGAGCGATGGAGACAGGCTATGGAACACTACGATTGGAACGACGGCTGGCTGTTTGCCCCCACCTTTGATCCCGCCATCGTCCGCCCCGAATGCACCGGGGTGGAGCTGGAACCGGTGCGCTTGCCCCACACGGTCAAAACGCTGCCCTACAACTATTGCAACGAGAACGAATACCAGCGGGTGTCCGGCTACCGGCGGGAGTTTTTTGCGCCCAAAGAGTGGCAGGGCCGCACGGTACTGCTGACCTTTGGAGCCGTGGCCCACGATGCCACCGTGTTCTGCAACGGGCGGCGGGTGTTCCACCACGGGTGCGGTTACACCGCTTTCACTGTGGACCTGACCGAATCGCTGCTGCTGGGCCAAAAAAATGTGGTGGCTGTCCGGTGCGACAGCCGGGAGGACCTGAACATTCCCCCCTTCGGCGGGCAGATCGATTTTCTGACCTACGGCGGCATCTACCGGGCCGTCAGTCTGGACGTGAAGGAGCCCGCCTATCTGCGTGACATCTTCATCGAGGCGCAGGCCGAGGGCGATTTCCGCATCTACTCCTCCACAGTGGGTGAGACCATCGGCTGCACCCTGCAGGCCGAGATCCGCAGCCCCGCCGGGAGCAGAGCCCTGTACAGCGGTGAGCTCAGCCTGCCCATTGTGGGCACCCTGAACGGCGTGCACCCCTGGAGCGTGGAGCACCCCTTCCTCTATACCCTGACCGTCCGGCTCATCCGGCCCGGCACCAGCGGCCTGCCCGACCGGGTGCTGGACGAAAAGAGCACCCGGTTCGGCTTCCGCACCATCCAGTTCGTGGCCGGGGGCTTTTATCTGAACGGCCAGCGGGTGGAGCTGCGGGGCCTGAACCGGCATCAGAGCTACGCCTATCAGGGCTATGCCATGCCGGACAGCATTCAACAGCTGGATGCCCAATTGTTGAAAAAGCAGCTGGGCTGCAATGCAGTGCGCACCAGCCACTACCCCCAGAGCCCGGCTTTTCTGGATGCCTGCGATGAGCTGGGCCTGCTGGTGTTCGTGGAGATGCCCGGCTGGCAGCACATCGGGGATGAAGCCTGGCAGGCCCAGGCATTGCAGAACTGCCGCGAGATGGTCTGCCAGTGCCGCAATCACCCCAGCGTGTTCCTGTGGGGCGTGCGGGTGAACGGCAGTTCCGACAACGAGGCCTTTTACAAGCGCACCAACGAAGCCGTCCATCGGCTGGAC
>OHXF01000362.1_pt1 | contig 15951 bp, 10 predicted proteins | sample 1579961 | NCBI WGS metagenome assembly OHXF01 (sample SAMEA3882508, study PRJEB24775) | human gut metagenome | biome: human-associated habitat; feature: intestine environment; material: feces | place: Netherlands | collected 2009/2010
GATTTTTGCAGGGGGAATGGAGACCGCAGCTCTTTCTTATGGTATTTCAGCGGCAACAGAGGTGCTGAAATGGTTTACCGCTGTATGCCTTGTTTTAACTGCGTTTTTCTATACGGAAGGGATGCAGGGCATTTCTCTTCTTGCAGGAACCGTCATTTACGCAGTATCTCTGGCAGCAGACCGCATATGGTCTTTGTATGATCCAATTATTGGCGGCTGGTTTCCGGAATGGGGCGGCATCATTTTGACAGGTATATTTGGAATGCTTCTCTGGAGAGAACTGACAGAAGGCTATCGGATGCGGCTGATCTATGAAGAACAGTCCAGACAGATGGAATTGCGTCTGCTTATGCAAAAGGAGCATTATGAGAAATTGACTGGTGCACTGGAAGAGGCAAGCCGTACAAGACATGACTTCAGACAGTATATCCGTACTGCTTCCATTCTGCTGGAACAGGAACATTATGAAGAACTGAAAGCGTATTTTCATCAGTTCGCACAGGAGAGCACCGAAAAAATGCAGACACCAGTATGCTATTGCAAGAACATGTCTGTGGATGCAATCTTACATTACTATGCGTCACAGCTGGAGCAAAAAGGTATAAAGTACAGATATTCAGTAGAGGTTCCAGAGAAAATGAAAATTTCTGATCTGGATATCTGCAGGATTTTTGGTAATCTGATGGAAAATGCAGTGAGAGCAGTGCAAAAAGAAGAGAACGCGGATGAGGCTTATGTAAATTGCATCTGCAAAGTAAAAATGGGAAAACTTCTGATCAATATTGAAAACACCTATGCAGGAGAAGTGCAGAGAAATGGGGCAGCTTTTTATTCCACAAGTCACAGTGGGAAGGGAATTGGAATTGCTTCTGTTTCCAAAACAGCAGAGAAATATGGTGGATATGCCGACTTTTCTGCCAGAAACGGTGTATTCCGGGCGAATGTGTTTATTCCACTGGAAGATATGGATTTACGGCTTTCGGACAAAGCCGGCTGACAGGCTGAGAAATTTTGCCGGGTCTTTCTTCCACATATAAAAGTCTGCGCAACCAGTTGTGCAGACTTTTGTATTACGAGAAAAGATAATTCAGATATTCCTTCTTGATTGCGTTAGCTCCCCGTTTACGGATCTGGACGGTTTCCTGGTTGTCCAGAAGAAAGCCCTCCTCCAGTGTTTTGTAAATGCGGTCCATATTCACAAGACAGCCGCGGTAGCAGGAGAGAAAACAGGGGAGATCGTGAATCAGTTCCTCGAATTTCTGGAAAGTCAGGTATGTGCACAGAACTCCTGCGTCTGTGTGAAGCTGGACAGCATTGTGAAAGGTGTCTGCATATAAAATGCTTTTTACAGGAACACGTAGAAGGGTACGGTCGCAGATCACCTCTATATATCGTGTATCCTGTGCACGCTTGATCTGAATGGAGTCCAATACCTTTGTGAGCTTGTTTGTATCAAGAGGCTTCAGAAGATAATAAGCTGCCTGCACGTCGTAACTGGCAACCGCAAAAGCATCGCTGCTGGTAACAAAAATAAGAGCACAGGAGTCGCCTTTTTCCCGAAGCTGGGCGGCCAAGTCCATACCATTGGCCTGCTTTATGTAGATATCAAGAAAAATCAGGTCATAACTGCCGGGAGAATAGCTGTTCCAGAAGTCTTCAGGTGAAGAGAAGGTATGTAATTGGATAGATATCTGTCTTTGGTCATAATGTTCCCGGGCAGCTTCTGCAAGTGCATCAAGATCCTGCTGCACATCATCAATTATTGCAATGTTCAATGCTGAAATCCTCCAAAAGAATGAAAACCTGCAGTAAATCAAAATATCACTGAAAGTGTCATTTCATCCCATGTATATTGTTTTTTCAAAATAAATCGGATATAGTAACCTCAAGGTGATGAGGCGTTAGAAAGTATTGTAAGCTTTTAAGGTCCTCTATATAATATCACAAAATATGATAAAAGTGAGGTAGAAAAATGAAAAACTGGAAAAAAGTTATGGCTATGTTATGTGCCGCAGCAATGGTAACCGGATTTTCTGCTCCTGTGTGGGCAGAGGCAGATGCAGCAGAAGATACTGAGGCTGCAGATGATGAGATTACAGAATTAACAATGGACATGCTTGATGAAGCTGCATATGAAGGAACATGGTTATCTTTTGAGCCAGGCTTCGATCTCTATGTACCAAGTAACTGGGACGTTCTGGAAATTTCAGATGAAGATGCTGCAGACGGTGTTATGTTCCAGGCACAGGATCCGGATTCTGAAGAAGGCGTGAACATGGTAGTGACTGCTACAGATGTTGGAACAGAGTATGATCTGTATTCCATGGCTGATGAGCTGGCTACAGAGTATGAAGATGTTGAGAAGGTTTGCATTAACGGACTCTATGCAGTTTCCTTCGAGACTGAAAGTACATACGGAATCGCTTTCCTGGAGGATGCTGAGGGAATGATGTACAATGTTCAGATCGGACCGAAATCTGATGATGTTCAGCCTATCGCTGAGACACTTTTCGTTTCTCTGATCAAGACAGAAGACAATGAGGAAAATGCAGAGGCTGAGACCGATGCGGCAGCTGACGAGGAAGCAGCAAACTAATTGCTGTAAATGGAATCAGCAGTAATAACTAATTTAAATGCGAAACGTAAATGTCAGCTGGAAATAAATTCTGAAGCTGGCGCTTAAGAAAACAAAACAGAAGCTATGCAGTATATGGAAAAAGACTGCATGGCTTCTGTTTTTTTGTTTCATCAGATAAATATGCGTTTAACAGTTAGCTGTGTAAAGATTTCTTCAGCTTCGTATTCCATTTCTGTACAATCAACGGATTCATTTTAATCTTTTTACGATCGTAAGTGATCAGTCCGTTGGTTTCTTCTTCAATATCAGAAAGCTGCGTGAAAACAGTTGCAGAGTATCCTTTTTTTACAGAAGGTACGATAGTGTTTTCCATCAACCTGGAGAAGCCGTCGGTAAGCGCCTCGCTGGTGGTAAATTTCTTATATCCGTAAATGTTTCTACAGGCACTGTGCTCTGGCAGGCGAAGAGAGTAACCTCCAAATTCAGATAAAGCAAGTACACGGTCTGATTCTGGTACTGGAAGTCCAAGAAAATAATAATGGAGACTGTTAATATCACCACAGCCCTGATCAAACCATCCGCTGGCAGAATCTACCAGGCGGGAAGGATCCAGCCGGTGAATAAAATCTGTGATTTTTTTGGTTGAAAACTGTCCCCATCCTTCGTTGAAAGGTATCCATGTGACGATGGAAGGATGATTATACAGCGTCCTGACCATATCCCGGATATTGTCAATGTATTCCTGACGGCCGAATACATCTGTGCGGGAGAGCAGGCGGGCGTGGAGGTCTTTTACCGGAATGCGCATCCAGTTTAATAATGTGGCCAGATAGGTGACAAACCAGTGATGGTAGGAAGAACCGCCGTTAGGCATATCCTGCCATACCAGCATTCCCATGCGGTCACAGTGGAAATACCAGCGGTCTGTTTCAATCTTGCCATGCTTGCGGAGCATATTAAAACCAAGATCTTTCATTGCATGAATATCGTAGATGAGAGCTTCATCTGAAGGTGCTGTATAAAGCCCGTCGGGCCAGTAGCCTTGATCCAGCACGCCGCTCTGAAAATATGGCTGATTGTTCAGGAAAAAGCGTGGATAGTTATCGTCAGCTATCTGTACGTCACATTTGCGGAGTGCGAAATATCCAAGAATCCGGTCTTTGCCATATTCCAGGGAATAGGGGTAAAGCCATGGCTCTTTGGGAGTCCAGGACTTCTGCATATTTTCCGGGATGGAGAGGGTAGCTTCTTTTCCGGGACGGATTGCGGCGGTAGTTATTTCATCCTGGCATAATGTATCGTTAAGTCCGTCTGCTTCGAGAAAAACAGGTGGATAAACCTTACAGATCACATTGGATGAATTCTGCCTGTCAGGTGAAAAAGCCAAAACAGTTTCCTGAGAATCTGTCTGATTCGCTGCCATGGGTCTTATATGGGCGGGAGATGCATTTTCGGTCGAGGATGCGGAGGATACGCGGATTCGCATCCGGACCAGACTATTGTCCAAATCCGGGGTAACACGCACATCTCTTATGTATTCGTTTGGTACGATCTCCATCCATACAGTCTGCCATATCCCGCTCTGGGCAGTATAGAACATACCGCCGCGTTTCAGCTGCTGTTTGCCTCTGGCATGATAGGAGGTGTCACTGAAGTCATGGACACTTATTAGGATAGAGACTGTGAAATCTTCTGTAATAAAGTCTGTAATATCTGTGGTAAATGGAAGGTAGCCTCCCTTGTGATAGGTGACGAACTTTCTGTTAATGTACACACTGCAGATCTGATCTACAGCTCCAAAATGCAGAAGAAGCCGCTGACTTTCTGTATCCAGGCAGTTCTCTGGCAACTGGATGGTACGGGAATACCATAAGGTTTCATCAGGCAAAAGCTGGCGCTTTACCTGGGAAAGAGGTGCTTCCGGTGAAAAGGGCACTAAAATCTGTCCGTCAAAGGGGAAATATTCGCTTTCGTAAAATTGCCATGGAAGAATGCGGCTGTCAGTAATCAGATAGTCCCACATGCCGTTCAGATTGATCCAGTGACGGCGTACCATATCCGGACGAGGATATTCTTTCAGAGTCTGTCCCAGGGCAGCCGCTTTGCTCCAAATGGTTTCCAGATTTTTCAAATATATGTCCTCCTTAAATTTACGAAAAGTATGAAAAAATAATTATAATGATATGTCTTATTATACACGAAATATGGACGTTTGCAATTGGATTTGTGAAAACCTGATCCGCAACATTACTGTTCACTGGTAATGTTCCGCGAGGTGTTTTTGCGAACAAAGTTCACAGAAAAACGAGAATTTGAGCGTGAAATCTTGCGGATGCATGAGTTTTGTGTAACGCGAAACGTGTTGCTGTGAATGAAGTGAAGAGAAACACGGTTGCAGGGCGTAGAGTGAACAGCACATCGCAACTTACGATTGAAAAAGCAGGTGTGGTATGTTACGATAAAAAGGATTGATGGAGGGGAAAAAGATGAATAATTCACAAAACAAAAATCTGCTGACAGAAGGGTCTATCTGGAAGAAACTGATGGGATTTGCGTTCCCGCTTTTTCTGGGAAACCTGTTCCAGCAGCTGTACAATACAGCAGATTCTCTGATCGTGGGAAACTTTCTGGGAAGTGATGCACTGGCTGCGGTAAGTTCATCCGGCAGTCTTACATTTCTGCTGGTAGGATTTTTTCAGGGCCTTGCTATGGGAGCAGGCGTTATCATAGCGAGATATTTTGGCGCAAGGCAGAAGAAGGAGCTTCAAAGGGCGATTCATACCACGGTGGCTTTTGGTATTCTGTGCGGTATACTTCTTACAGCTGGCGGTGTTGTGCTTGCACCAAAAATTCTGATCCTTATGAAAACACCGGCAGATATTTTGCCGAAATCCACCCTGTATTTCCAGGTATATGCCCTGGGATCCCTGGGACTGGTTCTTTATAACAATTTTGTAGGCATTATGCAGGCAGTGGGAGACAGCCGTCATCCATTGTATTACCTGATTTTTTCATCGCTTTTGAATGTGGCTCTGGATATGGTTTTTGTAGGCGGATTTGGAATGGGCGTGGAGGGCGCAGCTCTTGCCACTATCATTTCCCAGTTTATGAGTGCATTTTTGTGCCTGTACCGTCTGATGAAAAAAAGCCCGGAGGAGTATACGGTTTCCCTTAGGGATGTTCGCCTGGACTCCTATATGCTGAAACAGATTGTATCCAACGGTCTTCCTGCCGGCATCCAGAACTCCGTGATCGCCATTGCAAACGTGGTAGTGCAGTCTAATATCAACAGCTTCGGCAAGCTGGCTGTTGCTGGATGCGGGGCATATTCCAAGGTTGAGGGATTTGGTTTTCTGCCTATTACCTGTTTTTCTATGGGGTTGACCACATTTATCAGTCAGAATCTGGGCGCAAAGAAATATGACAGGGCAAAAAAAGGAGCACGTATTGGTATCCTCTGCAGTATTTCGATGGCAGAGATCGTGGGAATTATTGTGTATTTTGCAAGCCCGGTATTTATTGCCGCTTTTAACAATGATCCGAAAGTGATTGCTTTCGGAGTGAAAGAGGCACATATCATTACTCTGTTCTATTTTCTGCTTGCCTTTTCCCATTGCATTGCAGGACTTATGCGCGGAGCGGGAAGAGCTACGGTGCCCATGTTTGTTATGCTGGGCTGCTGGTGCGTGATCCGTGTGACTTATATAACCATCGCTGTGAAGCTGCATCCGGTGATCCAGACTGTATTCTGGGCGTATCCGCTGACCTGGTCATTAAGCTCCATTCTGTTTTTGATTTTTTATCTGAAATCAGACTGGATCCATGGTTTTGAGAAAAAAAGAAACTGACAGAGGCGGAAAATACTGAAATAAATGCCAGTGGATGGTGAAAAAAGGAGTTATGGTTTTTATGAATGTACTGAACATTGAACATGTAAGCAAGATTTTTGGAGATAAAAAGATTTTTGATGATATTTCCTATGGAATTCATGATGGGGATAAAATCGGAATCATTGGAATCAATGGAACAGGAAAAAGTACTCTGCTGAAAATCATTGCAGGGGAAGAGGAGACAGATGAGGGACAGGTGATTTCCCAGAATGGCCTTCGTATCACCTATCTGCCTCAGATGCCGGATTTTCCAAAAGGCGCCATTGTACAGGACTATGTGGCTGATGGGAAATGGCAGAAGGACTGGAGCACAGAAAGCGAGGCCAGAAATATTTTGAATAAGCTGGGGATTACAGAACATGATATCCCTGTGGAGCAGCTTTCCGGTGGCCAGAAGAAGCGTGTAGCTCTGGCCAGAACTCTGGTAAACCCTTCTGATGTGCTGATTCTGGATGAGCCTACCAACCATCTGGATAACGAGATGGTAACCTGGCTGGAGGATTATCTGAACCGGTTTAAAGGCGTTGTGATCATGGTTACGCATGACCGTTATTTCCTTGACAAAGTTACCAATAAAATTCTGGAAATCAGTCATGGAAAAGTATATTCCTATGATGCCAATTATTCAGGATTTCTGGAATTAAAAGCACAAAGAGAAGAGATGGAGCTGGCTTCTGAGAGAAAGAGACAGAGCATTCTCCGTATGGAGATGGAATGGGCGAAGCGTGGCTGCCGTGCAAGAAGCACCAAGCAGCGCGCCCGGCTGGAGCGTCTGGAAGCGTTAAAAAATGGCAAGGCGCCTGTTCAGGAGACGGATGTGCAGATGGACTCTGTAGAGACCAGAATGGGGAAAAAGACAGTAGAGCTTCATCACATTTCCAAAAGCTATGGCGATAAGGTGATCCTGGAGGATTTTGACTATATTGTGCTGAGAAACCAGAGACTTGGAATTATCGGGCCAAATGGATGCGGAAAATCCACCTTGATCCGTATTATTGACGGAATGGTGGAACCGGATTCCGGTACTGTGGAGATCGGGGAGACGATCAAGATCGGTTACTTCGCCCAGGAGGTTCCGGACATGGATGGAAACCAGCGTGTGATTGATTATATCCGTGATGTGGCAGAGTTTATTCCTACCCGTGATGGAAAGATCAGTGCATCTATGATGCTGGAGCGTTTTCTTTTTGATTCTGCAATGCAGTATACACCGGTAGCCAAGCTGTCAGGAGGAGAGAAGAGACGTCTGTATCTCCTGAAGGTACTGATGGAGGCGCCCAATGTACTTCTTCTGGATGAGCCAAGTAATGATCTGGACATTCCGACACTGACCATTCTCGAAGATTATCTTTCTACATTTTCCGGAATTGTGATCACGGTATCTCACGACCGTTATTTCCTGGATGACGTGGTGGACCGCATTTTTGCCTTTGAAGGGAATGGAAAACTGACCCAGTATGAGGGTGGTTATACAGATTATGCGGAGGCGAAAGCGCGGAAATATGGGGGTGGAAGCAGTGAAATTGGTGCCGGGGCCGGCAGCAGTTTGTCGGATAAAGCAGCTTCCGGAAATAACAGTACAGAGGATGAAGGGAAAAAACCTACCAGAAAAGACTGGAAGCAGGGACAGAAGTCTGAAAAACTGAAATTTACTTATAAAGAAGAACGGGAATATGCTGTTATTGATGAGGATATAGCCAGACTTGAAGAGAAAATTGCCAGGCTGGAGAATGATATGATGGCAAATGCCACCAATTCCGTGAAGCTTCGTGAGATCATGGCAGATAAAGAGGCGGCGGAGAAGCAGCTGGAAGAGAAAATGGATCGCTGGGTGTATCTGAATGATCTGGCGGAGCAGATTGAGGCACAGAAAAATAATGGATAAAGGTGACAGGAAGCTGCATGCTTCGAAAGTCCATAAAGAAAAAGAAGAGGAAAGCTTTCTGAACAGGAGAAAGGAATTGTTTCGCAGACTGCCAAAAATTGACAGGCTTATGGGAATGGAACTGACGAAAGAACTGACTGAACAGTATGGGCATCGTGCAGTACTGGAAGCTGCCAGAAAGGTGGAAGAGCAGCTGCGGGATGCCATGCGTCAGCAGATTTTGGCGGAAGAAAAGCCAGCTGTGTTCCTGGATACATCCGGACTATCAGACCAGAAGGATGGCTTACCAGTAAAGCTGTCTGATCGGAAGGTTTTGTCTGAGACAACATTAGATTATACAGAGTATGTTTTGCAGGAAATGAAGAGACTGCTTGCGTGCAGAAGCCAGAGGCAGATGCAGCGGGTGATCAATGCTACCGGTGTGATCCTTCACACAAATCTGGGAAGAGCGCCCCTTGGGGACAGACTTGTGTCTGAGCTTATACCTTTGATGACCGGATATACTAATCTGGAAATGAATCTGGAAAATGGGAAGAGAGGAAGCAGATATGATCATTTTGCTGAAAATCTCTGTAAACTGACTGGGGCTGAGGCTGCCATTGCAGTGAATAATAACGCGGCAGCAGTGTTGATCATGCTGACGGCGCTGGCATCTGGAGGAGAAACCGTGGTTTCCAGAGGAGAACTTGTGGAGATTGGAGGGAAGTTCCGGATTCCGGATGTATGCAGCCAGAGTGGAACGATGCTTGTGGAAGTGGGGACTACCAACCGGACTTATCTGGAGGATTACGAAAATGCAGTGACAGAGAATACAGCTGCTTTTCTGAAAGTGCATACCAGCAACTATCAGATTACCGGTTTTACCCATGAAGCAGAGCTTGCGGAACTTGCAGAAACAGCACATAACCGCGGAATTCCCCTTCTGGTGGATCTTGGAAGCGGAAGCCTTGTGGATATTGCCTTTTATGGAATCGAGCCTGAAAAGACCGTACAGGAGCTTTTGAAGAAAGGCGCAGATATTGTATCTTTCAGTGGCGATAAACTTCTGGGCGGGCCACAGGCGGGAATATTGGCAGGACGTAAAGATTTGATCGAAAAGATTTCCCGGCATCCTCTCATGCGGGCGCTGCGGATCGATAAGTTTACAGCTGCGGCGCTGGATAAGACGGTAAGTATTTATCTGGATGAAGGTCAGCTGGAGAAAGAGATTCCGGTTTATGATATGATGAGTCGAAGTGCAGAAAAACTTAAGCGGAATGCATTATGGCTTATGGGTGAATTGTTGTTCGAAGATTCTGCATATGAACTTGCAGTAACCTCTACACGAAATCCTGTTGGCGGTGGTACTACACCTGGAAAAACACTGCCTGGAGCTGCATTGCAGATAAGAAGCCTGAATGGAAAAGGACTTTCCGCACAGGAAATCAGTGACTGCTTACGGAAAATGGATACTCCGGTTATTGGTCATATTGTAGACGACTGGGTCTATCTGGAAATGCGGACCATAAGGACTGACGAAGAATTGGAGGTTCTCAGAAAAGAATTGAAATATGATCTGTACAAGAAAAACCCTCAATGACCTTTGAAAATCATTGAGGGTTTTGGAGCATTATGATTCTATTTCCCCATATGCCATGCCAGTCTTACACTTGCAGAGTGGACTGTTCCTGTGAGCCAGTCGCAGTCATTGGTGATCCAGTCCATGATGCCAAGCTGGCGGGTTTCCCAGGCAACGGTAGCTTCATGGGCTTCTGGTGTTTCCTCAGTCTCCATAGTGGTATCGATTTCGTCATAGCCGAAAATATATCCGCCTGCGCTCCAGATGCTGAAGTTGCTGTCAGGACCCGGGTCAATTCTGCCCTCTCTTGCGGCAACCAGTCCGTCATGTCTTGCCTTATATTCTTCCTCGCAATCAGGTTTCAGTCTGGTCATGAACATTCTGTGGCGGATCAGCTCTTTGTTTTCGCGGACAATACCGAAATTGTGGTACATCAGACGCATGTTTTCGCCAGGGGTGGAGATCCAGGTGAAGGTGTGGTCAATTCTGGAAGTGAGAGCCTGGATGCTGGCTTTTTTCTCTTCTGAAAATTCGTTGTTTTCGTCTGTTTCGTAATATCCGAAAATCAGGGAATCACAGTTCCAGATGCTGAAGTTATGTACCTTTTCCTGATCCAGAAATGCAGTCAGATCTGGCCAGATCTCTCCTAATATCTGGCGGTAGTCATTTTTTTTTCCTTTTTTGATTTCCATAGCAAAGCTGTGTCTTTCCATAAGAAAAATCCTCCGTTTTATAAAAATAAGATATTGTGTATATCTGGTGTTTCTGTTTTGAATCCTGTTGGATAAATATCAATCGAAAAAAAGGACAGATTTACTGCTCACGGAACGTTACCAGTAAACAGTAATAAGGATAGCATAATTTCTCAGATAAATCCACCCTTATATTGACATTCGGCATGTACTTATATACAATAAGAGGACTGGCCTGGAGCAGGTTTGAAAAATCATTCCCGCAATCTGCACGCCTTGCTTTGCGGTATATTTTGCCTGAATTTCGTCTGCGTAGCCCGCTGTGATGCCCCATTCGGACAAAATTTCCTACAAATTGTGATGCTCATCTTGCAGAAAGTCTTTTTCAAACACGCTCTAAAAAAGAGGGCGACAGAACAAAAGGGTTACTGGTCACGGAGTGAACAGTAAACGAAAAGGTTTAATTACAGAAGAGAGGGGATTGTTTTTGGAAAAAGAAGTAAAAGTTCAGGAAAATAAAATGGGTGTGATGCCAGTGGCAAAGCTTCTGCTCACCATGTCTGTACCGATGATGATTTCCATGCTTGTCCAGGCACTTTATAATATTGTGGACAGTATGTTTGTGGCGAGATTAAGTGAGAGTGCACTTACTGCAGTTTCACTTGCGTTTCCGGTGCAGAACCTGATGATTGCAGTGGGAACCGGTACTGGTGTTGGTATCAATGCGCTGGTGTCGCGCTCTCTTGGAGAGAAAAAGCAGGAATATGCCAATAGTGCTGCAAATAACGGTATTTATCTTGCGATTTTCAGCTTTATTGGATTTGCAATTGTTTGTGGATTTTTTGCACCTGCTTTTTTCAGGGTGCAGACTACGGATCCGCAGATCATGGAATATGGTGTGGATTATGTCAGAGTGATCGGAATTATGTCCTTCGGCCTGTTTATCCAGCTGACCTGTGAGAAGCTTCTGCAGTCTACAGGGAAAACGATTTATTCCATGGCAACACAGCTTCTTGGCGCTATTATCAATATTATTCTGGATCCAATCATGATTTTTGGTTTATTTGGATTTCCAAGAATGGAAGTAACAGGAGCAGCTCTTGCCACTGTTACCGGCCAGATCATTGCAGCAATTGCAGGTGTGATCGTGAATATGAAGCTGAATAAAGAGCTTCATATTTCTCTTGTGAAATATAAGATTTCCGGTGATGTGATCCGCAGCATTTACAGCGTAGGTTTCCCATCTATTATTATGGCTTCTGTTGGTTCTGTTATGACATTCGGAATGAATAAGATCCTGATGGGCTTTACTTCCACTGCAACGGCGGTATTTGGCGTGTATTTCAAGCTTCAGAGCTTTATTTTTATGCCAGTGTTTGGACTGAATAATGGAATGGTTCCCATTGTTGCTTACAACTATGGTGCCAGAAAACCGAAGCGTATTACGAAAGCAATTAAGCTGAGTATTATTTACGGAGTATGTATTATGCTTGCTGGTTTCGCTGTATTCCAGCTGTTCCCGGGAAGCCTTCTGGGAATTTTCAGCGCCTCTGACGATATGATGGCAATCGGTATCCCGGCACTTCGTACCATCAGCCTCAGCTTTCTGATCGCAGGATTTTCTGTGGTTGCATCTTCTGTGTTTCAGGCATTGGGACATGGCTTTTTAAGCCTTGCGGTGTCTGTGCTGCGTCAGCTGGTAGTGCTACTTCCGGCTGCATTTATCCTGTCAAAAGCAGGTGGCCTTGGAGCCTGCTGGTGGTCCTTTCCCATTGCAGAGGTGTTCTCGGGAGTGATCTGCTTTGTGTTTATACGATATGCGTATAAGAAAGAAATTCATCCGCTTTACGAGAAATAAAACAGATAGGAAAACAAGAGCCCTCGGAATTTCGGTTCCGGGGGCTCTTGCTAAAATTAGTAATATTTATTTTTATTCCATATGCACTGTCACATGATACTCTGTCTTTCCATCCTCAACAGGTACCACATTTCCATCCACATGCCTGCCATCAACCTCCAGGTAAGCTACACCCTTTTCTACATTATTCGGGTTCTTAACGTCGAAGTAATAGGTGGCACCGCGGAAGCGGCGGGTGAGGGTGAAGTCACCGAAGCCCTCCGGAATACACGGATCAATGGAAAGTCCATCATAGGATGGCTGTACACCCAGAATTGCCTGGGAGAGGTTCACGAAAGTCCATGCAGCTGTTCCGGTAAGCCAGCTGTTTTTCGCTTCGCCATGGCGGGCTGCATCCCGTCCTGCGATCATCTGGGAATAGACATAAGGCTCTGTGCGATGGATTTCGCTAATGTTTTCAATATAAGACGGGCAGGTCTTTTTATAAATTTCAAAAGCACGGTTTCCTCTTCCGATAACGGTTTCGGCAATGGAAATCCATGGATTGTTATGGCAGAAGATTCCGGCATTTTCTTTGTATCCCGGAGGGTAGGAAGAAATTTCACCAAGGTTCAGGTAATATCTGGTGTAAGCCGGCTGGTGAAGCATAATACCATATTTGGTGTCCAGGCGCTCTTTTACAGAATCAAGAGCTTTTTTTGCCAGGCCTTCTTTTACACCAATGCCGGCAATGATACAGAAGCCCTGCGGCTCAATGAAAATCTGCCCCTCTTTGCATTCGTGGGAGCCAACCTTCTGAGAGGTGGCGTCATAAGCACGAAGGAACCATTCTCCATCCCAGCCAGCGTCAAGGACTGCCTGGTACATTTCTTCAACAGCTTTCTGTGCGATAGCAGCGTCCTCTTCTTTTCCAACACGTCTGCAGATCTCTGCAAACTCATTTCCGTATTTTACATACATACCTGCAATAAATACAGATTCTGCAACTGGTCCCTCAGATGGTCCTGTGGTCTGGAAGGATTCACCAGGTTCATTGGAAAAGCAGTTCAGGTTCAGACAGTCATTCCAGTCAGCACGTCCGATGAGAGGGAGCTTGTGTGGTCCAAGATGGGTGCGGCTGTATTCGAAGGAACGGCGAAGATGCTCAAAAAGAGGAGCTGCTTTTTCCATATGGCAGTCAAAAGCAACCATTTCATCCAGAATGGAATAATCTCCAGTTTCCTTTAAGTAAGCGGCCACAGCAGCAATCAGCCACAGCGGGTCATCGTTAAATCCGCTTCCGATATCCAGGTTACCTTGCTTGGTAAGCGGCTGGTACTGATGATAAGCACTTCCATCTTCGAACTGGGTAGCTGCAATGTCAAGGATTCGTTCTCTTGCACGCTCCGGGATCAGATGTACAAATCCAAGAAGATCCTGGCAGGAATCACGGAAGCCCATTCCACGGCCGGTTCCGGATTCATAGTAAGAAGCGGAACGGGACATGTTAAAGGTTACCATACACTGGTACTGGTTCCAGATATTTGCCATACGGTTTACGTGAGGATCCTTACTCTCTACATGATAGCGGGAGAGAAGATCATCCCAGTAAGTATTCAGGATGGCGAAAGCTTCATTTACCTGTTCGGAAGTTTCGAATTTCTCCATGATCTTCTTAGCAGGCTCTTTTTTGATCACGTTTAAAGCTTCCCATTTGTCGTCTTTTGGGTTTTCACAATAGCCGAGAAGGAAAACATATTCTTTTTCTTCACCAGGTGCCAGGGAAACATTGATCTGCTGGCTGGCAATGGGATACCATCCGCTGGCAACAGAATTGTGGCTCTTGCCTTCCTCTACAACGATTGGAGCATTATTGCCGCGGCCAAGTCCTAAGAACTCATCACGGCTGGTGTCAAAACCGTCTACAGGAGTATTTACAGTGAAAAAGCTGTAGTGATTGCGTCGTTCGCGGTATTCGGTCTTATGGTAAATGGTGCTGCCGATGATCTCAACTTCACCGGTGCTTAAGTTTCGCTGGTAGTTGGTCATGTCGTCAACGGCATTCCAGAGGCAGAACTCTACATATGAAAATAACGAAATCTCTTTCGCTTTATCTGAATTGTTTCGCAGAGTCAGTTTGTTGATCTCGCAGGCTGTGTCAACAGGGACGAATGCAAGAAGATCAGCTGCCAGGCCGTTTTTCTCACCGTGGAAACGGCTATAGCCAAGTCCATGGCGGCACTCATAAACATCAAGAGGAGTGCGGGTTGGCATTGCACCTGGATTCCATACGGTATCTCCATCTTTGATATAGTAGTATTTTCCGTTGGAATCTACCGGGATATTATTGTAGCGGTAACGAGTGATACGGAGCAGCTTTGCATCTTTATAGAAGCTATAGCCGCCGCAGGTGTTGGAAATCAGTGTGAAGAAATCCTGGGAGCCAAGGTAATTGATCCATGGCAACGGGGTATCTGGTGTTGTAATAACATATTCTTTATTGACGTCATCAAAATGTCCGAAATTCATAGTGGATCTCCTTTGATAAATTTTATTCTTGCTGAATTCTTTCTAATTGGTTGATTGCTATTCGTGATTTACATCAGGGTGCATTATTTTAATTTTCGAAGCTGCATAGTGATCTGCGCTTATATAAGTAATAATGTTTTGCAAATGCAATGAGTAGTTTCGAAAAAATCAATTGGATTGAATTGTGAGATAATTAACACACGAAAACGAATAAGTAAAGGCAATAAGAAATAAAAGTAAAGAATAATGGTATATATTTGTTCTTAGTATAATAGAAAGACTGATTAAAAGCAACATAAAAATTACAGTAATAATTAAATCTATTATATATTACAAATCAGAGATTTAAAACACGAAACTTTTCGCGAAAACATTTCGAAAAGAGCTCTTATTCACGATTAAATTGTTAAAAACACAAATATCCAAATTGTGCAATAGGTAGAATGACGTGAAAACGCACAAAAAACGCCAGAAACCACTTGATTTTTTGTGCACTAGGGGGTACTATAAGCTTACGAAAACGATTTAGAGATGACAGGAAAGAAAAACAGGAAAGAATGAGGCAAGCATATGGTTTCCATGAAAGAAATCGCAAAACAATGTAATGTCTCAGTCGCCACTGTCAGTAAAGCATTAAATGGTTACTCCGATATCGGAGAAGAAACAAAAAACTACATATTAAGAACGGCTTCAGAGATGGGATATCTTCCCAACTCATCGGCAAGAGCTTTGAAGACGAAGCGAACCTTTAATCTGGGAGTTTTATTTGTGGATGAGGCCCGAAGCGGTCTCACACATGATTACTTCAACAGAGTACTGGAAAGCTTCAAAAGCACCGCAGAAGCGAAAGGCTATGACATTACTTTTACAAGCGGAAATGTTTCCGGTAAAAGGATGACCTACCTGGAGCACTGCCATTACCGCGGTGTGGACGGCGTGGTGATCGCCTGTGTGGACTTCTACGACCCCCAGGTGGTGGAGC
>OHXF01000364.1_pt1 | contig 15905 bp, 9 predicted proteins | sample 1579961 | NCBI WGS metagenome assembly OHXF01 (sample SAMEA3882508, study PRJEB24775) | human gut metagenome | biome: human-associated habitat; feature: intestine environment; material: feces | place: Netherlands | collected 2009/2010
TGTTGTCTCTTTTGCAGTATAGTGACCTTGTTCTGCTCTGTTTTTTCCCTGTCCAGCTTGGATATGCACTTGATGAAATAGTAGCCGTCATCTGTGCTTATCATATCAGAGGTCTCTCCATCGCCAAGCTCAAATGCTACAGCCTCAACCTCCTTTGGCAGAGTGCCCTTTGCAGCATACAGCTCTGTCTGGCTGTCCTCACTGCTGCCTGATGCAACTGCTGCAAAATCTTCCTTTGACAAAAGCTTCTGGCTCACAGCATCTGCGCTCTCCTTGCTCTTTACAAAGATTTTCTGTATATGGATAACTCTTGCATCCTCATCACTCACCTCTGTATCAACGCCCTTCGATAGGGAATTGTACAGCTTTTGCGCAATCGCATAATGCTCGTATGCGCTCTCAATGTCTGATAAATCAGCCTTTGTGAATTTCTTTTCAGCTTCGTTTAATGAGTCATAGTATTCCTTTGCAGCCTTTGACACACTACTCTTCTCCTTGTCTGTAAGTGTAATCTTCTTCTGCTTTGCAATTGAAACCATGCAGTATATGCGCGTCAGCTCATCAACAGTGACATCCCTGATATATTTTTCCACGTTCGACGCATCATCTGTCTCAAGCAGGTTTACATCATACATAGTGCCATACAGATTTTTGTAATTGGCTAAATATATGAGTGCCTCCTTCTTATCGCACTTCATATTGTCCACGGAAAAAACTGTATGGCTGTTCGTGGTATTTATATCAAGCACTATCTCCTTGCCGCCAATACTGCAGCCGGTGAGAAGTGTCGCTGATGCAAGCAGCATACACATCGTTTTCTTAAAATACTTCATACCTGCTATCCTTCCACAACAAGGAATCTGCCGTCCTCAATGGCAAAGACCTCACTCTGGTCCATAAGCTCATCATCTGACATGCCCGAAATATCTGAGCCTGCCTCATCAAAATAATCTCTTACTTCTTTTATATTCTTACATACCACAGCCATGCAGTCCTCTAAAAATTCCTCTGCAGCCTCCGGAGTATCTGCGACCTCCTCACTAAAAAGCTGTGTCTGCTTCTTTAAAAATGTGTCTAAAACCTCGTCATCGTATTCGTACATATTGCATTCCTCCATGTAAATTATCTCTTTTCTTTGGCTTTATATAAAGCTGTTCATACAGCAATTATGTCTTATATATTAATATATTATATTTTTGTACCGCCTGTTAAACATTATATAATAGATTGCTGTGACATGCCACTATTTTTTATATTCACGACAGGTAACAATTGTCTGCTGTAAACGGAATGAATATATGAGCCTCTCATCCGCCTGTATGCTTTTCCCATCTGTAGAAAAAATCCTTCCAAGTGCATCAGCATACAGTTTTAACTGTGTGCTGTATCTGTCGATAAGCTCTTTAGCAGCATTTACCCTGTCTGTCTTATAATCAAGCAGCACTATTTTATCATTCTCCAGCCAGAATACATCAATAATTCCCTGAACCAATACTCCCTCATAGTCCATCACAAAAGGCTTCTCTTTATACAAATCGCCTCTCTTATCCGCCTGTGCCATACGCGCTGCCACATCTGATGATATAAACTGCTCTATAAGCTTTGGTCTGGTCAGCCTGTACATGTCATCTGTGATAAGCCCCTTTTTTAGCATTTCATCCATGCTTTTCTTCACAAATGCACTGACTGCCACATGGTCTTTTGTATCTATATCACACAGGCTCTTGAAATCCAGACACTCCATGACACGGTGCACTGCAGTTCCGCGCAGCGCTCCCTGATTCACACCTGCTGCATTTTTAGGCTCTTTGCTTTCATTAGAAGCACCGCCTGCCTCATCATCCCTCGCAAAGTCCGGCACATACGTCTCCTTCTCCTCCAATAGGAACTTAGGACGCTCTGCCTCCCTCTCAGTGCTATCATACTTTTCAACCATAGAGTCATGCTTCAGCTCAGATACCGAATATTTGCTTTTTTTAGTTATATCAGAAGCATATACATACTCAAAATCAAATTCCTCTGCGAGCTCTTTGACTTTTGTTTCATCCGCTGCACTTATGTGCCCAATAAGCTGCGCTTTTGATATATCGTTTGCCGCCATATCCATCGCAGTCCGTGCAGCGAACTCTGTTGCATCGACTGTGGATACCGTATACTTATCCGGGTACGACAGCATGGCAGGTATAATCCAGTCCAGGTAACACCCTGCTCCCTCCCTTTGTCCAAAGCTTATTGGCTGGTTCGCATTTACATTGCCTCTATACTTCTCAAAGGATTTTTGGGCATTTGAAAGTCCCCCTGTCAGGATAATCTTTTCCTTCGCCCTGGTGAGCGCTACATACAGCACACGCAGCTCCTCTCCCAGATTTTCCCTTTTAATGCGGCTTACTATCTCATTTCTTATCAGTGATGGTCGCTTTGTCCTTGGGCTTTTTGTTTTTTCCACAAGGCCAAGCCCAAGCTTTTCATGTATCACCAGGTCTGATTTTGTGTCCTGCGTGTTAAAGCCCTTGCCAAGCCCAGAAACAAACACTACAGGAAACTCAAGACCCTTGCTCTTATGGATTGTCATGATACGCACCACATCGTCATTCTCGCCTGCGGTATCGGCCTCTCCGTAGTCTATCTCATATTTCTGCTGTATATCTATGTACCTGACAAAGTGAAACAGCCCCTTGTAGCTGGTCTTTTCATAGGCTGCGGCCATCTCAATCAGCATATCTATATTCTGTCTGCGCCGTTTTCCTGCCGGCATGGCCGATGCATACCTATAAAAGCCTGTCTCATCAAGCATCATGTACAAAAGCTCATGGATTGGCGTATCAGCTACAGCACCTCTTAGTCTCTCAAATATCAAAGCGAAGGCTTTAAGCTTCTCGTCCTCATAGCCATTCTCACCTGCCATGGCGCTAAGTGCAGCCTGTGCAAAGCTTACGCCCTTAAAGGCAGACCTAATCTGTGCCAGCTCCTCATCATCCATGCCCACGATAGGCGAAGCAAGCACTGCTGCCATCGGAATATCCTGCAGCGGATTATCGAGTATGCGAAGCATGGACAGAATCACCTGTATCTCATACGATGAAAAGTAGCCTGTATTCGACTCTACATGCGCCGGAATATCACAATCCTTTAATACTGCTGCCACCGTATTGCCCCAGGTTGCAACACTTCTCGAAAGTATTACTATATCCCTGTACTGCACGGCTCTTAGCTGCCCTGTCTTTTTATCAGTCACCATGCCGTTTTCCATCAGACTCCTGATACGGTTTGCAATCAAAAGCGCCTCTATCTGCACCTTATCTCCATCCTCATCCTCTATAATTTCAGACAGCTCCTCATCCTTGTAGTCAACAAGCAAAAGCTCAGGACGCATCGTCTCCTTTGGATAGCTTGCACCGGGATACAGTGCCGCATCGTCATCATACTGCACATTGCCCAAATCAGCTGCCATGATTTTGTAGAATATGTCATTAGTAAAGTCTAACACCTCATTCCTGCTTCTGAAATTTTTATGCAGGTCTATTCTCTGATGTGCACTGTCATCTGATGTATATGTGTTGTATTTTTCCATAAACAGCTCCGGGCGTGCCATTCGAAACCTGTATATGCTCTGCTTTACATCGCCCACCATAAACATGTTACCGGCTCCCTGATGCTCTCTTGAAATAGCGGTAAGTATATCCTCCTGCACCTGGTTTGAGTCCTGATACTCGTCAATCATGATTTCCTCAAAATGTTTTGAAAACTCACGCGCTGTCTCTGTGGGCTTTAGTGTCTGTTCATCCACCAGTATACGAAGCGCAAAGTGCTCTATATCAGAAAAATCAAATACTCTTTTTCTTGTCTTTACAGCCTCCATCGCATCATAAAACTCTAGTGAGAGCCTTATCAGCTCTTTAACAAATGGTCTTTGACGCTCCAGCTGCTCATACATAAGCTCAATTGACATGCCAAAGTATTTCTGCTTTATTCCGTCTACCTTCTTCTTGGCAGCATCGCGCATGCTTTTCACGCGCTCCTTTTTCTTCTCGTCTCCGTCAAATTTCCTGATGACAGCAATTCTGCCAAAGGATATTTTGTTTAAGAACTCCTGCATGCCGACATAGCCTGTCACATCCGTCATTCCATCAAACAATGCTATATCCTCTGAAAGTGTAAGCGCATACTTTTCAAGCCCGGGTGTAGCTGATGCCAGGTCTTTCGCCATTGTAAGCTCCTGAACATCCTCCTCCAAAAGCACCCTGCTGTAATCCACTATCTCCTTAATGATTTCTGAATCCTCAAGCTGTTTAGCTGACTTTATATCATAGAGCCTCAGGAGGCTGTTCATCCACTTTCTCGGCCATGATGAGCTGCCCGCCTTATAGTAGATATCCTCCACCATCTGCCTGACGGCAGAGTCATTTCTCCCCTTGCTGTAGGTATCTATAAGGTTGATAAATGCCTCGTTGTCTTCTCTTGCATAATTGTCCTCAAATACCTGTGCCAAAGCATCCTTTAGCATAAGCTTAAGCTCTGCCTGGTCACCGATTCTGAAATCAGGATCCAGATTAAGCTGTGCGAAATTATTCTGCACCACAAACAGACAAAACGAATCGATTGTAGTGATGAGCGCATTGTGAACCAGTGTCGACTGCCTCTGCAGATTCTCATCGTCCGGCTTTTGCTCCTTCAAGCTGTCTATCGCACGGCTGACACGCTCCCTCATCTCAGCAGCTGCAGCCTTGGTAAACGTCACCACAAGCATCCTGTCGATATCCACCGGCGGATTATCCACACATATTCTGTTTACTATACGCTCAACGAGTACAGCTGTCTTTCCTGAGCCCGCTGCCGCCGATACAAGTATATCCCTGTCTCTTAAATCTATAACCTTTTTCTGTTCACTGGTCCATTTAACATCCATATTATGTCTCCCGATTATGGCTTTATATTATTATCTCCATAGCATGCTTTATGCTCTGCAGCTGCAATCTGTGTACGCATTTTATCAAGTACATCTTCCTTATTGTCACCGTTAAAGCTTCTTTCGCTAAAGCCCGGTATCCTTGAATCATACCTGCATATGGCCTGAAAAGCGCAATATGCGCAGCTGTCTATTTTCTTGTTCTTGATAGGATTGACGGCAACATTTCCATCATATATTTCTCTTCCTATCTCGCGAAGCTTCTCTCGCGCAAACCTTGTTATCACATCAAACTCTTCGGCGTTTGCCACCTTTGAGCCTGCAGCCGGTGTCTGATCCTTTTTTAAGGTGACAGGGATTACGTCAGAGCTTTTCTCAAAGTCCCTGTCCATGCCTCTGTATGCCTTTTCGTCCGAGTTGATAAGCCCGTCCGGCTTGAGCTTCTTTAATATCATCTGATTGATTTCTTCCTCAGACATCTCAGTGCCCGGTGTCACATCCTTTAAATCAATTACAGGATCGTCGATGTGATAGTACAGCATACCGCCCGGCTCCACACTTACCTGCTTTAGCGCCTCTTTCTTTTGTTCCATGACGGCGTCCATGTACACTGCAAGCTGAAGCTGCGTGCCATAGTACAGCTTCACCAGGTCAAAAACTGTATTTCCCGACTTGTAATCCAGCACCTTCACAAAAAGCCTGCCCTCATCCGTATATGTGTCAGTCCTGTCCACGCGTCCCTTTATATCAACCGTCACATCATTTGCCATATCAAGGCTCTCGTAAAAGGAAAACTCAAACCTCTCAGGCACAAAGCTGCCTCTTCGTATCTGGGTTGTGAGTGCCCATACTGTCTGCTTAAAGACCGCCTTCATATGTGATATCGAATGTTGGCTTTCCGCTGTATCAAATATGCCAAAGCCTGCATACTCATCAATCACCTCATTTATTGCTTCCATCGCAAGCTCATCCCTTTTTGCATCTGTCACGCTAAACCAGTCAGTGCTCTCCCTATCAAGCTTCTTACTGTATCTTTCCAGTGCCTCATGGTATATATTACCCATATCAAGGGATGTAAAGCCGCTCTCCTCACGCTCTGTAAGCCTCAATCCATAATTTAAAAAATGCGCATATGCACACCTGGCAAACTGCTCAAAGCGCGTGATACTTCCCTCCATGTGTCTGCCGTATATGCTTCTTGCCACATTTCGGCTGATCGGATCCTTTGAATAATGCTCAAACTTTGCATTGATGAGCCGCTCCACGGAATTTTTTTGAGTAAATTCTTTATCGTCTGCTTCATTACCGTCCCCTGCATCACTGACTGATGCGTCATAGAGCATCACCGCTGCTGCAATCTCGCACCATCTGTCATCCACCTCATTTGACAGCAGATAATCCAGAGCACTCTGCCTGCTTGATATATCCAAAAGCTGTTCTACATCCTCTGTCTCAGTCACGACAAGCTCCGGAAACATCCCCTTTAATATACCTATGAGGTACGATGGCTGGGCAGCCTTTTTTTCACTGTCAAGTCTCGTATAGCTGATATAAAGCTCCTCGGATGGCTTTGTCATGTTCAGATACAGATAAAACCTCTGTATAAATGCCTGCTCCCTTGCCCCAGGCGCAAGCTCTATATCCATCTCCTTAAGTGCCTCTCTCTCATACTGGGATATAATGCCTCCTCTTCCTGCCGCCTTTGGAACAATCCCATCGTTTACGCCTGCAAAAAACATGACCTTTATGTTGGTAAGACGCGTTCTCTCAATATCTCCGATGGTCACAGTGTCGTATCCCGGCGGTATGACTGCTACATCTGCCGCATCCAGTCCTGCATCCAGTATCTGTGTAAATTCCTCTGCATCCATGCATTCATCACCCAGCACCGCCACATATTTTTCAAAGAGCTGCATGACTATTTTGTATATCTGTCCGTATTCCTTTGATGCGGTCTGGTCCCCTGCATCAAGCAGTGCCTGCTCCTTTTTTGCAAGCTTATCAGGTATATCAAGCAAAACTATCAGCTTATATATAGCTAGCACATAGTCCTTTACCGTTGACTTTTTATTGGAAAACACCTGATATACCGGCTTTAGAAGCTCCATTATATACTCCCTGCTTTGGTTTAAAAGTTCAAGGTCATAGCCGGCCTTATGCTTTGGCAGCCTGACCCACTTTTTGTCCCATGCGCTTTTACCTCTTACTCCACAGGCGAGCACGTAGTTTTCAAGTACATCTATTTCACTGTCCAATAGCTCACTAAAGCCGCACCGCAAAAATCTGAACACCGCATCTGCCGAGAAATTTTGTGCCGCAATATCGGGTATTGACCTGATAAACTCAATAAACGGATGGAAAAGTATCTCCTGTGTGGCATCGATAAAGTAAGGAATATTGTATTTGTCAAATATTTCACGCACATAACCTGCATATATATTCACATCTCCTGTGACTATAGCAATATCTCGGTAACGCAGGTTTTCTTTTCTTACAAGCTCATTAATTCTTCTGGCTATCTTTGTCAGCTCCTGCTTTGGGTCACGCAGACAATCTATATGAATGTGCTTTGGTGCTTTTTTAAAGGAGCATCTTCGTTTTCTGAAAAGCTGCTGTTCCATAAAGCTTAGCTCTTCGTTTTCTGCAAGCCGGTAGTTTTTATCAAGGATAATAGGTTCCTCGACTTCTATGCCATAAAATGCTGCCATTTCGGTGAGTGATTTCACTGTCCTTTTTGGCATGTCAAACAGCTCCTGCATGCCTCTGCTCTTAAAGATATCCTCACGACAGTCTATTGTGAGCGTTACATATATTTTCTTTGAAATGACAAAGAGCTTTTTGATGAGCTGGTTCTGTATAGGTGTAAATCCGGTAAATTCATCAAATGCAATGACTGAATTTCTAAGAATGGCAGACTCCTCCGCCACATTGCTAAGCACATTAAGTATTTCCTCTGCAGTGATATATTTGTCCTGCATAAACTTCTCAAATGCTTCGTAGAGCACGAGCACATCCTTGAGCTTATCTGAAAGTGTATCCGATAGCCTGCCTGAGGCAATATATCTTCCGAGCTCCTCAGGTGATATATTGTACTGCACAAGCTCCGAAAGCAGTGACTTTACTTCACTTATATAGCCGATGCGGTTTAAGTTTCTGCCTATTACGCCAAGCTTATCCGCCTCCTGTGCAGCAAGCTTTCTGAGTACAAGGTTCTTACCTGTCTCCTCAAGCACCGTGAGATTTGTGATTCCAAGCTCATCAAACACTCTGTAGGCTAAGCGCTTAAAGCTTAGCACATCTATATTCATGATAGCTTTATTCTCCGACAAATCTACAAGCTGTCTCTGCGTCTGCATTGTAAACTGCTCAGGCACTATTACAAGATAATTGTCCCTTGGGTTTGCCTTTGCCTCTTTCACTATCCTGTTAAAGAGATATTTTGTTTTTCCGTTTCCTGAATTACCTGTGATAAACTGTAATGACATAAAAAGACTCCATGATTAACTACTGTGTAAAATGTATACTGTAATTATATCATGAAGTCCCCTATTATTGAATTATTTATTTTGCTTCAATTCTGCTTAATAACCGCTATACCTTGTGATTAGTGATGGAAAAGTCTGATTCCTGTAAAACTCATCACCATACCGTACTTATTACATGTATCAATAACATGATCATCTCTCACAGATCCACCCGGCTGGGCTACATACTTCACGCCACTCTTGTGGGCACGCTCAATGTTGTCACCAAATGGGAAGAATGCATCAGATCCAAGTGCTACATCTGTATTCTTGTCAAGCCAAGCTCTCTTCTCCTCTGCTGTAAATACGTCCGGCTTTACCTTGAAGAACTTCTGCCACTCGCCCTCTGCAAGCACATCCATATAATCCTCACCGATATAAAGGTCAATAGTATTGTCGCGGTCTGCACGTCTGATACCATCCACGAACTGAAGTCCAAGCACCTGTGGAGACTGACGAAGCCACCAGTTGTCTGCCTTTGAGCCTGCAAGTCTGGTACAGTGGATACGAGACTGCTGGCCTGCTCCGATACCGATTGCCTGGCCGCCCTTTACATAGCATACAGAGTTGGACTGTGTATACTTTAATGTAATCATAGATATTGCCAGATCGATCTTAGCCTGCTCTGTGAGCTCCTTGTTCTCTGTCACGATATTTGAAAAGAAATCATCATCAATATGAAGCTCGTTTCTGCCCTGCTCAAATGTGATGCCAAATACATCCTTTCTCTCGATAGGTGCCGGCTCATATGCCGGGTCAATCTCGATAACACAGTAGTTGCCTTTCTTCTTAGCTTTTAAAATCTCAAGAGCCTCGTCTGTGTAGCCCGGAGCAATAACACCGTCTGACACCTCTCTCTTGATTACAAGTGCAGTGCTCTTGTCACATACATCTGAAAGTGAAATAAAATCACCAAATGATGACATTCTGTCAGCTCCTCTTGCTCTGATGTATGCATTTGCAAGTGGTGTAAACTCAATATCCATATCATCAACCCAGTAAATCTTTTTCTCCACATCTGAAAGCGGCTGTCCTACTGCTGCACCTGCAGGTGAAACATGCTTGAAGGATGTTGCTGCCGGAAGACCTGTTGCCTTCTTAAGCTCTCTTACAAGCTGCCATCCGTTAAAGGCATCAAGGAAGTTGATATATCCGGCTCTGCCGTTAAGCACTTTTATAGGAAGCTCTCCCTCCTTCATAAATATTCTGGCTGGTTTCTGATTTGGATTGCATCCGTATTTTAATTCGTATTCCTGCATTTTTCTGTTCTCCTGTTTTTATCTGCTTATCTTGTATATTTGACCGTTTATAAAATATTTTCCGTTATTTGTTTTTGTTTACGATTCTGCTCTCATACTCGCCTGTAGCGATATCAATATATCTGACAAAAAGTGATACCTTATTGTCCTCGTTAAGGTTCTCCCATACCATATCGGTAAACTCATCGATATCTCCGTCGATGTCTACCCATGTAGGCTCACCCTCAAAGCTTGGCAGCGGATTGCCATCACCCATATATGTATGGATGAAATGTCCCTCTCCCGCAACCGGTGCTGAGTATGCAAATGTATATCTGTTGCATGCATCAGGATTGCCGTTGTTGCTCTTTAAGATTGACATAGCATAGTTGAACTCACCATTGTCAATATGCATGATTCCTGAAATTCTAGGTGTATAGTTAGGAGCGTCAGGCTCAAACTCTCTTGTCCTTAAGGCCTGCTCAAATGTCTGCTGCTTGTCCATCAGCTCATAGATAGTATCTGTCTGGTCACCGTTTGTGACAATTGTCTTGTTGCCGAGCACTCTTACAGGTGCGTAAATGATAAGACTTGGATCCTCAAGCTTTGAAGGGTCAAATGCCTGTGTTCTGATGCCCTCGCCATCCTCTACAAATACTCTGTTGCGGCTGTTTTCGCTTCTGCCCATGATAAAGTATGCTGTTACAGCCTTCTTACCATCCTTTGTGCGGCCGATTACGATACCTCTGCCAGGGTATGTTGTGCTTGATAATTCCTTTGCTAATGATACTCTTTCCATGTCATCCTCCATGTTTTCTGATAATGTAGTCTGCATCCCCCAAATTACTCGGGCCTGCCGGAATAAAAAAGACCGTCTGAACACACATAATAATATAAAGCTCTGCAGGAAACTTATATAAATGTGCGCCCAGACGGTCGGCAATCAACTGTTATACTCCATGTGGTTATCCACTTCCGTCAGTCATATAACTGTCTTTATTTAATCATGTATTTTTGTCATTGTCAAGTACCACTTTAAAATAAGCATGCACTTATAAGTTATTCTTATAAGTACATGCTTGTAAACAATGCCATTATTTACTAATTTTTAAAGCTATGAATAGGTGCCGGGATTCTTCCTCCACGGTTTACAAATGCATCACAAGAGAATCTGTTTACCGGCATAACCGGTGCACTTCCAAGGAGTCCTCCGATTTCTACCACATCACCTACATCCTTTCCGATTGCTGGAAGCAGTCTGCAGGCTGTTGTCTTTTGATTTATCATACCGATAGCCATCTCATCTGCGATAATTCCTGAAATTGTGGTGGCCTTTGTATCGCCCGGGATTGCAATCATGTCAAGTCCCACTGAGCACACACAGGTCATAGCCTCAAGCTTTTCGAGAGTGAGTGCACCATCGTTTACGGCATCTATCATTCCCTGATCCTCTGATACAGGAATAAAGGCACCTGAGAGTCCGCCGACATATGAGGATGCCATGATACCGCCCTTTTTCACCTGATCGTTTAAGAGTGCAAGTGCTGCTGTTGTTCCCGGAGCTCCGGCTCTCTCTAAGCCTATCTCACAGAGAATATCGGCTACAGAGTCTCCGATAGCCGGTGTAGGTGCAAGTGAGAGGTCTATGATTCCAAATGGCACTCCAAGCTTCTTTGAAGCCTCCTTTGCCACAAGCTGTCCTACTCGTGTAACCTTGAAAGCTGTCTTCTTGATTGTCTCACAGAGCACCTCAAAGTTCTCGCCTCTTACCTTTTCAAGTGCTGTCTTTACTACTCCCGGTCCGCTGACACCTACATTGATGATGGCATCTGCCTCTGTCACACCATGGAAGGCTCCTGCCATAAACGGATTGTCGTCAGGAGCGTTGCAGAATACTACAAACTTGGCACAGCCTGATACAGGAAGGTGCTTTGTCACCTCTGCTGTCTCCTTTATCATCTCGCCAATCAGCTTTACTGCATCCATGTTGATTCCGGTTTTTGTAGAGCCAACATTTACAGAGCTGCATACCAGGTCTGTCTCAAGCATTGCCTGAGGGATGGATTTGATTAAAAGCTCATCCGCCTTTGTCATGCCCTTTGACACAAGTGCTGAGTATCCACCGATGAAGTTGACACCTACCTCTTTGGCTGCTCTGTCAAGAGTCTTTGCTATGGTAACAAAATCCTCTGAGCTCTTGCAGGCCGCACCGCCGACAAGGGCGATAGGTGTAACTGAAATACGTTTGTTTACGATAGGGATACAGTAGTTGTTCTCTATCTCTTTTCCTGTTGATACAAGATTCTTTGCAAGTGTTGTAATCTTGTTGTAGATATTCTCATTTACCTTTGCAAGGTCTGAGTCTATACAGTCGAGCAGGCTGATACCGAGTGTGATTGTACGCACGTCAAGATTTTCCTTCTCCACCATGTCATTGGTCTCAATTACTTCACCAATATTTATCATTTTGCTGTTCTCCTTTAACTGTGTATGACATTTTTATGCTAAACTAGATTCGATGCATCATCTCAAAGATTTCTTCCTTCTGACACTTTATTGTTACACCAATTTCTTCTCCAAGTGCATCAAGCTGGTCAGAAATCTCTGCAAATGAAGCTGTAGCATTTGCCATATCCACAATCATCATCATGTTGAAATAACCTGAAACGATAGTCTGTGAGATATCAAGCACGTTTACACTGCCCTCTGACAGATATGTACATACCTTTGCAATGATTCCTACTGTGTCTTTTCCGACAACTGTGATGATTACTTTGTTCTTTGTGTTATCCATAACAACTTATTCTCCTGTTCTCTTATTCTACGGCTATGCGGTCTGATGCCCTGTCTCTCTTAGCCACATACATAGGGAAATCACTTGCCTTATATGGATTGTCTCCCATTGTGACCTCAAGCCTGACGGCTTCATACGCCAGCTTTTCGTAGTTGTTTTCTTTACTAAGGTGTCCCAGTATTACTGAGCCAAATTTATCATGAAGAAGCTCGCATAACAACTGCCCGCTTCTCTCATTCGACAAATGTCCGCTGTCACCCATGATTCTGCGCTTGAGTGGATACGGATATGCCCCTGTCTGGAGCATATTTATATCATGATTGGCTTCAAGCAGCAGCCCATCCAGGTTCTGAAGCTTTGAAACCAGTGCGTCATCATACGTACCAAGGTCTGTCACGACCGCCATCGCATGATTTTCGTTTTTAAATCTGTACGCGACAGGATCAGCCGCATCGTGTGATATGTGAAGCGGCTCAAACTCTATATCGCCTATTGTAAAATCGACGCCTGCCTCAACAGGATGAAACAGCTCATCATCTATATTTCCAACGGATTTGGTACATTTTATGGCCCCGATTGTGGCCTTTGTTGCATAAATCGGAATATGATAGCGTCTTGCCATGACACCAAGCCCTGCGATATGGTCTATATGCTCATGCGTCAAAAGAATCCCATGCATATCTGTGGCCGTCATATCAAATTCATTCAGTCCGTTTTCTATTTTCTTACCGCTGATGCCCGCGTCTATGAGCACATGACAATCATCCGTACCCACACATATACAGTTTCCACTGCTGCCGCTGGCAATGCTGCATAATTCTAACATGTTAATTCTCTTTCCAGTATAATTCTATTTTGTCTCCCTCATGAAGCTCCTCGGAAAACTGGGCATCCCTGCCATTTATTACAGTGGCTATTGCCCTGCCCTTTCCTGCCTGTAAATCAAATGAGATATGGGTAAATATATCGACAAATATATATGTATCCTTGCCGGACAGCTCTACAGGCTCACCGTTTACAATTACTGTAACTGTATTTTCTGATGAGTTTTCTTCGTGTATTTCTTCCTGTATATCATTTTTTGGCAATTCATTTTCCGGCAATTCGTTTTCCGGCACAGCAGATGCTTCAGCTTCTTTAGCAAACTCATCATGCAGCTCATCGAGCACCTGATTCATCATCTGCTCTGATGTTCTGGTCACTGTGTTGTCTGACTCTGTGCTGTTTGCATCCTGCTCAGCTAAGACCGAAGCATCATCTGAATCAGACTCTTGTGTGTCATTATAATTGTTATTGTCGATTCTTGCAACACCATATTCATCTGTTTTCCACTCAACAGAGAAATTTTCATATACAAGAGTGTCGAGATCAGCCTCTTCATTGTTTACAAATATCATCTGGTCTGTGTCAATAACGAGATCCATAAACTGCGCAATCTGACGCACTGTATAGTAATTTCTTGTCTCAATCACATCATTTTCCCTGATGCTGTAATCCTCCGGCTCAAGCCTTCCGTTTACCTGGACAAACCTTGGACATGATACCTTTCTGCCATTTATGACAAATGTAATGACAGAATGATTGTACTCATCAAGCTGCGATATCTTATACACTGCTGCCTCTCCTGCTTTGGACGGCTCGATGACTATCTCACTGTTTGGCTCAAGCGGTGTGTTTATGCTTGCTGGCTTTCCGTTCATGGTCACCACTGCGCCCTCTCCTGCCTCGCCTCTTACAAGCCTTGCCACACCGTTTACCGTAAAGTTTATCGGGGTGCCGCGCTTTGGAAACAGCTCATCGTTTGAAAATCCCGCCTGAAGCGCCGCATCGACTATTGTAAGCCTGTTATTGTCATAGAGCTTTATTCTCTCACCGTTGAATCTGACCATGATAAAATTATTTCTCTGGTCATAATAATTCAGACATATACCAATTGGAGTGACAAGAAGCGGATCCTTCTTAATATCCTCCTGCTCAAAGGTCACATCGCCAAGCACTTCCTCACCTCTTAGAGCGACTCTTTCCTCCGGCAGGTCAAGGTCTTCCGCAAGCTTTTCCGTGAAGCCGTGTATCTTGCCTCCGCCTCCGACTACAAAGCAGGCACTCACTGTTTTGTCACCGTTTAGCTCTCTGATTTTAGTCGATACCTCTTGTGCAATATTATCAACAACAGGTGCTGCCACATCCCAGACATCCTGTGCAGGAATTGTGTGCTCGATGCTCATGATATCCTTGTATGTAACCGTATCACTTGTCGTAGACTGAAGCTTGATGCTCTCCGCCATATTGAAATCCACGAGGAAATGCTGCACAATAACTTCTGTCATCTCATCTCCTGCATGCGGTATCATGCCATAGGCTATGATACTTCCGTCTCTTGTGATTGAGATATCACTCGTTCCGGCTCCCACATCGACAAGTGCGATATTAAGCATACGATAGTTCTCCGGAATTGCCACATTGATAGCGGCGATAGGCTCCAATGTCATATTGGCAACACTAAGCCCTGCCTGTCCCACTGCCGCATAAAGTCCGTCCACCACATCCTCCGGCAGAAATGTAACTATGATATCCTCGCCTATTTTGTTTGCCTTATGACCCTCAAGGCTGATAAACACCTCATCATTCAAAAAGAATTTGACTGTAGAATATCCCACACAGTAAAACTTATAGCTTGTATCGTTAACCTCCTTAAGTGCCTCCTGTGCTTTTTCTATACCAAGCAGGTTAAGCGTATGGACATCCTCGCCTGTCACCACAGACTCCTGCGCATACTCATATTCCACATGCGTCGTGACAGTCTTTAATACTCGTCCTGCGGCTGCTATACACACCTCTTCAAGTGGCTGTCCTGTCTGTTTTTCAAGCTCGTCCTTTACTTCCTTAATGGTTTTTGCCACCCTGCCTATATCATGTATCTGACCGTCAAGCATCGCTCTGGTCTCATGCTCCCTGACATACTGTGCTGTAACCACAAATTCCTTGTCATCAGTCTGATAGCCGACAGTTCCTACAACATTTCTTGTACCAATGTCCAAACCGAATACATTGTTCATTTCCACTACTCCTTGTATTTGCTAAGCGCTTTATTTATTGAAGCTATCGTGTTTTCGATATCTCCATCATTATCAATAACCTCCTTGCAGTGCCTTCTGTACTCAGCTTCTTTAAGCTGGCTTGCAAAGATACTGTCAATCTTCTCATCTGAATAGCCTCTTGATGACTTAAGTCTTTTTCTTCTGACTTCTTCACTTGCATAAATATACCACAGCTCGTCGCATATTTCACCATATCCCTCCTCTATAAGGAGTGCTGCTTCAAGCACAAGCATGAACAGACCATCTTTTTTTGCCTCTTTAACTGCATTAAGCACATATTCCTTTACTGCAGGATGCACTACTTCGTTTAAAAGCTCTCTTTTTTTATCATCCGAAAAAATCACT
>OHXF01000371.1_pt1 | contig 15784 bp, 10 predicted proteins | sample 1579961 | NCBI WGS metagenome assembly OHXF01 (sample SAMEA3882508, study PRJEB24775) | human gut metagenome | biome: human-associated habitat; feature: intestine environment; material: feces | place: Netherlands | collected 2009/2010
CCTACCTCGCTTCGCAGGGTACGCCGGTCATATTTCTCTCCCCAGATATCCTCTCCATTGTAAGTAATGGTACCAGAAGTCGGACGGATCAGCGCATTGAAATGCTGGATCAGTGTAGATTTCCCACTTCCTGTATGTCCGATAATTCCGATGAACTGTCCGTCCGGAATAGAAAGATTGATATCTTTCAGCGCATGGATCTCATAGGCAGTTCCCGGACTGTAGGTATAAGTTACATTTTTTAATTCTATTGACATAAGGCATTCACCAGCTCCTCTGTAGTCAGTATTCCCTCCGGAACATCCACTCCGGCTTTATGAAGTTCGTGTGCTAGAAGTGTTACCTGCGGCACATCCAGTCTGTATTCTTTCAGAGTTTCCACCTGTGAGAAAATCTCTCTGGGTGTTCCCTGCATCACCACTTCTCCGTTGTCCATAACATATACCTTGTCCGCATGAACAACTTCTTCCATATAGTGGGTGATCAGAATGACTGTCACTCCTTCCCGTCTGTTAAGGTCACTGACTGCCTCAAGAACTTCCTTTCGTCCATTCGGATCCAGCATTGCAGTTGGCTCATCCAAAATGATGCATTTCGGACGCATTGCCATGACACCGGCAATTGCAACTCTCTGCTTCTGTCCGCCGGAAAGTTTATTCGGAGAATGATAACGATAGGATGTCATTCCTGTTTTTTTCAGGCTCTCATCTACACGCTCCCAGATTTTCTCTGTGGGCACACCCATATTCTCCGGTCCGAACCCTACGTCTTCTTCTACTACAGTTCCTATGATCTGATTGTCAGGATTCTGAAAAACCATGCCCGCTTTCTGTCGGACTTTCCATAATTCCGGCTCTTTAGACGTGTCAATCCCATCTACCCACAAAGTTCCTTCCGTCGGAAGCAACAGCGCATTCAGGTGCTTTGCAAGAGTAGATTTTCCGGAACCATTATGTCCCAGAACAGCCACGAATTGTCCGGCTTCAATGTCCAGGTTTACATCATTGACAGCACGCTGCGTATCCTGCACGTTACCATCTTCATCATACTTGAGATAGTCAAATCCCAGCTTGAATGCCTTGATAATTCCCATAATATTTTTTGTCCTCGTATTTTGTCTGTCTGCTGCTTATTTTCACAGGAAAAGAATCCCGTCAGTAAACAGCGAATATTTATTTTTTCAGGCTTCTTCAGTAGCTGCCAGTCCGGTCAACTCGTCAATCAGAGCCCAGATCTCATCTCTTCCCTGCTTCGTCTCAGCAGAGAAAGGAATAATAATGCCATCTTTGCTCAGCTTCAGCCCTTCTTTGATTGCTTTGATATTTTTCTGAACCTGGCTTCGTTTGAGCTTGTCAAGCTTCGTTGCAATAATGATCGGCTCATAGCCATTGTTCAGAATCCAGTCATACATCATCTTGTCATTTGCAGACGGATCATGACGGATATCAATAAGAAGGAAAACCGCCTTCAGGTTTTTGGATGTATGAAGATATCTTTCGATCATCTTGCCCCATTTTTCCTTCTCAGACTGTGAAACCTTTGCGTATCCGTAACCAGGGAGGTCTACCAGATACATGGCTTCATTGATATTATAAAAGTTAATGGTCTGTGTTTTTCCCGGCTGTGCACTTGTTCTGGCAAGAGATTTCCGGTTCATCAGCCCGTTGATCAGAGATGATTTTCCCACATTTGATTTTCCTGCAAATGCAACCTCCGGTCTGTTAGTGTCCGGGAGTTTGCTGGTAATACCGCATACGATATCTAATGATACATTCTTAATAACCATTGATTTCCTCTCTTTTTTCACAACAAATGGTCAATCTTTACTGACTGACCATTTATTTTATACCAGTGCCTTATTAAGCACTTCCTTCATCGAACTTACAAAGGTAATGGTAAGTCCGTCTGTGATTTCCTTATCTAATTCCTGAATATCCGGTTTGTTTTCTGCCGGCACTAACACCTCTTTGATCTTAGCATATTTTGCCGCAAGAAGTTTTTCTTTCAAACCGCCGATCGGAAGAACTCTTCCTCTCAGTGTGATCTCACCGGTCATTGCAAGGTCTGCCCTTACCGGCTTCTTAATAATTGCGGAAAGGATTGCAGTTGCCATGGTAATACCTGCGGATGGTCCGTCTTTTGGTACTGCCCCTTCCGGAATATGCACATGAATATCGTTTTCCTGGAAAAATTCCGGCTCAACTTTATAGTCAGAAGCAATGGAACGAATGTAAGTAATACCTGCCTGTGCAGACTCTTTCATAACATCTCCCAACTGTCCGGTAAGCATCAGCTCACCCTTGCCGGGCATTACATTGACTTCAATCTGCAGTGTATCGCCGCCCACCTGTGTCCAGGCAAGCCCGCGGGAAATACCAATCTCATCTTTCTTATTTGCCATAAGATAGTTAAAATGCTCTTTTCCAAGAAAATCTGACAGATTCTTTGAAGTCACTGTAACTTTCTTTTTATCTTCTTCCATGATCAGACGTGCAGTTTTTCTGCATATCTGTCCGATGGTTCTCTCCAGGTTTCGAACTCCGGCTTCTTTTGTATAATTGTTGATGATCTTCTTAAGAGCCGCTGACTGGATTGTCAGTTTACCTTTCTCGATACCGTTCTCTTCCATCTGCTTCGGAATCAGATGTTCCTTTGCAATATGTTCCTTCTCATTCTCAGTATAACCTGCGATCTCGATCAGTTCCATACGGTCAAGAAGTGGTCTCGGAATGCCCTGAACATCGTTTGCAGTTGCAATAAACAGTACTTCTGAAAGATCCTGTGGAACCTCTATATAATGATCCATAAATCTGCTGTTCTGTTCCGGATCAAGCACCTCAAGAAGTGCCGCAGAAGTATCTCCTTTATAATCACTGCTGGTCTTGTCAATCTCATCCAGAAGCATCAGAGGATTGCTCACTCCTGCCTGCTGTAATGCTGCAGTGATCCTTCCCGGCATTGCTCCTACATAAGTCTTTCTGTGGCCCCGGATCTCAGCCTCATCTCTCACACCGCCCAGACAGATACGTACATATTTCTTATGCATTGCTTCTGCAATCGATCGGGCAATGGAGGTTTTACCTGTTCCGGGAGGTCCTACCAGACAAAGGATCGGACTTTTTCCCTTATGTGTCAGTTTGCGGACGGAAAGGAACTCCATCACACGCTCCTTCACATCTTTCAGACCGTAATGACCTTCCTGAAGTACTTTCCATGCTTCTTTCAGATCATCAGAATCTGTGGATTTCTTCTCCCACGGAAGTGCCAGCATGGTTTCAATATAACCACGCAGTACTGCATTCTCGGATACATTGCTGTTAGTATTCTTAAATCTCTCGATTTCTTTGCTGATCTTCTCTTTTACCTCATCGCCGGCCTGAAGTTCCTGGAGTTTCTTCTTAAACTCCTCTGCGTCATCCGCAGTATTATCCTCACCCAGTTCCTCACGTATCAGTTTCAGCTGCTCTCTGAGAATATATTCTCTCTGATTCTTATCAATTCTGGCCTTCACTTTTTTCTGGAGATCTCTGCCAATCTGCATGATCTCAATCTCATTTCCAAGGATTGCACCCAGAACTTCATAACGTTCCTCCAGTGTAAGTGCCTCCAGGATCTTCTGCTTATTCTGATAAGATAAAGGAATATTTACGGCAATCTGCTCAACCAGTTCCTCAACATTATCTATATTTAAAATCTGTGCTACCAGCTCTTTGCTGACTTTTCCATTTTCCATGCAGTATCTGTGGAATAATTCCTTAAGGCTTCTGTGCATGGCTTCCATCACTGGTTCCGGCATCTGCATTTCTTCTTCATCAACAGGTGTGATCTCACTTCTGATAAACGGAAACTCCTGCTCAAATTTCACAAGTATGGCTCTTCCCGTTCCCTCTACAAGTACCCGCAAAAGGTTCTGCGGAAGTTTCACAACCTGTTTGATATAAGCAATGGTTCCTACATGATATACACCTGCCAGATCCGGTGATTCCACCTCAGGATCAATCTGAGTAACCAGAAAAATCTTCTGGTCATGAAGCATGGCAGCTTCAATCGCCTTGACAGAACGCTCCCTGCTCACATCAAAATGAACGATCATCCCGGGAAGGATGGTAGTCCCCCTGAGAGCGATCGCAGGCAGCACTATATTCTGATTTGTCATTTATTGTTCAGTCCCTTTCATCAGGCTGTTTCCGGTTTATCCTTCTTGTGTGTCCGGGACGTTCTTCTGCTTCCGGCTGTCTTCGCCTGTGCAGGAGTTTCTCCGCGGACGATCTCCGGCTCACCGGTGCCATCTACTACATCTTTGGTAATTGTACACTTGCGAATCGTGTCATCTGACGGAATCTTATACATCAGATCCATCAGTGAACCTTCCATGATCGCACGCAAACCTCTGGCTCCTGTCTTACGTTCCAGAGATTTCTTTGCGACCAGTTCAAGTGCATCATCTTCAAAATCAAGTTCAACACCATCCAGTTCAAATAATCTGTGATACTGTTTGGTAAGTGAGTTCTTCGGCTCTTTCAGAATACTGATCAGCGCATTCTCATCCAGCGCATCCAGAGTTACAACTACCGGCACACGACCGATAAACTCAGGAATCAGACCGAATTTGATAAAGTCTTCCGGCATTACATCCTTCAGGATCTCACCCACATTTCTGTCTTCCTTAACAGAAACCTCTGCACCGAAACCGATGGACTTGGTATCCTGTCTGGACTCAATGATCTTCTCGATTCCGTCAAAAGCACCGCCGCAGATAAACAGAATATTTGTTGTATCAATCTGAAGAAACTCCTGATGAGGATGCTTGCGGCCACCCTGAGGCGGAACACTTGCCACTGTACCTTCCAGAATCTTCAGAAGTGCCTGCTGCACACCTTCACCGGAAACATCGCGGGTTATGGATGGATTCTCAGATTTTCTTGTGATCTTATCGATCTCATCAATATAGATAATTCCGTACTGTGCACGTTCAATATCATAATCTGCTGCCTGAATGATCTTGAGAAGAATATTCTCAACATCCTCTCCTACATATCCGGCTTCTGTCAGTGTGGTAGCATCTGCAATAGCAAACGGTACATTCAGAAGTCTGGCAAGTGTCTGAGCCAGCAGAGTTTTACCTGAACCTGTAGGTCCAAGCATCAGAATATTACTCTTCTGAAGCTCTACATCAGAATTTTTTGATGCAAGGATTCTTTTATAGTGATTATAAACAGCAACGGAAAGAGCCTTTTTTGCTGCATCCTGACCAATTACATAATCATCCAGAACTGCATGGATCTCTTCCGGTTTTAACAGATTAATATCAGAATTCAAAACCTCGTCATCATAAGGATTTAATTCTTCCTCCATGATCTCTGAGCAGATGCCAATGCACTCGTCGCATATAAATACTTTACCATCCGGACCTGCGATCAGTTTTCTTACCTGATCTTCTGTCTTCTGGCAAAAGGAGCATCTTACTTTTCCTTCTCTCATTTTTTCTGCCATGAATTTATGTCTGTCCTTTCTCTATACTAACTAATAAGACTCCTGTGACGATTCACAGGAGTCTTATCTTTCGCATTATTTATGCATGACTACACCGTCAATCAGTCCATATGCCTTTGCTTCTTCAGCAGTCATATAGTTGTCCCGGTCTGTATCACGCTCAACAACTTCTATCGGCTGACCGGTATTTGCAGCCAATAACTCATTTAAAGTTCTCTTTGTCTGTGCGATATGATCTGCCACGATCTGGATCTCTGTTGCCTGTCCCTGCGCACCGCCGGATGGCTGATGGATCATGATAGTGGAATGCGGAAGAGCAAATCTCTTTCCTTTTGCACCACCTGCCAGAAGAAAGGCACCCATGCTGGCAGCCATTCCAAGACAAATGGTAGAAACATCGCATTTAATATACTGCATGGTATCATAGATCGCCATGCCGGCTGTTACGGAACCGCCCGGGCTGTTGATATACAGCTGAATATCTTTACCAGGATCTTCTGCTTCCAGGAAAAGAAGCTGTGATACGATCAGTCCTGCACTCACATCATTTACTTCCTCACCAAGAAAAATGATTCTGTCCTTCAGAAGCCTTGAATAGATATCATAGCTTCTCTCTCCCCTGCTTGTCTGTTCAATGACATAAGGTACTAAACTCATATAAACGCCTCCATTTACGCGGCTGACTTTTTTCCGAAAGAGGCAGACATCTGAGCCTGTCTCTTTCCGGTTCTTAAAATTCGATTACTTTAAAATTAAACTTCCTTAGCAGCGTCAGCGATAACAGTAACTGCTTTCTGTACAGCCATGTCTTTCTTCATCTGCTCAAGTTCACGCTCTCCAAGTAATTCTTTTAACTTGTCAGCTTCCATTTTGTATGCTTCAGCCATCTTGGAGATCTCTTCATTTACTTCTTCCTCTGTTGGCTGAATGTTCTCAACTTCTGCTACTTTCTCAAGAACCAGTCTTGTCTGGATTCTCTTTAATGCCTGTGGTTTCATATCTTCCATCATCTTATCAGCTGTCATGCCAGTGAACTGGAAGTACTGATCCATGGATAATCCCTGGGACTGCATTCTTCTGCTGAAATCATCAAGCATCTGACGGCACTGTGTCATAAGCATAGCTTCCGGAATATCCATCTGTGCATTTTCGATTACTTTATCTACTGCTGCATCTTCTTTTGCACGTTTTGCTTCGTTTGCTTTCTTATCTTCAAGGTTTGTTTTCACATGCTCTTTGTACTCTGCAAGTGTATCGAACTCAGAGACATCTTTTGCAAAATCATCATCCAGTTCAGGAAGTTCTTTTGCTTCGATCTTCTTAACTGCGCATTTGAAGATTGCTTCTTTACCTGCAAGTTCTTTTGCCTGATATTCTTCAGGGAATGTAACTTTTACGTCTACATCATCGCCAACTTTAGCACCAACAAGCTGTTCCTCGAATCCCGGGATAAATGTGTTGGAACCAAGTGTCAGAGGATACTCTGTAGCCTGTCCGCCATCGAAAGGTACTCCGTCTACAGATCCTTCGAAGTCGATTGTTACAATATCATTTAACTGAGCTGCGCGGTCTTCTACGCTGATTGTTCTGGAGTTTTTCTCCTGCTCTTTCTTGAGTTCAGCTTCTACGTCTTCGTCTGTTACTGTGATTTCAGTTTTCGGTACTTCTACACCTTTGTAATCACCTAATGTAACTTCCGGTTTAACAGCAACTTCTGCTGTGAAGATGAATGCTTTTCCAGGCTCAGCCTGTGTAATGTCGATTGTCGGCTGGGAAACGATCTCAAGTTCGCATTCAGCTAATGCTTTGCTGTAGTGTTCCGGAATCAGAGCGTTAACAGCATCCTCAAGGAATACTCCTTTGCCATACATCTGCTCGATCATTTTTCTTGGAGCTTTTCCTTTACGGAATCCAGGGATAGAAATTCTTCCTTTTGCTTTCTGGTATGCATTCTGCATTGCTTTTTCTAAATCTTCAGCGGCAACTTCGATAGTAAGTTTCGCCATGTTTTTTTCCATTTTTTCCACCTGTAAACTCATGTTACATGTTCCTCCTTAATTTTCAGGTTATGATTGCGACTGGTTTTTCAGCTGCGTTATATCATTCACAGTTTTTACCTATTTCTATATATTTAAGTCTAAGCTCCGCTCCCACTGTTGCAGAAGCGGGAGACCTCTCTATAACTCAATTATATATTTACAGTCATTGTAGCAGTATAGCACAAAAAATCCAAAAGTGCTAGTGTTTTTTCGCATAAAAATAAGGGTTTGAGGACGATTTAGCGGGTATATACTACTGATTCTGCGATTTCTTTTGCTTTTTCGTCATTTTCAAGCTGTGAAATCAGGGAAAGTGCGAAGTCTACAGCTGTTCCCAGACCACGGCTGGTGGTTATATTTCCATCTACTACCACATTGTCTTCGCTGGTCTTGGCACCGTCTCCTGCAATAATTTCCATGAAGGACGGATAAGAGGTGGCTTTGCGGTTTTTGAGGAATCCAAGACCTGAGAATACACTTGGTGCAGCACAGATAGCGGCGATTTTTTTGCCTTTGCTGTTGAAATCTGTCAGAAGGTCTGTAAGTGGTTTGTATCCTGCAAGATATTTGGTTCCCGGCATTCCTCCCGGGAGGACAAGCATGTCGGCATCTGCGAAGTCTGTTTCTGCGAATGTTGTATCAGTGAGCATGGTGATACCGTGAGATGTCTGGATCTGTTTGGTTTCTTTGATTGATACAGTTTTGATATCAATGCCGGCACGGCGGAGAAGATCTACTACTGTAAGGCCTTCGATATCTTCGAAGCCGTCGGCGAGGAAAATGTATACTTTTTTGCTCATTTTGGGTTCCTCCTGATTGATTTTTTTGTAAAAGTTTCATCCTATTTTCTGAAATGGATTATAGCATTTTTTGTTTGGAGTTACAATGTTTGTTTGGAGCTTTCTGCTTCTACCATATCTCTGGTTTCAAGTCTTTCGGCAATGGATCGGGATATGTTTCACCGTTTAAAGTTTCTGTCAGTTCTTCTCTGGCTTTATTTACTAACTCTGGTTTTTGCAGGAAGTCTATGGCCGTGAGAGCCATGATCCTGGCGGCATAGAGCATTCCTTTGTGGGCGATTGAAGATTTACCCTGGGCTGCTGCCTGCCAGGAGTGGAGGGCGGTTCCTGCTGCGAATGTTGGGATGTTGAGATGGACGGTTGGTACCAGCCAGCTTACATCGCCCACATCAGTGGAGTATTTGAGATCACTGTACAAATTCTGGTATGCCATTGGCTCAAAGATTGGTTTTTTCATTACTTCAGCAGCTTTGGGGCCGAAGTAGTCCCGGGCAATTGTGGGGAGTTGATTTTTGTCCTGATCTGAGAGGGACTGTTGGAATTTTTGTGCGTAGGCATATTCTTCTTCAGTGTAAGTGATCGGACCCAGTTTTTCCAGATACGCATTCATGTGATCTGCCAGGATTTTGCTGGAGATCAGGTTTGAATATGCCGCTACCTGGCGTATTTCTACAGTAGTTTCAGTCATAAGTGCTGCGCCCCTGGCTATGTTGCATACGCGGTTATAGAGTTCTTTTACCTGGGTGATCTTTGGGGCGCGGATAGCATAAAGTACCTGAGCCCTGGACTGGACTACATTTGGGGCATCTCCGCCTGTATCTGTTATGGCATAGTGGATCCTGGCCTCATCTATCATGTGTTCACGCATGTAGTTTACGCCCACATCCATAAGCTCTACTGCATCCAGCGCAGAACGCCCCAGTTCAGGGCACATGGATGCATGGGCCGGAGTTCCGTGGAATGTAAAAAATACTCTGAAATTTGCCTTGGTACTTCCATAACATGCACGCCGCCCCTGCTCCGGGTGCCAGCAAAGAGCCAGGTCACAGTCATTGAAATAGCCATCACGTACAAGAAAGGCCTTGCCGCCTGCATTTTCTTCAGCAGGGCAGCCGTAATAACGGATCGTGCCTTGCAGGTTATGTTCTTTCATAAAGTCTTTTAATGCAATGGCAGAAGCAAGAGTTCCTGTTCCGATAAGCTGATGACCACAGCCGTGGCCACAGCTGTCAGTATGTACAGGAATCCTCTCTGCTGCATCTGCCTTCTGTGAAAGTCCCGGCAGTGCATCAAATTCTCCAAGGAATGCTATGACTGGTTTTCCTGATCCATATTCTGCAATAAATGCAGTCTTCTCTCCTGCCAGATCTGCTTTGATGGAAAACCCTGCCTGTTTTAATACATGCTGCAGCAATTCAGAAGATCTGTATTCCTGGAATCTGGGCTCTGCAAATTCCCAGATCTTATTGCTGATTTCAGCATAATAGTCTTTCTTACTGTCGATTTTTTCTGAGATTTCTTTTATGTATTCGTCTGTATGATCCATTCTGTTGTCCGCTTTCTTTTTTATATTTCCAGTCACATATCCGCACTTCACTTCACAGCATCAACAGTTATTCAAAAGTCTCTGATTCTCCATTTTCTTTGTATACTCAAGGCACAGCATTGTAATATCATCAAACTGGTCATTGTCTCCTACAAAAGCGTCAATATCCGCCTTTACAAGCTTCAGAGTTTCTTCCGGATTACTGCTTAAGCACTGCTGATTCAGAACATGATCCAGTCTGTCCATTCCGTACAGCTGCCTGTCCTTATCCGTTGCCTCTGTCACTCCATCTGTATACTGGAATATTTTGTCTCCGATATTCAGCTGAAGCTTTTGTTCCTTATATACGATGTCCTCTATCCCTGCAAGGACGAAACCAGCACGTATTTTGTAGGCTTCATAGGTGTTGGTTTCCCTGCGGTAAACAAACGGCATTTCATGTCCGGCGTTTACATACCTGAATTCACCGGTCACAAGATCCAGCACACCCTCAAAGGCTGTAATGAACATTCCGTTTTCATTGGATTCACACAGAATATTATTGACCTCTGTAAAGACTTCTCCCAGGTCTCTGCCCGGCTGTGTATGATCCTTGATCAGGGTTTTGCCGATAACCATGAAAAGGGCTGCCGGAACTCCTTTGCCGGAAACATCAGCCATAACAATCGCCATATGCCTGTCATCAACCATAAAGAAATCATAAAAATCTCCGCCAACTTCCTTTGCGGGTGTCATGGTCGCATAAATATCCATCTCATCCCTGTCAGGAAATGCAGGGAATATACATGGGAGCATGGAAGCCTGGATCTGTGTTGCCACATTCAGCTCTGCTCCGATACGTTCCTTCTCAGCAGTCACCCGGGTAAGGTTATCCATATAATTAATAATGCTTTTCTGCATGGATTGGGTTGCATGATAAAGTTCTTCTATCTCATCTCTGGTATGAATATCAAGATCTATGATGTTGTTCTCATCATACCCTTCCTCGCCATTGCCAAATTTGTGTGTTGCTTCCGTAAGCAGCTCAATGGGCCGGGAGATTCTCTTTTTGATTTTTCTGGATATGCCCATACCGGCAGCCAGGATGATCAGAATGCAAAGGCATACCATCAGTACAGTAAAACGAATGGTATTTCTGACAATCTCTGTCATGTCAATATCTACAAAAGCAACTGCACATTTCTCTCCATCAGATGAAAGTACCGGCTCTCCCGCAGATGACAGCCATCCAAATTCTGTTCTGCTCACAGTAGGCTCCAGGCGTTCGTTTCCTTTCAGTTTATCAAATCTTTCCGAAAGTTCTTCCTTATAGCCAAGAGTCAGATAGCCTGACGAAGGATCAAACAGATACACACTGGAATGATCCTGGATCATCTGAATATACAGATATTCAATATTCATATCTGCCTGTATAGAATGAAGATATTCATTTATCCTCTCATAATTCTGATACATGCCTTTCGCTTTAAGCCAGTCTATAATCGGCTGTTCATCATCAGCTGCTACTGCTTTTTCCTGGATCTGTTCAAATTCCTCTGTGTCTATCTCTTTACACAGTTCTTCGATAAAATCCCCATTTACCTGATCTGATACCGTCTTCGCGATTTCAAGCGCTTTATCATTATAGAGTTTTCTATACTGTCTGTTATTCACAAGAGAACTTCCAAGAAGCATTAAAACCCCAACCACCAACATAGAACCGATGAGAAATTTAATCAGTTCAACATTCAGCTTTCGTCTTTTTTCCATGCTCTTTGACCTCCTTTTTTGTCTCTGTGTGCTGCAAATGTGGTGCTGATCAGGAAAGCTGCTGAAAGCACACTCACAAGGATCAGCACAAAGATAAGACCTCTGCCTACACCAAGGACCAGCACATAGCCAAACACAAAGGAACCCAGAGACTGTGCACCGTTCTCAAACAGGCTGTAAACCCCAAGTCCTCTGTCATATCCAAATCGTTCTACATCCTTCAGATCTGTAAAATAGCTGGTAAGTAATGGAATCCCAAAGCTGTCTGCAACTCCAATCAATGCCAGTGCGATCAGAAGAGATGGTATATTCTGAAGCATTGCCACCTCCAGAAAAGCTGCTGCATAAATAAACGCAGCTGCTGCAAGCCCCAAATGCTTCCATCCTCTGTTGGAAAAGAATTCCGTAAGAGGAGTTCCCAGGATCAGTACAAAAATTCCGTTTAAAAGATAGGTATATCCAATATAGGTTTCCGAAAGTCCCCATTCAGAACCAACAATAGGAAACATATAATTCAGGAAATATCCACAGATCAGAAGCGGAAGCATCATCAGCAGGAAAAAACTAATAATCCTTGGACGAAAGATAAACTGAGCAATATTCATATGTGTATCTTCTGTTTCGCAGTTCTCCTCTTCGTTATCTGAAGTATATTTACTCATATACTTATTTGCTACCAGAAACAGCAGCACACTGAGTACTGCAGTGACAGCAAACAACGCTGTATAGGACATCCATTGCAGAAGGAAGCCACCAAACACAACTGCACAGTTTGCACCGCTCAGGGAGGATACACTGTAATAGGCATAGGCTCTGTTCTTCTCCTCATCAGGAAGCTCCACGATCATAAGATTGACAAGTAAAAGCAATACTCCCCAGCCTGCTCCAAGAAGCAGGGCGCTTAAAGTAAGCAGCCATATATTGGGAACCACTCGCAATCCAAGTCCTGCTGTAAGCAGTACAGAGCTTACAAAAACAGATCTCTTTGCCCCAAGCTTATGTATTACCTTTCCGCCAAGCGCTGAGAAAATGGCGCCGGATAACACCTCTGCAGATATAGGAACTGCTGCAAGCATAGCCGGTGATAATCCCTGTACTGACATCTTCTCAGAAATCTTCATTGCATAGATGGGAAGAATCGCACAGGTCAGATTTGTAAAAAAGAAAACAAGAAATACAATAAATCTGAAAATTTCCACAGGAAGTCTGCTATTGTTTTCCTCCTGTTTTCGTCTTTTCAGTTCCTGCCTTCCCTTTATAAAATAAATCACCTCAAAGGTAAGCATGAAAAATACTACCATAATTGCGATCAGGTTGATGATCAGAGACACCTGGATCTCTCTGCTTTTCTCTGTCAGACTGTTCATATCTGTTCCGACTTCTATAATCCCAATAATATCTCCGCTTTTATCCCGGATGGGACTATGGATAAATACAAAGCTTCCGGAGCTTGAGTTTGTAGCATAGGTTTTTGTAGCCCCCTGCTCCATAACCTCCTGAAGATCTGTGCCTTCATATTCCCAGTCATAGGGATAGGACACACAGATATCCTCCAGGGTATAGACCAGGGTAACCGTTCCGTCTTTTACTTTATAAAGTACACAGTACAGATCCTGTGAACTGTCAGAATCCGAGAAGAATACATACCTTACTACCTGCCGGACCTGTCTGTAATCCTCATTCATAAAATCAGAAGGCTTTTCCAGCCTCTGAAATGCATCTGCAGGAAGTCTGTTTGTTACTGCTGATGCGGCAAATTTCTCTCTTGTATAGGTTTCATCGACCAGCAGACTTTGGAACTGCGGAAACAAGGTGCCAATAAACAGAGCCGCAACTCCCACAATAATCCCTATGACTGCCATAGTAATCTTTGCATAAAAGCTGAATTTTTTTACCAGTATCTTTAACAAAGTCACCGCAAAAAACAAAACAGCAGCGACAACCACTGCACAGGCAGCCCACAGCAGGCAGTTCCATACCTGCAGTTTTCCTGATAGCGGAACGTCCCAGAACTGTTCATAGTCCTCTCCATCCCACAATATAACAGAATAATTGGTAGAGGAAACCAAGGTTCCCGGTGCACTCACATGATATGCAATCTCTCTTTCCTTCAAAGACTCTTCCACAGTAAGTCTGTCTGTACTTCCTGTCTTTTCCATATCACAGGGTATCCGTATGATATCCCTGAGACCAATATCAGCTGAATAAAGCACTCCATCCGAGTAACTGATCTCCTGCGGAATACTTCCGTCAACTGTATCACTGTCATAGAGCAGTTCATCCTGTCCGCTGTCTGTATATTTATAAATTTTACCGTCATAAGTCACATAAAACAGGCTATCACTGTCTCTGTCATAAGCACAACACAAAATCCTGTCCTGCGCATCAGCAACAGAAAAAACTTTCGAGCTTCCCTGTTCTGTGTTACTGACCAGAATGCCCTCCTTTTCCTTTTGCATGTAGACCACACCATGCTCAGTGGGTACCATTCCCACAATGTTGCGCCTTACACTACCCTTCTCTGCTTCTACAGAAGCAACCGTTGATATATATTTTCCCTTTGATGACAGTTTGACGATTCCTTCACTGGCAATCTGAACTCCCTGCTCAATACGGACATCATGAAGATACACATTCCCATCTCCGTCTGCCACAACCCGCTCAGCACTCAGAAAACTTTTATCAGAGGCACATGCCCGCCATAAAAGCCTTCCGTCAGCAGATATTTTCAATATTTTCCTGTTGGAATCATCAATCACATAAGTACATCCATCCCCATCTCCGGATGCATAGGATACTGAAGAAAATGTATAAGGTTTAAAAGGATTGGTAAACATCCATTCCCTGCCTGCATACACTACAAAAACAGAACATACTGTCAAAAGCAGCATAATTATTAAAATCCACTGTTTTTTTCTCTTATGTTCCATGCACCTTAACCTCTTTCTGTTAATGTAAGTTTTGATAGCAGAGTATGGGCAGGCGCCATATGCTCTTTATAATAACGCAGATTTTCAACTCCCATATCTTCTGTGTAATTGATCGTATCTGCAGACTGCAGATATCGTTCAAAGCTTTCCCGCAACAAATACTCATTAATTCCCTTGATCCGGTTAACTGCATTTTTATACTGATATACGCCAAGTCCGTTACGGCAGCTCACAATACAAAGTCCTGCCATTTTTCCCTCTACTCTTACAAGGATTCCATGAATCCTGATTTTATCAAAAACAGGAACCAGATTGTCGATCACCCGGAGCAGGCAGCCACAGTGGCACTCCTCACAAGTTTTCTCCCCACACCATTCCCTTTCCATAAATTCCCGGATCTCCTCCCGATGGAAAGGGGTTATCTCTTCTGTCTCATATGCAAATCTGCGTTTGAAATAATTATAACGGTAACGGTCATCCTGCATATCCATACCTGCCAGAAACTGCTCAGGCGTAAAGGTATAATCCATATAATCACGGTTATCCTCTATTTCAAACTGAATGCCGCTGGCTTCATAATAAGGAAGCATCCATGGAACCACATCCATAATAATCAGCTGTGCATCAAATCCCGCAAAATCTTCCTTCAGGATCTGCATAGCTTTCTTTATCTTTTCCTCCGTATAGTTTCCTACAAACGGAACAGCTACCGGATACCCTTCTGTATTCAAATATGTAATATTGATTAAAAGCCCTTCTGCTATTTTGAAGTAGGTGGGATAGGAATCCCTCCATCCAATCAAATTCAAAAAGCTGGTGTTGGCTGACCAGTGTTCATTCATACTGTCATAATACGGATCAAACAGGCTCTGATCCTCCACTCTAAGTTCCTGATAACCACGCGCAAGGAAGATTTCCAGCATTTTCTGTGGTATTTTATAATATTTTTTTGTATCTGATTTCATACGGCCTCCTCTGAATATCAGTGCATAATCTCCAACTATGATCGTGAGAAATATTTACAGCTACGCACTTACAAATATTATATCTCCATTTTTCAAATATTCCAACATAATATTAAAGTTGTTGGTTATATTCATTCTTTATAATAAAAATATGGCTTTGCGAAGCTATTCCACAAAGCCATATTTTTATTCTATTCTATCGTCAGGATATCTCGGGTTTTCTGTGACCTTCGCTCACAAAAAACACCTCGCGGGATATTAC
>OHXF01000373.1_pt1 | contig 15764 bp, 15 predicted proteins | sample 1579961 | NCBI WGS metagenome assembly OHXF01 (sample SAMEA3882508, study PRJEB24775) | human gut metagenome | biome: human-associated habitat; feature: intestine environment; material: feces | place: Netherlands | collected 2009/2010
TCATCCTTATCAAGAATAAGTATTCTCTCAACACCATTGATTTTCAATGTCTTTTTAATCATGTCCCATTCCTCCTTTTAAAAATATTCGTTTCCATCTTACTGATCTTCAGGCTTATGCACTCCACACGGATCATGATCAGCCCCTTTGCCTGTCAGATCTTTCAGTCTCTCTATTCCTCTGGCAGAATAGAAAACAATGGAAGAGCTACTCCCGTCCAGATTCTCACCGCTGAGCTTTAAAACATTTGCATTCTCATAATAATCGATGGGAAGCGTCCGGCTGTATACAACCCCTGTACGCTCATCTTTTACCTGTACAGTAACTTCTTTTGCGGTAATCTCAAAAATCTTATCCATAAAAAAGTTCTCCTGTCCACGTTATTTTATATATCCATACTACCATGATTTTGCACAATTATACAAATTACAAATAATTAATAGTTGGCTACTTTATATATTCCAGACAATTTTATTTTGTTTTATTTAAAATTTTAACTATTTTTATTCTTTTATATGTTATAATAATATCAAATTTGTATAATATCATTGAAAGAAGGAGGTATCTGAATGCAGACAGGCGCCCTCATCGTGGCTGCGGGGAAATCATCACGAATGGGAGACTTTAAACCCATGCTTCAGCTTGGCTCCATTTCCATCGCACAGCGCGTGATCAATAATTTCCGGCAGGCCGGAATCTCCAAAGTAGTAGTGGTAACCGGATATCATGCAGATGTTCTGGAATGCCACCTGGCTTCCAATAATGTAGTCTTTCTTCGAAATGAGAACTATGCAAACACTCATATGTTTGATTCTGTCAGGATCGGACTTGAGTATCTGAAAGACAAAGTGGATACGGTACTCTTTACACCTGTTGATGTTCCGCTGTTCACAGCCCATACAGTCACGCAAATGCTCTCTCTGGGGCGTCCCCTTGTAACTCCGGTCTGTAATGGCAATCCCGGTCATCCCATTCTGATTCGTTCCACACTGATTGATTCCATTCTAAGTGATGACGGAAAATCAGGACTTAAAGGTGCTGTGGATAATTGCGGGGAACCCATGTATTATCTTAATGTAGAGGATCCCGGTATTATTCATGATGCTGATACACCAGAGGATTACGATGAACTCCTCCGCATACACAACCAGAGCCTGATCCGTTCTGAAATCCATATTCAGCTGGCCCGGGAAAAAGTTTTTTTTGATGAAAAGCTCTATTCGCTGCTTACACTGATCCATGAAACAGGATCTGTCCGTGATGCCTGTGAGCGCATGCACATTTCCTATTCTACCAGCTGGAACCTGATCCATACCCTGGAATCACAGCTTCATGAACCTCTGATCATCAGAAGCCAGGGCGGTACAAGGGGAAGCCATAGCGAACTGACACCATACGGCGAAGAATTTCTGAAACGATATGCCCGTTTTTCAGAAGAAACACGTTCCTGTTCAAAAAAAATATTTGAACAATGTTTCGGAGGATTTTTAAATGCGTAGCCTTTATCTGGTCCGGCATGGAAAACCACAGTATCCGGATGAACATTCTTACTGTGTGGGACAGACAGATTTCTCTCTATCCATGCTTGGACACTTGCAGGCAGTCCTTCTTAATGAAGAATTGTCCGATAAAATATCAGGGATATACTGCAGTCCTTTGTTAAGAGCTGTTGAGACAGCAGGCCATATGTCACCTGAGCTTCCACATATAATTGTTTCTGATCTGTCAGAACGAAATCTGGGAGAATGGGATGGCCTTTCTTTTGATAAAATACGCCAGAGATGGCCGGACATTTATAAAGCCCGTGAAAATAACCCTGATCATCCGATCCCGGGAGCAGAAACTCCTGCTGCATCTGGTTTTCGCTTTTCGCAGGCAGTTCATAAGATTCTTTGCGCTTCTGAAGGTGATATTGCAGTGGTAGCTCATACAGATGTAATCTCTTCTTATATATATGCATTACATTCCGGTATGTACAGCAGGCAGCGGTTTCGTCTTCCCTGTGGCTCTTACTATCATCTGGAAGTGAATGAAAGAAATAATATTTCTTTCTCTGATCCCAGTTATATACTGCCTCATCCTGAATTAAATGACGGGCTATGCTTCAGGCTTCGCAATGCGGTTTCTCTGCCCCGTCATGTACAGGCTCACAGTGATGCTGTTACTGAACTTGCCTGTTGTTTATGCAATATGTTGGAATCCAATGGTTATATCTTTGATCAGAAGCTTGTTCGCTCCGGTGCACTTCTGCATGATATTGCCAGACTTCAGAGGCATCACACCAAAACAGGCGCTGAACTTTTCTTACAGTTAGGTTATCCTGAGATCAGCCAGATTATTTCACAGCACCATGGTCTGCTGGAAACCAAGCTGGATGAAGCAGCTATTGTATTTCTGGCTGATAAACTGATTCAGGAAACACAACGTGTAACCATAGAAAAAAGATTTGCCGACAGCATGAGTAAATGCAAAAGTCCGGAAGCTTGCAAAGCTCATGAGCAGCAGTTAGAACAAGCCCGCAAACTGCAGGACATGATACAGTCGCTCTGCCATATCACGCTTTAGTTCAGGCAGACATACACAACTGGAGCAGAAAAATCACTTAATTTAGTTAGGAGGTATTTTATTATATGAGAACATTATTTCAGACAATAAAACAACAATTCCTAGAGGAAAACGATCTTGTACTTGTTTCCGTTACAGCATCCTCAGGGTCTACACCAAGAGGTGCCGGTTCCCGCATGCTGGTCGGAAAAAGCGGCAGAATTTCCGGAACCATCGGAGGTGGAGCTGTAGAATATCGTGCTGAATGTATGGCATTGGATATTCTTGAAAAAAAGGAATCCTGCCAGCATGAATTCCGGCTGAATCATAAAGATGTTGAAAATATTGGTATGATCTGTGGTGGTGATGTTACGGCCTTTTTCCAGTATCTTGATCATAACGATCCGATTATTATGGAAATCACGGAAACTGCGGAAAAATTCTATGAAGAGCGAAAAGATTTCTGGCTGATCTGCGATCTTCTCACCACCTCCAGTGTGAGCCTCTACAGTCCTGCATGCGGTCTCATCGGAACTGCCAATGTTCCTTCTTCTGTATTATCATCTTTATCTGCAAAGCCACACCGATATCACAGTGAAGATTATGATCTGTTTTCTGAACAGATTGGAACCTCAGGAACTGTCTATGTATTCGGCGGCGGACATGTCTCACAAAAGCTTGTCCCAATCCTTGCAAGCGTTGATTTTCGCTGTGTTGTCCTGGATGACCGGCCGGAATTTACAGATCCTGCTCTTTTCCCGGGAGCAGTTGAAACAATACTTTGTGATTTCAACCATCTAAAGCAGTATGTTTCTATCACAGCTGCTGATTATTGCTGCGTCATGACACGCGGACATTCCTATGATACCATTGTACAGGCACAGCTTCTCGCTACACCTGCATGCTATATAGGCGTCATTGGAAGCCGCGCAAAAAAAGCTGCTGTATTTCGCCGTCTGATTGAAGAATACAACATTAATGAACAAGATTTAAACCGTATCATCTCACCTATAGGACTGGAGATCAAAGCAGAAACACCGGCTGAAATCGCCATCTCCATCACAGGACAGATGATCCAGGTTCGTGCTGACAGAAAGGCTACATCAAAATGATGGCAAAATCAGTATATAAAGCTGTAATATTTGGTGCCGGACAAATTGGACAAATGACAGCAAGACTTCTCAACAGTCCCTGTCAGCTCCTGTGCTTTGCTGATAATGACCCCCATAAACACGGATCATATATTGGAAATATTCCAGTCTGTTCTCCGGATGCTGCAGTAGCACTTCTCCCGGATCTGGTCATCCTGGGAGTTCTGGATGAAGAACGGCGTAATTCTATGATAAAACAGATGGAAAACCTGGGTTATCACGGACCTTTTCGTGATCCCTCCGTCCTTCGCATGTTTGACGCACGGGTTGCTGTTATGCGTCTTTTATCTGAGCAGATCTATCAATTGGATATTCCGGGAAATGTTGCAGAACTGGGTGTTTTCCGAGGTGAATTTTCTTCTCTGATCAGTGCAGCCTTTCCAGACCGAAAAATCCATCTTTTTGATACTTTTGAGGGCTTTTCAGAAAAGGATATCACAATAGAAGCCTCCGGTAATCTGTCCCGTGCCAAAACAGGTGATTTTTCTTCTACTGATATTGACTCTGTTCTTCATGTTATGCCAGATCCTACACGTACTGTGATCCACAAAGGATGGTTTCCAGATACCTTTTCCGATGTTAGAGATGAAACTTTTTGTTTTGTATCTCTGGACGCGGATCTCTATGCTCCAACTGCTGCTGCACTTCCTCTGTTCTATGAACGCCTGGCCACCGGAGGAGTTCTCTTGGTTCACGATGTGTACAGTACACAGTTTTCCGGATGCCGAAAAGCGGTCGGGGAATTCTGTCTGAAAAACCATCTGTTTGCAGATCCTGTATGCGATCTGCATGGAAGCGCAATGATCCGAAAATTATAAAAGGAAACGCCGGAACCGGTATTTACCGGAACCAGCGTTTCTTTTTCATTTATTTATTGTATAGCCCTTTTCCACGTCCATGCCTAACCTTTATAAAATTCCTTTCAGAACATTTTCCAACGCTTCTCATGGAAGTAATTTCAGGACTGGCCAATCAAAAAAATAACCGCTAGAAGCCTTGATTTCTAGCGGTTCTACGTGCGTTAGAGGTTGCTGCGTGCCAGTGGCACGCGTTTAGCAACGACCGGAGCGAAGCGTAGATCGAACCCGTTCGAGTCCGACCCGGACTCGAATAAAAAAATAAGACAGTGCATTTGCACTGTCTTATTTTTTATTAGCGTGCGTTAGAGGATTCGAACCCCCGGCCTTTTGGTCCGTAGCCAAACGCTCTATCCAGCTGAGCTAAACGCACATCCTTGTGAAGTTCTTATCTCGTGTCCCTCACAACAATGAGTATTCTACTCTATACTGGAGCATTTGTCAACACTTTTTTTGAATTTTTTATTTTTTTCTTTTGATTCGCAAAATTATAACAATTTACAACTATTCTGTAATGATATCAGTACACAGGTACACCAAAATACCATCGCAGTCCTGTTTTCATTAATTCCGCCGCAAAGCCTCGATCGGGCTCAGTTTTGCTGCTTTCTTCGCAGGATAAATTCCAAAGAATACTCCTACTGCACAGGAAAACAAAGTCGCCGCCATAATTGTACTCAGGCTGATTCCCGGAGTGATGGACATTCCCATACTGCTGCTTATGATTGAACAGATCACATATCCGCCAATCACACCCAGAACAATTCCTATCACCCCTCCAATCACCGTCAAAATTGCCGCCTCTGCCAGAAACTGCATCATAATAGAAGAGGTTTTCGCTCCCAGTGACTTACGGATACCAATCTCTCTGGTACGTTCTGTTACGGAAACCAGCATAATATTCATAACGCCGATACCGCCAACCAGAAGGGAAATTCCCGCCACAAAGGAGATAAAAGCAGTCACCATATCCAGCATCTGATTCATAGAGCTCATAATATCCTGAAAGCTCTGTACCTGAAAGTAATCTTTTCCTGCACACTGATGTCTTTTTTCCATCAGTTTTACCACTTTGTCAGCAACATCCTGACTGTTTAAGCTCTTATCTGCCTGCATTGTTACTGAGAAAAAGTAATCGGATACACCGGTGAATTCATTCATTGTAGTATAGGGAACATTAATAGTCACCGGCATTCCCTCATAAGTATAACTGACAAAGGTTCCATTTTCTTTCTGGGTTGTCACCCCGCAGATACGAAGACTTTTGGTCAGTCCATAACAATTGACATCTACAGTCATTCCAACCACATCATCTGTGCCAAAGAGTCTTTTTGCATCTGCATCGGAAAGCACACAGACATTTTTTGCTTCCTGAACTTCATTTTCTCCGAAACATACTCCATGCTTCATGGTGGCATTATTTAACAGCTTTGCATCCGGTCCCTCACCCGTCAGCATAAGAGAAAAATTTCCCTTACCTGTGGTAGTTTCTCCACTGAATGAATCCGAAACATTTACTCCTTCTATACCGTCTACCGCCCGGATTGCTTCCACATCATCCGCAGTGATCCACTCCTCATCTGTCTGTGCCTCATCGCTGACACTGATGGCAATCTGCCCGCCGCCGATATCATCAATTTCACTGTTCATCTGGTTCTTGGTTCCTTCACCCACAGATACAATGGCAATTACAGAAGCAATGCCAATGATAATGCCAAGCATAGTCAGAAAAGAACGTCCCTTATTTGCCATAATGTTATGGACTGCCATCTTGATATATTCATACAGATTACTCATCGGCATCCTCTCCTGTCTGTTCAGGAACTGCCTGTACTTCCATTCCCTCTGTGTAATCACCCAGATCTGCGATTACTTCTTCTCCTTCTTTGATTCCGTCCGTAATTTCCACATAATCCTCTGAGCTGATTCCTGTGGTAATATTTCTCTTTGTCACCAGTCCATCTTCTATCACATAGCAGAAGGAGCCTTCTTTTCCGATATTGACCACTTCCACAGGAAGAGTCACCACATTTTTCGCAGAAGCCGCATAAATCTTAACCTTTGCATCTACTCCCAGGAAAATATCTTCATCCGGATTATCAATGCTTACTGTTGCTGAAATGACCGGCGTTCCTTTTTCATTCTGCACCGCAATATGACTCATTTTTGTTACAGTACCCTGATAAGTATTATCCCCCAAGGTAATCTCAACAGACTGCCCCTCTTTCACTGTATTATAATCATATTTAGAGAGAGTCACATCCACACTTGCCTTGTCTGCATTCTCAATAGTAAACAGTTCCATACCCTGAGTAACTGCTGCTCCCTGCTTAATATCTGCCTTGGATATGATTCCGTTAAATTCCGCGGTGATTCCTTTCTTTCCTTCCTTCACCAGCTCCTCGGCTGATTTTGCGTCCAGTTCGGAAAGATTATCTGTTACTTTCAGTTTCTCTTTTTCTTCTTTTGTCAGGCTTGTGGAATCTGCCTCTGCGATAGCTTTCTCAGAAGCCAGATCTGACTGAAGCTCTGCAAGTTCATCGCTTGCTGTCTCAAGTGCACTTTCCAGAGCAGAAGTATCCGCAGTTACTGTCCCGCCATCACTTCCACTGTAATCATATCCGTAGGAGGAAGAATCTTCCCCATCGCTGTCATCTGCATCTGAACCGTCTGAAATTCCCCATGAGTAATCTGCACTGCTTTCTGTGAAATCAGAAAGTACCGGCATTTTCGGTGTCTGCTGCTTAAGATCATTATAAGTCTGCTGTGCCTGCTGCATTGCGAGCTGTGCCTGTGTTCTTGCAGCCTCCGCATTATCCAGAGCCTGTGTATTCTCATCTGAAGGGTCTGCCTGCCATGTTGCAAATGCCATCTGATATGTGGTGTCTGCCTGATTATAATCGCTTTGTGCCTGATTATACTGTGCATTCAGATCTGAGAGCTGCTGCTGGTACTGCGGAAGAGTCTCCGTCTTGTATGTATAAAGTGCGGCCTGATATTTACTCTGGATTTCCTCCTGTTTCTTTGCCTCTGCCTGGGCTTTTGCCTGAGCTTCCTGCTGCTGTGCCTGAGCCTGAGCTGCTGCCTGTGCGGATGCCTGAGCTGCCGCTTCACGCTGTGCCGCTGCTGCTGCCGCTGAAATCTGTGATTTCAGAGACGAGACATAAGCTTTTTTATCCTTTATTTTCTTCTCAAGCTCCTGAACATTCTTTTTGGCATCCTTCTGCTTCTTCTCTGCTTTGTCAGATTTATTTCTTGTATCCTTTGTATCATACTTTGTTGATTTCAGATTCAGTTCTGCTTTCCGATTATCTTTCTCCAGATCCTCTGTATTAAACTCGATCAGTTTTGTTCCCTTTTTCACCACATCTCCCTGGGCAAAAGAAACCGTTTTCAGCTCTGCATTTACAGGAGAATAATAGGTCTTCTCCTCTTCACTTCCCACTGTTCCTGTAGCATCTACAATTTCCTCAACATCACCCTTCTCTGCAATTACCACCTGAACCTGCGGGATCTGATTTTCTGTGGAATTCCTCTGACCTGCTACTGTAACTCCGCCGGCAGCAACGAGAACAGCCGCTGCTCCAATAATAATTTTCTTTTTACTTTTCTTTTTTTTCATAATATTTGTCTCCTTGCAACCGGGTTTATGCATCCAGCTGATTTTTTATATATTCTTCTTTCCCATAGTTTTTATTGATAAAATCTGACTCTATCTTTCCATCCATAATTCTGACTACACGCCTTGCCTGAGCAGCAATCCCATTATCATGTGTGATCAATATGACCGTTTTTCCCTGCTCGTGCATACTTTTAAGAATCTGAAGAATCTCCTTACTGGATGCAGAATCCAGATTTCCTGTAGGTTCATCTGCCAGGATCACCGGTGGCTGGGCCGCGATTGCTCTTGCAATAGCCACCCTCTGCTGCTGTCCTCCTGACATTTCATTTGGTCTGTGATCCATACGTTTCTCAAGCCCTACCATGGTCAGTGACTCTACTGCCAGCTTATGTCTCGTTTTTCTGTCTACCCCTCTGTAAACCAGCGGTAGTTCCACATTTTCAATTGCAGTCAGATTTGAGATCAGATTAAATCCCTGAAAAATAAATCCGATCTCCCGGTTTCTGACTTCTGAGAGTTCATTATCTTCCATTGTGGACACATCGGTTCCATTCAGAAAATATTCGCCGGATGTAGGCACATCCAGACAACCCAGCATATTCATAAATGTAGACTTTCCTGAACCTGACTGTCCGATAATAGCAACAAACTCACCCTTATTAATTTCCAGATTAATATGATCCAGCGCCCGTACTTCATTCTCGCCGGGATTATATATTTTACACAAATCTTTTACTCTGATCAGCGCTTCCTCCATCTTTCCCTCCCGTCTATTAAATATCCTGCTCCAATCCAGATCTTACAGAATCGCAACCTGTCTTTCGTAAGATATCAGAAATACCTTTTACAATCATAACCTCACTTATATGTTAAAAGGGCAGCGCTTCAGTTTTCCAAAAGCTCTGCCCTTATCTGCGGAATCTGCAAGTCTCTGTTATCAGAAACGATACAGCTTCCACGATTTCTTCATATTTTTATTCCGCATCTGCCTGACTTTTTATGCTTCCAGCAGAAATGCCTTATATGCTTTCTTAGCTTCGTAAATATCTGCCTTACTTGTCACTTCCCATGGTGCATGCATACTGAGCACTGCCACACCGCTGTCAATGACTTCCATTCCATAAAGCGCTGCGATATAAGCGATTGTTCCGCCTCCGCCTACATCAACTTTACCAAGCTCAGCTGTCTGGAACGCAACTTCATGGCTGTCAAAAATATTTCTGACTCTTGCCACATATTCTGCATTTGCATCATTCGAGCCGGATTTACCTCTTGCTCCGGTAAATTTATTTAATACGATACCTCTTCCAAGATAAGCTGCATTCTTTTTCTCAAATGCCTCCCCATAAGCCGGATCATAGCCTGCACTTACATCAGAGGAAAGCATACTGGAATTCTTCAGAGTTCTTCTCAATCTCAGATCACTGTAGCATCCCATTGCATCCAGAAGTTCAGCCACTGCGTTCTCAAAGAAACGTGACTGCATACCGGTTGCACCTACGCTTCCAATCTCTTCTTTATCAGTAAACAGACAGCAGGAAGTGTGTTTCGGGGTGTCCATCCCAAGCATTGCAAGCAGAGAAGTATATGCGCACACTCTGTCATCCTGTCCATAAGCAGCGATCATACTTCTGTCCAGACCACACTCTCTTGCCTTTCCTGCCGGTACGATCTCCAGCTCTGCAGAAAGAAAATCTTCCTCTTCCATATCATACTTCTCTTTAAGGATATTCAGTACATTCTGTTTTACTGCCTCTTTCTTCTTATCATCTTCCAGGTCTTTCAGTGGTCTGCTGCCGATCAGGATGTCCAGATTCTCTCCCTCGATCACTTCTGCCGCTTTTTTCTGCATCTGCTTTCCTGCAAGATGGATCAGAAGGTCTGTGATATATACGATCGGATCATCCTCATCCTCACCGATATTTACTTCTGCTGTACTTCCGTCTTTCTTTACCACTACGCCATGAATTGCCAGGGGCAGAGTCACCCACTGGTATTTCTTAACACCGCCATAATAATGGGTATCCAGATATGCAAGATCCGTATCCTCATATAATGGATTCTGTTTGACATCAAGACGTGGAGAATCAATGTGTGCTCCCAGAATATTCATTCCCTCAGAAATATCATCCTGTCCGATATGAAACAGTGCAATGATCTTCTTCATTCCGACTGTATAAACTTTATCTCCTGCTTTCAGTTTCTCACCCTTCGCAGTCTTCTCTTCCAGAGATTCATAACCTGCTGCCCGTGCTTCTCTGATGATCTGCGTCACACATTCACGCTCTGTTTTTCCCACATTAAGAAAATTGCGATACGCTTTTGCAACCTGCTCCAGTTCTTTTTCTTCTGCTTCTGTATAAGAAAGCCATGCATTTCTACGTTCCATTTACTGTTCCGCCTTTCTTTATGACTGTCATTCATAGTATTGCTTTGATAACGGTAACTATTCATCAGTTCGCTATTATGTAATGATATTGAACAATTACCTGTTTTTCATTATAAAACATCCTCTGAAAATTTTCCATATGATTAATATTTATTTGTCAGTGGACATTATGATTCATTTCCGCTATAGTTGATGGCAGGTTAATGTTTCTCCTCTCAAATTCATTATTTGCGAGGATTATTATAAAAATATCTGCAATACCAGGAGGTTCTGTCATGAAAAATTCAGAGGAACTGCGTCAGCAGCTTCGTTCCATAAACCGCAAAAGTTATCCGGCATATAAAGGGCTGAAAGGTCTGTATCATTTTGGAAATTATATTCTGTCCATCGACCATGTGCAGGGAGATCCTTTTGCTTCTCCCTCTCATGTCAGCATTCAGATTTCACACAGAGATACCGGATTTCCCGTCGAATATTATAAAGATACACTTACCGGGACTACTCTTTGCGACTATCTTACACGTCAGTTTGAAAAACAGGTCAGTCAGTACAGCTTTCGTGCAAAAGGCTCCGGCAAAAGCGGCCTGCTCACTGCCAGTCATTGTGGTCAGGAGATTCTTTCCCGGACAGCCTGTGAAATAACAGAAAAAGGCATAACCGCCCGCTTTTTTGTGGGCTTCCCTGCTAATGGCCGCACGATCAATGCCACTGAACTGGAGAAAATCCTTTTTGATTTTCTGCCTGTATGCATTCAAAAATCCTTTTTCTACTCCAGCCTTAATGCAAAGGAATTACAGAATTATATAGAGCTTGCAGAGGATCAGGAATTTATCCGTCAGACGCTGCCCGCAAAAAATCTCTGCGCATTCATAGCCGATGGCTCCATCCTCCCAAGAGAAAGCGGTATTTCCTCCCGCCCTATGAAAGCTTCCATTCCCTTTACTTCTCCGGACAGTCTGCGCATTTCCATAAATCTTCCCCATAAAGGAAAAATCACAGGCATGGGGATTCCAAAGGGAATCACTCTGATCGTAGGCGGTGGATATCATGGCAAATCCACGCTTCTGAATGCACTTGAACTTGGTGTATACAATCATATCCCCGGAGATGGACGTGAATACGTGATCACAGATGCAACTGCTGTCAAACTGCGTTCAGAAGATGGCCGTTTTATCAAGGATGTGGATATTTCCATGTTTATAAATGATCTTCCAAACAAGAAAGATACCCGCTGTTTCTCTACACTGGATGCCAGTGGAAGCACTTCCCAGGCAGCCGGTATCGTAGAAAGCATGGAAGCCGGAAGCCACCTTTTTCTTCTTGACGAAGACACCTCCGCAACTAACTTCATGGTTCGTGATGCTTTCATGCAGCAGGTTATCCAGCGTGAGAAAGAGCCGATCACTCCGTTTCTGGAACGTGCAGAAGATCTTTATAAAAAAGCAGGGATTTCTACAATTCTTGTTGCCGGTAGTTCCGGGGCATTCTTTCATATTGCAGATACAATTATCCAGATGGACAATTACGTTCCAAAAGATATTACAGCTTCTGTCAAAAAATTATGCAGCCAATATCCTCTGCCTGCTGTTTCAGTTACTGATTTTCAGCTTCCGCACAGCCATCGCATTATGAGCAGACCTGCCGAATCTTCTAAGCGCCTCATACATAACAGTCGTGGAAATCATTCCGATTCCGGTGCCGCAAAACCTGAGCGCCTGAAAACCAGAATCTCCGGAACAGATGGCTTCTCTCTCGGCAGACAGGAGATTGATCTCCGCTATACAGAACAGCTTATTGACGCAGAACAGACCGCTGCCTTAGGTCTCCTGCTGAAATATGCAGTTGAACATCTGGCAGACGGCAGACGTACCCTGCCTGAGATTGTGCAGTTTCTTTGGAAAAATCTCTCTTTACATGGTCTGTCCTTCTTTACGGAGAATCAAAAAATTTCCTGTGGTTACGCTACTCCCCGTATTCAGGAAATTTATGCCTGTCTTAATCGTTACAGAGGTTTATAAGAAAGAATCCTGCTTCAGTGACATAATAAAATCACCGCTTCTCCGTCGATCTTGTCGGCTAAGCGGTGATTCACGTTCATTTTACACTTTTTAGGGAAAGGAAAGATTTTCTCTTAAGGTACGTCATTTCCTTAAGATGTAAATATCATAACCTATAAATGTGAGAGAAATTTGTCTAATTTCTAATATAATTATAAAATTTATAAAAAAACTGCAAAAATTTGTTACTGTTCACTCCGTTCTCAGCAACACAAAAATTTTACACTTTTAGAAATTTTGTAGGAATCAGTTGCATCTCCCTTTCAATCCGTTATAATATTAGATGTATGTAACTATTTAATAATCAAAGAAATCTCTGCGGAACAGTTATCTGATATAGAGCTGCATAACACAACAAAGGTTAGTACACCGTTTTCGAAATAACTATACCACTCACTTGTCTGCGAATCCGATTGGTATAGTTATTTACGAAACGATGTACCTGGAAAGAGGAAAATAAATGTTTAGAAAAATAGATAAAACCAGTACATTCAACGATGTTCTGAAACAAATTATCGAAAATATCCAAAACGGAGAATTACAACCCGGCGACGCACTTCCTGCTGAACGTATTCTGGCAGAAGAATTCGGAATCTCCAGACCAGCATTACGAGAAGTCCTGAAGGCTCTTTCCCTGCTCGGGATTACTGTCAGCGTACATGGCGGTGCCAATTATATTGCAACTGATCTTCACAGCTGTCTTACTGAACCTCTGTCTATCATATTTCAAATGTACAACAGCAAAATTCAGGATGCATTGCAGCTTCGAGGCGCACTGGAAAGCAAAGCTGCTTTTCTCGCTGCCCAAAACTGTACACCGCTGGATGCTGCTGAACTCCAGCTTATCATTGCCAGACTGGACAGCACTCAGGATGAAAAAATCCGCGGTGATCTGGATCGTGATCTGCATCTGAAAATTGCTCAGATTTCTGACAATCCATTAATACTGAGTGTCTTAAATGCCTCTGCACAGATTACCGAAAATATGATCGTTGGAATACGTTCCTATCTTATGCAGAAAAATAACGATGCACCGGAGATTGATTCCCAGCACACTCGGCTTGTTCAGGCAATAACCAATAATGATGCACCTCTTGCAGAAAAAGTTATGAACGAACATATGCATACTATAGAATATCTCCTGAATGAAATTACGTCTGACAACCTCACAATTTCTGATAACGTTCAACAACCATAAATTACCCTGATCATGTTATCAAAAATTATATGTCAGACCCACTTATCAAACCTATGGCAATCCTCTAAAATCATACTTTATCTGGAGAATTGCCATATCTGCTTTACAATCATTCTGTTTCTTCACTGAAAATCTCGCACATCAGCCTTGCCCCTGTTTTAAATCCCATGGCAAAACTTTCTTCCAGCTCTTGTGGATATATTTCCATATGTTTATTCATCAGTTCATCCAGTTCTTCAGCAAGCTCATCTGTCAGTTGAACTCTCAATTTCTGATAGCACTGGTATGCCTTCTCTTTTTTCTCTTTACATAAATCATCATGCATTACTGACATTTCATTTTTTTCTCTATTGTCATTATCCATATACATACCATACAATTTCCGAATCACATTTTCCATATATTTACCCAGTCTCTCTGAAAATATTTATTTACTGCATTCTAGAGCGTGTCTGAAAAAGGCTTTCTGCAAGATGTGCGTCACAATTTGTGGGATATTTTGCCCGGATGAGGGCGCCGTAGCGGGCTACGGCAACTGAATTCGGGTGAAATATCCCGCAAAGTGGGGCGTGCAGATTGCGGGAATGATTTTTCAGACACACTCTAATGTTACAAGTATTCCCCACATATTCATAACTCACTCATACTATCGCATCAAATTAATTCTTACAACAGTCTCGCAGGATAACCTTTCTATTTCAAAGCGGAGAAAAGTAATACTAATATGTATTATAAATTTGTGTTATATCAATGTCAATCCTGTGTAACTATACTTTATATCATAACAGTGATTACGGAGATCAAAATTATAGCAATCCTCGTAAATAATGCATTTAAGACAGTTCAGCAGAGTGCGAAAGACAAGGAAGATATCTGCAGGCGTGCTGACGCACGGCAAAGATATCTGACGCAGGATTTCACACTCTGATGGGCTGGATTAAGATGCATTATTTCAGAGGATTGCTATAGAATAAGCAATATCAATTATGATAACCATTCACTAATAAATGTTTATACAGGAGGGATAATCATGCCAAACGACTTTATTGTCCGGCCAAAATGTACAGATAAAAAAGAAGACAAATCAATCACCATGACCATTCGCCTTGAACGTGAACTGCAGGAACAATATGATGACTTGTCTGCCAAAAGCGGACGCTCAAGAAATGAATTAATGTGCATGGCACTCCGCTATGCTCTTGATAATCTGAAATTTATCGAATAAATTATATGTATATGCGGAAAAAAGTCCCTGAAAATATCTGAATAAATGAATGATTATTTAAGTATTGTATGAAATAATGTTATAATTGACGAACTAATACTCATAGATATACAATTACTTCAATAACAGCAATAAATTATCTGACATTATTTACCATATTACTTTATACAGGGAGGTTTTTTTATGCATTCATTATCAGATTCTACTCAGGGATACACTTACACCATTAAATGGATGTTCGGACTGCCGGAAGTTATGAAATCCATGCACGATATGAATATTCATGAAGGTAGCACGATTCGTGTTCTCCGCAAATTCCACGATTCTCTTATAATTTCTTCTGCAAACCGAAAGATTGTTCTTGGAAATGAAGTTGCAGACAGAATACAGGTATAGTGCTTTATATTTAAATGTGGCGAAATTTACAAGACAAAGGCCGGATAAATGCTGTAACATTCAGCATTTATCCGGCTTATTCTTATCTTTGTTCTATCAGTCGTCAGTTTTCCGTCTTAATAATTGTTCTCTGAATTATAAGAAGAAAGAGACGCAGATAAGGTATACAACTGTAAACATTGTGGTGAACCTCACATGACTAAAGTCACATGCTTCCAGACGCTTTAGGCGTCAGACTGAATATCGGCGGATACGCCTGTAACTTAGGTGCGCAGTTATGCGCATTTCCCATGCCAGATATGGCTGGTTCCCACATTACAGGTAG
>OHXF01000376.1_pt1 | contig 15717 bp, 10 predicted proteins | sample 1579961 | NCBI WGS metagenome assembly OHXF01 (sample SAMEA3882508, study PRJEB24775) | human gut metagenome | biome: human-associated habitat; feature: intestine environment; material: feces | place: Netherlands | collected 2009/2010
ACAGCTTATGTGGCTGCGGTCCCGGATTTTTTGTACCATATTATGTCAGAGGCGTATACTTATACAGGAAGACATGGTATAATGTGAACGCTGCGGGCGATGGAACGCCCGGAAAATATTTGGAGGTTTTTATGGAAGCATACAGTGATTTCGCCAGAGTTTATGACATTTTCATGGACAATGTGGAATATGAAAAATGGGCGGAATATCTTATAGGAAGTCTTAAAGAATACGGAATTGAAGACGGGATCGTGCTGGAACTTGGCTGTGGGACCGGAGTGATGACAGAGCTTCTGGCTGAGTCCGGTTATGATATGATCGGTGTGGATAACTCTGAGGAAATGCTTGGCGAAGCCATGGAAAAACGTGCAGAATCCGGTCATGAGATCCTTTATCTGGAACAGGATATGCGGGAGTTTGAACTTTATGGAACAGTACGTGCTGTCGTCAGCGTCTGTGACTGTATGAATTACATCACAGAGGAGGATGATCTGCTTACTGTATTTAAACTGGTGAACAATTATCTTGATCCGGATGGAATTTTCATATTTGATATGAACACCCCGTATAAATACCGGGAAATGCTTGGAAATACGACTATTGCAGAGAATCGGGAAGAGGGAAGCTTTATCTGGGAAAATGAATTTGATGAGGAGACCGGGATCAATGTGTATGATCTGACTCTGTTTCTTCCGAGAGAAGATGGTCTTTATGAGAGAGACGAGGAAATTCATTACCAGAAGGCCTATGATCCGGAGAAAGTAAGGGAACTTCTTGAAAAGGCAGGCCTGATCCCGCTGGCGGTTTATGACGCATACACCAAGGATGCACCGAAGCCGGACAGCGGAAGACTGACTTTTGTGGCCAGAGAACATGGAAAGGAAATTCCGTCAGACGAGAAATAAAGGAGGAAATTTTTTATATGAGTGATTATATTGTAAGAGCAACAGCGGCAAACAGCCAGATCCGTGCATTTGCGGCTGTTACAACCGATATGGTGGAGACAGCGAGAAAGAATCATAACACCAGTCCGGTGGCAACAGCGGCACTGGGACGTCTCCTTACCGGCGGTGCCATGATGGGAGCTATGATGAAAGGAGAAAAGGATCTCCTTACACTTCGGATCCATGCAGGCGGACCACTGCAGGGAATCACAGTAACTGCAGATTCTCACGGAAATGTAAAGGGCTATGTGGGGAATCCGGATGTATGTATCCCGGCAAACAGCAAAGGCAAGCTGGATGTTGCGGGAGCTGTCGGCGTAGGCTTTATGGATGTGATCAAGGATATGGGACTGAAAGAGCCATATGTGGGACAGGTTGCTCTTCAGACCAGCGAGATCGCAGAAGATCTCACCTATTATTTTGCAACCAGCGAGCAGGTTCCGTCTGCAGTAGGACTGGGTGTGCTGATGAATAAGGATAATACAGTCCGTCAGGCGGGAGGCTTTATTGTACAGCTGATGCCTTTTGCAGAGGAAGAGGTGATCGCAAAGCTTGAGGAAAACGTATCAAAGATCGATTCTGTTACCAATCTTCTGGAGCAGGGACACACACCGGAAAGTCTTCTTGAAAAAGTACTGGAAGGCTTTGACATAGAGATCAATGATACACTGCCCACACAGTTCCATTGCAACTGCTGCAGAGAGCGTGTGGAAAAAGCGCTGATCAGCATCGGAAGAAAAGAACTTAACGAGATGATTCAGGAAGGCAAGGACATTGATATGAACTGCCATTTCTGCAATAAGAATTATAATTTTACCGTGGAAGATCTTAAGAGGATCATAAGAGAGTGCAAGCGATAAAACTCGGGAGGAAGAAAAAATGAAGCATGGTTTTATCAAGGTGGCAGCGGCAACGCCGAGAGTTACCGTTGCAGACTGCAAGGCAAACGGAGAGGAAATCCTGAAGGCCATTCATGAAATGGAAAAGGAACATGTCAAGCTGATGGTATTTCCGGAATTTTGTATCACAGGATATACCTGTCACGATCTTTTTCTCCAGAGATGTCTTCTGGACAGTGCGTGGGATGAGCTTCTGCATATTGCAGAGGAGACAAGGGAGACGGACGCCCTGATCTTTGTGGGACTCCCGCTGCGTCACAGAGGCAAGCTCTATAATGTGGCAGCAGCTCTGAATCATGGCCGTATCGTGGGATTTGTGCCGAAGACTCATATTCCGAATTATAATGAGTTTTATGAGCAGAGACAGTTTGCAGGTGCAGAGGAAGAAGATGTGGAATTTGTGGACTTCCTGAAGTGCGAGAAAAATGAGGAGGATGAGTTCTGGGATGAAATTCCTTTTGGAACAGAGTTGATCTTTGAATGTAAGGAATTTCCGGAATTCACCGTTGCAGCAGAGCTTTGCGAGGATCTCTGGGTCCCTGCGCCGCCAAGTATCCGTCATGCCGTCAACGGTGCGCATATCATCGTTAATCTTTCTGCCAGTGATGAGATGGTAGGTAAGGATTCCTACCGGAGAACTCTGATAAGCGGGCAGTCAGCACGACTGATCTGCGGATATATTTATGCCAGTGCAGGGGAAGGGGAGTCTACCCAGGATCTCGTGTTTGGCGGACAGAATATGATCGCAGAGAACGGTTCCATGCTTGCAGAAAGCAGACGCTTTGAGAACGGCATCATTTACAGTGAGATCGATGTGCAGAGACTGGCTGATGAGAGAAGAAGAATGTCCACGTATCCGGCAGTTTCTACATGCAGTCATACAAGAGTTGATTTTTCCGTAGCAGAGGAGGAAACAAGACTTACCAGAAAATATCCACAGTATCCCTTCGTTCCGTCTGTGAAGGAAGAACGTGATGAGCGCTGCGAGGAGATCCTGAACATCCAGGCTATGGGACTTAAGAAACGTATGGAGCATATCCACAGCAGGAGTGCAGTGGTAGGACTTTCCGGAGGACTGGATTCTACCCTGGCGCTTCTTGTAATGGCACGTGCCTTTGACCGGATGGGAATGCCGAGAGAACAGATCCACTGTGTGACCATGCCATGCTTTGGAACCACAGACAGAACCTATCAGAATGCCTGCAAGTTAAGCCGCTGCCTTGGTGCAAGGCTTACCGAGGTAAATATTAAAGAGGCGGTAAATATCCATTTCCGGGATATCGGACATGATCCGGAGATCCACGATGTGACGTATGAGAACAGCCAGGCACGTGAGCGTACGCAGATCCTGATGGATACGGCAAACAAGGAAGGCGGCGTTCTTGTGGGAACCGGAGATCTTTCCGAGCTGGCTCTTGGCTGGGCAACCTATAATGGCGATCACATGTCCATGTATGGTGTAAATGCTTCTGTCCCGAAGACACTGGTACGTCATCTGGTACGTTATTATGCGGATACCTGCGGAGATGAGGAACTGAAGGAGGTTCTTCTGGATATCCTGGATACTCCGGTAAGCCCGGAGCTTCTTCCTCCTAAGGATGGCAAGATCGCCCAGAAGACGGAGGATCTGGTAGGACCTTATGAGCTTCATGATTTTTATCTGTATTACATGCTGCGTGCAGGATTTACACCGGATAAGATCTACAGGCTTGCCTGCCTGACCTTTGAGGGGATTTATGATAAAGAGACGATCCTGAAATGGCTGAAAACCTTCTATCGGAGATTTTTTGCCCAGCAGTTCAAGCGTTCCTGTCTGCCGGATGGCCCGAAGGTAGGTAGTGTGGCACTTTCTCCAAGAGGAGATCTCAGAATGCCAAGTGATGCAAGTGCAAGGATCTGGCAGGATGTGCTGGAGAAGATTGAAATCTGAACGTAGATCGCAAAGCGGAGAGCTTAAGTGTTCTCCGCTTTTTTTACTGCATCCGTGATAGCTGAAAGGAGTACCTGGGAGGTATATTTCCGGTCTCCTGCGTACTGAATGTCTTCCAGGGACTGACTGGAATAGATCTGACTTGCCAAAGAATCCAGAACCGGTTCCATAAGAGGATAGGAAGCTTTTGTGGTTTCATTTAAATTCACCAGACGGATGGCCTTGATCCTGTCAGCATTTACAGTAACTTCCACATCGAAGGTATTCTCGTTCAGGGTGATGGAAGAGGTATAGACGCCCGGCTTGTAGCGGGATTTTTCGCTGGCTGTATGACTGGCATTTTTTCCGGGACCGAACATGAAGAAAAGGATAACAGCCAGAACAACAGCCAGAGCCAGAAAGACAGCTGTGTAAATGATCTCTTTCATATGTAGGACGATGATCCTGGTTTTGGAACTCATGGCGCACGCCTCCCAAAGCTTTTTATATAGTTTATTATCGGGAGGGAGGATTTATGCCACAGCTGTGCCCAGGTTATCCGATACTGTGCCTGGAAAAATAAGGAAAAGAGCAGGCAGATATTTCAGAATATAGAGAACGACCGTTCTATAGGAGTAGAATTTGTGGTATGATAGGAATACTTCAGGCGCAGGATGGCGCCGGAATGACTGAAAATCTGCAAGTGATCCGGAGGATGAAGATGTCATTACAGTTTATCATAGGAAGTTCCGGAAGCGGAAAATCCTGTTATGCTTATCAGAATATCATAGAACAGGCGGGGCTACATCCTGAGAAGCTTTTTTATGTGATCGTGCCGGAGCAGTTTACCATGCAGACCCAGAAGACACTGGTGGAGATGAGTCCGGGCAGGGGAATCCTGAATATTGATATCCTGAGCTTTGAGCGTCTTGCGTACCGTGTTCTGGAGGAAGTTGGAGGAGACAGCCGCATCCTTCTGGAAGAAACCGGTAAGAGTATGGTGCTGCAGAAGATGGTACAGCAGCATGGAAAGGAGCTTTCCTATCTGGGAGGTCAGATGCGTAAAGCGGGATACCTGGATGAAGTGAAGTCTATCCTGTCGGAGTTTATGCAGTACGATATCCGGAACAGTGAGATCCAGGAGATGATCGAGGATTCCGGTGACAGAGCGTTACTTCAGATGAAACTGAAAGACGTAGCTGTTCTTTACCAGGCATTTACCGGATATCTGAAGGATCATTATATGACAGGAGAAGAAGTAATGGATGCGCTGGAAAAAGCTCTTCCGTTTTCTGAAAAAATGAAAAACAGTGTACTCCTTCTGGATGGTTACACCGGTTTTACGCCTATTCAGATGCGTGTTGTGGGAGAACTTCTTGCTGTCTGTGAGAAGGTGATGGTAACGGTGACCATGGATGCGGATGAGAATCTGAGCATGAGAGGAAAACCTTATCAGCTTTTTTATATGAGCCGTCAGATGATCCACGGGCTTTCGGAGCTGACCAGGGAGATCGAGACACCGGTTCTTTTGAAGGATGTGGGAAAATCCCGCTTTTCCCAGGCACCTGCCCTTCATTTCCTTGAAAAAAATATCTTCCGTTACCGAAAAAATATATATAAAAAAGCGCAGGATGAGATCTGCATGTTTTCGGCAGTGAACCCGCAGAAGGAAATGGAAGAAGCTGCCCGCCGGATCGCCAGACTTGTAAGGGAAAAGGGCTGCCGTTACGGTGAGATCGCCGTGATCACAGGTAACCTGGAGGAGTATGGAAATCTTGCAAAGCAGGTATTTACAGCAGCAGGGATCCCGTATTTCATTGATGAGAAGCATACGGTCCTGATGAATCCGTTTGTAGAATATTTCCGGGCAGCACTTGAGATGGCAGTGCAGGATTTTTCCTATGAGAGTGTATTCCGGTATCTCCGGTGCGGAATGTCCTGTGTGACCAGGGAGGAAGCAGACCTTCTGGAGAATTATGTGCTGGCTCTTGGTATCCGTGGATTTAAGAAATGGGATGAAGTGTGGGTGCGTATTTACCGGGGAATGCCGCCGGAAAGCATTCAGAGGCTTAATGAGATCCGGCAGCGGTTCGCAGATGAGACCAGAGAGCTTGCGCTAAGCTTTAAAGGTGGGAAAAAGACGGTGCGGGAATACTGTACTTTTCTCTACGAGTTTGCAGTGCGGAGCCAGGTGCAGCAGAAACTGAAGCATCAGGAACTGAAATTCAAGGAACAGGGCGACAAGGCCATGGAAAAGGAATATGCCCAGATCTACGGAATTGTTATGGAACTTCTGGATAATATGGTGGAGATCCTTGGAGAGGAAACCGTGAACCGCCAGGATTTCCGTCAGCTTCTGGAAACAGGACTGAACCAGGCCAAGGTGGCTCTGATCCCGCCAAGTATGGACCAGGTACTTGTGGGAGATATGGAGAGAACCAGGCTGAAGGATATCCGTGCACTGTTTTTTGTGGGAGTAAATGAAGGAAATATTCCGAAGAATACATCCGGTGGAGGAATGCTTACGGAGATTGACAGAGAATTTTTTAAAGATCAGGGGATCCAGCTTGCACCGGGGCCAAAGGAACTGATGAACATGCAGCGATTTTATCTGTATCTGAACATGACCAAGCCAAGAGAACTGCTCTGTCTGTCCTTCTGTCAGTCCGACAGCCAGGGAAAAGCCCTGAGTCCGGCCTTTCTTGTCAGTAATATCCGGGAGATGTTTCCGGAAATGGAGATCCGGCAGTGCGGAGATATGCAGGAACCTATGGAATTACTGGAGCTTCCGGGAATCAGCCTGGATTATTTCCTGAGAGGGCTTGCAGGAGAAGCTTACCAGGATAATGCGGTCTTCCAGGAACTGTACAGCTGGTATCTTCAGAGCCCGGAATACCGGATCCTTGTAAAAAAACTTACAGAGGCATCTTTTTCAGAACGACCGTCAGATAAGATCGGAAAAACAGTGGCAAAGATCCTCTATGGAGAAATTTCCCCGTACAGTGCTACCCGGCTGGAGCGTTTTGCGGCCTGTGCATTTGCACATTTTCTGCAGTATGGCCTGAAGGTTACAGAACGTGCAGAGTATGAGTTCCGGGCTATGGATATGGGAAATGTCATGCATATGGCACTGGAAAAATTTGCGGCGGAAGTCCGAAAAGAGGGACTGGACTGGGCAGAGCTTACGGAGGAAGAGCGAAACCGTATCATAGACAGCTGTCTGGATCAGGTTTCCGCAGATTACGGAAATACGATCCTTAAAAGCAGTGCGAGAAATGAATATATGATCGAACGGACCAGACGTATTTTGCGGCGTACCGTGTGGGCTTTGCAGGAACAGCTGAAGCATGGAGCATTCCGGCCGGAAGGATTTGAGGTGAGGTTTCAGGGCGGAAGGATCGACCGTGTGGATATCATGGAAGAGCCGGAGAACAACCGGGTCTATGTGAAGGTGATCGATTATAAAACCGGAAATACTTCGTTTGATCTGCTGGCGTTGTATCATGGCCTTCAGCTTCAGCTGATGGTCTATCTGGATGGAGCATTACAGGTGGAAAAAAGGAAGTATCCGGATCGCGAGATCGTTCCGGCCGGTGTGTTTTATTATAATGTGAAGGATCCTATGATACAGGAGAAGATCCATGCGGATATGGAAAGCATCAATGAGCAGATGCTGAAGAAAATGAAAATGAACGGGCTTGTACAGGCAGATGATAATATGAGTACCAAAATCGACAGCACTATGGCCTCCATACCGGTATCCCTGAACCGGGACGGAAGCTTCAGCAAAAGATCTTCTGTTGCCTCAAGGAAGCAGTTTGATGCTCTGGGAGCGTATGTGCGGAGAAAGATCTGTGACATCAGGGAATCGATCCTGGATGGAAATGCGGCAGTGGAACCCTATGAACTTGGAAAAAAGAATGCCTGCACATATTGTCCGTATCTTACTGTGTGCGGCTTCGACAGGAAGATACCGGGATATGAGTTTCACAGGCTGTCGTCCATAGAAGAAGATGCACTGTGGAAAAAGATCATGAAGGGAGAGGAAGAGAATGGCAGTGAAATGGACTGAAGAACAGGAAAAAGTCATTACGCTCCGGGACAGGAATATTCTGGTCAGTGCGGCGGCCGGTTCCGGTAAAACCGCAGTGCTGGTACAGAGGATCTTAAGTAAGATCATGGATCCTTTGAAACCGGTGGACATTGACCGTCTTCTGATCATGACATTTACAAGGGCGGCAGCGGGAGAGATGCGGGAACGTATCGAACGTGGACTGGATCAGGCACTGGCTGAAGATCCGGATAATGAGCATCTGCAGAGACAGATGACGTTGATCCATACGGCACAGATCACTACCATTGACGGCTTTTGCGCCTATGTGATCCGAAATTATTTTCATCTGATCGGACTGGATCCGGGTTACCGGACTGCAGATGAGGGTGAACTGAAGCTTTTGCAGGAAGATGTGCTGAAGGAGCTTTTTGAAGATCATTATGCAGAAAGAGAGGCAGATTTTACTGCATTTGTGGAATGCTATGCGCCAGGAAAAACGGATGAAGGACTGAAGGAACATGTGCTGGAGCTTTATAATGCTGCGATGAGTAATCCATGGCCCGAAAAATGGCTGGACAGCTGTGTGGAGAATTATCATCTGGATCCGGAAAAAGGTCTTGAGGGAACGCGATGGTTCCGATATCTGTGGGAGGCTGCAGATTGTGCACTGAAAGAAGCGGAAGAGCTTACAGAAACCGCAATGAAGACCTGTCAGCTCCAGGATGGACCGGAGCTTTATCTGGAGGCTCTGGAAAAAGATATGATACTGATCCGGCAGTTAAAACAACTGTCCGTTAAAAGGGATTATGATGAGATAGCGCAGAATCTCCGGAATCTGAAGTTTGCAAGACTTTCCTCAAAAAAAATGGAGGGAGTATCGGAGCAGCTGAAAAATCTGGTAAAAGCTCTTCGCGAAGATGCAAAAGATAATCTGAAGGAACTGGGAATCCGATATTTTTACGGAAATCTGGTTGAGCTGACGGAACTGACAGAAGCATCTGCACCACCGCTGGAGATGCTGGTAAAGCTGACAAAGGATTTTGCAGAACGTTTCCAGGCAAAGAAGCGTGAAAAAAATGTTCTGGATTTTTCAGATATGGAACATTTTGCCCTGGACATCCTTCTGAAAAAGGAAGGAGAAACCTATGTGCCCAGCCAGGCGGCAAGAGAGCTTTCTGAAAAATATGATGAGGTCCTGCTGGATGAGTATCAGGACAGTAATCTGGTTCAGGAGATCCTGATGCAGACAGTTTCCGGCTGGGTCAATGAACGCAAAAATATCTTTATGGTAGGAGATGTAAAGCAGAGCATCTACCGTTTTCGTCTGGCCCGTCCGGAACTGTTCATGGAAAAATATAAGAGCTATTCACTGGAAGACAGTCCGGAACAGCGGATCGACCTGCACAAAAATTTCCGAAGCAGACCGGAAGTCCTTGAAAGTGTCAACTTTATTTTCCGGCAGATCATGGGGGAAGATTTGGGAGGAATTGCTTACGACGAGGCGGCAGCTCTGTATCCCGGAGCTTCTTTTCCGGAAGGCCAGGATCCGGAATTTGTAAAAACAGAGATCCTTCTTGTGGATAAATACAGTCCGCTGCTGGAAGAGGAGGATGAAGAAGTAACGGAGAATGAGAGAGAGCTGGAGGCCCTTGCCATTGCAGGAAGAATCCGATCTATGGTAGGGCATGAACGGGTGCTGGATAAGGAAACGGGAGAGTATCGACCTCTTCAATATGGAGATATCGTGATCCTGCTCCGATCTGCTTCAGGCTGGGCTGAAACCTTCGGGGAGGTTTTGAGTGCAAGAGGGATACCGGTATATACGGCCTCCAGAACCGGATATTTTTCTGCAACAGAGGTTGTGACACTGCTGAATTATCTCCGGATCCTGGATAATCCGCTGCAGGATATTCCCATGACCGGCGTACTGCGTTCACCGATCGTTGGATGTACCACAGAAGAGCTGGCTGAGCTTCGGATCGCATATCCGGAAGGAATGATCTATGAATGTGTGTGCAGGTTTGTGGAGGACTACAGAAAGCATGGGAGTTTTGAGGAAAACAAAAAAATCCTCGGAGAGAAGCTGTCCTGTTTTATGGACACCATGAATACACTTCGTGATAAGGCGGCTTACACGCCGGTCCATCAGCTGATCCTGGAGGTACTTGCACGTACCGGATATGGAGACCATGCAAAGGCAATGCCAAATGGTGAACAGAGGAATGCAAACCTGAACATGCTTGTGGAAAAGGCAATGGAATATGAGAAGACAAGCTATCGAGGCCTTTTTAATTTTGTAAGATATATCCAGAAGCTTCAGCAGTATCAGGTGGATTACGGGGAGGTAAATCTTTCCGGAACCGGGGAAAGTGCAGTACAGATCATGACGATCCATAAGAGCAAGGGACTGGAGTTTCCGGTAGTGTTTGCAGCAGGAATGGGAAAACGCTTTAATTTCCGGGATATGAACACAAGTATCCTGATCCATCCGGAGCTGGGGATCGGTGCGGATGCGATCCTGCCGGAGAAGAGGATCATTGCTCCATCCCTGTGTAAGCAGATCATACGGAGAGCGCTTCTGATGGAAAGTCTCGGTGAAGAGCTGAGAGTACTTTATGTAGCGCTTACACGTGCAAAGGAAAAACTGATCCTCAGTGGAACCATTGGAGCCCTGCATCCGGAATTGGGGGAATTGTCCGCATTAAGGGACAGTGAGGAACCATTGCTTTCTTTGGGAAGAAGACTTGGCGGGAAGACTTACTGGGATTATGTGCTTCCGGCACTGGCAAGGCATCGCTGCATGGCACCATTATTTCATGAATATGGCATCTTTATGAATACCGCAAATCCTCTGTACAAAGATCCGGCAGAATTCAAAGTTACACGGGTCACAGCACGGGAACTGACAGAAAGTGAGGTTATGGAACAGGCAGAGCGGGAAATGAAGAAGGAAACACTGGAGAACTGGAATCCGGGCAGAGTTTTTGACAGTGAGATCCGGGAGGAGATCCAGAGACGTTTTTCCTTTGTATATCCCTATCAATATCTGGAAGATCTTCCTGTGAAGGTGAGTGTATCAGAACTGAAAAAGCGAAGCTACCACAGTGAGCAGGATCTGGAAGAAACGGTGGATTATGAGACGGAAGAAGAGATCCAGCCGCTGGTTCCCCGATTTATCGAGGAGAAGAAAGAGGAAGGGTATACAGGGGCACTTCGTGGAACGGCTTATCATCGTGTAATGGAATGCCTGGACTATCAGAAGACAGCAAACAGGGATGAGATCCGCAGACAGCTGAGAGAATGGGTTGACGCCAGGAAGATGGAAAGAAAAGAGGCTGAGTCGGTCCGGGTAAAGGATATCTGGAATTTTGTGGAAACACCTCTCGGACAGCGGATGAAAGCAGCTTCAGAGAAGAGACTTCTGTTCCGGGAGCAGCCTTTTGTGATCGCAAGAAAAGCTTCGGAGCTCGATCCGCAGTGGCAGTGTGAGGAAAATGTTCTGGTACAGGGAATCATTGATGCGTATTTTATAGAGGATGAAGAAATCGTTCTGGTGGATTATAAAACGGACTTTGTGAGACGTGGAGAAGAACAGAAGCTGATCGATCGTTATCATGTACAGCTGGAGGATTACGCCCAGGCGCTGGAACGGATGACAGGCCGGAAGGTGAAGGAACGGTATATTTATTCGTTTACTCTTGGAGAAGCGTTCAGTCTCTGATCTGAAAATGAAATGATATGTTAATGTGGGCAGATATCCTGCGGCGGAGAGATTACACTCTCCAGCCAGCAGGATATTTGTTTTTCAGGATCCCGTTTACAAGCTTTCCGAAGCCGAGAGGATAACCGTCCACACAGAGAAGGTGCCAGCCTTTTTTGTGAGCGGCCTCTTCCGGCTCGATCATAAGAGTTTCGCCTTTCAGATAACGGGTAAGCCGCTCATCAGAAACCGGCAGGGAGATAACTGCTTCCACATCTCCTTTGTGAAGCGCCAGCGCCAGAGGCTGAGACGGCTCAAAACGGTTTTTCTTCAGATCACCTAGGTAGAGGCCGTTTCGAAGAAAGGAGATTCCGCGGAGATCCAGCGGGAAGGGCAGCTGATAGTATACTTTATCTTTGCGGACTTCCACACGGTTCCAGTCAAATTCCTGACCGCCAATGGTTTTCAGGCTGATCTCAGAGAAAAATTCCTCCAGCCATTTCCGGGTATTTTTGTCCGGTCCTTTTGCGGAAAAGCGGAAAACAGGTGGAAGAGAGTCACCTTTTTTGCGGAACAGGGCGAGAAAATGACCTTCGCCATCCATTTTGTGTGGAAAGATTCGGACGCATTTTTGAAGTTCTTCCGGATTAAATGCATTTAAGCTTAACGCGATTTCGGAATCGGAAGTGTCTGCTGTGCCGGCATATTCCGGGCGGCCGCTGGAGAAGCCTTCATATCCTGGCATTTCCATAAGTTCCATATCCGGACGTTGTCTGAGAAGATAGGCTACCACTTCTTCGTCTTCACATGGGGAAAAAGTGCAGGTGGAATAAAGCAGCATTCCGCCCGGACGGAGCATATCGGCAGCTTTTAAGACCAGGTCTTTCTGGATATCAGAAAGCTCAGCAGATTTTTCCGGTGTCCAGTCGCGGGCAAGGGCTTCCTCTTTTCGGAACATGCCTTCCCCGGAGCATGGAGCGTCCAGAAGGATCTTATTGAAGAAAGCAGGAAAACGCTGGGCAAGTTTGGCGGGCTTTTCGTCGGTGACGAGCATATTTTTCATGCCAAAAAGCTCCAGATTCCTAAGAAGGGCTCTGGCTCTGGAAGTACTGATATCGTTGGCAAGGAGAAATCCGGTGTCATTTAAGGCTGCACCCAGGGCAGTGGCTTTTCCTCCGGGAGCTGCGCAGAGATCCAGGACAAAATCTCCAGGTTCGATGGGAAGCCTGGAAGCCGGTGTCATGGCACTTGGTTCCTGGAGATAATAAAGGCCCGCCTGGTAGTAAGGACATCGTGCAGGGCGGCTTTCCTCCTCGTAGAAGTATCCGGTATTGATCCACGGGATCGGCCGGATAGGGAAAGGGGAAAGCGCCTGAAAATCCTGGCAGGAGAGCTTGGCGGTGTTTACACGTAGACCGTAGGTGCGGGGATTTTTGTAGCTTTTCAGGAAAGCATCATAATCATCTCCCAGCATTTCTTTCATACGCTCCAGAAAAGGAAGCGGTAATGTCTGTATTTTATCTGAATCTGTCATAATTTCCTCCATAATATAAACTTGACTCTCTCGGATATTGTGTGAAAAGAGTGGTTTCCGAAAAATATTATAAAGTATAGAGGGATTTTTCTAAATACTATTGACAAAACTATATTATACGATATATAGTATTATTCACAGAACAATATTACATGACTTATCATGTGAGCGTTGGATCGTGAAGTGATCGCGTTCATCAGCATGTAGTAAGACGGAATGTGAATGTCCGTTTTACAGGTCATAGAGAGGTGAGCAGATGGTATTTAATACAGGAGCAGCCCTCCTGGATGCGATCGTTCTGGCTGTTATTTCCAGAGAGAAGGACGGTACCTACGGGTACAAGATCACCCAGGATGTGCGAAGTGTTCTGGAGGTTTCAGAATCTACGCTGTATCCGGTCCTTCGCAGGCTTCAGAAGGATGAATGCCTGGAAGCCTACAATATGGAATATGCAGGCAGAAACCGGAAATATTATAAGCTGACAGATAAGGGCGCAGCGCAGCTGAATCTTTACAGAAGTGAATGGGAGATCTATTCATCCAAGATCACCAGGATGTTTGAGGAGGGAGTTTGATTATGAACAGAAAGCAGTTTATGGAACAGCTTGAACGGCTGCTTTCCGATATTTCAGAGGCAGAGAGACAGGAAGCACTGGAATATTATGAAGGATATTTTGATGATGCAGGTCCTGAGAATGAAGGAGAAGTGATCCGGGAACTGGGAAATCCGGGGAAGGTTGCTGCGATCATTAAGGCAGATCTTCAGGAGAACAGTGAAGATTACGGGGAATACACAGAGAACGGATATCAGGATACCCGTGTGAAAGAGAACGGGGAAATGCCGGACCATTATACAGAAGTAACCGTATACGGAAATGAACAGGGAGAGGCCCATCGTGATACGGGAAATACAGAAAATTTCGAAGACCGCAGGAAAAGACGTGCCCAGCGCGGCTATCACGCAGAGAAAAAGCAGAATAAGGCAGGAATCATTCTTGCGCTGATCGTTCTTGTTTTTGCGGCTCCTCTGATAAAAGGATTATTTGGCGGAGTACTGGGGATTTTGGTGACACTGGCATTGCTGCCTTTCCTGCTGACATTTTTTGCAGGAGCGGGATCGATCATCCTTGTGATCGGTGCAGCTACGTGCATTGTTGTTGGGATTGCCATGACGGTGTCTCTTCCGCCGGCCGGGATTTTGACTATCGGTATCGGATGCCTGATGATGGCACTTGGACTTTTGTTACTGTTACTGACAGTGTGGTTTACAGGTAAGATACTGCCGGCGATCCTGCGGAAATTTACGGGATTCTGCAGCAATCTCCTGAATGGAAGAAAGGCGGAAAAAGTATGAAACGTTTTCTGAAGGTAATTCTGATCCTTGCAGCAGTATTCGGTGTAGCAGGCCTGGGACTTACTGCCGGCGGAGCTGCCATGGGAGCGACTATGGGAGATGTGAGTGTTCTGGATCATGGAATCACGCAGGTGCTTCGTGTTCTGGATCATGAAGACAGCTGGGAAGTGGAAGATTCCGAGGAAGATATGGATGAGCAGGAGGACGATTTTCAGGCAGCTGCAGAGAGCGCGGTAACTGAGAAGGGCGTTCTGGCAGACAGTGCAGACAGTTCCGCATATACGAAAGTATATGAGGCCTCGGCTGTGTCAGATCTTTTCTGTGATCTGAGATACGAAGAACTGGTTTTGAAAACATGGAATGAGGATAAAGTTCAGGTGAAAGTTTCAGGGAAGGATCACAATCGCATTCGGATCAGCAATGACAACGGTAGTCTGAGAATTGCAAGCAATCAAAAAGTGAGAAACCGTTCCATAGAAATTTTTTGCCCGGAAAACTTAAGCTTTCATAAGATAAAACTTCAGATGGGAGCCGGAACCATCGAACTGGATGGTGATTTTAAAGCGGAGCAGATGGAAGTAAATGTGGGGGCCGGAACCATTGAAAATTCCAGCAGCCTGGATATAAAGGAAGCAGATTTTACAGTCGGAGTGGGAACTGCTGACATCAGTGAACTTCAGGTGGAGAATTTAAAAGGAAGCTGTGGTATGGGAGATATGGAGCTTACACTTACAGGAAAAGCTACTGAGTATAATTATGAGCTGAAATGTGGTCTTGGAAATCTGGAGGTGGATGATTCTCTGGAAACATCCATTACTTCCGGAAATAAACAGATCACAAATGAAGGTGCCACGAAAAATATAAAACTGGATTGCGGAATGGGAAACGTTGAGGTTGAATTTGAAGAAGATTAAAGGAGGAAGCATTATGAGCAACAAAAAACTTTACAAATCATCAGTAAACCGTATGTTATGTGGTGTCTGCGGCGGAATTGCGGAATACTTTAATATCGATCCGACTCTTGTCCGGCTGGTATGGGTGATCATCACGCTGATGGGCGGAGCCGGAATCCTGGCGTATATCATTGCGGCGATCATTATCCCGGATTAAAAATGACAGTACCCATAAAGGACGGACATATTTTTCAGAATGCATAATTTATCCGGAAATTGTCCATACTCCATAAAAAAGATGAGGAGTGTGGAAGATGAACAGGGAGAAAGAAGTAAAAGCATATCTTGAGGGAAAGCTTTCCCAGGCGGAAAAACTGAAATACGAGATTGCCGATGAGATGGGAGTTCTGGATAAAGTGATCAAAGACGGG